>Ga0209064_1003120_pt1 | contig 15536 bp, 17 predicted proteins | sample Inofromicrocosms_FD_187498 | JGI IMG/M metagenome (GOLD analysis project Ga0209064, IMG submission 187498) | Mouse cecum microbial communities from Vienna, Austria - Inoculum for glucosamine and mucus D2O microcosms (SPAdes) (version 2) | ecosystem: Host-associated > Mammals > Digestive system >... | reverse complement strand
AAGGCTGCCCGGCGCATCTTCCTTCACTTCCCATCCCTTCCAGCCCCACCTCTTTACCGTCTGCTTCGTCCTGTATATCCCTGTGCCCTCAGCCTTTTTCGGAATGGGCCTGTACGTCTTCATGTTCTCCCTTTCCGGTTCTGCCCCCTGGCTCCCATGGCATGTCAGACAAGAAATAACCAGGCAGACAACAAATATCCCTGCCAAAGCAACCGCTATTTTTTTCCTCATCCCTCTACCCCTCCCCATATGCATATCTTCCCCTAACAGAATAATATTCCCTCTCCCCATTCTGTTCAGGCGGGGGGATTTGTTCGTCTTTATTGACTCCCCACCCTATATCAATAACAAGCCCATCCCCCAGCCTTTCCATGTATGAAACTCCACTCCCAAACACCCCAGTTTCCAGCATCTGTTTTGTTTCCAAGTCATAGATGACCAGTTTCCATCCGGAATTCACCGACTGCCTGCTGCCATACCACAGATAGTAAAGGCAGCCGTTTTCCACCCATACCGCCCCTGCATTGCTTGCCAGATACTCTTTTTTCCCTGAAACCACATCTATACGAACCACTTTTTTCAGCCAGCCGCCATGGTTCACCCCAACGGTGGCATACAGGAAACCGCCCTCATAGTATAGCCCCCCTATGCCCATCCCGCTGTCTACATCCAAGGTATAATGCCTGATATCGCCATTATCCATACTCAGCCTTGTAACCCCGTTTCCATCCCCCATATAAAGCCCTTCCCCGCCTAAGGCGAACGCCCTGCTGTCCGTATCCCCGGCCTTCCGGTATATGGCATGCCTGCCCTCCCCATCCAGCCCCATCTCCCAGAAAACGCATTCCCGGCCTCCGTTTGCCCCCTTTTCTAATGTCACGCTATAAATTTTCCCATTGCAGATGCTAAAACCCCCGTGGCATGCTGCCAGCTTCTCCGCCTCCCCTCCCTGTATGGGTATCCTGTAAAGGTACCCCGGTCCATCCCACCCCGTTTCCTGCGGTTCGCCATACAGCAGAGTGTAATAGAGGAATCCGTCGCAATAAGCCAGGCTGCCTGCAAAGGGTTTTTCATTGCCAGTGTCATTACCATCCCATTCATCATTTACCGGTTCTGCCTGACAGGGCGCAAATATTTCCCATCTATCATCCTTCACTATGTAGATATTGCAGGCTTCCACCCCCACAAATCCTTCATGCCACTCTTTGTCCTCCACATGCACCCTTGCTGCCACAGGCAGCCTCCTGCCAACTGCATACACATTGCCTTCAATTTCCAGCATACAGTGGCCGTATCCGGATAGATTATCCCCTTCAGGCCGGCTTTCCGTATCGTCTCCCCCTGCCGCCCGCTCATCCCCTGCCCACCACTTTGCTTCCGGTTCTGTCTGCCCCCCTTCTTTCCCCTTTCCTGCCTCCTGCTCTTTTTCTTCCAGGCTTCCTCCCCAATTCATAATCTGCCCCGCCCTGCATTCCATCGCAGGCAGGCATAGGGCAAATACTGCTGCCGCTGAAATCATTCTTTTTTTCCAAACCCTCTGTACTTTCATTCCTTAATCCCCTTCCTTATTTCCTTCCTTTCAAGCCTGTCCATCTGCAATGCATTTGCCCTGAACCTATAAAAAAATGTTTTTTCCCCTCACACATTGTGGCAAACTGCAGTCTCATCCCCCACCACTTCTAAATAACCCCTGTCTTCCTGCCATGACTCTGACTCTTTTTCTACCAGCACTTCCGTTGACATTTGTTTTGTCTCCACATCAAGGGCACTGAAAAACCATCTTTCCAGTGCTGCGTTCTTGTCTTGCCACATAAAATAAAGATAACCGTTCTCCAGCCACACTGTATTCACAAAATCACATTCTTCACTTATAGCAATTTCACTTGGCGGTCTCCATGCCATTTCGATACAGTCTGCCAAATACTCCGTTTGCCCGGAAGACACATCCATTCGAAATATGCTCACTGTATTTGAAAAAGAAGATATATACAAATAGCCACCCTCATAGAAAAGTGTGTATATTGACATTCCTCCCATGCTATAGTACCTGGTATCTCCGGTTTCCAGGTTTACCCCTGTTATCCACTCCTTCTCATCATCCCATTCCAATAGGTAAAGGCATCCTCCCCCTAATGCAAACACCGAACCCCATGTCTGCATATCTGTTCTGTATATTTCACGCTTGTTCTCCCCACCCAGTTCCATTTCCTGGTAAACATTATCTCTGGTATAGCTGAACCAATCCTTCTCCTCTCTGACATATTCACGCGGCATATAATAAACCTTTCCGTTATAAATATAAAACTTGCTTTCATATTTTGTCTCTACTACTTCCTCTGCTCCCCCTCCCTGTATGGGTACCCTGTAGACAAACTGTGCCGTATCCAAAATCCTGTCTTCATCCCAGGTATGTTTGTAACATACCCCATAATAGAGAAAGCCGCCATAACACATCAGATTCATAGCTACGCCTTCATCTACCATAATTCCATACCTGTCCTCTACCTTTTCCGGGGGATTCGATGCGAACAGTTCCCATTTGCCATCTTTCAGGCGGTATATATTATAGTCTTCCCAGTCCGATACGCCATCTCCGCCATATAACTCCATCGCCATGGGCAGCCTGTAGCCTGCCGCATACAGGCTGCCCCCTTCTTCCAGGATGGCACGCCCGGAGATACTTACTATATTACTCCCCATAAGGCTGCCCGGCGCATCTGCCTTCACTTCCCATCCCTTCCAGCCCCACCTCTTTACCGTCTGCTTCGTCCTGTATATCCCTGTGCCCTCAGCCTTTTTCGGAATGGGCCTGTACGTCTTCATGTTCTCCCTTTCCGGTTCCGCCCCCTGGCTCCCATGGCATGTCAGACAAAAAATAACCAGGCAGACAACAAATATCCCTGCCAAAGCAGCAGCTATTTTTTTCCTCATCCTCCTGCACCTCCATTACCTTCCTGCATATCCTTTACCCATATCCATCTCCTCCAAAAACATATGGCGTACAAACCACATATTGCCTGAATCGCATGTGGGACAATCTGCCCAGGCAGCATGCAGCCCATACACTACCCGGACGAATTCCCCGACACCGTTGCCCCGTCCTGTATTTCCTGCGGCTGGCCGGCTTGCTGCCCTGCCTCCTGCCGCCTTTCTTCCTCCGCATCCACATCCAGCATATCTATCCTGTTCTCCGTCCTGCCGGCCCTGTCCTCGTCCTGAAGTTCCCTGTAAATGTCCTTTGCCATCAGATACTTCTTTTTTGCCTCCGCCAGGTCGCCCGCTTCTTCCAGCTGCCTCGCCTCTTCCTCGTATGCCTCCGCTATTTCTCTCTGCTCCTCTTTCTCCCCGGATTTTTTTACACAGGCCGCCAGCTTCGTGTCCAGCAGTTCCGCATTTTGGGTATCTTCCAGTTTCTGGTACTTATCCAATGCCATAGCATAATATACCTTGGCGCTTTCATAATCCCCTTCCGTAAATGCCTTATCCCCCTCCGCCGTCAATTCTGCAGCCCCGGTTTCCTCCGTCACCTTTTCCTGTACTTTTGCCGCCTCTTTTTCCTCCCTGGCCGCCATGTCGCCGTATAGCTGCTCCAGGGCATCCATCGCCTGCCTGCGCCCATCTTCATAATGAATATCCGTGGCCAGCCGTTTGGCTTCCAGGTACTTTGCCTCGGCATTTTCATAATCCCCCTTCATATACTGGGTATCGCCAAGCCGGATATAGTCATAAACTGCCAGATAATCATTGATAGCCGACAGCTTCCGTTCTATATATTCGTCCGCCACATGGTCGGCGCTGCGCGAGCGTTCCTTCGCTGCCATGTAGTCTTCCATCGCCCTTTCATATTCCTGCCCGTCATACAGACCATCCGCCTTATTCACGGCCTCTATCAGCATCATATAGGATGAGATATCCCCTATCTTTTCTTTATCCCGCAGTTTTTCGGCAGCCTCCAGCGCCGCCTTGCATTCTTCCCCCGCACGCACATAATTGCCGTCTTTTATATACTCCATGGTATCTGACAGGTTCCTCTCCATTTCCTCCGTCCGCCTTACCCGCTGGCGGTGCAGCAGCCATAAGGCCAAGGCAATTGCCGCCGCAATGACCAGGATAATTACGGATACCAGGACAATTTTCCTGATACGCCTTTTCCTGTCAGGGTCCGTAAATACTTTATCTATGAATATGGCGGCAAAAGTATAATTCCCCAAGTCCGCCGGCTGTTTTGACAGGAGCATGTCCTCAATATTGTCCACACACTCCTGCGGCTCGTCCTTCGCTTCCGCAAATACATCCTTTAATTCCCCCTCGTCCAGATTCTCCCATATCCCCCTCGTATACAATGTCAGTATATCGCCGTCCGCAAGCTTGATTTTTCCGGATATATAAGGGCGAAAGCCTCTCCCGCACCCCAGCCATGTATAAAGGTTGTTCCTTTCCTCATGCCTGGACAGGACATCCGTCTCCTGCCCGCTTTTCTTCGCCATGTCATTCCCCAATGACATATCTTCCGTCCGTTCTTTGATATCCCCGTTCCTGTAAAGGCGCATCCTGGTATTCCCCACATGTCCGTACCGCGCTTTGATATAGTCGGTTACTAATACCGTAACGGACGCTTTCAGGCTGTTTTTCCCCTTCGCCTCCCGCAATGCACGGTTTCCCGCACAAAGATATGACCGCAGCGCCTTTTTCCTCATGGAAGGGCGCTCCTGAAAGGCTAAGAGGATAGTCTCAATGGCCAGCCTCGCGCTTTCCGCGTCCGGCTGTTCATTCAGCCCGTCCGCAATAACATAGCATGCATATTTATCCAGCTCCACATAAGCGAAATAATCATTGTTTACCGGCTCGCCTCCTGCTTCCGACAGGAATACCGCCCGGAATGTACTGTTCTGCTTCCTCATCTTTTGCCGCTCCAATCACTTGTTTTCTTCCCTGCCCGTCACAAAACCTTTATTATCACCACACTGGCATTATCCACGTCTTCATTTATCCTGCCATTTACCAGTTCCGTCAGTTCCAGCGCTTTTTCCTCACAGCTGCCCCGATTGGCCAGGCATTCCTCTATTTCCCTCCAGGACACCCCTTCACACATCCCGCCGCTTAGAAGCGCCACATATTCCCCGCCATACAGCGTGACCGGAACGTCAAAAAACTCTATATCATGAAAACCATCCTGCCCTACATAATTGTAAATACGGTGCTGCTCTAAAAGGGAAACTGCCGCCTGCCTGGTCAGCTTGCCCTCCATATATTTTTTCCTTGCCAGTACGCTTACCGTATGGCCTGATGTTACCGGCACCAGTTCCCCATTTCTGTATACCGCAACCTTCCCATTCCCTACAGATGCATAATACAGCTTCCTGCCCTTTATCATCACGGCCGCTACCGAGGCCGCCCCCCTTTCCCCATCCAAATATTCCAGTATACCGCGGTTGGCCGCATGGAAAGCCTTTCTGAAATAATACTGGGGGTTATAAAATGCATTTCCATCGCCAAACATATCCTGAAAGGCTTCTACGGCAATCCGGCTGGCTATCTTCCCCCCATAGCCATTTCCCATTCCGTCCGCCAACACCGCCATAACCCCTCCCTGTCCTTCTACGATGCCGTAAGCATCCCCCTGTATCTCCCTGCTCCCAATCGTCTTGCCCGCGCCTGTCTCATATCCTATGTATTTCCTTGTCCGCCGTCCGATAACGAGGAAGCGGTATGCCATAAGGCACAATGCCATTCCCCCCAGCCCCCACATAACCGGTAAATAAACATCCACACCCATATACACCTCCCCCTACTTTGCCTCCTTGCCCGGTGAGCCATCCTCCCACATGAAATTCTCTCCGCAAAACGGGATAAACACGAAGATGCTCTCCCCCATTTCGATAGTGTCATAAGCGCCCAGTACTGTGGGCGTATATACTGCAGCATCATTCATGTACACAAGCCCGTTGCTGTCGCCGGGAAGCAGGACCGTTTCCCTTTTCTTCGGGTCAAACACGACAATCCCATGATTCCTCCTGGAGATTTTGTTGTCTCCCAGGATTTGGATATCCATATCATCCGCCCTCCCGATAAAGTTCTTTCCTGATTTAATCCGGTAATCCTTCCCCTGCCGCGGCCCCGATATACACACCAGCCATCCGCATACCGGATTCACTTCCTGCAAAAACAGCAGTTCCTCCACAGCCTCCTCGCTGTACCCTGTTTCCTTTTTCTCCTTTGTTGCAGTCTCAATATTACAATACGGACATACCGTACCGTATCTTCTTGCCGAAAACATATGCCCGTTCTGGCATCGAATTAAATTCCCGTTACCCATATTTTATATCCTCCTATTCCAGTTCCGCACTTGCCCTTCCAGCACCTGTTCTTTTTTTCTTTTGCAGAAAATTCCCGGCCGCCTTGCGTCCGTAAATTTTCTGAGGTGCTGTCCGGGCAAATGCTGTTTTCCAGTTCCGCACTTGCCCTTCCTTTTTCCTATCTTAGTGCCAGCCTGTTCATCCCTATGAACAGGATATCCCCGCTCTCCACACGGCAGGGAGAATTGGCTGAAATTTTGTACAGCCGGTTAGCCTGTCCTTTATGGATGCTAATCCCGTTATTGCTTCCCACATCTTCTATGTACCAGTTCCCGTTGGAAAAGTTAAGTACTGCATGCTCCACATCTACCATGCCCGGATAGGAACTTTGGCTTAAATCTACATCTACCTGGTTCTCTCCCACATCCCTTCCTATCACGAGGGAGACCTTTCCATACATATCCCACACCATCAGTTCCGTATCCTCTTCGCTCAGCAATGCCAGTTCTGATATATTATCCATATCTTCAAGCGGAATCTGCTCTTCCATGCTGCCCTGCAGCAGCCTTTTTTCCCTGGCTTTCCTTTCAGAAAATGCCAGCAGGGCAAAAAACAATGCTATCGCCGCACCTCCTGCCAGTACCCATATGCGTTCCCTCCCTTCATCCATGTATATCCATGCGATTCCTGCCATTGCAGCACAGATACATACTATCCATAAATCCACTGCTATCCTTTTGCCCATCTTATCCTCCTTCTTCCGTTCTTTTGTCCTGGCTGAATTGTTTTCTACATTTTACCTTATTACCTGTATATTCCCATGTATTTTTCAAACATATCTGTTGTGTCTAAAGGATTCCCGTTCCTTTTTCCTGTTTTTCTCCCCTGCCCTTCATGGGCTTTCCCGCTTTCCCAGGTTCGTTTTTTCCTCTCAGCATATCCCTTCTGCTGACCTTTTTCCTGGCGAAGATGAATATTATATTCCTTCCTTTTAGTTTCATCACCCAGCACCGCATATGCTTCCGATATTCTGCGGAATTTGTTTTCCGCTTCCCTATTTCCTGGATTGGCATCCGGATGGTATTTTTTCGATAGCCTGCGGTATGCCTTTTTGATTTCCTCCTGGGTTACATTGCCCAAGCTGTCCAGTTCCAATGTTATATAATGATTTTGATTCATGAATGCCTCCCTATTCATCTTTATATACTAAGTCTTCATCCGTAACCCATAAAGATGCACCTTCCCAATACTTCCACAGGGAAGTATCTATAAAATATTCCTTATCCAACCTCACTTCATATATTTTCATACCATTTCTCTTATCCTTTTCTACCTCAAATGTAACCAGGAGTCCCCACTCATCTACCGAAAAGCTAATCAAAAGACCTTTTTCTTCATAAATACTTTTCGGTTTCCAGCTATTGGCATTTTCAAACCCCTCATCTATCCAAGACAGGCAATACTCTGTCTCATCTTTGCCAATTGCATTCCCGAACTTATCTTGCATCCCTTCTCTGCAGATACGCAACATATCTTCTTTGCTTATAATGTCCTGTATATATACCGGTTTTCCATTTTTCCTGTCAATGATAAAATCAACATACCAATATGGGCTATCCAGCATTTCTGCACGTCCACACACCAATGCTGGATTTAAGTAACTAACTCTTCCTGAGGCTGTCATTTTTCCACCTATTACATTCCCCTCCTTTTTCTCCTCATCTCCAAGTTTTAAATCGTCAGCACATCCTCCCACATAAACAATCTCTGAAACGGTAACCGCCCCAGCATCTTGCACCAGATTATTTATACAATCTATCAATGTTCCTGCCACATTATCTTGATTTGCCAATTCCATATTTGCCAAGATTCTATCACAATAAGCCAGCAGTTTCTGTTCGTCCTCTGTCCTTATACAATAAATCTCACTCTCACTAAATTCCCTCTCCGCTGCATATCTAACCCATCCCTCTCTAGCTTCATAATACTCCTTCAGCGTATACTCCCCTTCTTCTTTCCCCCGGATATAAAAATAATTTTCTGGAGTACATTCCATTTCTCCTATAAAATAAAATTCTTCTGTTTTAGGGTCAAAACGGAAATAAACCGTCCTCTGCTGTCCGTCTCCTCCACCATATGGGCTATTTTTGCAAACCAAAATATCCTGTCTGCCGTTCGTACCAACCAATCAGCCACATAATGTATGGATTCCTCTGTAACATCCTTCAACATCCTCCCTTTCCTATCAATCGCATATATATGTTTGTCTACTAAAAGATACTCCTGTTTTGCTCTTTCCGATATTGAAGCTTCTCCCATATATTCCTCAACCATCTTCGCCCAATCATCTGTATCTCTTTCACTGGAAAATACCCTTCCGTAGAGTTCATAAATACAAACCCAATAAGTCGGCAGATTGTCTTCCAATCTTGCTCCATAATAAGAAAGGTATACCAGTTCTCCTGAATCAAAATATTCATATTCCGTCCATCTATATGTATCATCAATTGCAATGCGCATCACTTTAATTTTTTCTGCCCCTGCCTGTGCAGCCAATAATCCCTTGGTTTCCTGCTTTTCATCCCCTAATTGCATATAATGACCCATGCTGTATGGTGTTTCTCTTATACATTCATAATATCCCCCTTCATTCTGTTTCCATCCATTTTCTGATAAAATAAAGCTTTCTCATATTTTGCATAAAGGTTCTCCTGCCACACGCCATTCCTTGTCTCGGCATTACCCTTTTTATTTTCCGATATGCTTATTTCTGCTGCCTGTCCTTTCCAACAAAGAAAAAGACAAAACATTGCAAGTATTAACATGTAGGCAATACTTCGTTTCGTTAAATTTCCTTCCTGTCCTATTTTTACCACACATCTATTTCCGTCCGAATCCCCCATCCATTCACCTCCCCAGCTTTTCTAAGAACTCTCTGTCCAGTATGTCCTCTACTTCTGAAAGGTCTATGGCGAACTCGTCATTTGTATTCCATTCGCTTATCACAATCACAAACCTACTGCCATCTGTATACCAATCAAAGTTAGTCACATCTCGCGATACCCATCCCTCTTTCATCCTTTTCGTCATCACCTCAACATCTTGCTTTGTGTATCCATAATTCTGGCTAACTGTATTTCCTGCCACTCCTTCCCAAAGGGTAATGCCTTCAAATTCGTCCTCAATCAACATCTCACACAGTGTATCAAAATCAGTAACTACATCCTCCAACACCAGTATTTTCCCCGAACCAATATCTACGGTTGTAGTCAGTATCGCCGGATTCAACCCTTTTCCTTTGGTAATTCCACCCCAAAAACCTTCATAACAGACACTAATAATTTCTCCATTAAAAAATTTTATCTTATAATCCAGCCAACATGACAGCCTACCTTTTTCATATAATTCCCCATATATCAGCTTTGTCGCGTCTTTCCTTATCTGGTAGTTTATCCTTTTTTCTTTTTCCACATCATCAAGACCTTTGATTTGAGGGTAAAAGACTTCGATGTCATTGTCTCTCCGTTCATTTCTATACACTTTTCTTATGGCAGAGATTTCTTCCCCATTTCCTGCCGCTGTGAGGCAGTTTGCAAATATTAATATGACCATGCTTATTAATACTATTGTTATTTTTCCTCTTACCGTTTTCCAATTTTCCATTTTTCCGTTCCCCTCACTGGCAGTTCCTTTTTCCACCTATATACCCCACCAGTTTACCTCCCAAGCTTTTCTAGGAACTCGCTGTCCAGTATGTCCTCCACCTCTGAAAGGTCTATGGCGAACTCGTCATATGACCAGTATTTGGTTGTTATCATAATCACAAACTTACTGCCGTCTGTATACCATCCCAAGCCTTTTCCCCCTTTCAGCCACTCTTCCATCCCCTCCTTCGTATCTCCATAGCCTTGGCTAAATGTTCCTGCCACTCCTTCCCACTTGGTAATGCCTTCAAACTTATCCTCAACCAGCAGTTCTGCCAGGGTATCGAAGTTAGTGATTATATCGTTCAATTTTAGCAGTTTTCCTGATTCAATATCCATATTTGTGGCTAGTATAACCGGAGGCCATCCTCTCCCTGTGGAAATTCCACCACACCGCCCTTTATAACGAACACTAATAATTTTCCTATTAAAAAACTTTGTCTCATAATCCAGCACACATACCAGCCTATTTTTTTCATATGCTTCCCCACCTATCAACTTTGTCGCGTCTTTCCTTATCTGGTAGTTTATCCTTTTTTCTTTTCCTTCATCATCAAGCCCTTGGATTTTGGGGTAAAAAATTTGAATATCATTTTTCCCTCGTTCGTTACTGTACTCTTCTTTTATGATAGATAACTCTTCTGCCCCTACTACTAGACAGTTTCCAAATATTAATACAAACATGTATATTAATACTATTGCTATTTTTTCTTTTATCCTTTTCCTTTTTTCCATTTCCCAAACCTCCACATTATTTCATCCGTTTTCTTTTAGCAGATTTAAATAGTAGTCGTAATAGTCCCTTCGGTCTGCTTCCCTTGTATGCTCCTTAGTTCCACTATTTATCATGCCGACTATTTCATGAAACTTTTCTGCTAAAACGGCTTCCACTTCTCCTTCTGTTTCCGCCTCTTCTACCATTTCTGCCATTTCATCACACGTTCCATTAAAGTCAAACCCATCTCCCGGTTTATAAACGCTCCAGTAATATCCTGCCGCTTCCCAAAAATATTCTTTCCCCACATATAATGCCCCATCCTCCAGTATTTTCGGGTCTCCTGTATATTCACTGAACCGTGTGTAGGCATCCCTTCCTGTAACTTGTATAGCTCCTGCCCCTCTGTATTTCGCTCCATCTCCTTCTTGCGTATTTCCCAGCTGTTTTGCTTTATCTCCTATTTCATATTCCCTAAAATATTCGAAAATATCACCCCCGTCATATTGTTCCAATGGCTTGCTTCCCGACCCACTTTCCACAGCACAATTCGCCAGGAAACAGGCAATCCTTTCTGGGGTATTTATTTCATACTTTTCCAGCACCCTGTTCACCTCATCCACATCCTCCTGTGAAAATGCATAGGTTTTTCCATATTCCGGTAATGACGTGTTCAAATCATACGCCACTACCTCTTTATATATCCATGTTTCAAATTTCTCATATCCTTCTTCCTTCACCGTCTTCTCCGGCACATCCTGGAACATCTCCAAGGTCACATACCCCTTTTTGCTGCTCCCCACCCTCTGCCCATTCGTTTTCAGCGAAATATACCCGTCCCCAACGCTGCATATCATATAGGAACTCATATGGACGCTGGGCATCCCATTGATTAAGTTACCCATATCACACCCCAGCCACCTCTTTCCAAGGATTACCGGCTTGCATGGCCTCTTAAGCCGCTTGCAGAATCCGAACGTATCCGGTTTCAGCGTTATGTCCCTCTCACGCAGCCCCAGCCCCCCGTTCCTTTCATCCGCCCCAGGGGGCGGCGTAACTACTATCACTTTCCTATTCTTATCCTCCATATGCGTGCACTGCACCCTCGCCTTCTCCACCACCGGATTCTCGTTGGGCACCGTCAGTTCGTCCAGGATATCCTGCAGGCTCACCTCGGGGATTTTCGATGTTTCCTTCGCCCTCTTCTTCATTTCCAGGCATGCACTTAATTCTTCCAGCATTTTTACCAGAGATTCCTTGTATTCCATCCCGCTTCTCCTCTCCACTTTTCCCTGTTCACCCTTCCATCCACACCGCATGTCCGCCTTTCACCGTAAATATTTCCATGCTCTGCAGGGAATCCTGAAACCTGGCCTCTTTCCCCATTTTCCCTGCCATCGCATCTTTCATGGCCAATATCTGCCGCCCCCCTGCAATGGCAGGAACCGCACCGCATGCCGTCATCCCCAGCCCGCTGCCCCCGTCACACCTGGCAATATCCACTGCCGGAACTGCCGCCATGGCGGAATAGGACATTTGCCAATGTTCCGTTTTCTTCTTCTCCAAACCGTCAGGCAAATCACCGATACTGCCATCGTCCTTTCCATCCGTCCGGACCCCTTCCGGAGCATAAAAATTGAAATCCCTGCATATCTCAATATTTGACCTGGGCGTCCGAAACAAAACCTCCGCCTGGGCACGGGAGCGGCATTTCTTCCCATCTATAAAAATGCTTCCCGCAGCTTCCAGCACAATAGAGCTGCCGCTATCCAGACGGATTCCATTCCCGTCTTCCATGCCTACGGATACAGCCCCGTCCTTCCCTTCCAGAAAGAGCCTGCCCGGATACAGCCCGGCCCTCTTATCATACAGTGTGTGAAATTCCCTTTGCTGTACATTATGGCATGCCCTATCCTCCCCCGCTTTTGGCAGCGCATGCAGGGCAATCCCTTCCCTTTCTTCCCCGGAAGGGAAATACAGCATCACTTCCGTCCCCGGCTCAGGCATACAGTAGCAGAGATTTCCTGTTTCCGGCGTCCATGCCCATGGATAATCCGCCTTTTCCTCCTTGTCCAAGTCAAGCTGGAGATAAACGCTCTCCTTATCCGCCTTCCTGACCGTTCCTTTCAGCCTTGCACCCCTGAGGTTTCCGTTCGTCTCCCTTTTCCTGTAAATAAAGCTATCCCTCCCCAGCAAATATGTGCAGACCGTTCCCCCTCTTTCAAACACCACGTTTTTCCTGAATACTGTATACAAAGCCCCTTCGCAGGCAATCACATCGCCAATTTCCCACTCAGGGCTGCCTTCCGCCTCTAAATATACAGCATCTCCCCTGTTTTTCCCTGCCTCATAGCAGCCCTGTCTGTAATAGCCATCCCCGATGCCCCATTTCAAAATACTGCCAGGCTCTGCCTGTCTCATTTCCCCTTTTTCCACCCCTATACAAACCGCTGCACTGCCAGCCCGGCATACAGGGTAAACCACTGTCCGGAAGTGGCTTGCCACCCTTATCAGGAATTCCCAGTCCGTCTCTTCATACTGGATAACAGGAAAGCCGATACGGCGCCCCTGCCCTGCCTTCCATAAAAGGACTCCATCCTGATAACCTTTGAATACCTCCCCTGCCGCTTGTCCATATGTAATTTCCGGGTTCTGGAAGCTTCGGCTTTTCCTTTCCCTGTCAAGCAGAGCGCTCCAGCTGATAAACTCCGCCTTTATGCCGGTATATCCGCTTTCTATGCAAAATTCCGCCTTTTCCAGAAAGCCATTGAAAATAACATCGCCCTTCTCTCCTTCTACCAGGATTCCGGTTCCGCCAAAATCCATACGAAGCACATCCGCAGTATATTCTTTCCTGACGACGGCTTCCAGTTCCCCTTTCCCATGCTCATTCTCGCTTACTGCTATTTTCATCCCCGTTATAGCCAGCAACGGAATCGCAGTCCGCAGCGTTATCCCGTTTTCCTTTATTTCATAACTTTTCTCCATGCGAAGCCCCATATTTTACCCCATTTCTGCGCGGCCTTTGTGTGCATGTCAAGTTTGTGGATGCCGCGCAGACACAAACTTGGGATTGAAAATTTTCAATTTTCTCTCCTTTTTTCATACCCGAATCATGTTCTCACGGAATGCACAGTCTGTGCGCATCCCCAAACAACGTCAAATCCCATTACCACACCTTTATTTCTTTCAGGCCGATTCCCACAGCGCCCCTGCGCAATATGCTTTCCACCAAATCCATCCGCATTACTATATGTAGCCTATCCCTGTCCGCCGCTTCCATTATTACCCTGTTTCCTGCCTTTTCCCCGTCCAAATATATCCCTTTCCCGTCCTTATCTCTCCCCACCGGTATCTGCTCCAAATATGGGATATAATAGGCCATGCTTTTCCCTTCCTCTTTCTGAAAAAGTATGACCCTGACATATTTCAGGAAAGGGACATACATTTTGATAGCTTCCCTTACCATTCCGCTTACCATAAAACACGGGAAAGTAACCACATCCGTGAATACCATCTGCATATGCTTTTCTACCAGAAACAGCAAGTGCTTCTGCACCTCATATGCCTTTTTCTTATGCAAGGTCATCCTGTCAATCACCCCATACCAGCCAATGGCCGCCGGGGGCACATAGTTTCCGTCTACCGATACGATAAAATATTTCATACCTGGCCCACCCTCTCTACGCTATCCATATAATTCCCGTAAAAAATATCCACTTGCCCTTCCTTTTCCCTATTTCCCCATTCCTTCCTGAATACCCCGCCCATTCTCCTGTATATTTCATCCATATACCATCTTCGTATCTCTTCCTGTTCCGAAGCCATGATACGGATAAATTTTTTCCTGAGTTTTCCGTTCATATTTTCCAAATCCTGCTCCACCCCACGGAGCAGTTCCTTCATGCTATAGCAGACACTGTCGGGCTCTTCCTCCACAAAAGGGGGGCCTGCATAATAGGCCACATAAAACTCCCCATCCCCTGTTATATAACCGCTTCTCAGGCTGGCGATTACCACGCTCCCTTCTGCCCTTCCCATTGCCAGCCCTTTTATAATCACTTCCAAATCAGCTTTGCAGCCACACCCCTTATCCCCAAATCTCCTTCCTGCCTCTTCCATCCTCTGCATCAGCAGCTGCTCCTTCTCCTGGCCTAGATACTCCTTCATCTCTTCCAGCCTGTCCAACCCGCACCGTTCCATATATCCCTCCTATATCCCGCCTGTGTTCCCTTTCAGGTTCATGCCTTTCCTTGCCTTTCTTTTTTTCACCTATATAGACTGACGGCTCACCGCCCAAGTTTTTCCAGGAACTCTCTGTCCAGTATGTCTTCTACTTCTGAAAGGTCTATGGCGAACTCGTCATATGACCAGTATTTGGTTGTTATCATAATCACAAACTTACTACCGTCTGTATACCACCCCAGGTCCTCTTCCCCTTTCAACCACTTTTCCACCCCCTTCTTTGTCCATCCATAATCCTGGCTAAATGTACTTGCCACTCCTTCCCACTTGGTAATGCCTTCAAACTTGTCCTCTACAAGCAGTTCAGCCAAGGTATCAAAGTCAGTAATTATATCGCTTAATTTTAGCCGTTTTCCTGATTCAATATCCACGGTTGTGGCCAATATTTCTGGCTCGGTCCTGTGTCCAGCACCTGAGTAGCCAATATTTACACCTGAAAAACCTTCATATAAAATACTAAGTCACCAACCACCAGTTCAACTGGTGGTTTGATTTTAGCCCTCCAAAGGGCTATATTACTGCTCGCCCCACAGGGCGGTATCGCAAGCATCTCTACTGGTCCGCTATAAAGCGGTA
>Ga0209064_1003118_pt1 | contig 15541 bp, 11 predicted proteins | sample Inofromicrocosms_FD_187498 | JGI IMG/M metagenome (GOLD analysis project Ga0209064, IMG submission 187498) | Mouse cecum microbial communities from Vienna, Austria - Inoculum for glucosamine and mucus D2O microcosms (SPAdes) (version 2) | ecosystem: Host-associated > Mammals > Digestive system >... | reverse complement strand
GAGAGTTTAAGTGAAAGTACAAGTGAGAGTTTAAGTGAAAGTACGAGCGAGAGCTTAAGTGAAAGCTTAAGCGAAAGTACAAGTGAGAGCTTAAGTGAGAGTACGAGTGAGAGCTTAAGTGAGAGTATAAGTGAAAGTACAAGTGAGAGTTTAAGTGAGAGTACGAGTGAGAGCTTAAGCGAAAGTACGAGTGAGAGCTTAAGTGAAAGTACGAGTGAGAGTTTAAGTGAGAGTACGAGCGAGAGTTTAAGTGAGAGTACGAGCGAGAGCTTAAGTGAGAGTACGAGTGAGAGTTTAAGTGAAAGTACGAGTGAGAGCTTAAGTGAAAGTACAAGTGAGAGCTTAAGTGAAAGTACGAGTGAGAGCTTAAGTGAAAGTACAAGTGAGAGCTTAAGCGAAAGTACGAGCGAGAGCTTAAGCGAAAGTACGAGTGAGAGCTTAAGCGAAAGTACGAGTGAGAGCTTAAGCGAAAGTACGAGCGAGAGTTTAAGTGAGAGTACGAGTGAGAGTTTAAGTGAGAGTACAAGTGAGAGCTTAAGTGAGAGCAAGAGTGAGAGTTTAAGTGAAAGTACAAGTGAGAGTTTAAGTGAAAGTACGAGCGAGAGCTTAAGTGAAAGCTTAAGCGAAAGTACAAGTGAGAGCTTAAGTGAGAGTACGAGTGAGAGCTTAAGTGAGAGTACGAGTGAGAGCTTAAGTGAGAGTACGAGTGAGAGCTTAAGTGAAAGTACGAGTGAGAGCTTAAGTGAAAGTACGAGTGAGAGTATAAGTGAAAGTACAAGTGAGAGCTTAAGCGAAAGTACGAGTGAGAGCTTAAGTGAGAGTACGAGTGAGAGCTTAAGTGAAAGTTTGAGTGAAAGCGAGAGTGAGAGCCTGAGCATAAGCTCAAGCGAGAGTGCAAGCATAAGCGAAAGCGAATCCACAAGTATAAGCAACAGCGAGAGCGCAAGCCTTTCCGAAAGCGAAAGCACCAGTACTTCTGTAAGTACGAGTGAAAGTGAGAGCGCAAGTATCTCTGAAAGCACAAGTACATCCGACAGCGCCAGTGATGCAGCCGGAACAGGCGGCGGAGCCGGAACTGGAGCAGGCGGAGGCGCAGGAGCCGGCGGAGCAGGTGGAGGTGCGGCGGCAGCTGACACAGCCGCAGCCGCTGGAACCGCAACGGCAGGAGCCGGAGGAGCGGCAGCAGGAGCAGATGCCGGAGCAGCGGTCGACGCCGTTCAGGATGACCTGATGCAGATTGACGACGACGAAGTACCGCTTGGAGTCGTTGATGATGAAGAGGATACGGAGGATGAACTGGCAGAAGTCAGAGATGAAGAGACACCGCTTGCCAATGTAGCAGCGGCGGCTGAGGGCGTATGGTGGTCCTGGATTCCGGTAGTAGGAGCGGTTGCCAGCGCCGTGGAAGGCTATCGCAGAAACCGGAAGCACAAAGACGACGCGGACGGCAGCAAGAACGAATAAAATAATTGATTGTAATGAATACAAGCCTCTCTGGTACATTGATCAGAGAGGCTTGCATGAAGGGATGTTTATTTGAAAAAAAGTAAAACTCATGAATTAGGAAGGAGACTTCTCTTTACCATTATGATACTTACAGTCTACATGGTTGGAAGAAGTCTCCTGCTTTATCATATAGATCCGGCTGCATATGAGTTAGCGGAACAGGATACTCAGAATATAATGATCTCGATGATCAGCGGAGATCGTTATCAATACACGCTGTTTGCACTTGGCATTATGCCTTATATTACGGCTACTTTACTCATCTGGATCTTTATGGCTGTGAAAGGGGCGGAATTCAGAGCCCGTTTTTCACCGCAGAAGACAGAACGATATACGCTGATCTTTATGATATTTATAGCGGCGTCGTTTGCAATATCACGCGCGGATGAACTAGTGTTCAAAGAGTCGGCGCTTGATCCGCAAGTATTAAGGGCGATCGCTGTTTTGGAGATGACAATAGGCGCCATTATCATATATAGAATGGCATTTTTGAATAAAGAGCGCGGGATAGGCGGACAGACACCGCTCATACTTGTCAATGTCCTGGATAACTTGTTTTCCACCATACGGAGATTTCCGTGGGAAGAGATCAGCAAACTACTGGTCTTATGTCTGGTTATGGCTGGGGTGATCTTGATCATGGAAAATGTGATGATCCGGATCCCGGTACAGAGGGTGTCTATTCATAATGTTTACGCAGAGAAGAGTTACATAGCGTTTAAGCTTGATCCGATCGGTGTGATGCCGGTTATGTTCGCGGTTTCATTCTTTATGATACCGCAATTGATCGTACGTTTTCTTTTGATCCTGAACGAAGATAACGTTACGTTGAAATTAATCAATGAGAGGATGAATCTGACGAATCTCTCAGGAGCTGCCATATATCTGGGGATCATCTTTGCTTTGAATATCATATTTTCTTTTATTATGCTTAGCCCCGGGGAGATGGCGGAACAGCTGCAAAAAGGCGGCGACAGTATTGTAGGGGTATACGCCGGAAAGAGGACGAAGAGATATCTGAGGAGGAAGCTTCTGATACTCAGTGTCTTCAGCGGTTTTGTCCTGTGCTTTTTAATGGGAATCCCGCTGCGTATGTCGTTAAGAGGCGAGATACCGTCGGATCTGGCTTTGATGCCGGCGACGGCGATGATCCTGATCGGTATCATATGTCCTTTGTATCAGGAGGTGAAGGCATACGGGAAATTTGATTCGTATTCGTTTTTCATCTGATATGGAAGGAATCAGCTATTTGTGAAAGGACGTAGGAGACCTGATGTTGTACTTTATACCGGCATGGTATTTGAATAAGGAATGGAAAGAAAATGAGCAGCTCTGGTACAAGCGGCGTATGCAGACAGAAACCGACGATACGGTCAAGCAGATCCAATTGTTTCAGCGGAATTCAATCTGTGAGTATGAGATTCTGCTGTTGTCTTACGCGCCGAATTTCAGGCATTTTCTTCACAGGCAGAGTGCGTTTCGGGTTCCGTATTGGTCGGTATTTGACGCGATGCAGGAAGTGCGCAGGAAGAAGCAGGCGCTCCTTTCTTTTCATAATCTGAACTGGCCTAAGGATACGGAGTTTATCTACACGCCGTTTTCGGTGCTTGCAATGCGGGGCAATGAGAGGTATGCGCAGATTGAATTCGGGGAATATGGGAATCTCATACAGGTAGATCTCTACCGGAACGGGGAGATCAACCGGAAGAATATATATGACGACAGAGGTTTTGTGTCGTGTACTTCTGTCTATGAGAATGGCAGGAAAGCTTACGATCAATATCTGACGGAGAAGGGCGTCTGGAAACTGTGTCATTTTGCGGATGGACATGTAGTGGTGAATCCGCGCAGCGCACAGTATCTGCTCCGTACACCGAAGGGGGAAGAGCAGAGGTCTTTTTTGAAGAGTACCTATGTGTCGATGGAAGCGGTGATCGAAGAGGTGTTCGCGGCATATCTGCATGCCGCGGGGGATGCGGACATATTCTGTGCGGCTGTGCAGGAGCAGCATCTGTTCCTTCTTGACAGGCTCCTGGCGGACAGAAAAGTTATCTTTTCTTTTTTTGGAAACAGGTTTTCTTTGGATGGGAACCAGGCGGCGGTTGATGTGTTGGCGCATGGGAATTGTATTGTGACGGATTCGGAGGATAATCTGACGCTTCTCTTGAGACAGGAAAGACTTAAGGATGTGGCGAAGGTGAATATTCCGCCATATGACACGCGGATTGATCCCGGGATCAGTCAGCAGCTGCAAGTGCAGAAGATATTGTTTCCTGTAGACCGCTTGACGGCAGAGGTTATGGAAAGGGCGGTGTATTATCTGGCAGCGTATCTTAAGAGGAATCCCGACGCCAGGGTACACCTCTTTACCCGGAACGCCGCTTTTGACCGCGAGGACGTGCTGCTAGGGCAGGTGAGCGGGATATTGGACCGCAGCGGCTATCCGCCGGGATGGGCGAGAAAAAAAAGCCGGAACAAATTCGAGGTCTTATTGGATGAAGAGGATCAGATCCCAATCCTGTTCGTAGTGGAGCAATGTGTCGATGAATTATCGGTGAATAAGTGTGTGCGGGAGCAGAGGATACTGGTAGATCTGGCAGATACGCCGGATCTGTTTCTGCAGATTTCCTGTGTAAGCATGGGGATTCCGCAGGTCTTAAGAAGCGCGACGCAGTATATGCATCATGGGAAGAATGGAAGGGTCAACAAGGAGCTGTCCAGGTTGGAGGAAGATATCGGCTATTATTTGGATAGCCTGGGGAATTGGAATGAGGCGATGATCAAGTCGTATGAATTGGGGAAGACGCATACGACGCAGTATCTGATCGGGCAATGGAAAGAGGTTATTGATCATATTGAAGACAATACGAGTATTGCAGTTGGGAGCGGAAGATTTTAGCAAGAGTATACGGGTAGCGGAATGTGCGGAATGGAACTATGAACCGGATTTTTCAGAACTGCCGGAGAAGGATTTTGAAGTTGTGATCCTGGATCGTGAGGTGACGGCGGAAGAATTTGAATTTCTGATACGGTTTACGAAGGCATACTGCCTGTTTGTTACAGAGAATGTATCGTTGAGACAGGGGGAGGCGGTACAGCAGCTCTTTATACGAAAGATGGGGAAGAAGATATCGCAAGAGGAGCTTCGGCGTCTTCTGAGCGAGGAACTGCCGGATTATTTTCCCGGTTCTTATGGGGAGAAGTACATGCCGCAGGATCTTTCGATCGCGCAGGGATTTCAGGGGCATGTTTCATGGAGAGGGTATGAAGGGGTCGAACTGGATGGAGATTATGGAGAGGAACTGACGCAGGTTGTTTTCTGGCGTAATAATCTTCCTGCCGAAGTGGGTCAGGCAATTGAATTTTGGCTGGAATATAAAAAGGATGATACGGTTGAGATCTTATTAGAAATATCCATGATTCAATTTGGCTATGGTATGGAGCCGCAATTGCAGAGTGTCTGGGCTTTTTCGGAAGATGAGTTGAAGGATATCGTTTATATTGAAAATAAAAGCAATAATCTCGGGTATCTGTTTACTTCTCTCAAGGCGAGAGGACGCGGGCGTTTGACGGTTACAGCACTGCATGACCGGCATTCGAGAAGAGGCAAGGGGAATTTTATACTCGGCGGGGGAAGGGCGGTTACTTCGGAGAGAGAGGAAATATTTTATTATTTTGAACCTGGGAATTTAAAACCGCCGTTAAATGTCTACTTTTCCGGGTATAAAACCAAGGAAGGCTTTGAAGGGTATTATATGATGAGGGGAAGAGAGCATCCGTTTCTCTTAATCGCAGAAGCCAGATTGGAAGGGGGATGTTTCTACCTTGGTTCGGAAGAGTACGAAGACATCATGGAACAGATCATCAGGAACTATATGAAGAAACTGGGATTTCAGAATTCAGAGGTGATCCTGTCAGGCCTTTCGATGGGGACTTTTGGAGCATTGTATTATGGCTGCAGGATTCATCCGAATGCCATCTTGATCGGAAAACCATTGGCAAGCATAGGGGATGTTGCCGAGAATGAGAGGATTCTTCGTCCGGGCGGGTTCCCTACATCGTTAGATGTTCTTCACAAGACCTGCGGGAGCCTTAGCCAGGAAGCGGTCAGGCAGCTGAACGACAGGTTCTGGAACAGGTTTGACCATACAGATTGGAGCGGGACAAGATTTGCGGCGGCGTACATGATGGAGGACGATTATGACAGAAATGCTTATCAGAATCTTCAGTCTCATTTAAAAGACGCCGGCGCACGGATCTATGGGAAAGGGCTGCGCGGCCGGCATAATGATGATTCAAGCGGTATTATAAATTGGTTTTTGAGTCAATATCAGGAAATTATAGAGAGTGATTTTGACAAAGGGCAGAGACGGACAGGAAGGCAGAGACGATGACGGGAGAATCATGGAAGATCTATTGGAATGAATATGCGAAAGACGCCTTCATATACGGCTCTGAGATAATATTTCATGCAAAGGATGATATAGAGTACAAGAATGAACTGATGCCGCCGGGAACCGTGATCAAGAAGTGGTTTTCCAAGGTGAATTATCAGATGATGCGTATCGAGCCTTCGCTTCCGATGATCGACGGAGAGGGGCGGTATCATATCAGCCTGGATGCTTCTGCCAAACCTCCGGACGGGCTGATCTTGAAGCTTGTCTTCTATGACCGCTATGATGCGGAGGCAGGAAGCCGGATCATACGGGACGGAAGAGATGATTTTCAATGCCCGTTAAAGACATTTAGCTATGAGGTACAGCTGATCAATGCTGGTGTGACACGGTTTCATTTTCATTCTATTACGATAACGGAAATAACAGATGGCAAATAGAAGACTTTATCAGATATTAAAAAAAGTAAAAAAGGAACAGCTTGCCCTGAGAGCGTTGAGCGACGCGGCGCTGAGGCAGAAGACGAATGAATTCCGGAGGCGCATTTCGGAAGGGGAATCGACCAACAGCATCCTTCCGGAAGCGTATGCGGCAATATGCGAGGCGGATAGAAGGGTTCTGGGGATGGAGCCGTATGACTGTCAGATCCTGGGCGGGATCGCCCTGCATTATTGTTATCTGGCGGAGATGAATACCGGTGAGGGGAAGACTCTGACGGCAACGATGCCGCTCTATCTGAATGCACTGACCGGAAAAAGTACGATGCTGGTCACGGCGAATGATTATCTGGCGGATCGTGACGCGAAGGAGATGGGACCGGTCTATAAGTTTTTGGGGATTACGGTTCGGTCAGGGGTGAATACGGATCAGAAAGAGAGTCCGGACAATGACGAAAAACATCGGATTTACAGAGCGGATATCGTATATACGACGCATTCGGTGCTGGGGTTTGACTATTTGCTGAATAATCTCGTGTCCAGCGCCGAGAAGAGGTTCATGAGAGACTTCTATTATGTCATCATTGACGAGGCGGATATGGTGCTCATGGATGCGGCGACGATGCCGCTGGTAATATCCGGCGTTCCCCGGGTTCAGTCCAATCTATACGACATGGCGGACTTTTTTGTGACGACGCTTAAGCCGGAACGAGATTATATAGAGGAAGATCAGAGTGTGTGGCTTACAGACGAAGGGGTGGCATATGCGGAACAGTATTTTCGCATAGAGGAATTCTACGCGGCGGAGAATTTTGAGCTGAACAGGCATGTGACACTGGCGTTGAAAGCGCATATCACGATGGAGCGGGAGAAGGACTATGTCGTCACCGAGAAAGGGGAGGTGTCGCTGCTAGATAACGGTACGGGGCGCGTTCTTCCAGGTATGAAATTAAGGGGCGGCATGCACCAGGCGATCGAAGCAAAGGAGAAGCTTAAGATCACGCAGGAGAACAGATCGATCGCGTCCATAACCTATCAGAATCTGTTTCTTTTGTTTCCGCGGCTGTCAGGGATGAGCGGTACGATTGCCGACGCGAAGAAGGAACTGCGTAAGGTATATAAGAAGAAAGTGGTAGTGATCCCCCCAAACAAACTGCTGCAAAGGGAGGATAAGAAAGATCTGTTCTTTCAAAACGCGGAGACACAGTATGACGAAGCTGTGCAGGAAGTGCTCAGGCGCCATGAGACCGGGCAGCCGGTGCTGATCGTGACCTCTACGATCGCGGATACCGAGCTGGTTTCCCGCGTACTGATCGAGAAGCAGGTGGCACATAGTGTATTGAATGCGAATAATGCTTATTGGGAGGCGCAGATCATCAAGGAAGCCGGGCAGAAGGGGACGGTCACCGTGTCTACCGGTATGGCGGGACGCGGCACGGATATCCGTCTGGGTCCGGGAGTGAAAGAATTAGGCGGGCTTGCCGTGATCGGTATCGGACGCATGGCGAATATCCGTCTGGAGCGTCAGGCGAGGGGGCGCGCGGGACGCCAGGGGGATCCGGGCAGCAGCCAGTTCTTTGTGTCTCTTGAGGATGAGACGGTATCTGCGGCAGGTGAGAAGATACTGGAAAAGTATGTGGATAAGGGTCATCGGATCTCAAAGAGAAAGCTTAAGAAACTGATCAATGGAACACAGAAGCTGCAGGAAGAGCTTGCTGTTTCCCAGAGAAAGCGGTCGGTTGATTTTGATAAAGTAATGAAACGGCAGCGGACGATGATGTATGAGGTCCGGAACCGGCTGTTAGACGGGGGAAGCTTGGAACTAAGGCTGGTGCGGCAGTTGGCGTATGAGGGCGTGCATTCTTTTATAAAGGAGAACCGGCGCCCGACTTCAGGGGATATTACGCGGTATGTGCTGAATAATCTGTCGTATCATCTGGATAATCGCTTCCTGAATATCGGACATGTGAAGAAGAAGGCGCTTGAGAGAGCGCTGCGGTCTTATGTCCATATCGTATGGATGGATAAGAAGAGCACGTTCGCCTCAAGGCAGGAATTAAGAGAATATATCCGTCTTTGTTCTCTGAAAGCGATCGACGACGCCTGGGTAGAACAGGTGGATTACCTGCAGCAGCTGCAGTATGTAGTCAGCGGCAGGGCTACGGCACAGAGGAATCCGGTGTTCGAGTATCACAGAGAAGCATATGATTCCTTTCTTCGTATGGAGCGTACGATCAAGAGGGAAATCGTAAGGAATATATTTCTGGGGGAGAAGGCGTATGGCAAGACGGGAGATCTGTATGTTTTATTCCCATAGAATATGCACTGGTACATAAAGAGGGAAAGGATATAGGAGACAGAGATGGTTTATAATTTTAATCTCGGTATAGGCTGGGCTTCCAGCGGAGTGGAGTATGCGCAGAGTTATCGTGCCGTTATGCTCAGGGATATCGGAGCCGATGCAAAGTTTGTGTTTACAGATATGATCTCAGCGGAGAATATTGAGCATCTGACGAGGAACATCGGATTTCTTGACTCGGAGATCATCTGGCTTTATACATTTTTTACAGATCAGAAGATTGCGCCGGTTACTTATACACTGGATGATTTGAAGAAAACGCTTCCGACGGATGTGTATACTTATACCAGAAACGGTAAGATCGGGAGACTTGTTTTCCAGGGAAAGAATAATTTTTATACGGTCTATTTTGCGGATGAACAGTCAGAACGGGTCCACAGGGCAGAGATTGTCTCGGGAGGTTATCTGATCCGGAAGGATTTCTTTACTTACGGCAGGGTCTTTTCGGAATATTACGCGCCGTTGGATCATAAGGCGCATCTGTATCTTCGCCGTTTTTTCAACGAGGACGGTACGGTGGCATATGAAGAGATCAATGACGACGGCAAGGTGATGTATCAGTTCCGGGATAAGATTCTTTGTTCGAAGGAAGAGTTCGTAGGATATATGGTTTCACGCCTGGAACTGACGGAAGAGGACGTCGTGCTGATCGACCGGACGACAGGGATCGGACAGGCGATCCTGCAGAATGTGGGAGACGCCCGGGTGGGGATCATCATTCATGCAGACCATTTCAGCGAGGGCGGCACGGACGACAATTATATTTTGTGGAATAATTTCTATGAGTATTCCTTTGCGATGCACAGGCATGTTGATTTCTACGTTACTGCCACGGATGAGCAGAACAAGCTGTTAAGGGAACAGTTCTTAAGATATGGGGGTGTGGAGCCGACGGTTTATACCATCCCGGTGGGAAGTCTTGACGAGCTGAAATATCCGACGATCAACCGCAAGCCGTATTCTATCCTGACGGCTTCGAGGCTGGCGGCGGAGAAGCATATCGACTGGGTCATCGAGGCTGTCGTGAAGGCGCATGAGACAATTCCGCAGCTTGCGCTGGATATCTACGGGAAAGGCGGCGAAGAGCAGAAGCTGCGGGACTTGATCAAGAAACATGAGGCGGAGAATTATATATTTCTTCGGGGACAGCAGAAGCTGAAAGAGATTTACCAGGATTATGAATTGTATCTGGCGGGTTCTATGAGCGAAGGGTTTGGGCTGACGCTTATGGAAGCGGTGGGGGGAGGTCTTCCGATCATCGGTTTTGACGTGCGTTATGGGAACCCTACGTTCATTGATGAGGGGAAGAATGGGTATCTGATCCCGGTGGATGACCATACATCGCCGAGGGAGAAGGTTGAAGCTTTGACAGACCGCCTGATCCGCCTGTTTACGGAGGCTGACCTGGAGCGCTTTCATGAGCATTCATATGAGAAGGCGAAGGGATTTCTTACGAAGGAGGTGGAGCTTAGATGGAAAAATATAGTGGGATGACAGAGGCAGTTCTACTGTTAGATAATTACGGGGAGGACAGCGAGATGCTTCACCGGTCCTTTCGGGACGCAGGGTTTGCCGGGCCGGTGATGGTGATCGAAGACGGCGGATTCTTCCCGGAGGATGTGATCTCGGTCTGTCAGTATTTCTGCGGTGATTTTCGTAAGGGCGGCAAAACCCCTGGAAAAGCAAGGTATTTTAATCAGATCAATGTCCCGGATTATTGGGAAGTCAGCGGAAATAACTCTGACGGGAAGGTCCATGACTTGTACCGTGAGCGGGGACGTATCTTTTATGCGGAGCCAAAGCATAAGAGGCTGGTGCGTGTGGTGGACTGGAAGGATGAGAAGGGAACCGTCAGATCCAGCGATCATTACAACCGGTATGGCGCGTTGTATGCGAGAACCTTTTTTAATAAAGAAGCGAAGCGGTTTTGTAAGGCATATTTTGACGCGGAAGGCAGGGAAATACTTCTGGAGAATTTTGTAACGCGTGATATCATCCTGAACAGGGACGGCAAGGTCTATGTCTTCAAGAGTAAGGTCGATCTGGTCTTAAAGCTTCTGGAAGAATTGGGCGCTATGGGGAGCAGAGTCTTCTTTAATTCGCTGTCTACGCCGTTATTTGTATCTGAGAGAATGCCGGCTGGCAGGAAGGAGGATACGCTGTTCTGGCAGGAGGGCGTCAGAAATGATATTCCCGGCAATATGCAGCTGATCCTCAGCGGACAGGCGAAACGTGCAAGATCGGTCTATGTGCAGAAAAAGGACAGCTATCAAAAGCTGATCGAACTTGGCGCGTCAGAGGAAGTGCTGAAGCCGCTTGGATATGCTTATTCCTACAGCAGGCAGAATACCTTCGCTAATAAGGCGCTGATCTGCACGAATTCCGACAGGATCGAGAAATGTGAAGAGTTGATACAGGCGCTTCCGCAGATGCATTTTCACATTGCGGCGATCACGGAGATGTCGTCCAAGCTTATGAGCCTGTCTCAGTATCAGAATGTAACGCTCTATCCGGGAGCGCGCACCGGGATGATCGACGAACTGTTTGATACCTGTGATTATTATCTGGATATCAATCACGAAGCGGAGATTGTATCGGCGGTTAAGCAGGCATTTCTGCATGATCAGCTGATCCTTGGATTCAGGCAGACGCTGCATCGTAGAGGCTATACTGCGCCGGAGCATGTGTTCGAGGATTCAAAAGCGTTGATCGCATTTCTGGATCAGGTGATGGGGAATGAAGAGATGATAAAGGGACAGCTTGACCGGCAGAAAAGGGCGGCTATGTCAGAAGAAGTTGCTGCGTATGCAGTTCTTTTGAAATAAATGAGAAAAGAAAAGTAGGAGGATGAAGATGATGTTAGGAACAGGATTAAGTGCGGTTACGGTTGTGATCGCGCTAGAGTTTATACTGGCGGTATATAGTGTGGCGCTTGTATTCAGCACGAAGAATAAGGTTCTCAGGATCGTGCATATCGTGCTGGCGGTTGTTTGGGTAGTATTGGCAGTTTTGAATATTATTGCTTGACATGGATTGGGGCTGTTTCATGAAGTTGAGGCAGTCCCATTTCACTACAAATTTTAGGATGGATCTGGCGATACAGCGCGGTTTGAGAACAGATAGTGCCGGATAGCAGAACAGCATGAGAGAGGTATTATATGAATGTGTATATTACGAAACTAAACGGAATGTCTTATATGAGCGAGGAGCAGTATGTACAGCATATGACGGCGGATATAGCCCATTCGCTTGGAATGCGGGAAATGGGGATATATCGGTATAATGCCAGTGCCGAAGATACGAGGGACCGTAGTTTTCGGTTTGACGGAATGATCGCAGGTATATCGGCGGGAGATATCGTGGTTTGCCAGTTTCACACATGGAACGGATTGAAGTTCGAACGTGCGTTGGTAGAGCATATCAAAGCATACCATGGACGGATCATAATTTTTATTCACAGCCTGGAGGCATTGATGATTAAGAGCAGCCGGTTTATGTTGGGGGAAACGGTAGAACTGTACAATCAGGCAGAAGTGTTGATCGTACCTTCCTATGAGATGAAGAGGTTCTTGCTCGGATCAGGTATCAGATCCGGGATGAAGTTCATCGTTCAGGAGATGTGGGATTATATTACAGACATAAGGATTCCGGGCTCAAGTGAATTTCGGAGGGAAATTCATTGTACAGGCCGCGTTGATCCGAAGGAGATTGAACAGTGGGATTACGAGATACCTTTGAAATTTTATAACGGCACAGAATATAAACATCAGAAGGTATATGGTATGGGCGCTCTTCATCCGGAGGAATTGATGTTTGAATTATCCAAGGGCGGATTCGGTCTGGAATGGTATACGGATGAGCAGGCTTACCAGTATATGAGATATGGTAATTCTCTTTCACTGAGCAGATATCTGGCGGCGGGGCTTCCGGTGATTGTTCCGCAAGGTATATCCAGTCAGAAACTGATAGAAGAAAATCATCTCGGATTGGTTGTCGGTTCTTTGGGAGAAGCAGTTAAGGCAATTGAATCCATGCAGGAATCAGAATACCGTGAATATGTCAGCCATGTTGAAGGATTTGCGCCTGCGATAAGAAATGGCTATTATACGAAGAAATGTTTGATCGAATCCATTTGGGCAATGTTCAGAGAGGATGCAGGCAAGGTATTTGTGCAGACGGAAGATGTTTATCATCTGGATGATCATGTATTTTCCAGAGTAACGGTAAAGAGGTCCTATGGTGGAAATCTGGCTTTGTCGTGGAATTTGAGAGGAAAACCGGATGGATTTCTGATCTATGATTCAACTGGCAGAATGATAGAAGAAACGGGAAATGGCTATCAGCATTATCTCTGTATCAAAGAATATGCCGATGAAAGAGGTTATGTAGTTAAGGCTTATGTCAATACACAAAAAGGAAAAATGATCGTGGCGGAATCAGCTCCGGGTTATCTGGGAGTTGAGACATATGACAAACCTGTGGTCAGTATAGTGATTCCCGCATATAATGCGGAAAGCTATATTGTCAGGTGTATTGATACGGTATTGGCGCAATCCTTTTCTGATCTGGAAGTAATAATCGTGGATGATGGGAGTACAGATCTTACACCGGGGATGATTGACTGGTATGCAGATATTTATCCGAATGTCAGGGCAATTCATCAAAAGAATGCAGGAGTTCAGGCGGCGAGAAATACAGGGATCAAATATGCGAGCGGGGAGTATATCGGATTTGTGGACAGCGACGATATGATCCGGACGGATATGGTAGAGCGGTTATATACTTCTGCCAGGAGGACAAAGAGTGATATTGCCATGACCTCAGGGTATGAAATAAAGAGTAGAGGATATGCTCCGATCATGCAGTATTCCGTGAAAGAAGACACGGGCGTATCGGTGGATGAGTTTTTGCGTATGTACGCTTCCGGCGGATATGCGATGCCGGCAGTCTGGAATAAATTGTACCGTACATCGCTGGTAAAAGAGCATTTATTTCCGCAGATTATCTATGAGGATGAAGCCTGGACGCCATATATCCTGTCTTATGCGGAAAAGCTCTGTTATTTGGACGATTGTGCATATGAGTATGACAGAAGTATTTGCAGTGGTTCGCTAGTGGACCGATGGGCTGGGAAATCAAAAGGCGAGGTTTTTCAAGAACATAAGAGAGCAATTTTGTTTTACCTGGAACATGGGAATCCGGAAAGGTTAGAATTGCTGAGGAAACTTGCCAAGAGCGAGTTGCGATCATTTGCAAAGGCAATGGCATATCATGAATATGAAGAGCTGCGAAAAAAATTAGAGGAATAAAATAAGGGGAAAGGAGATCGTTATGAATATACTGATTGCTGTAAATTCAAATTTTATAGGCCCGGCTTCTGTAATGGTGTATTCTCTTTGCCGCAGCCACAGAGACGAGGAAGTAGATATATATCTTGCATATCATGATTTAAGGAAGAAGGATATGGAAAGGCTGCAGAAGATAGTTTCTTGCTTTGGAAAGAAGAGATTACATCCACTTGATGTAGGAGGAGAATTTTCCGCGAGAGTATCAGCAAAGGGAAGATTTTCACATGAAACTTATTATCGTATTTTAGCAGTGAATATGCTGCCTGAAAATATGGACCGGATCTTATATCTGGATGCTGATATGTTGATAAAGAAAGATTTGACAGAAGTTTATGAAACATCTATGAGCCATATGTGTCCTTTTATTGTGTGTGACGATATTGAAGGACGTGCAAGGGGAACTTATGATGCGGCGTTGGACAGAGTTGCGATTCCTCGTAACTGCAAATATTTTAATGCAGGGTTTATGCTGATGAACTTAGATTATATGAGGAGAAGGAACAGTGTAGATTATATTTTAGATGCATTTTACAGAGAACATAGCCGGTATCCATTCCCGGATCAGGATGTATTAAATCATATGTATTATGATAAAGTACAATTTGTTCCCTGGTCGTTATATAATTTACCGCCGGAATGGTGGAAGATAGACGGAGAAGCATTATCCCAAGGAATCCTCCGTTTTGCCAGTTATCCGGACATGAACAATCCTTCTATCAATCAGACGGAGCGTTTTGTAGATGCAACGCTGCAGATCCGCGATAATGCCTGTATTATCCATTATCTTGGGATCTTAAAACCGTGGTTATACCGAAACAGACCGATTTACTCGGATGTTGCTTTATATGCAGGGCTTTGGTTTGCGTGTGAAGAGGAAATGTATGAAAAAGTCGGAGGGTTGGAGCGCGTCTGAAAATTGCTTTTTGTCCGCCCAATTGCCGCAGGCAAACTTTAAAATGGGCGGAATTCGTAACAGTGAAGCCGGAAGGCTGAACTGTTACAAATTTTCAAAATCTCAAAAGAACATCGGAAAATGTGTTGTATACCAGAAAAGAATGTGTTATAGTATTTTCACATCAAAGATGATCAATAATCCAGGTAATCTTATTTTCTTAATCTGACATTCGTCAGGATTTACCCGTTATGTGATTTGAAATTATGTAATCCCAAAGGACAGGTGGTGTTTGCCATGAAATGTATTTAATCTTATTTTTGTTTCATTTTACCTGAGTTTAACGGCTCTGAACCCTTGCATACAGGCAGATAATTGAATATAATGGAGGTAGTGGATGGCAGACAATCTCTTGCAGTGGCATGATGGGTTTCATGCTTCACTTCAGATCGAACTTCGGGGAGAAGCTGCGCAGCTGGAATTCTATTCAGAGCATGAATTATATAAGAAGGCTCTGCGTGTCGATACTCTGGTCATAAAGAATTCTGATGATACGCCTGTACAAAAGAAGATTGGGAAAATTTTCCGGAAATACAACTTAATAG
>Ga0209064_1003112_pt1 | contig 15571 bp, 9 predicted proteins | sample Inofromicrocosms_FD_187498 | JGI IMG/M metagenome (GOLD analysis project Ga0209064, IMG submission 187498) | Mouse cecum microbial communities from Vienna, Austria - Inoculum for glucosamine and mucus D2O microcosms (SPAdes) (version 2) | ecosystem: Host-associated > Mammals > Digestive system >... | reverse complement strand
GGGGATGCCCCCTCGGGTTGTCACGCGGTATTAGACGGCGTTTCCGCCGCTTATCCCCCTGTACCGGACAGGTTGCATACGTGTTACTCACCCGTGCGCCGGTCGCCGGCAAAGATTAGCAAGCTAACCTTCCCGCTGCCCCTCGACTTGCATGTGTTAAGCCTGTCGCTAGCGTTCATCCTGAGCCAGGATCAAACTCTCCGTTGTTGTTTATCTTGTTCTTTTTCTTTTCAGAATTTTTGTAAAGACAAACCCCCGGACGCCGTTCTTCCCGGACCTCGCGGACTTTGCTTATTGTGTATCTTGGTTGGAAATTGACAGAGCGTTTTTTTTGCTCTTGTACTACTTTCTCATCTTGTCTATTGTAAGCCTTTCAATGTTCTCTTGTTCTGCTCGCGGGGTTGTTTTCCCGTTTGCGGTTGCAAAGTTAAGACGTTTTTTTCATTCCGCCAAATAAAAATATGCTTATAACATAGTTTTAACATATTTTAACGTGACGGGGCGCGTCGTTTCTCACCAGTTTGAATATAATTGGTTTATAATCACTGCTTTATGTGCTTTGCGACTTTTTCAGGCTTTTCCGAACTTTTTAGGCCTTAAATTTGTATCGCAGATAAAGCCGGCGGATAAAGGCGTCAAGAGCGGATGCCGGATTATGTTTGCCACTTCCGATTATTATTTCTATTTTTGTAGACATTTTAACTTATTATATATAATATATGAGACTTGACGGACGCAGAAGAAGCAGCAATGTTGACGACCGCAGGCGCATTTCCGGCAAAACGGCCGGAATTGGCGGTGGAATCGTAGGCGTAATAATTGTGGCAGTGCTCACGCTGCTGGGCGGCGGTGACATTGGAGACGTGATAAGCCGGGTTATGGGATCGGGAGCTATTCAAGGCTCCGGCACCACCGAATATGTAGAAACCGAGGAAGACGCCCGCCTGGCCGACCTGTCGTCGAAAGTGCTCGCCGGCACCGAGGATGTGTGGACGCGCGAGTTCCGGCGCCAAGGCTGGGGCGAATATGAATGTCCGAAGCTGGTGCTTTTTCACGGCGCAGTGCAAAGCGGATGCGGAAACGCCACGTCGCAGACCGGCCCGTTCTACTGCTCAGCCGACCAGACCGTGTATATCGACCTCGACTTTTTCAAGACCATGGAAAGCAGCATCGGCGGCGGAGGCGACTTCGCCTATGCCTATGTGATAGCCCACGAGGTGGGGCACCACGTGCAATATCTGCTCGGCACGCTTTCCGAGGCTCACGAACAGATGTCGCGCGTGCCCGAGAAAGAAGCCAACAAAATCAGCGTGCGTCTCGAGCTCCAAGCCGATTTCTATGCCGGCGTCTGGGCTTATCAAGACAACGAGATGTTCGGCTCGATTGAAGACGGCGACATTGCCAACGCCGTGAACGTGGCCGGCAAAATCGGCGACGACTATCTGCAACGCCAGGCCTACGGCCGCGAGATGCCCGACTCGTTTAACCACGGACGCTCGGAGCAGCGCGTACGCTGGCTTAAAAAAGGAATTCAGACCGGCAATCCTCTCCTCGGCGACACATTCTCGCCCTCCTACTCCTCATTATAATATATAACATATATTAGAGCGGCAGCCTTTCAAAATAGCGAAAGGCTGCCGTTTTGTGTCAATACAGTTAATTTTATCCACAAAAACAATATAAATTCAAAAAATATGTTAACTTTGCTTCAAATTTACAAACCAATTACTATTTGCTTATGAAACGAGAATTACTGCTTAAAGCACTGTGCTGCGCAGGAATGCTAAGCGCATTGACGGCCACAGCCCAGACCGTAGTGTTCTCCGAGACGTTCGCCAACCCGTTCGAACAGACAGGCTGGACTCAGATTGACGCCGACGGAGACGGACACTGCTGGCAAATCACATCCAAAAGCGCATGGGTGACTGTCAAGAACGGCAACCTGGCCGCTTCTTTCACCCGCAACCCCGACAACTACAACGATGTATATGGCGCGCAAGACAACTGGCTTGTATCGCCAGCCATCACAATACCAAACGACGCCTGCATCCTCACCTTCGACTATGCCGCCCAGGACGAGGACCATGTGGAACCGCTCAGCGTGCTCGTGTCGGAAACATATCCCGAAGGAGGCACCGAAGGCTTCGAGCAGTTGCTAAGCCGCTCGGCCGAAGCCGGATACGACGGCATAGAATGGGAGAATATCTACGGACAGACTCTCGCCAAATATTCCGGCAAGACCATTTATCTCGCTTTCCGCCACAAGGCATCGGCAACCTACGCCATTACTATCGACAATGTGAAAGTGTCGAACCAAAAAGGCCCGAAAGCCCCCACCCTGTCCTCGGCCACAGCCGATGCCGACGGCGAGTTGAAAGTGACCCTGTCGTGGACCAATCCCGGCTATACAGCCACGGGCGACGCCATAATCGGCCTTAGCATAAACGTGTACCGCGACGGCGAGCTGCTCACCACATTCTCCGACGCCACTCCCGGCGAAGCCATGACATGGACCGACGAGAACGTAACCGGCGGCAAGCACTCATATTACGTTACAGCAAAAACCAACGAAGGCGAAAGCGGCCCGTCGACATCGCGCACAGCCATCGTGGGCCCCGACACCCCCAACTATGTGTCGAACCTCGTGGCCAACGTTCAGCCCGACGGCTCGGTAGTAATCACATGGGACGCTCCCACCAAGGGCGCCAACGGAGGCGTGTTCAACCCCGCCAATGTAACATACAAGATTACCCGCACCATCGACGGCACCTCCGCCACCATAGCCGAAGGCATCAAAGAGCTCCGCTATGTCGACACTCCCACACGCGCCAAGAACATCCGCTACGACGTGCAAGCCGTGAACGCCGCCGGCGAATCGAAAATCGACATCCCCACATCGGTTTCCATCTTCGAATCAACCCTTGCCGACATCAACACCACACCCGGCGCAGTGAAAGACAATTCGCTTTCGCGTGTGCCCATGGAACTCAACTCAAAATATTCGGTATTCCAGACCATCTACTATCCCGAGGAACTCGGATTTGTAACCGGCGACATCAACCATATTATATATAAGGTGGCGCACGGCACGGAATCGACCATCAACGTGCCGGCCCGCGTCTATATCTCCTCAACCGACCTTGCCGACCTTTCAGACAAATGGGCTCCCGTTGCCGCCGACGACCTCGTGTTCGAGGGCACTTTCGACATCTCGTGGGGCGACAACGACATAATTGTCACTCTCGACAAAGCGTTCGGCTACAAGGGCGGCAACATCGTCGTCACAGTAATCAAGGACGACAGCCCCAACGGCAGCTACTCCGACCGCTTCTATGCCAAGGCCACATCGCACGCCAACCGCACATACAGCTATTCCACTTACAATAAAGTCGACATTGCCAACCTCCCCTCCGGAACAAGCACATATTCAACAATCCTCAACGACCAGGCTCCCGCCACACGATTCATCATCGCTCCCAAGAACGTGGGCGCGCTTTCCGGCAAAATCACCAACGAAGCCACAGGCGCAGCCGTGAAAGCCACCGTGTCGGTGCCCGCTTACGAAGGCATGACCACCACAACCGACGCCGACGGCAACTACCGGTTTGCATATGTCCCCGCCGACGCCGCCTCGCTCCATGTCGAGGCCCAGGGCTACACCCCGGCCGATGTGGAAATATCAATAGCCGATGGCGCGACGACCGTAAAAGACATCACGCTCCGCCAACTCGCCAAATACACACTTAAAGGCACCGTTGTTACCGACGACACCGAAGCCGGAGCAGCCGGAGCAACCGTATCGCTCTCGGGCTACGAGGAGATGACCGTCACCGCCGACGACAAGGGCGCATTTGAGTTCCCCGACGTATATTCCGGCAAAGAATACACCCTGAAAGTTGAATATCCGCTCTACGACATCAGCACCGCCGACATCAACTTTACCTCGGAAGGCACCGAGACCCTCGATGCCATCACCGTAGAGCGCAGCCGCATAGCCGCCTACGGCGTCACAGCCGAGAAAGCCGCCGACGGCTCCGCCATCACACTCTCATGGCTCGACCCGCTCAGCCGCACAGCCGAGTCCGGCATCAAGAGCATAGGCACGCCCAAAGGACAAAAATACACAGGCGGCGACTACTCTTCCGAGGACTACAACATAGGCCATGCCTTCACTGCCGCCGACCTCTCGGAGCAGAAGATGGAAGGACTCGTGGTGAAGGCCGTGCGCGTATGGCTGCAAGCCGACAAAGGCCAGTTTGAAGCCTGCGTATGGGAAGGAACACGCGACGCCAACGTCAAGATTGCATCGCAGCCCCTCACGCTCGACATGATCAGCCCCGAAGGCGGCTGGGTGGAAGTAGCGTTCGACCATCCCGCCGAACTCCACGCCGGCAAGAACTACATAGTAGGCCTCCATCTCAAAGGCGCATCCAATAATGGCTCGGCATCATCAGTAGTCGGCACCGACAACGGCTCCACCATCTACGACGGCAACAACCTCAAATGGGGCGATGACATTTACAGCAACGGCTACAACTACTGGTGCATCGAGGCCGTGTGCGGAATCCCCGGCACCGACCTCCCCATCGTGGCCAACGACAACGCACCCGCTTGCTCCTACAACATCTACCGCGCCAACATCGACGCCCCCGACGCATGGACCCGCATCACGCCTGCTCCCATCAGCGATACATCGTCGACCGACGCCGGCTGGGCTTCGCTCGTTTCGGGCGACTATATCTACGCCGTGACTGCCGTTTACCACAACGGCGAATCGCAGGCCGCCTACTCCGAGACGCTCTCCCGCAGCATCGACACCGACGCCGGCGTAAGCGCATTCATATCGCCAGCCAAGAGCATCGAGACCCGCGAAAGCGTGGAAGTCACCGTCAAAGTGACCAATTTCGGAGAAAAGCCCGTAAGCAATTTTACCGTTGGCGTCCGACTCAACGATGAAGACACGCCCCGTGCCACCGCTATATGCACCGCCACACTCAACAAGGGCGAATCCACCGAAATATCTCTCGGCACCGTCGCCCTCGCCCCCGGCGTGGAAACACTCAAAGCCTACACTTCGCTCGAAGGCGACGAGAACCCCGGCAACGATATGCTCTCTTTCATCGTACCCAACAACGAAAATATCGAGCTCATGGGCTACCGTTGGGACGCAATGGGATATGCCGGCGTGATGAAAGTGCAGACCAACGACCCCGAATCGGCCGAATACCTCCTCGAGCTCATCCCCAACGACGCCCTTATCTATGCCGCAGAGCATGTCGCAGGCAAGTATTACGCCTACACCGCCACATGGTATGGCCTCCCGGTCAACTTTGTCACTCTCGACGCCAAAAACTGGACGCTTGAAAGCGCAGTGCCCACCGAAGACTATTTCCTCGACATGACCTACGACTACCAGACATCTACAATGTACGGCATAGCAGTAACCGCTGCCGACGTCGTGCTTGCCACCGTCAACCTCGAAGATGGCTCAATGACCGAAATCGCTTCGCTCTCTACCGTTGTCCGCACCCTCGCCGCCGACCTCGACGGAAAACTCTACGGCGTGTCCGACGACGGCAAGCTCTACTCTATCGACAGCACAACCGCCGCCATGACCGAAATTGGCGACACCGGCATGGGCAGCGTCACCTACCTGCAATCCATGGCCTTCGACCACAACACCGGCCGTCTTTTCTGGGCCCACACCTCCACATCGCTTTCCGGCCGTCTGCATGAAATCGACCCCGCCACCGGCAAAGCCACGGAATACGGCACCGTAATGAAAGACAAGATCGACCCGACCGAACTCGTCGGCCTCTACACCGCCTACGAGCACAAGAGCGACGGCATCGGAAGCATCAACTCCGGCTCCGCACGCCTCTCCATCTCGGCCGGCACCGACGGCATTGTCACCGTGTCTGCCCCCGAAGGCGCCAAGCTCACCGTCTACAACGCCGCAGGCTCGGCCGTCTACTCTGCCACAGTAGGCGCAGGCACAGCCAAAGTGGCAGCCGTCACATCGCCCGGCGTGTATGCAGCCGTTGCCACCGACGCCACCGGCGCGAAAGCCGTAGTGAAATTCGCAGTGAAATAATCATTCCGCGCCAATAATCAGAAAACGCCCGCCGCACAAATTGCGACGGGCGTTTTTTTGATGTTGACCCGATTTTTAGGCCTTGGCTTTCTTGCCGATGAGGAAACGCTGCTTGAGCCATTCGCGGGTGGGCTCGTCGTAGAGCTTCAATGCCGCCCAGGCCACGCCAATAGAAAGAATGAAAACGCAGGCTCCGACAAAAATATGTATCGAGAGCGGATAGTCGGCATGACGCTGCGCCCAGTTCATCTGCAAATAAATAAACGGATAGTGGGTGATGTAGAGAGGATACGAAATCGCGCCCAGGAATTTGCACCAGGCCGTGGTGCGGCGGTCGGTCGTCTCGCTTCCTGCGCCGGCCACCACGATGAGGGGAAAAAGCGCAATCACAGCCAACGTGCCGTAAAGGCCGTTGACCCATCCGAACTCACCCTTGCCCACACATGGCCACGCCAATATCACGGCCACGGCAAGCGAGCACCACCAGAAGCCGCCGCGCAGGCGTATCTTCCAGCCGATGCGCGACAGCAACAGACCCATGAAGAACGGATAGAGCAGACGCGTCACCGCTATGTAAAGTTGGTCCGCAGTAAGCCCCCAGCCGCCAATAAATGTATAGGCTGCCCATTCACGCGCTTTGAGGACGCCCCACATGTCGAAATTCATGCCCACGTCCACCGTCATGCACCCCGCCAGGATAACGAATATGGCAAGCATCGTCTTCGAGAACCGGCGGATAAACAGCGCGTAAAGGATATTGGCCACATATTCCCACATCAGCGACCAGCACGGGCCGTTAAGCGGATAAGTCTCAGCCCAGCCGCGCAGGTCCCACCACGGGCTAAGCGGAATAAGCACCAAGCCGGCGAGCATCACCGCCAGCAATTTCCACAACTCGGTCTGCGGCATAAGAAGAAAACTCGGGGCATCGCCGAAGAAGAACAAAAGCGTGCCGAAGAGCGTTCCGAAAATCACCATGGGATGCAGGCGCACGATTCGTCGCTTGAAAAATCCCCACAGTCCCATTTTGCCAAAGCGGTCGTCGTAGGCATAGCCTATCACATAGCCCGAAAGCAAAAAGAAGAAGTCGACGGCCAGATATCCATGGTTGATTATCTGCTCGGTCGGACCTTTGGAATAAGTCTCAAAGAGATGAAAAGCGACTACCATCATGGCGGCCACGCCACGAAGCCCGTCGAGAATTTCATATCTCGGTTTAGAAGCAAGGTAAGACATTACAAAAAAAGTATGAGTTATAAGTGATGAAGGATTATTTTTTTGCAAAAATACACATAAAATTCGAAGCTCACTTGCTCACATGTTTAAATAATTTGCGTGAAGCCTCATATTTTTTGCATTTTTTAGAACAGGACCTTTTTCCTCCTTTCACAAATTATGCTTAAATTTGCACCATGGACAACGAAACAAAACTTCATCTCGAAGAACGGGTCGTCGAAATGCTCCGCACGGTATTCGACCCCGAGATTCCCGTCGACATTTACAGCCTCGGGCTGGTCTACCGTATCGACATCGACGACGATGCCAACCTCAACATCGACATGACACTCACCGCCCCCAACTGCCCGGCGGCCGACTTCATAATCGAAGACGCGCGCATAAAGCTCGAAAGCATCTCCGAACTCAAATCCGTAAACATCAACATCGTGTTCGAGCCCGAATGGACACGCGACATGATGAGCGAAGAAGCCAAACTCGAGCTCGGCTTCCTCTGACCAACCGGCAAATCACCAACGACTTTTAAGGTCCTTAAAGTCCTTAAAGTCCTTAATGACCTTAAAGACCAAAACTTGACCGAAAAAAAAATATACTTTCTGAGCGACCTGCACCTCGGAGCGCAATACCTCGGCTCCCGGCACGAAGCCGAGCGCCGCGTCGTGCGCTTCCTCGACTCCATAGCCGGCACCGCCGCCGAAATCTACCTCCTTGGCGACATCCTTGACTATTGGTATGAATACCGCACCGTCGTGCCTCGTGGCTATGTCCGGTTCTTTGGCGCTCTTGCCCGCCTGGCCGACCGAGGCGTAAAAATCCATTGGTTCATCGGCAACCACGACATATGGATGTTCGACTACCTGCGCGACGAAATAGGCATGGAAGTAGTCGACGGATATGCCGTGCGCGAGATTATGGGCCAAAAATTCTTCCTCACCCACGGCGACGGCGTCGGCCGCCTCCGCCCCGGATTCCGCTTCATCCGCCGCCTGTTCCGCAACCGATTCTGCCAACGGCTCTACTCCGCCATACATCCCCGGTGGACCGTAGGCTTCGCCCACTGGTGGAGCGCAAAAAACCGCGAGTACGACCGCCGCTACATCCCCCGGTTCCTCGGCGTCGACACCGAGCCGCAAGCCATATTCGCCGTAGAATACCTCCGCGACGTCGACCCCACCATAAACTATTTCGTGATGGGCCACCGCCACGTCTTGGCCGACGAGCCCCTCTCGCCCACCTGCCGCCTCATCATCCTCGGCGAATGGATTTCCCAATTCACCTACGCCGTCTTCGACGGCGACCGCCTCACAATCCACCGATTCACCGAATAACCCTCCACGTGAATTACGGAAATTACGTGGATTCCGTTAAAAGTTTTTCACGTTAATTCCCGCGAATTATTCATTAATACAAATTACGCAAATTCGGCACGGCGAAGCCGTGATTCCTTGGGTAACCGGGTTTGGAGGCTGTATGCCGACAAGCCCGGTTGGCGACGACGATAAATAAGCACTGCGAGGCAGTGCCTCGTGGCAGGTTTGGCCTCGCCGAACGCTCCGGCCGGCCTCCGCTCCAACACCACGATTGGTTCGCTTTTCCCGTACCCCGCATGTCGGCTACGCCTCCATACGGGGTTAACCAAGGAGCCACGGCTTCGCCGTGTTAATTAATGGTCGATTTACGGCAATTAACGTAAAACACCAATCCCCGAAATTAATTTAATACACGTAATTCACGTAAATTTAATTTCACGTTAATTGCCGCGAATTATTCATTAATTAAAATTAATGGCCGATTTACGGTAATTCACGTAGAATAATTTTTCACGCAGGCAGGATTATTTTCTTTGTCATGTAAAAAATATTTACTATTTTTGTCGCGCAGACCGCCTCAGCAGAAGCCCGGTCCGGGGTAAAGCGAGGTGGGTTGTTTATACATAATTTAAAAGCGTTTATCCGCGCTGATTCTTGACGTTCTGAAATTCTCGCAAAATTTCGTGTCTATGTCAAGGGTTGTGCAACGGTAGATGCCCGTGGATATGTAATATCGTGCTTTCGGCATATTGCCTTGTGAAAGGCATAGCCGAACGCTATTGTTGCATATACAGGCGTGGGCTTCTGCGTTGCCGTCCGACATAGACAAGGCAATGCGAGAAGCCTCAGAACGTAGGATGGCAACTGATACAGATTCCTGCGCTTTTTTTGTGCCGTGCAACCAATTACTTATTCACAAACCAATATCAAACCAATCAAAAAAATGATTAAAAAACTACACAAACGAGCCTCGGCCTCGCTGCCGACGCTCCTGTGGCTGATGCTTCTCGCCCTGCTCCCGGCGCAGCTCTCAGCTGCCGACGGCGACACCTTCGAGTACGCCTACGAAGGAAAAACAGTGAAATACACCGTCATCAGTGAAGCTGATAAAACCGTTAAGACCTTTGAAGAAGAGGGATATTATGGCAATTATTTATCCGGCGATTTGATTTTACCTGAAAAAGTACTAAACGGTTCAACCGAATATACACTGATTGAATTAGGAAGAAGTGCATTTTATGGCCTTAAATCAGTGGTTATCCCCAATTCGGTGACTTATATCGGCTACGGAGCTTTTGCTGGGTGCAATGGTTTGGAGTCAGCAGTTTTATCTAATTCATTGACCTCCATCGGCGAATATATATTCTCCAACTGCACAAAATTGACATCAATTAGTATTCCCGAATCTGTGATTGAAATCGCAGAAGGCGCGTTCTACAATTGTAGCGGGCTGACAAGCATAGATATTCCCAATTCGGTGACTACAATTGGCAGAGATGCATTCTCCGGTTGCAGCGGACTGACAAGTATAGATATTCCCAATTCGGTGACTACAATTGGCAGAGATGCATTCTCCGATTGCTCAAAACTGACTAAGGTGACTATTGGCAACTCTGTGGCAGAAATCGGTAGCTATGCATTCTACGGTTGCAGCGGACTGACAAGCATAGATATCCCCAATTCGGTGGCAGAAATCGGTAGCGGTGCATTCTCCGATTGCACAGGCCTGACTAAGGTGACAATTGGCAACTCTGTGACTGTAATCGGCAGCAGTGCATTCCTCAATTGCAGCGGACTTACAAGCGTAGATATTCCCAATTCGGTGACTACAATTGGCAGCGAAGCATTCCGCAATTGCACAGGCCTAACTAAGGTGACTATTGGCGACTCTGTGACTGAAATCGGCAGCCGTGCTTTCTACGGTTGCAGCGGACTTACAAGCATAGATATCCCCAATTCGGTGACTTCTATCGGCAGCGGTACATTCTACAGTTGCAGCGGACTAACAAGCGTTAATATCCCCAATTCGGTGACTACAATCGGCGAAAGTGCATTCTACGGTTGCAGCAACCTGACAAGCATCACTATCCCCGACTCGGTGACGACAATCGGCTACGGGGCATTCAGAGGTTGCAGTAAACTGACAAGAGTCACCATCCCCGACTCAGTAACTGAAATCGACGGCTATGCGTTCAACAGTTGCTTAGCACTGACTGAGGTGACAATTGGCAACTCGGTGACTTCTATTGGCAACAGCGCGTTCAACGGTTGCAGCAGCCTGACAAGCGTCAACATCCCCAACTCGGTGACGTCTATCGGCTCCGAGGCGTTCAAAGGCTGCCGACTGACATGCATAGCCCTCCCCAACTCGGTGACCACAGTTGGCGATAATGCGTTCAGTGGCTGCCCATTGAAGAAGGTGGCATATCCTTCTTCAATTGACAATCCTTTTGGACGTTATATAGAGAATCTAATTAGATATAATCCACAAGGATCATTTACTTATGAAGATGGTTGCTTCTGGAGCGATGATACTTTTTATTTCGCACCTTTGGATTACGAAGGTGATTATACTATCCCAAGCACCGTTAAATCTATCGGCAGCAACGCGTTCAACGGTTGCTCCGGCCTGACAAGCGTCGATATTCCCAATTCGGTATCTTCTATCGGCTACGCAGCTTTCTACGGGTGTTGGTCCTTGGCCGAACTTACTATTCCCAACTCGGTGACCTCTATTGGCGAAGATGCTTTCTACTATTGCTCGAAACTCAAAGAAGTGGCTATCCCCAACTCGGTGACGTCTGTCGACAAGTGGGCTTTCTTCGGCTGTAATTTCGACAAAATAGCATACCCATCGAGCCTGGATGTGGAAATAAGCAATGTGAATGCCCCCATCAAAATCAAATACAGCTCGGAATCACCCACTGTATATGAAGATGGAATCCTCCGAAACGAGGATTATACCGAAATCTATTTTGCCTCTTTGAATCTTGCCGGAGAATACACTATCCCCGCATCCGTCACCATGATTAGAGCCGAAGCCTTCAAAGGATGCAAGGACCTCACATCAATTGTGGCCGAGTCCCTCGAAGCACCGGCCATGCAGCAGTCGTCTTTCGACGTATTAGACAACCAGCCATCTATTTACGATAATTGCACTTTATACGTAAAGGACGATGCGGTAGAAAACTATCTGGCGAATTACTCCTGGATCCTGTTCAAAAACATCAAATGCCCTGCCGGAGATATTACCCGCGCCGACAACGGCAATTTCAAATATGCCACAAACCCGGCAAACCAAAGCGCGGTGCTGCTCGGCCCGGCAAAAAGCATGACCGATGCCACAATCCTTGCAAAAGTGAAATTGGGCAACACCATGTATGATGTAACCTCTATCGCCAGAAACGCATTTAAGGAAACAAATCTCTCGTCGGTGACATTCCGCGAAGGCATCAAGACCATCTGCGACTCCGCCTTCTACTCCAATGCTCTCACCTCGGTAGAGTTCCCTGCCTCCTTAACCACTATAAAAAACGGGGCATTTCAAAGAAATAAAATTAAATCCATAACCTTTGGGGAGAACTTGACTTCAATCGGGGAATGCGCTTTTGCGACAAACCAGTTAAACGAAGTTGTGATTTCCGATGCCGTGAAAACTATCGGAAAATCAGCTTTCTCAAACAATGGCAATCTTACCTCGGTAAAATTGGGCGCAAGCCTTGAGTCTATTGGCGATTACGCATTCTACTATTCTGACATAAACGAAGAAATTATACTTCCCGAGAAATTGAAGACAATCGGTTATAGAGCCTTTGCTTTGAAACAAGGCACCCAAATCATCGACAATCTCACAATCCCGGCGTCTGTTACATATATTGCCTCCGGCGCCTTTTACAATATAAAATTCTCCAATTTAAAGATCAACGACAGTACCGAGCCCCTTTACATCGGCAACCAAGTCCATGGAGCTTATCGAGCCTATATAGGCCGAAATATTACCGGAACACCTATTGGCAAAGTAGTTGAATTTGGCAACCTTGTTACGGAAATCATGAGCTGGAACAAAGACATCACTTCTGTGACTTTCGGCTCCGGCATCAAGACCATTCCAGCCAATGCTTTCAACGGAGCGGAACTGTATAGAGTTGTGATTCCGTCAAATGTAACCTCCATCGGAGAAAATGCCTTTAAAGACAACCGCATCAGCCAAATAACCATAGGGTGCGGCACAACGGAAATAGGCGCCAACGCCTTTGCCGGCAACAACGACATCGCCACAATCAACGTCACCGCCGTTGAGCCTCCCACGGCAACCGACGACGTGTTCTCCACGCAAAACGCTCAGCTCAACGTGCTTGAAGATTCGCGCAGCGCTTATGAGAACGCCGACTGCTGGTACCAGTTCGAAGGCATTTCGCTCGTGCCCGTCACCGTGCTCGAAATCCTCAAAGAAGATGCCCCGGCCTCTCGCACAGATCTTGCCGACAACCAGATTAAATTCTCCGTGAAAGTCGAGCCCGCCGACGCTTCGCTCAAAGAATATATCTTCTGGGAGTCGAGCAACCCCGCAGTGGCTACGGTCGACGGAAAAGGCGTAGTCACCCTCACCGGAGCCACAGAAGGCACCGCCGACATTATCGCCCGCTCGCTCTATGCCGATGCAGTTGCCTCATGCACCGTCACCGCCGACGGCGAGATACAATTGGGCATCGACGACATAATCGGCGACGGCGCAGCCGATTCCGTCCGTCCCAACGACATCTACAACCTGCAAGGCGTATGCCTCAAACGCAACGCCTCGCAGGCCGACATCGACGCCCTCGTCCCCGGCTTCTACATCGTCGGCGGCAAGAAAGTGCTCGTGAAATAAGACCTCTGACGCGCCATCCGCGTCAACACCAAGCCACGGCCTCCCCAACCCGGGAAGCCGTGGCTTTTTGCACGTTCAACAAATCGTTATCTAACGTGTATTTCGGGGATTATCTCGATTGCGCGAAACATAATTTAGCGTTAATTATCGTAAATTATTCATTAATCAAAATTAATGGCCGATTTACGACAATTAACGTAAAAAAATCTCCGAAATTAATTTAATTCACGCAATACACGTCGATATAAATTTATTTTTGCGTTAATTGCCGCGAATTATTCATTAATTAAAATTAATGGTCGATTTACGACAATTAACGTAAAAACTTTATACCTAGTCACTTATACCTTTATAAGATGGCGGCAACTTCCTTGAAGGCGTAGGCGCGTTCCGTGCCGTCGGCAAGACGGAGTGTGAGATGTCCCATCGGGCCTACCGATACTATCTCGGCCTTAATGTCTTCACCGGCCACGGCATCGTGCCACGGCCAAAGCCCCTCGCCACGCCAAAGCGCGGCACAATAGAGCGCATGCAGCGACTCAAAGTCAAGAGCCTTCTCATAGGCGTCAAACGCCCCGACTATCTCGTTGACAAACTCGTCGAGCAATGCGTCGAGCGGGTATTCAGTGCGCGTTATCGCGCGCATCGACACCGGATTGGGGGCATCCGACAGAAACTCTACCTGGTTCACGTTTATGCCAATTCCGACAATCGACCGCTCGATGCCGCCGCCACACACCGCGTTCTCGATAAGGATGCCGCAGATTTTCTTATCGTGCCAATAAATATCATTAGGCCATTTTATCGCAAGCCCTTCGCCGATATGCCTGCGGAGCACATCCACGATAGCGAGCGACACAACCTCCGAAATCTCAAACTGGCGGCACGCCTCAATGGCCTGCGGACGCAGCACAAGCGAAAACGTAAGATTCTCGCCGGGCGCGGCCTCCCACGTGTTGCCACGCTGGCCGCGTCCCGCAGTCTGCCGCCGGCACGCTATGGCTGTGGCGTGCGCAGGGTCGCGCAAAGCCGCCTCCGTGTTGGTGGAGGCAGCCTCGTCAAGCATTATAATTTCCGGCATCAGTCTTCGACAGTTACAGTACGCGACTCGTCAGGGCTCACAGTGATATTCACACGCACAGTGTCGTCGGGCAGAATATCCTCCACGCGGTCGGGCCATTCCAACAGGCAAAGCGCGCCGGAATCAAAATAATCCTCCGTGCCAATCTCGATAGCCTCCTCGAGCGATTCGAGGCGGTAAAGGTCGAAATGATAAATCAGTTCGGCAGTAGTGTCCGAGCGATACTCATTAATGATAGAGAACGACGGCGAGTTAGCCTCGTCGGCATCCACGCCCAGAGCACGGCACAGCGCGGCGATAAAGGTAGTCTTGCCGGCACCCATCTCGCCGGAGAAAGCATAAATGGTGCGGTCGTCCATCAGGGAGACAAACTCGCCGGCCGCGCGGTCGAGATCCTCGACATTGGCAATATTGATAGTCTTCATATTCAACTAATTTTCCGCAAAATTACAACATTTCTCCCCAACCGCCAAGAATAACATTACCTCAGGGCAAAGCATTTATGTAATTTATTTCATTTTTCAAAAAAAAAGACTATCTTTGCGATATGTCGAATATGGATTTACAAATACTTGACTTAATAAAAAAAACCATCCGGGGCATAGAACCTCGGGCAGAAATAATATTATACGGTTCAAGAGCACGAGGCACCAATCGTCCTGACTCCGACTGGGACATTCTTGTGCTTATCGACACCGTAGCCCTGAACGACGACCAAAAAGGCATTGACTATATCCTATGGGATAAAGGAATAGATTTCGGTCAAGAAATAAACACTCTTGTGCGAACGAAATCCTACTGGGATTCCAACCCGTCACTTTTCAAACATAATGTAACACTTGATGCGATTTACTGTAACTATTCAGCGGACGCGCCGATGTAGTCGCCGTTTAGAAAAGGGCGAGGATTGCGTTGTAGGGCGAGTTGCCGTGCTTCTTGGTTGTCTCGACGATTGAGTGCAGATTCATGAAGGCATCGGC
>Ga0209064_1003106_pt1 | contig 15608 bp, 18 predicted proteins | sample Inofromicrocosms_FD_187498 | JGI IMG/M metagenome (GOLD analysis project Ga0209064, IMG submission 187498) | Mouse cecum microbial communities from Vienna, Austria - Inoculum for glucosamine and mucus D2O microcosms (SPAdes) (version 2) | ecosystem: Host-associated > Mammals > Digestive system >... | reverse complement strand
CTTGACGGTCACGCCTTGCTGTAACAGCTTCCCGGAAAAGTCCTCAAAGGAAACGGCAGAGGACAGGGCGGTGCGGATCGTGCGCCGTAGCTTCTCCTTGTCGGTTTCAAATTTCGTAAGTTTGGGCGGCTCACCTGCGGCGGCAAGGGAAGCGTTCTCTTTATCCAGTGCGGCTTGTCCTTTCCGCTTCGCCCAATACTCACGCTCGGTAACACGGTTCTTGCTCCCATGCAATAAATCAATCTGATAGAGGTTTTCCCGGTGGCACATCTCCATGACTTCCGCTTTGAAATACTCCATAGCTGCGTCCGTACAGCGGTGCTTGCAGCCCTCCCTTGTGTCGGCTGGTCTTTCCATGTACGGCAGCAATGGCACTTCCGCAATCCGTAGGGAATTGATTACGATATGCACATGAATGTTGCCGCTGTGGTTATGCCCGTCCGGGTGGGTGCATACAAGGGCTTGGTGTCCGGGGAAATGCTCTTTACAAAACTGCTCGCCTAACTGTTGCGCCCGGTCTACGGTCAAGCCGTTGTCGGCAGCGTCACGGGGGTCAAAGGAAATAATATAGTGGTGGCTCTTTACGTCCTCCCGTTTCTGGTTCTTGCCGTATTTCAGATTGGAGCGCATACAGGCGATTGCAAAATCTTCATCACCGCAATTAAGGGAAGATATGCGGTAATCGTCACGGGGGAGAAGCCGCCCGTTTCCGTCCAGTGTGGGCTTCATGGTAAACTCGTCATGCTCAAAGGTTAGGTACTGTTCGGCAGCTCCATAATCGGCATTTTTAGAGCTGATATGTTTGAATGTTGCCAACGGCTTCACCTACTTTCTGCAAGACTTCAAACTTCAAGGCGGCAAGCTCCGCTGTGGCGGCTCGTACCTCTTGGGAGAGGGCGTTATAAGGTGCGCCGTCCTCGTTTAGACAGCGGGCAATCTGGTTCAAGTTGCCGCCGATTTTCCCGTATTCGGCTGTGAGTTTCCCAACGGCAGAAAGCAGTTCATCATTGACCGGGGAAACAGTAATGACCAGGCGTATGCTCGACTTGGTAAGTGCTTGCCGGATAAACTCGGCTTGGCTCATTTTGCAGAGGGTGACACGCTCGAAAAACTCGGCGTATTCTTCCTCGGTCAAGCGTGTCTTGATTACCCGGTGGCGATGGGGCGTGTTGTATCTTTTCATGGCTTTCAACTCCTTTCTTTTTATGCTTTGCCCTCTCACTAATAGGAGAAAAACAGGGGGTAAAGCGGAAGTGTTTTTTTGAAAAATCCGAAAAATTTTTTCGGGGATTTTTCAAGCGGCGCAAGCCGCAAAAAGGCGGGCTTGGGGTGGCAACCCCAACAAGATTCCCATAGGACAAAATGAACCGGTAGGCGAAATTTGGTACTGTGGTAGAATCTTGCTCTTAAAAAGTGTCGGTTTCCTCTGTGCTGGCTTCTGTCAATACTTTTAGTGCCGCAAGCGGGGATATTGCCAAAGCTGCGGCGATATTTCTCCCCCTACTACCTACAACACCACGCAAAGCAAAAATGACGGAGATTTGCGGAAATTTCTTCACTTTCCTTTCAGTTCCCACACCACCGAAAATTGAAAACTGCCAAACAAAACAGGTGGGATTTTCCTTTGCCTGCCCTCCACGGACAGCTTGCGGATTTGCCAAACAAGAGAGAGAATTTCTTTCAGTCCCCCTTGCACGGTATAATACTGACAATTTTTCAAAATGCCAAAAATGGACGCAAAAAAACAGGAAACCTTTTCTTGATTTCCTGTCTTGGTGTGCCGTTCTATGTAGCGGCGGTTATTCAGTTTTTAGCTGGCTATAATTCCACAAACTGGAATTTATCTATTCATCAATTCAAGAGTTTTTTCAAAGGAAATACATTCTGCGTATCTTCCATTCCACATGAACTCATTATAATATCTATAAGATTTTTCTGCTGTCATATACGCATTATCAAGCGTACTGTTTGTATTTGCTGGAACAATCATTTTAAGTCCATGCTCAAAACCACATTTCACTGTTGCATCTATGCAATAATCTGTTTGTAGCCCTACAATAATAATTGTATCTTCATTTTTTTCATGTAGGTAGTCCAACAACCCCGTACCTTTGAAAGCACTGTTTACATTTTTATCAAAAACACGCTCATTTGGCATTGGCTGAAATTCTTCGTATATTTCATAGCCTAATGCACCTTTCGTTAATTTCTGTCCAGCACCATCATCATGTCTAACATAAATAACTTCTATACTATTATTGCGCGCCTCTTTGATTAGTGTTTTAATACGATATACAAAAATCTCAAATTCATATAAGTCATTAGTCATAATTGAATTTTGAGTATCAACAATCAACAATATCATTCTATCATCTCCCAAATTCCGACTTGTCTAATACTGAATCTCCCTTTTCGGAAAAGTGTTCCTACTGCATAAAATATGAAGTATAATGCATATTCCTATGATTACCGATTTAGCACTCACTTAGCAGCACTGCGAACTGGAATTTATTTATGTCGTGGATATTCAGGCATCAAATCAATCAATTTACTTGTCCGTCCTTCTATATCCAATAGAATTTCAATATTTTCCACATCTCCGCCTAAATGCATCATAAATTCTCTGCAAATACCGCAAGACGGAATGATATTTCCATCTTTATATACTGAAACCACTTTTTTAATCTCACTTTCGCCATATGTAAGCATTGTTGATAAAGCATTTCTTTCAGCACACATTCCTATAGAGCCATCTGTGTCAATGCATATACCCTTGTAAATATTACCTTTTTTTGTGAGTACGGCAGATGCCACACTTCCTACCCACATTTTATTTGAAACATCATGGGGGTTCAAAACACTCACTGCTTCTTCATATAATCTTTCCCATTCTTTATCCATCGCTTTACCCTCCATCGTTGCTTTATTATATATCCGTTTTTCAAAAAATGAAAGCGATTTCTTATACTTTCTGTTCATCAAAGCGGAACTTAAACAGGGCAGTGACAAGCCGCTGTCTTATGCTGTCCTCGGTATCCCTGTCTATATGCCCGTTTTCAATGGCGGCGATTCGGATTCGCTTGCTGTAATGCCGTAAAACCTCGTCCACGGCTTCCGGCTCTCCGCTGGTCGCCCGGACAATCGTTTCATAGGGCAAAAGGTTCGGATTCCCCATGTGAAAGCACCTCCATTTCCTTGTGCAGAAGCTGTAAAGTCCTGCGGATTTGATACCCGGTCGTACTCCGGCAGCGTCCGTACATTTTCCCGATTTCCTGTTGTGTGTAATGCCCGAAAAAGTAAAGGAAAATGATTTCCCGGTTCTTCTCCGGCAAAGATAGCAGGGCGGTGGCAAGCTCCCCATTGGTGAGGATAACTGTCTGCCCGCATATCGTTATGGGGTATTCTTCATAGGGTGCTTCAAAATATTCGTCTGTTGTGCCTAAAGGGTAAAATTTTTCTTCTGTGAGGTATTCAAGGGATATTTCTTTTTGCCGCCGTCTGCTTCTGTCACGCCATGCGTTGAGTGCCGCATAGTGTATGACGGTCTTGCAAAAGCCATTGAACGTGTACATAATGTGTTCTTTGTATGCTTCTGTGCAAGGCATAAATGATTCCCCTTTTCTCCCACATAGGGCGGTGCATGGTTTACTGTTATTTTTTTATAATTCAGAGGGGCAATAACACTCAAGCTGTCGCCCCCGCTAAACTCAAAAATTTATAATTTAATTTTATAAATATCTGCTACTTCATTTTCAAAAGAAAAGCTCCGTTCATACACGCCGCCATTTTTTTGTATAACTTTTATTGACGCTGAATTTTCTTTTTCAACAGATATATGAAGCTCTTTCATTTCTGCTTCTTTAGCCACTTGGAGAAGTTGGCATAGCATTTCTGTTGCATATCCCTTTTTTCTTTCAGATGGACGTACACTATACCCACAATTCCCTAAATCTTTCAAAAATTCATTCAGCGTATGTCTTAAATCAATAACTCCGATTATCTTATCATCACTTTTTCTTAAAGCAAAAAAAGTATCCGTAACTACCCAATTTTCATTTACCGTTTTGGGATTCGTGTTTAGCGTTACAGAGGATAGCCATTCCTCGTAGCTTTCTGTCTTGTCAAAAAGCTCACTTCCGTAGATAATTTCTTCTCCATGTTGAAAATGTTCCTTTCGATAATCAAGAGCTTTTTCTTTTAGTGCTAAAGTTGGTCTTACCAAAACAATATCATTTTTCATGCTGAACCTCCTCCGGCAATAGTAGCCGCTTTATTTCATTTATTATTTGATTGGGAATATCTTTATCCATTTTCATCAACTTGCTATACATTCGTACTCCTTGATATGCAAAAATAATTACATTGAAAATTGATTCCGGGTTCACGGAATTAAATTCTTTCGTATCCATTCCGTAGTTGATAAGTTCTATCCATGTTGATTTTGAAATTTCGTACTGTTTTTTTACTGAATTATTTTCTTTAGAAACCGCTGGATTACTATAAAATTCGTAAATAGCAAGGCTTATAGAATTTTCATAATCAATCATTTCTGTTGCATATCTTGAAAGAAGTTCCTGTAATATCGTGGTAGCTGGAACGTGCTGCTCAATTTTAGTAAATACTTCACTTTTTTGCTTATTGGAAAAAGCATTAACTATCTCCAAAAATATCTGCTCGGTGCTTTCATAATGGCGGTACAGTCCTCCACGACTAAGCCCCGTCAACTCGCAAATATCTTTCATAGTTACATCTTTAAATCCCTTTTCCGCAAACAGTTGATATGCCTTTTCTCGAATATCCTGTTTTGTCTTTTCTCCTTTCAAGCTCATGTTATCACCTCTTTTCTTTTGCAACACTCGTGTCGCTTTTAATTATGCGTCATTCGTGTCGCTTTGTCAAGAATAAGTATAGAACAAATTGTAAAAATAAGTATGAATGAGGGGGATTTCGTAGTAGTCGGCACTGTGCGTAATGTGCATAACTTGCTGTCTTATGGAGTTGTGGGAAAGTCCGTTTGCAGAATGTGGGAAAGCTGCACTTTAGCTTTTCCATGTTCTGTGAACGGACTTTTCCATGACGGAATAGCAAGTTATACACATTTCCACGGTGCTTGTCTTTTGGTCTTTGGTTTCTTTGGTTCGGAATAGTGTGGTGCTGGCGGTCTATCTCTTGTTTTCGGTTGCTTGCTTCTTTACCGTATATGAGCATTCTCATAAGTCATGTCACCCCAGCTCTTATTATCTGCATAAACACAGCCGCTCATGGTAACTGATACTATCGCCAGTACAACGGCCGCAAAGACCTTCTTTATCTCTTTTTCCAATATCCCCATTTCTGCCTCCTTTCCCCATGCCTGGCACGAGGCTGTCTATAAGATATGTTTCAGGCAGCCAAAGCCAGCCATATCCTCACTTCAAACCACGCGTTTTCCTCAGAACGGCAGAGCAGCCGCCCGCCCATGCCTTTTACAAGGTACTCCGCAATATACATACCCATTCCGGAGCCTTCTTTTTCTTTTGCATTCTGCCCCCTGAAATATTTCTGTGTCAGGAAGATTTCCTCCTCCTTTTTTACCCCTTTCCCAAAGTCCTTAATGCTGATGCAAAGGCATTCATCCTCAAACCAGGAACAGACTTCTATCTGCGTATCCGCATATTTGTAGCTGTTGGAGATGATGTTGTCCGCCACCTGCATAAACCGCACCTGGTCAGCCATGACAAGGCACTCCGGTATCTCAAAATCCTTTATCCGTTTCCTGAAATCCGCCTGCCGCAATGCTTCCCCTATGGCAGAACTTCCCAGCTCCTTCGGTCTTACCTCCAGCCTTTCCAGATCATCCAGCATACTTGTATGGAGGTTATGGATCATCCCGTTTATCTGGTTCGTTTTCTGCGTAATCGTCTCAAATTCCCGGCGGAGTTCGTCAGAACCTGTCGTAAGGGACTGGTACTCGGCAATCGCCTGAATGGAAGCCACAGGGTTTTTAATGTCATGGCTGATGGAAGCGATCACTTCACGACGCCTCTTATCCGCCTCCTGCTCCCCTTTTCTCGCATAGAGCAGTTCTTCCCTCATAATGTCAAAACTCTCCGAAAAAGCCCCAAAGGATGCACTGCAGTCCACCGGAATATCCAGGTTGCCCCTGGCTATCTGTCCGGCAAAATCATTCATCCTCTTTACCGGGTCAAATATGTGCTTCCGTAAATAGAAAACAGCAAGGATGTCTTTCAGAAGAAATATGGCAAGGAATGCCAACGCCCAGACTCCGACTTTTCTTTTAAAATCATCCTCCCCGTTATTGATAAAGATGATCCTGCCCAGTACCTTCCCATCCTCCAAAATATCAACGCTATAATCTTTATGGATGTAATCATACACATAATCCGTATTGAGGCCCGGGCTGGATACTGCCACCGTCCTTCCCTCCGCATCGGTCACAAGATAATCCGTGCCATATCCCTGCATCATGCTGACCGCTCGCTCTGCATCCGGCCAGTATTTCCTGACAGTGAATATGATATCATTCGCCTCTGTATTGTTTATTTTATCCTGCGGGCCGGCTGCAAAAATACAGCACAAAGAGATGCAGGCAGCCAGGTACAGGCAGATGGTGACAGCGATAAAGCACTTCATTTAGTTCTCCTTTGCCAGACGGAACATATAACCCTTTCCGTATTCCGTAATGATATAGACCGGGCTGGACGGATTTTCCTCCACTTTCTCCCGCAGCTTCCTGATGTGGACATTCAGCGTCCCGTCCCCCACATAAGCCTCCTGCCACACTTCCCTGAAAAGCTCCTCCTTCTCCACCAGCCGGTTCCTGTTGCGGACAAGATAAAGCAACAGCTTCATCTCCATCCTTTTTAACAGGACAGGCTGCCCTTTTCTCAGCAGCGTTTCTTCTTCCATATTCACCTGGCATTCCCCGAAAGAAATGATCCTGTCATCCCCGGCAGAACACCTCCTCAGCACGGCTTTTACTTTCGCCAAAAGGATGGGAAGGGAATAGGGCTTGCAGATAAAATCATCGCCGCCCACATTCAGCCCCAGCAGGATGCTTTCTTCTTCCGTCTGGCAGCTTACAAAGATAATGGGAACCTTTGTCTCCTCCCGTATCTGTCTGCATAGGTTATACCCGCATCCATCCTCCAGGTTGATGTCCAGCAGGATCATTCGGGCGGTATTTCCCTTTATAAATTCATGATATCCCTCCACCCCGGATACTGCCGCAGCGTTTATCCCTGAAAGGTTCAAATATTTGCAGGTGTTTTCCGCCAGCGGCACCTCATCCTCTATCATAAGACAATCATATACCATTTATCCGTTTCCTTCCTTTTAGCCATACAGCCCAAATCTTCCAGGTGAGACTTAGAACTTCTTCGCGATATGCCCTCTGGCATGAGCAAAAATTGCCAAAGGCAATTAGAAGTTCTTCTCACCTTACTCTGCCTTTATGAGACTGCAGGGAACAATTTTCCTGACCTTCCATGCTGAAAGGAATGCTGTCAGGCAGCCTGCCGCTTCCATGCACAGAACCAGCACAACAATCCAGACTGCAGGGAAACGGAATGCGAGCCGGTAAACCCCCATCCCACGAAACAGCCCTGCCAGCATGGCATTGAAGCCGAAATACAAAGCAATGCCCCCTAACAGGCTGCCCCCCGCGATATACAGCATGAATGTAACAACCGTCTGGGATATGATCTGTCCGTTGGAATATCCCAGCGCCTTCATTATCCCAAAATCCCTTTTACGTGTCAACAAAATGGAATTGGTTACAAAATAGCCCATGATGATGACCAGCAGGAACATGACCGCCATAATAAAGAATACCACGCCAGACACGCTGCTTATGATCGGAGCAAGCTGGGAGTAGAATACCCGTTCAAAGCCCCCCGCATAAGAAATACGGTCCAGAAACCTCTCCTCCAGCCTGCTGCAGTATTCCTCTGCATCAACCCCCTCCTCCAGATAGATATGCACTGTCTGCCACTGCGCCCCAGGATCGACCAAATTAAGCCCTTCCATGGTAAGATAGATGTCCCTCCCTCCTGTGTAGGTTCCCTGGGTAAGGCCAACGATCAGGAATGTTCCTTCCCCTGCCGCCTCCTGAAAGATCTGGGACACTTCTATGGTATCGCCGATCTCCTTCCCCAGCGCCTCCGCCAGGTTCCCGGAAATGGCAGTTTCATTTTCATGCTTCGGATAGCGCCCGGCATAAAGGGAAGGGTTCTCCAATGCCCCATAATCGCTGTATACGCCCAGTGCCGCATATACCCCGTTATCACACAAAAGCCTTGAACTCCCCGGCTCAACAGCCAGCATGACCTTGCGGACGCCCTCTCTTTCCATTTCCCTTGCTATCTCTGCTGCGTCCTCCGGCCTGGATGGCTGCACATTTACGGAATAGACCTCCGTGCCCGTGACCTGCAGCATCCCTCCCTCATCGTTTACCAGCCTTACATATAAGATGACGGCAAACCCGGCAACACACATGATCACAGATATGACAACGCCTGTGAGGATGCTCTTGATCCGCTCGGAACTTATCATCTTAAATATAATGGACAGATTTACCGGAAAAGGCGAACTCTCCATGGTCATCCCGCCCTTTCTCCCGGAAAACTGCACTTTTCCCCTTTCCTGGATTGCTTCCACCGGCCTTATCCTGAATATCCCCCTTGATAAGAACAGGGTTACTGCCCCGATGACCAGCAGGACTGCCAGAAGGTTCCTCCCGGCAGCCCTTCCCAGGAATGCCGTGTTCCATACAAAACCGATATCCGTTGCTATATTTTTTATGACCGCCGGCATGATACACTGTGAGAGCCCAATGCCGGCCATGCCGCCAGCAAGCCCCAGGAACAAAAACTGCAGTACATAAGATATTACGATCTGTCCTCCCCCGTAACCCACTGCCTTCAATGTCCCAAGCTCCTTCAAGTCCTTATCCAGCGTGTTCCGCATATGGAACCAGACCACCATGAAGCAGGCCGCAACCCCTATAAAAGAGGCTGCATTCATGACTGCCACATAAATATTGAGGTTATTGCTCCGGCTGGCCTCCGCATAATTAATGTCCGAGGTATTATAAAACATTTCCCCGTCAGATTTCCCGGCTACAAATTCTGAAAACCTGTTTGCCAGCCCACTCACACTTCCTTCCGTCTTTATCATGACCACCGCAGCGTCACAGTCCGCCCCTGTTTTTTCCTGCAGGGAGCGAAAAGACGCTTGCGGAAGGTCAAAGGCAATATTTGACCTGCACCCAAAAAGCACATCCTCTGTAAAGCCTGCAATGATAAATGTCTCCTCCCATTCCCCGGATGAGATTGTAAGCATATCGCCAAGTCCAAATCCAAAGAACGTCCTGCACACATAAGGCACATAAATCCCGTTTTCCGGCATCTGATCCATATATTCCACAATCTTGAGGGATGAGAGGGTTCCTTCTCTGTCAGCATCCCGGATCATCCAGCTCCCGTTTACGGGTTCCCCGTTCCCGGCCTGGATATCCATGTTCCGAAGCAGCAGGGCGTCTGACGTTTCCATAACAAGTATTTCTTCCTCTGCCTGCCGGAAGCCTGCGATCTCTTCCTTGTACCTTTCACAGAAGTTCCGTGGAAGGACTGCCGCAAAATCGGCACTGTTTGTCTCCGCTGCCTTTTCCTGATACAGCCTGCGGAAGCCTTCCGTCAACTGGCTGCCAGTGTAGGACAAGAGCATCGTTGCCATGAGCAAAAGGAAAAATGCAAACGACGTTTTCCTGCTTTTCTTTATGTTTGACCTTACCAGCAAAAACATCCTTACCACCCCATTTCTTCGAGAAAGTGGAACAGCTTCTCTTTTCTTTCTTCCGACACCGGTTCATCTTCGCCCCGGTAAGCTCCTAAAGCGCATTCCCCGTTTATCCGCCCGTCCCTGAGATAAAGGATGCGGTTTCCGCGCAGTGCCGATTTCAGGTCGTGAGTCACCATGATAGTAGTCTGCCCTTTCCGGTTAAACTCCGTCAGAAGATCCAGTACGGCCTTTCCGGAAGCGGAATCAAGCGCACCTGTAGGTTCATCTGCAAATACCACCTCCGGATTGTTGATCAGCGCCCTTACAATGCCTGCCCTTCCCATCTGTCCGCCTGAGATCTGCGAGGGGTACTTCCCCCACTCTTTTTCGGTAAGACCAACTTCCGCAAAAAGCTTCCTTCCTTTCTCCGCCACCTGCTTTTTGTTCCTGTTCGCAAGCAGCCCGCTCACCAGCACGTTGTCCATAAGGCTCATGCTGCCGATCAGGCAGACCTGCTGGAAAACAAAGCCACAGTTTTTCTTCCGAAATTGCGCTAACTGCCTTTCTGAATATTTAGAAAAGTTGGTGTCCTTAAAGTAAACCTCCCCCATGCTTGCCCTGTCCATCCCTGACAGGATATGGAGTAAAGTTGACTTTCCTGAACCGGAAGGCCCCATAAAAACAGTAAAGTCTTTATAAAATATCTGGATATCCATGTTTTTGATCACATGCTGGGGCACTTCCCCATTCATGTAGCTCTTACACAGTTTGTTTGTGCTGATCACAGCATTTGTGTTCCTTTCCATATATTCCATCCCTTCTGTATTGCTTTCAGCCGAAATACAAATTTTTTATTTGCTATAGCATATCACTCATAATCTTAACTGTCTTTAACAGGAATCTTAACAATACTTAACTACAGGCATTCTTTATGGGTATTATATATGATTTACTTTTTTCTGATAAAGAATTTTCTGATATTTTCTGATATACGGTTTTTTCCTGAAAGACAGGTAAAAGGCCAAGAAGACGTTTGTAATTAGAAAGGCTGGAGAATACTGATTCCCCAGCCCTACACTTGGTTTAATTTCCAATTTACTGCTACTGAACGTCCATCTTCTCCGCCCACCTAAGCCCTTCATTCTCTTTCAGAAGCCCCATGTGGAACAATACCTGTATGCAGTCCGCATAGCCCTGGATATAGGCACGCTTCTCCTGGGTAGATGAAAAATCCTCCAGGCACTCTTTCATCTCCTCTGCCCTTTCCTGTCCGTCTGCAGGTAGGCTTTCCAGAAATGCCTCCCATTCCTGCTCTGTTTTCTTCCATGCCTCCAGTGCCGCCTCATATTCCGGCGTGCGCACATAGCTCTCCCGTTTCACATTCTCCCCGTTCAGAGTGCCTAAAAACTGGGCAAACTTTAACCATACGTCACTCATTGTAAAAATCTCCTTTGCCATATCTATCTTACCTCCCAGTATTCCCCGATCCCACCAATATCTCTCCCTTACTTCTCTATACTTCATCTTTAGAAGTATATTATCACACCATTTCGGTAAAATCAATTCATATACTTCATCTTTAGAAGGGGGCTGTATATGAAAATCTACTGGAACGGTACATCCAAAAACATCATAGGACCGAAAGTGAAGCAGCTCCGCACTGCCCAGGGGCTTTCCCAGGCCGCCCTTGCAGGCAGGCTCCAGCTCCTGGGCATGGAGTGCAGCGACCTGACCATCCTGCGGATCGAACAGGGCAGCCGCTTCGTCCCGGACTATGAGGTGGCGATCCTCTCCGAATATTTTAACATATCCACTGACGAGCTGCTTGGGAAAAGGGAGCCGGGGCAATGAAGAATGTCCTGCAGGCTTCCTTTCCCTTACCTCTTGAACGCCTCCAGTGATGACATGATGCCGCTTAAAGCATCCTCGTCAAACCCAAAAGAAGCTCCCTCCCTTTCCTCTGCAGCATCCGCTCTGACCGGCTCTTCCGCCATATCTGTGTGAGGCGCCTCCTGCCTTTCATGCTCCCGGATCACCTGCAGCACAAACTGCCGTATCCTCTCATAGTCCACCGCCTGCCCTGCATGAGGCATATCCCCGGCCTGCGCCCCGTTCTGGTATGCCAGCACCGCATTGACGATGTACTGGGCCTTCCCCCGTTCCATACTGTTCAGGAACTCCGCCACCTGCACATGGGCTGGATCGTTTTTGTTGAACCCTATGGTGGTCACAAATGCGTTCTTTTTCCCCATGGCAGTTACCTGCCTTTCCTCTGTATCTGGTAGAGCAGGCCGTAGCCCTTCGCATTGGCGCAGATGTCCTCCACGAAGATGCTGCGCCCGATCTTGTCCGAGCTTTCCAGGTATTTCTTAAGCAGCATGGCCCCGCCGCCGATGAACACCACACAGCTTGTCTTTAAGTCAAGCCCCCGCTCCCTGAGCGTCCCCAGGATGTCATCCACGAAAGTCTTGGTCATGACCCCCACGATGCGCAGGACCTCCCCGTCATAGTCCGTCCTCTCTCCCCGGATGATCCGGTCGATGTCCGTGTCGTCCAGCAGGATGTCCTTCTCGGAATTGATGCGGGAGGCCACGTCATTGTACAGCTTGATGACGCCCTTCTCAAAGGAACCTCCGGTTCCTTGCGAGTCGCATACCCCAAGGTCCGGCCTGCCGCCCCGGATCAGCAGGTAATCCAGCGTGAAGCCCCCGATGTCCACCGTGATGACCTTATTGAACTCCGCTATCCTCTGGTAGACGGTCATGGCTGCCGCATAATCCTGGGGAAAAGCAGCCGCATCCGTTATCTCCACCTTATAGGGGATGCCCTTATAGGTGAACCTCTGGATGCCCCTGCCCCTGAAATAATCCTCAAACTTCCGGTACAGTGCGCCGTAATGCTTCGGGGGCAGCCCCACTGGCAGCACTGCCTGGAGGATGGTGTCCTGCGCATTGAGCATCTGCTTCTCCGCCTCCATCGCCACCGCGAACAGTGTCAGGATGAAGAAACGGTCATCCACCGTCTTATCCCGCATATAGGGTATCCTCTGCTCCGCAAGGGCATAATAGCGCCCATTATAATACAGGTACTCCCCCAGCGCGGGCCTGCAGTCGCCCTCCACAAACCCGGAAGTGAATACTTTATGCTCGGTCTTCATGTTCCTGTTCCCGTGGTCTATCGGTACAATAATTTTTTGATACATCATAGCGTCAGATCCTTTTACTTTAATTTACTGTTTTATACGCATGATATAAGTAAAAGCCAACAGCCTTATGTAAAAATTGGGGATTTTACATATTGTATGCATAAAAAAGGACGGAACCCCATATGGAAGTCCGCCCTGAAATAAATTATGCTTTATGATGGATTACCCTGCATACTACCTGTCCAGTCCCAGCCATTCAGCCGGAGTCAGGACAGGCAGGGAAACATCTTTGTAATCTTTCCGGTTTGCAGTGATAAGGTAATCCATCCGGTTATTCCGCCCTGTCATATATTGCACACAGTCCTCAAAGTCTTTCCATTTCTGTCCAAACGCATCCCGGATGTCCTTTTCCGTTACGGAGAGAACCGTTACCAGGCAGAAGATGTTTTCCATGATAACATATGTCCGTTCTGTGTCATGTGTTTCCTTACGGATGATATAAAACAGATCCGTTACAGAAGATGCCGTTATACATGCAAGAACCTCCTGTTCCCTGATCTTCCTGAATAGTTCCACGGAAATATCATACCCGTTTCTTTTGAGGACCATATCCAGAAGTACATTGGTATCAATTAACAGCTTCATACCGTTCCCTCATCCTTTCCTCTCTGTATTCCTCCAGTGTTTTCCCTGTATCCGGTATCACACCTACGATATTCCCCAGAATATCATCCAGCGGTTTCTCACTTCCGGGCATTTCCTTCGTCTGCTGTGAACTGAGGAACTGCACAAAGCTATATATCGTTTCTATCTGGTTTTCTGGCAGGGCGTTCAACAGATTTATCGTTTTCTCCAATGTTGACATACCATTCTCCTTTCCATGATCCATAGGCCACTTTACGCTTTTTATATATTATACCATCCTCTGCACAAATTAACTATTTCTTTTTTTCTGCTCCAGCCCATGCAGGTAGTCATCCACGCCCTTCACATGCTCCGCCCAGTCCCCGTCCTCATCCGTATCCCAGGTCAGCGTTTTTATGGGCAGTTCAAGTTCCCGGCAGATTTCCGCCAGCTTCCTGCATCCCCTCTGGATGTCCTGGCGCTTCACGTTCTTCTTCTCGCAGGGAAGTTCCTGCCCCTCCCGGTACTTCCGGTAACTTTCGCAGTGGGCGCATTTCTCATTGTAGCCCCCCTGCAGGCAGTCCTCAACAGCTTGTCCATGTCATAGGCTTCATAGACCGCTTCCGTCCCCATCAGCTTCATCGCCTGTAGGAACGGCGGCAGGTTCGCATACTGGTTCGCCCCGGGCACACACCCGAAGGTCCTGCCGGACAGGGCATGTGCAAGGTCGCCCTTGAGCGGCCCTTCTGTAATGAAGATGGTCTTTTCCCCCGGACTGCCCGCCAGATGGACGGGTTTTGGTTTTCTCTTGAGACAAAAAAGGAAAAGCATTGAAAAATCCAGTATTTTCAATGCTTTCCAGCGTCCCCGAGACGACTTGAACGTCCGACCTATCGCTTAGGAGTTAAAGGGGCTGTTTCCGTACAGATTCAGCGTAATCCTTGTGATATCTCCAAGTCCAATAAAATCAATACTTTTGAACCTTTTATTTCCACCTGAGAGCACCTACGTCCACCTCGAAGCGGTATGATTTTCGTAATCGCATTAGCAAAATATTAGCAGTTTTCCAATAAATGTATAAGTGAAACTTTTACGTTCACTTTGCATTTTCGAACCTACCTGCTTATTTTGCCTTTTTGAAGGAGAAAAATTATGCAATCATACCAGTTAGAAATTAAACAACTTGTGGACTATCCACGCTGCCGGATTTACCGGCAATTTATTCAGAACTTAATGGCAGATCGGAGCATTCGCACAAGCGGGGGTTCCGGTCTTTTTTATTATACAGTACTCTGCAACTATGCAAACTTCCGTACTTCTTATCTCCGCATAGATGGTATCGGCTATACGGTATATCCCGGTGAATGGATCTGCACCGTGAAAGAACTGTCCGCATGGTTCCGTACTCGTTTCCAGTGCCAAGCAGTCTCCATCCTGGACGAGCTGCAGAAACGCCACCTTATCTCCTATCTTTTTCTGGACCGTGGAAAGGTGATCAAATACAAGATCCGTGACTGGAAAAAGCATAATACCGTACTGGACTACAACTGCCCCTGTCAAAAAGAGACCGGGTTTTTCTTCATGCCGGTTGTAGTTGCAACAGAACTGGTCAGCGCCGGCCGCTGCTCCGAAATGGATATCCTTCTGGATCTGTGGATGTCAGCCGTCTACAATGACAGCCAGGTGCAGGGTTCGAAGATCGGACCGGTCGTTTATCTCCGCAACGGCTCTGGTTCCACGCTGGTAGCCTACAGTGAGATGGCTGTCCGCTGGGGCATCTCCAAAGCCACAACAGGGCGCGTGCTGAAAAAACTTGCTGACATGGACTATATCTCTCTAATGTCATTCCCCGGAAGGACAGGCAGTGTGATTTATCTGCACAGCTACCTATCCACTATGTTCCAGATATCGGATGTCCTTGTTGATAAAGAGGAGGTTGCCATGGTTCTGAAAATCAATATCACTCTGCCGGATGAAACCGATTCACAGGCGGATTCTGCCGTTACAGAGCATGAAGTATGCGTTTCAGAAGAATTATCCAGCGTTTCAAAATCAAACA
>Ga0209064_1003105_pt1 | contig 15610 bp, 10 predicted proteins | sample Inofromicrocosms_FD_187498 | JGI IMG/M metagenome (GOLD analysis project Ga0209064, IMG submission 187498) | Mouse cecum microbial communities from Vienna, Austria - Inoculum for glucosamine and mucus D2O microcosms (SPAdes) (version 2) | ecosystem: Host-associated > Mammals > Digestive system >... | reverse complement strand
AGGGATATTATTAAATTGTTGGTATCGCTTTTGATTTCGGAGGGATGCGATGACATTTTTGATGCGGGGAAGATAATAACAGTCTGTGATCAGGCATGTGGTACAGGTGGTATGCTTTCAACAGCATACAGCTATCTCAAGCATTATAATCCTTCTGCGGATGTGCGGTTGTTTGGACAGGAAATGATGGGGCAGTCTTATGCAGTAGGTCTGGCGGAGATGCTGATTAAAGGACAGAATGCCGAGAACTTTCGCCATGCTGATACCTTAAAAGAGGACTGTTTTGAAGGTACCAAAATGCGGTTTTTAATTGAAAATCCGCCTTTTGGTACACCATGGTCTGGAAAGGACGCAAAAGCAGGACAGGAAGATGCTGTAAATGCTGAATATACAAAAAGATTTCATGGACGGTGGGGCGCAGGTCTTCCGAGCGGTGGCGATTCGCAGCTTTTATTTTTGCAGTCAGCGGTTGCAAAGCTGGATGAACAACAGGGAAGGGCAGCCATTATTGAAAATGGTTCTCCGCTTTTTACAGGCGGTACAGCATCAGGGGAATCACAGGTAAGAAGGTGGTTATTGGAGAATGATCTGATTGAGGCGATCATCCAGATGCCGACAGAATTGTTTTACAACACGGGTATCAGTACTTATGTGTGGATATTGTCAAAAAACAAAAGAAAAGAGAGAATAGGAAAGCTCCAGCTTATAGATGCTTCTGGTATCTGCCATAAATTGCGCAAGCCCTTGGGCAACAAGAAAAATGAATTTAGTACGGAGGACAGAAAGAAGATAACAGAGTTGTATGCTGATTTTACAGAAAATGAGTACAGCAAGATTTATGATAATACGGAGTTTATTTACAAAGAGTATGCAATAATGCAGCCTTTACAGAGAAGCTATTCTATTACAGAGGATAGTATACAGGCAATGCTGCGGCAGGGTACACTAAAAAATCTGTGGGATGAAATAAAAGTGGCGCAGTTGGAGGAATTGGGAACTGCGATTACAGGGAAAGAACAGAAAGCGCTTGATAATTTTTATAAGAACAAGCCAGTGTATGATGCAATCCTTGATGCACTGCAATCATCGGTATCCAATCAAAAATGGCTTTCTCCCGATGAATTTATACCGGTGATAACAGAAATCCTTTCAGATGTAGAGGATAATAAGACAATGCAGAAGATTGCAGATGGTCTTTCGGTTATGGACAAAGAAGCGGTAATTCAGAAGGATAAGAAAGGGAACATTTTGTTTGATAAGTCTACGAAAGATACTGAAATCGTAAAGGTAGAAGAAGATATTGATTCTTATATGGAAAGGGAAGTGCTGCCTCATATACCGGATGCAGTAGCTTTGTGGGAAGAGAATCTTGAAGCGAAGAACCCTGTTATCAGAACAGGAGCAGAGATTCCCTTTACGAGGTATTTTTATAAGTATCAGCAACCGACACCGAGTAATGAGTTAAAGGAAAGATTTAACAAATTGGAGAGGTCGGTTAGTGAACGAGTAGCGAAGCTGTTTGGGGGTAAATAGTATGCTTGAAATGAAAAATAGTGGTATTAATTGGATTGGAAATATCCCTAAAAATTGGAGCGTAATGCCAATTAAATATTTAAAGGCAAATGAAGATAGAGCATTTGTTGATGGACCATTTGGTTCCAATTTAAAATCAGAACATTTTGTTGAAGACGGAGATGTATATGTAATAGAAAGTGGTTGTATTTCGACAGGAAAATTTATATTTAAAAATTTTAAAACGATTACTAACGAACACTTTTTTACAATAGACCGTAGTGAATGTAAAGAAAATGATATTATCATTGCAAAGATAGGCGCAAATTATGGTATGGCGGCGGAATTGCCATTGCTGGATAAAAGATCGGTTGTTTCAGGGAACTCTCTCAAGTTGACATTGGATTCCCAGAAAATGGATAATTATTTGTTTGTGAGAGAAATGGAATTGGCAAAGAAAAACGGTGGATTTATTAATATTGTTAATGAAACCGCTCAACCTGCTTTGTCATTAACAATACTTAATAATTTTAGACTTGTTGTTCCTCCTGCTAAAAAGCAAAAGATGATTTCACATTATTTAAAACTAAAATGCGATGAAATAGATGAACTGTTAGCAGATATTTATACGGAAATTGATACATTAGAAGAATACAAATGCTCCATAATTACAGAAAAAGTAACAAAAGGATTAAATCCAGATGTGTTAATGAAGGATAGTTGTATTGAATGGATAGGTTTGATTCCTTCATCGTGGAATATTCACCCTGTGTACTATTATTTTGGAGAGCGCAAAGCAAAAAATTATGATTTAAAAGAACAGAATTTATTATCTCTTAGCTATGGAAAAATTATCCGCAAGGATATCAATGCAAGCGGCGGTCTTTTACCAGCAAACTTTAGCACATATAACATTGTAGAGGCTGGCGATATTATAATAAGACCTACTGATTTGCAAAATGATAAACGGAGCTTGCGGACAGGTCTTGTGACAGAACATGGAATAATTACATCTGCATATATTGCCCTCATGTCTAAATCCGATGTGAACTCAAAATATTTTCATTATCTGCTTCATGCGTATGATATTATGAAGGTATTTTACAATATGGGAAATGGTGTAAGGCAGGGATTAAATTATAGTGAATTTTCTAAACTTATGGTAATCGCTCCCTCAAGAGAGGAACAACAGGAAATTGTAGATTATTTGGATAATAAATGTGAACAAATAGATTTCATAATTGAAATAAAAAAGGAGCAATTAGCAGTTCTTGATGAGTATAAAAAAACAATTATTTATGAATATGTAACAGGGAAGAAAGAGGTTTGTGCATGAAAGCAGAGTTTCTTACAGATATAGAAATCAATGGTAGGGAATGAATTGTTTAGAAAGGAACTAAAATATGAATGCTATATTATCCGAAAAAGAATACCAGAATTACATATTAGAAAGACTTTCTGAAAACGAGTATGAGATAAAACCGTCTGCCAGTTATGACCGCTTTTTTGCAATAGACAGGGAAGCGCTTTTTCGGTTTTTGAATACAACACAGCCTGATGAGATGGATGCACTCAGAAAAGTATACAAGACAGATTTAGAAAATACGATTATTGGCGTTATCAGTACGGAGGAAACGAAAACAAGAGGAAGCAGGCTGGATGTATTAAAACATGGAATAGAAATTGCAAATCACAAGCTGGAGCTTATGTATACAAAACCAGCAACCACATTCAACCCTGTGCTTAATAAGCTATATGAGCAAAATATTTTTTCCGTATCCGAAGAAGTCTGGGCAAGCGACAAGGAAAGGATAGACCTTGTAATCTTCTTAAATGGTTTGGCAATCATGACATTTGAGTTGAAATGCAATGCAGCGGGGCAGTCCTATCAGGATGCGATATATCAGTACCGCACACAGCGCGACCCAAAGACACGGCTTTTCAGGTGGAAAGCAGGGGCGTTGGTGGATTTTGCAATGGATTTGGAACAGGTCTATATGACTACGAAGCTGGACGGAGCATCAACGTTCTTTCTGCCCTTTAACATGGGAAAAGGAGAGGGAATTGATACAGGAGCAGGGAATCCGATTTATGAGGATAAATACAGCGTGTACTATATGTGGGAAGATATTTTGCAAAAAGATACGTTGATTGAGATACTTGGCAAATTTATGTTCATTGAAGTCAAGGAAAAGAAAGATCCTGTGACAGATAAAGTGAAGCGTTCTGAAACAGTTATTTTTCCAAGATATCATCAGGTGGATGTCATCAGAAAGACATTGGCGGAGGTGGCGGCAACGGGTTCCAGCCAAAATTATCTGATACAGCATTCCGCTGGTTCGGGCAAGACCAATTCCATTGCATGGCTGGCGCACAGACTGGCATCTTTGCATGATAAAGAAAATAAAATCATATTTGATAATATTATTATTTGTACAGACAGGGTAGTTGTGGACAGGCAGCTTCAGCAGGCAGTAATGGGAATTGAACATAAAGCAGGGATGATTCGGGTTATGGATGAAAAGTGCAATTCCAATGACCTTGCGCTTGCGATTCAGGGAAATACGAAAATTATCGCCACTACAATACAAAAATTTCCATATATTGTTGACAGTGTAAAGGGGCTGAAAAATAAGAAATTTGCAGTTATTATAGATGAGGCTCATTCGTCCACTGCAGGTAAGAATATGGCAGCGGTAACAATGACACTCGGCAATGGAGATAAATGGGTATATGATACGGAAGATATGATTGTTGACCAGATTTCCAAACAGGGAAAACAGGCGAATGTTTCCATGTTTGCTTTTACGGCAACACCAAAGCCTACAACAATACAGCTTTTCGGACGCGAGAATACAAAGGGACAGAAAGAGGCTTTTCATTTTTATACGATGAAACAGGCGATAGAAGAAGGCTTTATTCTTGATGTGTTGGATAATTACTTAAACTATGAAACTTATTACAAGCTGAACAAGGAAATTGAGGAAGATCCTACCTTGCAGACAAATGAAGCCAAAAGACAGATTGCCCGGTTTATTCAGCTTCATGAAGTAAATATAGCGCAGAGGGTAGAGATTATTATAGAACATTTCAGAACCTCGGTCATGCAGGAGCTGGGCGGACATGCAAAGGCTATGGTTGTAACAGAATCAAGGGCAGGAGCAGTCAAATACAGACAGGCTTTTGAAGATTACACAAAGAAAAAAGGTTATACGAATATTCGCGCTTTGGTGGCGTTTTCCGATAAGGTGTCGTTGGATGATAAAGAATATACAGAAGCAGGAATGAATGGCATATCAGAGAAAAATCTGCCTGACGAGTTTGACAAGGACGAGTATCAGGTACTCTTGGTTGCGGATAAATACCAGACAGGATTTGACCAGCCGAAACTGTGCGCCATGTATATCCTGAAAAAGCTGCATGGCGTGACTGCGGTACAGACACTTTCCAGACTGAACCGTATCTGTCCACCGTATGAGAAAAAGACATTTGTTTTGGATTTTGTCAATAAATATGAGGATATCGTGACGGCATTTTCCAAATATTACACAAAGACAGTTCTTTTCAATTCGGTTACGCCCCGTGCAATTTATGATATTGAAGCCAAGATAGACGGATACTTTTTCTTAGACCCTGCCGATGTGGAATCCTTTAATAAAGTATTGTATGAATCGGCACACACGGCAAAAGATAAAAAGCAGATGACCTTTTATTTGCAAAAAGCAAAACGTGTTATAGATGGCTTTGCAGACGATAAAAGAGGGCAGATAGCATTAGACATCAGGCATTTTATCAGGTTTTATGAATTTCTGCTACAGGCTTCCTGTTTTGAGGATGTGGAGCTGCATAAGAAATATAATTTCCTGTCCTATTTGATAGCATATATCAGGATTAATCATGGAGGGGGAGGTTATAATCTTGATGGCATGATTAAAGCATCTGAGTTTCTCCAGAAAAAAGGAGAGGAACACAAGAAAAGCAATATAACCGCAAGCCCTGTGATGAAGCTGCCCACAGCATATGATATTGTATTGACTCCTGCAAAGGAAGAACGCCTTTCACAGATTATCAGAGAGATAAACAGCAGGACGGGCAGACAATATGATAATGATGTTGCAATCAAGGCGGCATTGCAGATTCGGGATATAATGAAAAAGTCCGAGGAACTAAAAACCAGCGCAAAGAATAATTCGGAACAGGATTTTGAATTTGCGTATTTTGACCATGTGGATGATGCGCTGATAGATGGATTGGAGCAGAATCAGGATTTCTTTACCCTGCTTTTACAGAATGATGAAATTAAACATGAAGTGCTGGGGCTGTTTTTGAGTGATACTTATCATAGTTTGCGGAACGGGGAAGATGTGGGAAGTGGGTTTGTATATCAGTATGAGAATACGGCGCCGATGATGGTTGCAGAAAAGCCTATAAATTATGGGACTAAAGAAGAATAACAAGATAAAATGTATTATTAGAGCATAAATAATTGTGAAATACATAGGGTAAGTTTTAAAAAATATAAATTTTAATTCGCTACACACTGTGTAGCGAATTGGAAGGAGTCCAGAAGTGTCAAAATTAGATTTGATAGACAGTGAAGAAGAACGTCAGTTTTACAGAGATATTCACGAAATATTGGAACATGCAAAAAATACAGCCTATGCGGCAGTTAATGATATTATGACTTATGCTTATTGGGATATTGGAGAGAGAATTGTTGAACAGGAGCAAAAAGGGGCATCTAAGGCAAAATATGGCTCATATCTGATAAAGAGACTGGCACAAGAACTTTCGGGTGAATATGGTTCGGGTTTTTCTGTTGCTACTATTAGAAATTGCAGACAGTTATATTTGACATTTTCAAAAGAATCATATGGTTATTCAATGCTTGGAAAAGTTCATTGGTCTCATCTTAGAACGATAATGAGGCTGGATGATGAAAATGAACGCAATTTCTATTTAAATGAAACCGCAAATGAATATTGGTCTGTAAGAGAGCTGGAACGTAATATAAAATCAGGTTATTATAAGCGTATTCTTTCAACACAGTTTCCAGATAAAGCAGGACAAACGCCTAAATTTGTAAAAGATCCATATGTCTTGGAGTTTATGGGTATCAGCAATCCTGATAAAATCATTGAAAAAGATGTTGAAAGTGCGATTATCAGCCATTTGCAGAAATTTTTACTGGAAATGGGAAAAGGCTTTTGCTTTGTGGACAGGCAGATGCACATATGCACCGAAACATCAGATTTCTATATTGATTTGGTGTTTTATAATTATATTTTAAAGTGCTTTGTACTGATAGACCTGAAAAGCCATAAGCTGACGCATCAGGATATCGGGCAGATGGATATGTATATTCGTATGTTTGATGACCTGAAGAAACAGGAAGATGATAATCCGACGATAGGTATTATATTCTGTACGGACAAAGACGAAACGATGGTAAAATATTCTGTTTTAAATGAAAGTGAACAGATATTTGCATCTAAGTATATGACGGTTCTGCCGACTGTGGAGGAATTGCAAAATGAGTTAGAGAGAAATCAGATAATATATAATGAGAAGAAAAATCTGGAATAATTCGATATCCGTATCATTAAGAGGTGAAGAATAATAGCAGATACATTGGAAATCAGCCTATATTTTACGATGGATGACATACACAGAATTTAGGAATACAAGTTTGACTTAAAAAATAGAAATTTATATTTGAATATAAAATTAACGTGTGATACACTAATTTAAATATCAGCACTCAATACAAACGAGTGCCAACAAAATAGGAAAGGTGGAATACAATGAGTTTACAGAAATATTTTAAAGAGTTTAATGAGAAAATTAAAATGGACTATGATGTGAAGAGTGAACTGAAGGATAAAAGGGATATCCTACTGGAAATATTGCGCAATGCGGAGGGAATTCCAGCATTTAAAAAATTTGATCAGGGAAGCTATAGTATGTATCTTGGTGTAGAGCCTTTGGATAAGGAGTATGATATTGATGTAGGGCTTAGATTCCAAGTGAATTGTGATGACTATGCACCAATGGATTTAAAGGATAAAATTTACGATTTATTGAAAGATCATACGGATTATGGGGCGACTATCAAAAAAACATGTGTTACTGTGACATATAAAAAGGATGGGGAAGCAGCTTATCATGTTGATTTGGTTGTATATACATATGCTGATAAAGATGATACAGACAGTCAAATGTATCTCGCACGTGGTAAAAACAGTGAATCTGACGAAACTTGTTGGGAGAAATCCGATCCGGTGGGGTTGGTAAACTATGTTAATGACAAATATAAAGGTGATGATGCAAAAGAAGACAGGGAGCAGTTTAGACGAATTATACGTTATTTCAAGAGGATATAACATAATTAAAGAACAGCAGGTAATCAGGTCAAATATCCCCTTGACGAATTACATTATGGAAAAACCGCTTTAACCATCACCCCAATTCACTAATCAAAAAACACAACAAAACGCCCTTAGCCATGAGTTCCTACCCACAGCTAAGGGCGTTTCTAATATGGATTTATGCCAGCCGTCCAAACCTCTTGCAAATCATTCTCCCACCAACAAACCACTTGACAGTAAGAATAATCGCACTCAAACGACTGTTATCAATTTGTTATCAAAAGACCTTTTGAAATGCCGCAAACCCGCATAAACACTGGGCTTACTAAGCATTTTTGTCTACTCGAACTCCTCGACGGATAGCTTGAACTGACTGTTTTTCCCTCATTTTTCAAGCATTTATTATCCGTATTATTCAAAAATTGCTCTCGTTTTTGTGCCAGTCAAAATTTTTAGAGCCAAAATAGAGCCATACATATTATCTCGCTTTTCTCTTAACTTCATCTTCTGCTAAAATTTGATTAATCCTCTCGTTATTTCTCCCCTTATCATCTTGTAAATATAACATAAAGGCTTCTTTATACTGTGTATCATATTTTTCTTTATACAATCCTAATTGAATTAATGAATCCTTGAAATGTTCATATGCGTCTGCATTATCTAATATTTTCCAAATACCTATCAAAATATCTCTATCTTTGTTAATTTCCATATTTATAACTCTATCATAATATCTGTCATCCAAAATATACTGAAATACTCGATTAGCTCTTTTATTTGCACATTTAACAATCGTACTAAAAAACAGCAAAAAATATTCACTAGATTTACAAGCTTTATGAGCAAATCTGAAAAGCATTCCAATATTAGTATAAGCATAAAATTTATAATTTGGTTCAAAATTCAAATTCAAAAATGTTTCTATACTAATATTAATATCTATCATAATTGATAAATTTAGTACTGATAAAAATATCTGGGGATAATTAGTCAAATAATCCAATCCTTCATTTAAAAAATAGCCTATCTGCCGCCTATAAAAATCCTCCTTTGCTACATCCATATTTCTAGCTTCTGGCTTATCAGAAAATCTCATTTCTACACGTTCATCCGCTTCTTTAATAGAATCAAAAAGCAATATAATATTTTCAACATACTCTCTTTTATCCTCTTCGATTCTTTGTATTACCTGACGTTTATAATCCCTATTGAGATATAGAAGTGTATCTATAGCATCTACCATATTTTCATTACTACTAAAAGCTTTTTGAAATAATTCAGCCATAACACGCGCGTCATACTGCACTCTCTGAGAAGAACGCATATTCCGCCAAGTTATTCCTCTATTGATGCTTTCTACATATTTAGAATTGTACAAAATAAAATAATTATATTCCATATAAAACTTCGGCTGCACCATGCTATGATTATACAGATCCACAATTATTGAAAAAATATCCAATTTTTTGTTCATATATCTATTTTCTGAAGGCATCTTCAATTTCTCCAATAAATATTTCATAATAAAATCATGTTGCCTAGGATCATTATTTTGTATAACTTCTTCAATAATTAATCTCGCTAATTCATCATAATTAGAATCCCCAATCCATTCTTCTAATAAGTCAATAAGTTTATCATTCTCATACATTTTGCAAAAATAGAATGCCAAAAAATACTCATAAAATGTCTTGTGAGCAAAATCATATAAATCCTCATCAATTTCTCGCACTAATTCTGTACGTTCAACCAAATATTTTATATATTGTTTGACTGCTACTCCCCAATTAAGAATATCTGTATCGGGCACCCCGATTGCATTATATACGGCTTTTTCCAATTCCAAATAGTTAAATTTATAACTAATATTTTCATTTATATGTTCAAATCTATAAAATGCTATTTTAGGAATTGTCAAATTCATCGTCAAAATACTCTTTGTATTTTCTTCCAAGATAAATGCAGCTTTTATATTCTCTCTCTCAGTCAAAAAAGTATCTATACATTTTTGATAAAATTCAATTCTTTTTGTAGGCAAATTTTTCCCAACGTCAAAAATAACCAAAGCTAAAATCAACATGATAGGATTACTAATTATACTTTCGCATCTTGCTCGTTTAACTTCCTGCTCAAATTTCCCCCAAAATTCGTCAAATTCATTCTGTTCTTCATAATATGAATTATACCAATTTTCACTATATTTTTTAATTTGCCCTGAGTTAAATTGATTTATTCTAATATGCAAAAACGTATCATCAAATCTGTTTCTTAAATACCCAGCCTCTCTTGTAGAAATTATAAATCTATTCAAATAGTAAATCTCACAGAAATTTGCAATCTCATCTCTAACCTTATTTCTTACTGATAATGTAGGGATCTCATCTAAGGCATCTAAAATTATCAAACATTTACCTTTATCAAGATAATCCGCCAAAACTGTCTGTATTTCGTCGAAGTTCAATTTTGTGTGTTTAATTTTCCTTAAAAACTCTGTTGTAATACACCATAACAAATTTTTCTTTTTTACCCCAATATCCTTTGCATATTCCTTTAAATCAATCTTAATTTTTAAGGCGTATGAACCGTACATCCTTTCGTAGTTACAAAATAAATAGTTTAAAGAGGTTGATTTTCCAAATCCAGCACCACCAATTAAAACTATTTTATTACCAAAATCAAAAAAATTTTCTAATCGAATAGTTTCAATATCGTCAAAATTGTTAATAAATAATTTTTCAATTTCCTTTCCGTAATACGAAAAAGTATTTTCGACATAGAATTCATTAATGCGTTGTTCTTTTTTTCTCTCCGCCCCTGAAATCCCCGTAAACCTTATTGTCCCATATTCCTTTTCACTGACTTTATGATAAAGTTGAATATTGTCATCATCTATTTTAATCTTTTTATACTCCAAAGCCTCAAAATACCTTTTTATATTTTCTTCACTATCCAATATTCTTGCAATAATCTCTCGATGTGATATTGTCATCAACTGAAATAATGCATATATTTCTGGATAATCTTCTATTATTTTATGCAAGTATTCTTTATATAATTCTTCTATTTTCTTTATAAAATCACGAACTTCAATATGGTTTACATTCTTGCATTCGTTAGAAACATATTGTTCCACTCTTTCGATATATTGACTTCTATCCATTCCATCATTTATAGTTAAGAAAAAATTGCGAACAATTTCTACAAATTTTCTACTTTGAACTAATAAATAAAAATCATTACAATCCAGAGAGGAATCCGCAAACTCATTTAACTGTACATTAATTTGATTTTCCAAATTTTTTAATAATTTTGCCTTTTTTTTATGCTCAACAACCCCTGCCCCAATTGCTTCAGATACAGACATCGCCACCGATAAAAGTATATCTTCCCACATAATAATGCTCCTTTATCTCTTGAATATTTTATCGTTCAACTTTTGACACTACAAAATAAACCTACCTGCCCCTATGCTTCTCTTTCCTTTTCTGCTGTTTCAGTTCAAACTGCCGCTGTTTCTCTGCTTCTCGCTGTTCTCGGCTCACTATCTTACGTTCAGTTTTCAACTGCTCCTGCTGTAATTTCAAAGCCTGTTGCGATTTTGTTCCTATCCCGTTATTTTGTACCTGTTTCCGCACTTCACGTTGTACCCGTTTAGGATTGCGACCAGCTTCTTTTACATCAGTTGCCACAGCCGGACTAAATCTTAACCGATAGTAATTTTTCAGAACGAAGTCATATACCTCATAGTCTTTGGGTTCTGCACCAAACGTAACCTTACATACAGATAGCTTTCCATCTGTTATACATTCAAACACTCCCACCCAAAAGGGTTCTTCAAAAAATACTGTCAGCTTTCCCGATACTTTGTCCATGACAATTCCTCCTTAAAATAATTGTAATGAACAAAGAACGGACGACCCTAAGGAGGGAGGGCTACTTACACCAAATCGGTGCGACTGGACTACCTACCAGTTCTGCAAGATTGTTTTGCGTTGTGTTTTTATCTTTGCCTCTATATATTACCACATAATCGCCCATTTTTCCACAAAAATATAGCAATCCGCCTATAACTGCAAATTGCCATATTATCATTTCCCTTATCTGCTCTAACTTACATGGTGCTAGCACCATGTACTAATTATCACCACAAGAAGCATTATCCTTGCTACAGCCTATTTCCTATAACCATACTCCCCAATCTCCATAATCAAATGTTCCACTGCCATGATGAAGTTTTCCGTCCGCTTTGAGATTTCTAAAGGCTTCTCGCATACGGATTAAGATTTCCGGTTCTATATCCAGTGAATGGTGCGCCGGAAATACTTTCTTTACAGGCAATGCCGCAACTTTTTCCAAAGAATCGAGGTATGCCTCCGGGTCAGTAGACGGATAATAAGCAAACAGAATATCTTTATATACCAAATCGCCCGTAAATAAATATCCCCTGCTTTTTTCCAAAAAGCACAAATGCCCCGGAGAGTGTCCAGGAGTATGCAGCACTTCAATTTCCCTACCGCCAATATTAATGATGTCATGGTCTGTCAGCACTTTTGTCGGCATACCCTGAAACAATTCATAATCGCTCACGCAAAAACCTTCGGGCAAATCACAGCGGTCTACGACCATCTCTCTTATGGTTTCGATTGATAAAGGGAATTTACCATTCAGCCAATCCAATTCATCAGCATGAGTATAAAAATCCGGAAAATACTTGTGACCTCCAATATGATCCCAGTGAATATGCGTGGCGACTGCCGTAATTGGCTTATCGGTAAGCTTCAGCACTTCCTCATAGATATTGGAAATGCCAAGCCCTGTATCAATAAGCAGGCTTCGTGTATTTCCATTCAACAGATAGCAATGTGTTTCCTCCCAATGGCGGTATTCGCTGATAATATATGTATTTGCATCAATCTTATCTATTGTAAACCAGTTATCCATTACTCCATACTCCTTAAAATCTCAATAAATTTATAGCTTCTCTATCTCTGCCAAAGAATTTTGAACATCCTTATAGACCAATGGTTGCATACTGTCTGCATAAATAGATGTATCTGCTTTTTGCAGTGCGGAAACAATATCACACTTTAATTCCGGCTTATTTTTTACTATCATAGGCAGTAATTTTATACACTGTCTTGCCGTTATTGGCTTAACATCTTCTATATGCTTCAAATATTCGTCTATGATTTCATCAATTTTATTATCTTTATCCCATTTAGCGTTGTAGGCAATCAGCGTAAGCCCTCTTGTCCGAATGTAAGAATTATCATTGTCAATCATATCGGCTAACTTATCCATATAACAATATACCTTGTCAGATTCCTCACATTCTTTTTGCAATATCTGTAATGCTTTGTAAGCCGTATTATTATTTTTATCAAATAATAGCTTAAAATTATCCCCTACATTTATTTCCATGCCGTTTCATCTCCCATATCTTTAATCATGCTTCCAATTATATCACTTTCTCTCTGTATCTGCCACTATAAATACAGGGCGTGACAACCGCCACGCCCCACATTTTTTATCGCTCCAATGCTCTCTCTATCTTCTGTTTCTGCCCTTTCAAATCGTTCTGTTTCTCATACAGACTATTGCGCTCTTTGCAGAGTTCTTTCATTCGCTCCAACTGCGCCCGCACTCCCTCCCGGCAATCCGGCTCTATCTTTTTATATTCCCCGGTCAGATTGCGGATTGTATTATTGTTTTCCTTTATCTGCTCCGACAGGCATACCCAGTCTATCAGATTTTGTACTTCTCTGTCCGTTTCGTAAAGATCTGTATCTGCTACGATTTTAGCGCACAGCCGTATCATAACTTTTTTCTCCATATCTGTCATATCAAATCAATCCTCTCTTTCCTATCGACTCATTTCATAGGCACGTTTTGGACGTTTCTTTGCCCTTTCTGCCTGTTCTAATGCCTTTGACTGCTCTACTATCGACTGTATCTGTTCTCTGCCTAAATGACGCTCCAAACGCTCCAAATCAGACGCTTTTTCCTGCAATTGATCTATGGTATCGTTCTGCTCCATGACCTTATCCGTCAAGCGGCTAATCTGTTTCTTCTGTCCATCCACTTTAGCGGTCAGCTTCTTTCCCTGCTCTGTAAGCTGTACGCATTTGATAGTCAGATTTTTAACGACTTCTTTCAATTTCTCCACAAGCGGTAAAGCCTTTTTATCCCGATATGCCTTTGCGCTCATCAATGCCCCCGGCTCTGCCAACTGCCATTTCACATCTTCATCATAGGCATGGATATTACGCTCCATGACTTCCTTTGACTGTACCATTTTGTTAAGTTCCTGCTGTAACTTTTTCTGCTGTTTCTCCAACTTTTCATTTTCGGACAGCAGCTTTTCTTTATCCTCTGTCAATTCTTCCGTCTGCTCTTTCAAAAGAAAATTTGTAGCGGAAAGTTCTGATACTTCCTGCCAGATCGCTTCGCCCTCTTTCCGTATCTGCTCCGTTTCCTGTCCTGCCGTTATCTGCTGATGAAGAATATCGGATAATTCCTCTTTACTGCCGGAGATTGTCTGCTCCAGTTCCGCAACCTCTTTCTGCCGCTCCTTTTTCTCAAAATCCAAAACAGATAAATGTTTCTCATGTGTTCCCTTTTTCTCCCACTCAATGCCATGCTGTAACATAATCTCCGCAAGACGTTCTTTCTCTGCTGCCACCCACTGATTGCGTTCCGTTTCGCTCCTTGTGCCGCCCTTAAATCCAAGTTCCGCAAGTGCCTTTTTTAGTGACACCCTTGTTTCAAGCCCCCGCTTGCTTCCAGTCGTATAGGGTATAAAATCTATATGCAGGTGTGGCGTGGCTTCGTCCATGTGGAGATGCGCCGAAAACACTCTTAATGTAGGATTGCGCCGCTGAAAGCCCTGCATATATTCATCAAGTATTTTTGCCGCAAGCTGTCCGTCCTCTTTCTTTGCCCCCATATCGTCCTTATTGCCTATCTGCAAAATAATCTCATGGAATGGCTTCTCCTGTTTGCCGGAACAGATTTTCTCATAGTAATCATCAATTATGCGGTCATTTCTTGTCTGCTTCTCATTGTACCGGGCAAGTGCTTCATCAAATAATTCGTGGTATACGTCTTTGATATTTTCGTTGCAGTATTCCACATTCAGACAGCTCCGCTCCGGGTCAGTGTTCTTTGCGTGGAATTTTCTGCTGTTATGGTTGACAGAGCCTTTCCCTGTCATAACGCTGATAGTCCGCTTCAATCAATTTCCCTTTCTCCCTATCGGGTAATGAGCGCCGGATACGACGCATAGCCTTTGTTACTTTCTGCGAAAGTAACGCAAAAGCACTTTCGACAGGCTACGCTCTATCAAAAGTGCCTTTGCGCCCTGCCGGGGGCAAGCTGTCCGTTGGACAGCATACCGTCCTAACGGACGGGGCGGCTTTTCGCCGCCTTGATACCGCCGCTTTCCGGCTTTCTCCCAACAGCGCAACATTGCAATGTCTATAATTTTTGCAACCTTGCAATCTTCAAGAACGCAATTCCAAGACTGCGAAAATTCTAATACCCTGCATTGTTGCGCTGTTGCCTTGCCTGTCCGTCACTGTCTGATTTTATTCAATTCCCAATACCATGTATTGTTTATCCGCTTCGCCCGGACACCTAACTCTTTCTTCGCATTTTCCAGTGTCCGTTTTGATATGCCCTGTTCCTCCGCAAGATTAAAAATCTCATTGCTCTGCATGGCATTGTTTGTT
>Ga0209064_1003098_pt1 | contig 15648 bp, 13 predicted proteins | sample Inofromicrocosms_FD_187498 | JGI IMG/M metagenome (GOLD analysis project Ga0209064, IMG submission 187498) | Mouse cecum microbial communities from Vienna, Austria - Inoculum for glucosamine and mucus D2O microcosms (SPAdes) (version 2) | ecosystem: Host-associated > Mammals > Digestive system >... | reverse complement strand
TTCCCTCACAGGTCAACCGGATGATGACAGACACATTGACTGATTTCACCTCCTTGAGTCAATGTTATGACACTTGTCTGCTGCCTTGCTGTCGGCAGATTTATGATACCGCCTTTACGGGCGCACGTTGAATATCGCTTGGTTTCCACGGAATGTCAAGATGATGAATAGCGCAAATTTTATCCTGCACATTTGCGCCAGTTCCGAGCTTGGAAGTGCTTGCAAGAATAAAGCGTTTTTCGCCTTTTCTAAGCTGTTCAAACATTTCCGCGCGAGCCTTGTCGGTTTTGGCGTCCCCCGCAAAGCAAATCTCGTCGCGGGGAATACCCCGCTTTATCAGGTCCTCCTTTATGGCTTCATATACCGAAAAATGCTCTGCGTCCTCATTTATGGCAATGTCGCAGAATACTATTTGTACGCCTTTTTGCTCCATAGTGTCCATATAATTCTGCTCCAAATTATCAAGCAATTTTGCCACCTTGCTGTCGGGAGAGGGTTCGGAATTTCGGAAAATGCAGCGCGAATCAAGTCCCAACAAACGCGCTTCGTGCGTTATCCTAAGCATATTATCCTCGGAGGGGTCAATGTTCCCGCCGTGAATTGCTTCGGAACGCCGCGCCAGTTCCTGCATATATGCCTTTTGCAAATCGTTAGGCTTCGCGCTGACTATAATAGGCTCTCCCGTCTTTAATTTCGGTACGGGCAGCTTTAGCATATCCGCGGTCTGAATGTCCGCAAACTCTTTGTACATCTGCATTAGTTCGGGTATGTTCACAAATTTTGAAAAGCGGTTTTTCATTCGATAGCCGTCACCCGCGGGCTTCATTTCAAGCTGCGAAACGACTTCACCGAACGTACTTGCCCAATCGTCGAAATTTTCAAGACCAGCATTTTTAAGCAGATCGGGACGTAAATATCTTTGCATGGTGTATAATTCGGTCATACTGTTGCTAAGAGGAGTTCCGTTCTCTACACTCTATCTATTATTTGAAATGCCGATTTTGCGTTATTTTAAATAAGGCACACCTATGTCTTATATTTTTACATCATGAAAACATCATTACAGAAACATATTGTGAAAATAATTGATTTGCAAATAAACGTTTTGACAAAATGGAATAAAAAGAACGGCAGGCAATGTAGAAAAACTACAAAGTCTGCCATTTTTCGTTGTTTAAGGCAACGCTGAACAATCCAATAAAAAACAGATATGCAGACCAAACTGCATATCTGTCCTGTATTACCGTACTTTATTAAGTGTAATGGGAAACGATATATAATAGGACTAACATAATAACAATAAGCAAAGTTATAACAATAGCAATTTGCGAAGCTTTTTTTAATTCAAAAGGCTTTCTATTAGTCCAATTAATAATGGGAATACACACATAATTGCATTAAAAAACATATAAATTATAAAACGCTTTAAATTTGAATTAAAAACATTTTTGTAACACTTTTTTAAAATTAATATTTCGCCTACTACACACACTGCTAAGAGTATAGGAAAAACGATGATTCTAAAAATTTGATTAATATCAAATTTTGGATTATCGGGGGAAGTTAAATCAAATAGAATAAATATTACCCATCCCAAAGCTACACAAACAATATTGGAAATAACTAGCAGAGTATTAATGATTTTTTGTTTCATATCACCAATTAACTACCTCTCTATTGATATACTTTGTCCACTCATCACTATGAAAGGTTATTTTATAGCTTTCCGAGCATTTTTTTATTGATTTTTTTAAAGCGGCAGGGGTTGGTGTAGATAACCATATTCTAAAATTAATATTATCATCAAAAACTATATTCCATGATTTCCCTGCTATTTCTGCACAATTATTTCCAATGAAATTATAATGATCCACACTATTCTGGTATTCAAGCATTGATTCAAGTTGTTCTGCTGTTATATCTTGAGTTAATGCAGCGTTATTGCCATAGCTTCTAACATACTCTCCATCTTCAGTTCCATCTTTTGAACTGTATAGTAATCGCAGTTCCATATTAAAATGTATTCCATTTCCTTCACCAGTTGATGAACCACTGCCACTCGAATCGCTTGAATCACTCGAACCGCTACCGCTTGAACCGAAAATATCAGCCCATCCATCATCACCGGAAGAATAATTTCCTATTGATATAACTCTATTAGGAGAAATTTTATAGTATCCAATAGGCATTTCATTCCAGTTGTTCTTTATCGTTCCATCATCATCTTCGGTAAACTTAAAGCCTCTTGCGAAACCTGAGAAATCTAAAGTATCATTTATATAACTTTCATATAATAAGAAAGCATGACCGTTCCAAAATTTAGCTTGTGATGAATTATCTGATACAATAGTCAAATTACCTACTATACCATAGGCTAATCCCTTATGTAATGGATCTCCATCATATGTTTTGGTTGTCCCGTTTGGACTTGTATATGATACACCATTCGTTTCGTCATAATCATTAATTCCATCATTATCTGTATCATTTTTAGTAGGATTAGATCCCATTTCAAAAAAATATTTAGTTTTAGGAATGTTTGTCCAATTTCCATTCTGTAAATTTGTCGTCAACACAGTACATGAGCGAATAATTGGACTAAGTTCAATGCCGTCAATTAATGTGTCACCGTCAGTATCAGAATTGTTGGGATTAGTATAAATTATTGTGCCATTTGCTAATGGCATTCCCCTCGTTTCGTAAATATCTGGTAGGCCATCTTCATCACTATCCAATAAAATTATTTTTTTGTCCCATTCACATATAAAAGAAAGCGGAACATAATTTTCAATTGGTGAATCAACCGTACGTCCCTTATGCCAAATACCGCTAGCATATCCATTAATATTTCTATAGCCTCCTAAATGACCTGATAAAGAACTTCCCCATAAATCAGTAAATTTTCCAATAGAACTGTTAAATTTTTCTCCCGTAATCCATTTGGGAGATTGATTCGCATCCCAAACTCCTCCAATCCAATACCAAGTTTTCGTTCCATTGTTCATTAGATCAAATATGAATGCATTTTCAGAAGAGGTTGTAACGGTTGCTAAATGTCCACCATAACTTTCACAAAATTGTTGAGCCTGTTGCCAATTCATATTGGCAGTTTCAATCAATAAATAATTACTGTCTCCAAAACTTTTTGAAAGTGACAGAGCATTCTGTTTTGATGATGGTAAAGTACTGGATACACCAATTGCATTTGGTTGATACGGTAAATCATTAAATGCCATATCATTATATTGATTACCTGACCAAACTGCAAACCATTTCTTCCCATCAACAATCATATATTGTGAAAAATGAGTAGTGATCGTACTTACTGTTGCATTTGCCTCATCTATTATCGTTTCAAGCTCAACGAAATTTTGATTTTCTTCATCAAACCAAAGGAAAAGTAAATCTTCAAAGTCTGTTTCTCCAAGTTTTGTTTTATCTATAGTAAATGTTAATTTTGCTTCAGAAAATTCAGTAGAAATACTTAAATTGAAAGGATCGCCAATCAAGCCTACAACATCAGTCGAAAGCATATCAATATTGTACATGCTTTTAACTTTTAGATTACGATCAATATATCCAGTAGTATTCATCTCAACAATAACTTTTGTAACAGCATTATCATGAGATTCAACACTTTTAATGGAGGTTTGTTCCAAAAATCTATCTGAATCGCAAACGCCGTCTCCAAATGTACTATAAAGAGTAGGATTCAAACCCAATGGAATTTCATCTCCGTCTAAAATTCCATCTCCGTCTGTATCAGGAATAAGTGGATTTGTATTATAAATATTAACTTCATCATTATCTGAAAGTCCGTCATCATCAGTATCAGAATTATTAGGATTTGTTCCCATCTCATATTCAAAGTAATTTAAAAGCCCATCACTATCAAAATCCTCTTCTCCGTCAGCTATGCCGTTATCATCCGAATCAATTTTCAATGGGTCTGTTCCCAATGTGCAAACTTCGTAACCGTCAAGCAGCCCATCACCGTCAGTATCAGGATTTTCTGGATCAGTTTTGTAATAATATTTTTCATAAACGTCAATAAGCCCATCATTATCGGTATCGGTTTCATCATTCCAGTCAATTTCTTCTCCAGTCTTTGTAATAATCAACAAATTACTCTCCGCCGTCTGCTCACCAACAGTCTGAACAACCTTAAAATACAATGTTTCAAAATCATTTTCGGGAGTATAAACAAATTCCGAAACACTCTCAACAGTGTCAACGGAAACAAAATTCTCCCCGTCCTCGGACATAAGAACATCAAAAGTACCGTCCTGTTTGTTGGAAGTCCACGATACATATATATTTCCGTTTTCCTCGTCGTAGACTGCATTTGCAGTAATTTCAAGCTTAGGGTCAGGAGTAATTATACCGCCTTCGCCTATAACAACCTCGGTAAGTCTGAAATTGCTAAGCAAAGCTTCAACATCAGCCGCCTTTGAACCGACAAAACCTATCGTCATAGAACCGTTCGGCTGAACAGGATTAGTCCACATCTCAGCAGCAACGGTATAAGACGTGCCGTTGTTTTCAAGTACGCGACCGTTCCAGAGATTACCAATAGTAAAATTACTGTCAAAAGATAACGTCCAAGCTTCAATAGGTGCAGGCGAAGTATTGGTAATAACTATATTACCCTCAACGCCAACGTCCCAAGACTTCGTTATATTATATTGTACATCATATCCCTCTGTTTTGTCAACCCTTTTGGAATAGATTTCAAAATTTTTGGGCAAAGTAAGGTCGTTACCACTCAAAGTGTAGCCATATGTAACGCTTTGGTTAGGAGCTATTTCAAAGTTCCAGCCAGCGTTTTTAATAACATACTCATCGCCGTTCTGTTCGTATAAATTTGCGTTCCAAAGGTTACTAATTTCGCCCTCCGCGTCATAACTCAACGCCCAATTGAGGATAGAATCAGTTCCCGTATTTGAAACGGTAAGCTCAACGGTCTGCGCTCCGTCCCACTCGTTGGTAACGTTGTAATCGACTGAATAACCGTCATAATTGTATGTTGTTTTGCCAATATCGGCTGATACGGGAATTGTCGTAAATAACGATATTGACATTGCAGCCGCCAAAATAGCCGATACGGATTTCTTTAATTTTTGAGATAATGTTCTTTTCATTTACTTGTCCTCCTTAAATCAAACCGTCTTTTATTTGCTAATCTTCTCAACAACTTCCGATGAATTTCCACTGTAAACCGTAAACACAGTTCTTACACGAAAAGTTCCGCTGCCGATATTATCCTTACTGTTGCTCATATTAAGTGAGTTTCTTGACGAAGAATCACTCCAACTGTCAACAATATCCCAGTTATCGCCATTTTTCTTTTCAAGGTACTGTATTCCGTCGATTTGTGTAACCGTACTATTTCCTTTAGCGGAACTTTTACAGTATGCCGTACCATTGGAAATATTAAGCGTACTTGTTACAGATGTAGTGTAAGCATATCTCGCCTCAACCGCACAAACTGTAACACCTAAAAACATTAACAACGACATGGAAATAGTCAACAACGCAAATAAACGCTTTTTCATTGACATGTCCTCCTTTTATAAGATTTTTGATGATTTTACTCACCTACAACATATAATCTTTTAAGGAGCACTTTGGGGACACTTTTTTACATAAAAAACATTATTCTACTTTTTGCACAGAATTTGCCGTCTCAATTAGTTCATCTTTACTAATATTTCCTGTAATATCAAATATATAATCACCATTATCCCATGATATGTAATATTCATTGTTGCCTAAATCAACAATATATCCATCGTTTCCATTTATTTCAACGTAATCTAAAGGACGATTTTCTGTATTTACGTTAACATCATATTCTGATTTTAAAAATTGATTGAAGAAAATATATTCATTATCTTTGCGATATATATACGCAATAAACGGTGACCATTCAAAAATTTCATCTTTGTATATAATATCAAAACCGTTCGGTACATCAATCATATAAACATCTTCAATAGAGGCAGGCGCATTTATATTATCCGAAAAAGTTTGTACTGTCGTATGCGTACCAAACACTTCCATAAAGAAATTTTTGAAAAAATCCCGAACAGCAGTAACAGAAAACGCCATAACAACAGTGGCAATCAATGCAGCCCTTATACATATAAACAGACGTTTTACTGTAACTTTATGATAGCGCACAGGCTCACGATATCCATATCGTATTAACTTTTTCATTTTTCTTTCAAATCTTCTTGAAAATTTATAATCGGGCATTTGGGGTACTTTTTCAATTATACGGCTGACGGCGGTTTCTTCAAATGCTCTGTATAAATTATTTGACATTTTCTTTCTCCTCCGCAATTTCTCTGAATTTCTTTTTTGCGCGCTGGATACGTTTTTTAGTATTGTCATATGTAAGTCCAAGCTGCTCCGCTATTTCAGAAATATTAAATTCCATAAACAACTCCAAGAACAGCACCTCGTAATATTCATCGGAAAGCTGTTCAAGAATATTTTTTAAACGCTCGACTTCCATATTGGAAATGACGTATTCTTCCAATTCAAAATCATCGGTTATTTCTACTGTTTCAACATCGACAACTACTGTTTTGGTTCGCTTTTTAATGATTTTCAAAGCAACATTCTTCACTATAATAAGCAAATAAGCGTGAGTTTGGGGACAGTCTATTTCTGAAATTTTTGTTAAATTTTTCATAACACGCATAAACGCCTCATGTACAGCGTCCTCTGTATCATATTTATTCTTCAAAATTCCGTAAGCCCTTTTATACATATCCTGCCGATTTAACCGATAAAGCTGTTCAAACATACTTTTTTCTTCGGGAGTATCAAGCAATGAGAGATAGAAAGAAATCATATTATCACGTCCTTATATATCGTTTAACTCCAACAGCAACTGATTATTAGCCTCTGCCTCTTCCAATTTCCGAAGATTAATATACAAAGCCATACTGTCCTCGGGCAAACCGTCCTTGTAACAGGATTTCAAAATATCCAAAGCCTTTTTCAAATACTTTTTTGAATTTTTCAAATCTCCGTTTTCAAGATAAAACCGCCCAAGATTATTGTTTACGTTAAAACAAATATCAATCTCCCGCCGAGAGTAGAAACCTCCGCCCACAACCTCGGGAATACTTCTCTGCGCGGAAATTGTGTGTTTCAAAGCGGCGGCACAATCATTTTCAAACAGCATAGCAAAAGAGGCTCTTGACATAAAATAAACAGCCCTTGAAAACCTGTCCTTAACTTCGGAACAATATTTTTCCATTTCAATCAGATACAGTCTCATTCTGTGTTCATCTTCAAAAATCTCGGCATAGGGATATGCATTTATAAGAAAATAAAAATAATATTCCGTATCGCTTTTCGCTGAAAATTCTACAATGCGGTCGCACATTTCAAGTACAAATATTTGCCGTATAGCGTTTTCCTCATCGGGCAAATGATGTCTGCACTCCAAAATAAGATTATCTGTAAACACATGGCAATTGTCCATATCTGGAGCAAAATCCGCGGCGGCTACTTCTCCAACAAGCGGGTGAACACGGATAATATGCTCGCTGTAATAAACAAGTCCCACCTCGTCCAATTCGTTTACAGCATTCATATTTTTGACACCCGACAACTGCATAAAATACTTATCGTCAATGCCCTCAACAGGCGCAAGAGAAAGCAGCCGCATAACATTTTTCTGCTCGTCCGTAAGAGCGAAAAGTCTGAAAAGCTGATGAATATGCTCGTAATAAGTTGCGGAAATATCCTTGCGAATTTTGTCGGAAACGTCCAGTCCAACGTGTTCATTAAGGATTTTGTCAAGGAGCTCATCGGCTGTAAACGCGCTTTTCTTTAAAAGCCGCAAAATCAATTCACAGGCAAGAGTATGATTATGCAAAGCTTCAAAAATTCTGTCAAAAGTATCTTTGTCAATATCGGTAACATTCAACTTTTCCGCAATTTCAAAAAGGTACTGCTGCTCGATATTCGGCATTTCAAATACAGTATAGTCCTCGCCGATATGACTTCTTGTCGTAAAAACAATTTTGCAGTTAAGTTCCATAATATCGTCAAAATTCTCGTCGTCCTCTGGAACAATATCGAAATTATCAATAATAATCAGCGTGTCATTCTGCATTACACGCAAATAATTGATATGCTGCGTATAGAGATTATCTAAGATTTCATCGGACTTATCCCCCTTAAAATTAATTCCTGCAATGGTATTTTTCAAGCTGTCCGCATATGTAATAAACAAAATATTTGTAAAATCCGACTTGTTATCCTTTATGAATTTTTTCACAAATTCACTTTTTCCTATGCCGCCAACACCGTAAATAAATATTTTTTCCTCGGCTTCAAGCATTTCCGAAAATGCCTGAAGCTCTTTTTCTCGTCCGCAGAAATATTTGCAGCTTGATATGGTTGGAATATTTATTCGCTCCGACATTAACGGCGATAACGCTCCTGCTTTTGTTGGACGGTTGAGAGAGAATATAATTACCTTTGTCAAGAAGTCGGTGATTTCGTCCTCGGCTTTAGGGTAATATTTTAAAAGATTTTCTCTGTCGTTCTCATTCATACCGTCGGAAACAATAAGCTGTCGAATTTCGTCGCACATACCGAACTTATCCGAAACATACGGCAGGACACGCTCGTTCAAATCATCATACAACACCGTATAATTATCTGCCTCGGCATAAAATTTCTTTCCTTTTCGGTCAAGATATTTCTGATTTTTTAAGACTTTGTTTGCCGTATAAGCGGTCAAAACCGACGGATCGCCCTCATATTCGTAATATGACATAAAGATTTGAGAGTAAAGCTCGTCCTTTCCCAAGCCTGCCGCATACCTTAAAAACACCGAAAAAATCCCCGCAAAGTCAAATATAGCCACAATCTGCACAACCTTTCAATTTTTTAGTCCTGTTTTGAGCCTTTTTTAAGCCTGTTTTGTTTAGCCTCAAAATACTATACTTATATCACAGGCGAATGATACCGATTACCGCGGAATTGGTATCATCTGCCAAGTATAGTATAACACACGGAGGTAGAATATGCAAGTATTTAAAAATTTAAGGATCATAGGTATCGACCACGGCTACGGCAACATCAAGACTGCCAACACAGTAACGCCCACAGGCGTGTCCGTTTTTGAGACAGAACCGACATTTGAGGGCAACACCATTTTTTATGACGGACGGTATTACCGTTTCGGTGAGGGACACAAACCGTTCATTTCCGACAAAACCGAGGACGAGGATTTTTATGCAGCAACACTTTTGGGGATTGCTAAAGAGCTTTCAAGAGAAAAGATTTACGAGACAGACGTACATATTGCGGCAGGACTTCCCCTTACTTGGGTGAAAAATCAACGTGAAAGTTTTAGGGAATATCTTATGAAAAATTCCGACGTGACTTTTCGGTACAAGAAAAATCTTTACAAAATCCACATTATGGGGTGCAGTATTTATCCGCAGGGATATGCGGCAGTAATCGGCAAGCTTGGCGAGATGAACGGCGTGAATATGCTTGCCGACATTGGCAACGGGACGGTGAATATTATGTATATAAACAACCGCAAGCCTGTCGAAAGCAAGTGCTGGACGGAAAAACTCGGCGTTAATCAATGTATAATTTCGGTTCAGAACGCTGTTCTTGATACATTTGGAGCGAGAATTGACGAGACGATTATCGAGAATATTATCCGCTTCGGTAAAGCCAATATCGGCAAGAAATACCTTGACTGCATTACCGAACAGGTCAGGATTTACGCCGAGAAAGTTCTTGACGTTCTGGAAAAGTACGAATACAATTCCGAGCTTATGCGGCTGTACATTACTGGCGGCGGAGTTTCAATTATGAAGAATTTTGCCGAGCTTGATTTTGAGAACGTCGTTCTTGTTGATGATATTTGTGCGGCGGCTAAAGGTTATGAAACAATTTGTTTGCAGTCGTTAAGGAGGGGCAAGTGATGATTTGGAGTACGAATTTGCGCTTTAATCTTGACAAATCGCCCTACCGCGAGGCTTACGGTTACTTAAAAAATATGGACAGAAAAACTTACAAGTCCATTAACAAGGCAGTTGCTATCGCCGTTTGCGAACATTTTAAGAGGCTTGAAAAATCCAAAAACGACCCATATTTTGAAACGCGGGAGCGTGAAGATAATTTCATAAATCGCATTGTACAGGCTGTCGGAAATGCTGTTGAAAAGGCTATGCCAAGCTTTATGTCGGCGTATATAACGGCAAAATTAGCGGATATACCAAGCCCTGTAATTAATGATACCGTTTCGGAAAATTCAGTATTGAAAGAGGAAATTTCCGATACTTCCGCAGATAACATTGACTTTGATTTTGTGGGAGAATAACGTGTTTTCAGTACCGATTTATATAAAATCAGTACCGTAAATTACATAGCTTGATGCTGAAAAATCTTCGCATTTTCATAGTAAAAAATATCGGTACTGCTTTAAAAACATATCGGTACACATTAAATTTTTTCAGTACAAAAAACAACACAAAACGGTATCGGGGGACAGCGTTCTGCCGCAAATACGGCACAGCAAATTCCTGCGGAATTTGCATAATTGCTTCGGCTAAACGCCGCTGCAATTACAGCTTTGCACAGGTGCAAAGCAAATCTGCCTGCGGCAGAACACACCCCTGTCGGGGGCAAACCAGCACTCTGTAGGAGTGCATAGCGAGGTACGTCTAATGGCTATCCTAACGTCAGCCATTAGACTGTCGGCAGCAGCCGACACCTCGCTCAGGGGAGTTTCCCCCGAGACCCCCTTTTGGCGCATACGCGCATAAAAAATACAACGCAAAGGAGCAATGCCATGAAAGAAAAACGTATACGGGACAGGCAGATGATAGTCCGATTTACCGATAGGGAGCTGTCGGAATTTAACGAGAAAATGAAACGGGCGAAGTCAAAGAGCCGCTCCGATTTCATTATGTCGCTGGTGAAAAGCAAGCCGATAATCGTTCCCGACAGTCTGCCCGAAATTGCCGCCGAACTGAAACGTCACGGCAACAATCTTAATCAGATAGCGCGGCTTTTTAATCAGACGAGAAGCTGTCCCTATCAGCTTAATCACGCTTTGGAAAACTGTGAAATGTCTTACGAAGCCGTGAAAAATCTTGTTTTCAAAATAAACGGAGGGAGGTAATTATGCCGATTTTTAAGGCGGCGGAAAATAAAAAATGCGGGGGCAAGGGAGGTTTTAAAACCTCTCCCCGTCCCACGCTTGCGTACATAACCAATCCTAAAAAGGCGGCTGTTGTTTCAAGTTTTTATCTGGATGATAACAAAAATTATGCGGAGCAGTTTGCCGATACCGCGAAAATTTGGAACAAGGCGCAGTCCCCAAAAAGCAGAAAATATTATCATTTCATTCATTCTTTCTCGCCCGATGATAATATTTCTCCCGAAAGGGCGCACAGTCTTACGGAGGAATTATGCAAAAAATTCTTTCCTCACAGCGAAGTTGTAATTGCAACGCATACCGATACAAATCATATTCATTCGCATGTTGTGATAAATTCCGTGAATTTTGATAACGGTAAAATGCTGCAAATTTCGCCGAAGCGGTACACGGCTATTAAAGATTATTCCAACGAAATTGCGGAGCGTGAGAATCTTACCGTTGTAAATTTTCGCAAGACGACAAAAGAAGCCGTTCGGCAAAGTCAGGCAGAACGTCAGATAATTTTACGGGGCGGGACAAGCTGGAAACAGGAGCTTGCGGAGGTTATTGATTTGGTGTTATCAAACGTTTCCGATATGGAGCAGTTTGAAAAATTTTTGAATAATTACGGCGTAACGCTTACGCGAAATACCGAAAAAACAATTGCCTACAAGCACCCGCAAAAGGCAAAGGCTATTCGCGGAGAAAAGTTAGGCGCGAAATATACGAAAGGAGCGATTATTAGTGAGCTTGATAAATTTGCAGACTGGCGTGTCAGCGGCGGAAGAAATGAAATCGGCGGATTACGAGAAAATAATCTCGGAATTGCAGACACGGATATACAAGCAGGATTTATTAATTCGGAAATTGAACGACGAAGCAAATCAAATGCAGAAGCAGTACAGCGACCCGAAAGAGATAGAACTGCTGAAATCGAAGCTGAACGAGAGCGAAAGCGGCAGGAAAGAATTAAACGAAACCGTTACTCGCGTTAATCAGGAAAAACGGGATTTACAGCTTGAAATCAACAGGCTGTACAACCGTCCTCCGAAAATAGAATATCGAGATAAATGCTATAACTGTCCTCGCGATGAATACGATAAAAAACTTTCCGAAATTGAGGAAACCGAGAAATCCGCAAAGGAAAATCACGATTATTTTTATCGGCTTGTAAATAATTACAACACCGAAATTGACAAGCGCGTTGAGAAAATAGTAGGGAGAAAAACGCGTTTTCAGCGGTTTGTTGACTGGTTTGAAAAACTTATTTCTACAATAAATTCGGCGGTTTTCTTTGTACCCTTTTTGTACGCTGTTGGGATTACCGTTCTTGCAATTTACAGAAATGATGTTGTGAGAAATGATTTTATTTTGACGGGAAAAGCTGTCGGAAAAGTTTTTGCGGCAATATTCGGAGGCATTAAATTTATTGTTTTAAAAGCGGCGGGACTTTCGTTTTATACCGAAAATCCAACGGTACAAAAAATATTGTGGTGGATATTTTTGATTTTATCCATAATTATTTTTATCGCGATTATTTTGGTTTTACTTTTTATCGCCGCATATTTTTTACTGGATTTTTCCTTAAAGTTTTGGGATGAACTATTTGAAATATTTGATAAGGTTTACCTTGCCACCGCTCTTGCGGATTTAGGTATAGTAACCTTTTGCGGGGATTTGATTAAACTGAAAATCCCGATAAATCTTGTGGGAACTTACTTTATTTTTCTTGCCGCTTTTACGACTTTGAAATTTTTTGTACCTATTATTATTGAGAAAATTCGCAGATAATGAAAGGAGTTTTTGAATGAAAAAAATTAAAACGACAGAAGTAAAAATCAATGTGAAGATACATATTCCCGACAAGGTCTCGGAAAACATAAAACAGCAGAAAATCAACAGGCTGTACGACATTCTGAAACCTAAAGATAAATCTGCATAAAAAATAAATATTTTTGCGATTTACCACTTGAAATTGTCTGCCGATAGTGCTATAATATAAACAGAATAACGCATTATCGGCTGACTATTATTTTCGGAGGCTGATAATATGAAAAAGCAAATTAAAAATACAGGCAAAATAACCGCGATTTATGTACGCCGTTCTGTCAGCGACAAGGACAAGGGAAACAATTCCTTGTCGATAGACGCGCAAAAGGAGGAGTGCATAAAATTCTTGGAGAAAGGAGGAAAGGTCTCAAAAAGCAGCTACCGCGTTTACTGCGACGACGGAAAAAGCGGCAAGGATATTGCTCACCGTCCCGCTTTTCAGCAAATGATGTCCGACGCTAAAGACGGTCTTATTGATAAAATTATTGTTAAGAAGTACGACCGTTTTAGCCGTAATATGCGGGAGTATCTGAATGTTACCGACCAGCTTGACAAGTACGGGGTAGGCGTTATATCGCTTTCCGAGCCGTTCAACACGGAAACAAAAGAGGGCAGAATGATGAGGAATAATCTTTTGAATTTTGCCGAATTTGAACGTGAGACTATTGCCGCGAGAGTTGCGGACGCGTTTAATACAAAAGCCCGCGAAACGGGATTTTATCAGGGCGGTAAAATGTATTACGGATTTAACTCCGAACGTCGGACTATCAACGGCAAAACGGGGTCTGTGCTTGTTCCGTCGGAACGCGCGGATGTCGTTAAAACCGCATATGAGCTTTACAAAGAACCGTCCGCTTCGCTGAAAAAGGTAATTGATTATTTTCGTGAAAATCAAATTGACACTTCGTCCAAAGCCTATAGAACATACCGCGAAACTATTGTTATGGACAGAACGCATTTATCAAAAATTTTGAAAAGTCCTCTATATGTTCGTGCCGACAAGGAAGTGTATAAATTTTACGCTTCAAAGGGTGTGGAAATGCTTGACGATGTTGAAGCCTACGACGGCGTTCACGGATTGTTTTTACATAAGAACGCCGACGGGTCGGAATTCATTAAGCTTGGTTATCACGAAGGACTGGTCGACGCCGATACTTGGCTTGCGGTGCAGGATAAAAAGGCGCGTAATTATAAAGTCCCGCAAAACGGAAACGGAACAAATTCTTGGCTTTCGGGACTTGTAAAATGCGCGCACTGCGGCTATGCCGTTCATGTTTATTACGGCTGGAATGTAAGCCGTACAAAGCAATGGAGATATTACCGCGATATGGGAGCGTACAATGCGGTCGGCTGTAAAAAATACACGCTTAAGCTTCGTCCCGATAATTTGGAGCAAATCGTTTTTAATGCGATGTGCGAACGTTTTAACAGCTTAACTATTGCAAAGCAGGAGCGTGAAAAAAGCGACACCGAAGCCGAGCTTTTAAAGTCGGAAATAATCCGTTCGGAAAATGAGATACGTGGGCTTATGGACAAGCTTCCCGAGGCTGACGAGGTGCTTTTCGATTATATTCAGAAGCGTATTAAAGAATTGCACGAAAAGAAATCCGATATGGAAAACCGACTTGCCGCCCGCGAACGTAAAAAGAAATCTGTCGATACCTCTCCGCTTTCCGAGCCGCTTGCAAAATGGGACGAATTGACCGTTCAGGAAAAACACGATGTTGCGGTTACTATGATTGACGTTATACGCGTTTCCGACGAAACGGGCGTTGATATCCAGTTTAGCATTTAAACCTGAAAATCCCCGATAATTGGCGATTTGCCGTTTATCGGGGAGATTGTAAAAATCGTTGGTAGGGTGTTGCTTTGGGCGTTCCCGTAGCCGTGAGAATATTATTGCACCCGTATTTATCATTAAGATACTGGGTTTTCATAAGCATATCCTCGGACTTCTGCGCCGCGGTAGTCTGTACTCCCGCAACGTTGGACATCTTTGTGGCGATAAAGCAATTTTTGTAATTGTGAAACTCGTCCACCGCCAGATAGTCAAAACCCAGCTTCTCAAAGCACAGCGAATTATCCTTTTTTGAGGACGTTAATTTCTCCAGCCTCTCCTCAATTTTCCGCTTCTGACGTTCAAGCGTTTTTACGGAAACTCTGTCGTCATCATCGACCTCATTAAGCGCGTCCATAACCTCGTCAAGCTCCTTTTCTAAAAACTGCCTGCGGTACTCGTCAGACATTGGAATTTTCTCGAATTGAGTAAAGGACATAATAACCGCGTCGTAATCTCCCGTAACGCACCGCGCGATAAACTTCTGACGGTTGTCTTTGGAAAAATCTTCGGGGTGTGCGACAAGCAATTTTGCATTTGGGTACAGCCTTATCCACTCGCTTGCCATTTGCATAGTAAGGTGCTTCGGCACAACAACACAGGCTTTTCCGATAAGTCCAAGCCGCTTTTTCTCCATAGTTGTGGCAACCATTTCAAACGATGTATGCCACCCCTGCGGCAAATCCGCAGGGTAGACATTTTTAACGATAGGTAACCCTTTGATATAATCTCCAAGTTTTCCCCCGCCCCACACCGTACGTGACAGTTTCCCGTCATACGGCGTTCC
>Ga0209064_1003087_pt1 | contig 15700 bp, 20 predicted proteins | sample Inofromicrocosms_FD_187498 | JGI IMG/M metagenome (GOLD analysis project Ga0209064, IMG submission 187498) | Mouse cecum microbial communities from Vienna, Austria - Inoculum for glucosamine and mucus D2O microcosms (SPAdes) (version 2) | ecosystem: Host-associated > Mammals > Digestive system >... | reverse complement strand
GCCTTCGTCCGCCAGAGCGATAAATCAAAATTAATTCTTTCGCGTTTCCTTGACCGGAAACAGCGTTAATTAGGCTCGTTCAGGGCTTTTTTCTGTTGCCCTGGATTATTTCTACTTTACTTTTCGACTGTTTTTATATTTTCCAGAAATTTTCACAAACGAATTTATAAAAAAATATTGACAAACAAATGTTCGTAATGATATACTTCTATCCGTTACACACTGTAACAGATAAAATCGGAGGTGACCGATGCGTACAAAAGACGAAGAGCTGATGAAGGAACTTGAAACCCGCATTGATACATTTTTTCTTTCGAAGGGGCGAACACCCACTTCAAGAGAGCTTGCTGAGTTATGCGGAATCAGTGCGATGAGCGTTGTGCGGTATTTGCGCGACATGGACGAGCGTGGAATGCTTGTGTATTCGGACGGAAACATCAGAACTAACAAAATGGCGAAAGCCAGCAGCGCGGCAGTGAACGTTCCGTTGGTAGGTAGTATTTCCTGCGGCAGACCTTTGCTTGCAGAGGAGTCAATCGAAACCTACTATCGGTTACCGGTTGAACTGCTCGGAAACGGTGAGTTCTTCTTCCTTCGCGCAAACGGTGATTCAATGATAGAGGCAGGTATTAACGATAACGACCTTATTTTGGTAAGAAGAACTGAGAAAGCCGAAGAAGGGGATATTGTGGTTGCGCTCGTTGACGGTGAAAACACATTGAAAAGGTTCTTCTTGGATAAAAAAGGCAAAAAGATTATTTTGCACCCAGAAAACAGGAAGTTGAAAGATATCGTGGTTAGCAGTTGCGATATACAAGGGGTCGCGGTCAAAGTACTAAAAGACCTGTGAGGTAGGTAATGAGCAAGCAGCGCACTTATTTCTGCATAGATATGAAAACGTTTTATGCGTCTGTCGAATGTGCAGAGCGGGGATTGAACCCTTTTGAAACTAACCTCGTGGTAGCGGATGTTACACGCGGTTCGAATGCGTTATGTCTTGCAATTTCACCGAAGATGAAAGCTCAGGGAATTCGGAACCGCTGTCGGCTGAGCGAAATACCAAATAGCATCAAGTACGAAATAGCTCCCCCGCGAATGCAATTGTACATTGATTATTCGGCGGACATATATTCGGTTTATCTTGATTATATAGACCCGCAGGATATCCACGTTTATTCGATTGACGAGTCGTTCATTGATGCAACCGACTATTTGGGGCTTTATAATATGAAAGCAGAAGGGTTCGCACAAATGCTTATTAATGAAATCGCCCACCTTAAACGGATACCGGCAACAGCCGGAATTGGAACGAACCTTTATTTGGCAAAAATAGCGCTGGATATCACAGCAAAAAAAGCAAAATCGCATATCGGATACTTGGACGAAAAGTTGTATCGGGAAACGCTGTGGGACCACAGACCGATTACAGATTTCTGGCAGGTGGCAGATGGAACAGCGGCACGGCTTGCTAAGTATGGAATTTACGATATGCGCGGAGTCGCAAACGCGCCAACGGAGCTTTTATTTAAAGCCTTCGGTGTAAATGCGGAATTGCTGATTGATCATGCATGGGGCAGAGAGCCGTGTACGATTGCTGACATTAAGCAGTATAAAAGCAAATCACACTCAGTTTCATTCTCGCAAATTCTGCCGCGCGATTATAGTTTTTCGGAAGCGGCTACGGTTATAACGGAAATGGTACAAAACGGAACCCACGAGCTTATGCGAAGGCACGTTGTAACAAGTAAGGTTTCAGTTTACGTTGGATATTCTCGAAGTGCGGTTCCGTCTACGCACGGTTCAGCGCGGCTTCACGTAACTACGGCGTTGCAGTCGGTTCTTCAACCGGCAGCGCAGGATGTTTATGAAAAGACAACCAATCGGGATGTTCCCATTCGCAGGTTAGGGTTGTGCTTCGAAAATGTGGTGGACGAAGGTTGCGAGGGATATGACCTTTTTACGAATATGGAGGAAGTTGAACGCGAGAAAAAGTGCGAAAGCGCAGTGCTTGAAATAAAGAACAAGTACGGAAAGAACGCAATCCTCAAAGGCGTAAATTATATGCCGGAGTCAACACAGCGGGAAAGAAATACATTTATAGGAGGACACAGAGCGGGCGATGACACAAGGAGATAGGGCAAAGCAGTTTATGCCCTTTGATGCAATGAAAGGTCTGAAAGAAGCTCTGCGGGACAGGGAAGAAAGGCACTCGCGCGTAGAGAAGCGCGACCTTTCGGAAGACACAATGGCAGAGATTGCAGAGCAGTTGGTAAAGGTGGAAGCGGGGGCAACGGTAGAGCTGTTGTATTATCACTCGTTCCACGAGGTAACGGTTAAAGGTCGGGTTTCGAAGATAGATTTTGTTTACCGGTACCTTCTCATTGGCGCAGAAAAAGTGTTTTTTGACGATATTTATGAGCTTACTATCGTTGATTAAGGGAGGAAAAGAGTAAAAAAAGCACCGAAAACAAAAAAATCACAAAAAATTTTTATATTTTCATAAAAAATCATTGACAAGTTCATTTCTTGCCTATATAATTGTCGTGTAAGCCGTAAGCCAAACGGCGTACAGACAACTAAAGCATTTCACCAAGATAGAATGTAAAGACCTTATAACTATTGAAATGAAAAGAACGGAAAAGTAAAAAAACGGTTAAGGCAAAAAAAGGAAAGGTGAACGAAATGAACGGAACGTATGAGAGCTTTGGCAAATTTGTCGAGAGCAAGAGACTTGAAAGGGGCATCTCACTCCGCAGAATGGCAGAATTAATGGATTTATCACCTGCATTCTGGAGTGACATTGAGAAGGACCGCAAGAATCCTCCGGCACTGGACAAGCTGGAGCTACTTGCGGAAAAGTTGTACTTGTCAGACGAAGACAAGGGAATTATGCTCGACCTCGCCGGGAAGCGCCGAGATACGGTGGCACCCGACATCCCCGCGTACATAATGGGAAACGATTATGTCGCAGCCGCGTTAAGAACGGTCAGGGACCTTGGAGCAAATGAGGAGGATTGGGAGCATTTCGTCGAAGAATTAAAAAAGCGAAAGGGATGATAAACCAATGTATAGACCTCAGTTCAGGACTAAGCAGAACGGTGTACCCGTTCTCAGCAAGAAAGAAATCGAAATTATCGGAGAGAACTTCCTTCGAGATTTTTGCCCGGATGCGTTAATTAACCCCCAGCCGGTTGATGTTGAGCGCTTTCTTGAATTATATCTTGGACTGAAAATCGACTATCAGTTCCTTTCGAACGATTGTCGGTACCTCGGTATGATGGTTTTCAACGATACAGATAAAGTCATAATTTACAACCCCGAAAAGAATGAGGCTGACTATATTCATGCGGATGCAAGGACGGTTTTAATTGATAACCGGCTACTTGAAGAAAATCAAGAGCATCGCTACCGTTATACGGTTGGACATGAGTGTGGTCACGACATTTTTCATTCGGGGTTTTATGCTTTTAATCCTAATCAAATGTCCATATTTGACCGCGCAGATGATCCTGCGATGGTACAGTGTCGTGTGGTTGGGCAGAGCAACTACGGTGCGCGTAAGTCCTGGACCGATGCAGAGTGGATGGAGTGGCAATCGAACTATTTTTCTTCAGTTTTACTTATGCCGAAAGAATCAGTAAAGAAAGTTGCCGGTAAACCTATCGAGAAAAAGTCAGGCTTGAACCTGGCAGCATATGCAATGATACAAAGGGTTGCGCGAGAGTTTAATGTATCTCCGGAAGCTGCGCAGTACCGGTTGGAGGAGCTGAGCTGTTTGGGTAAAGGATTAGTTCACGATGCCAGCTTTCTTGGATATGGCGTGACTATTCTTTCAACTTAACGTAAGCAAATATTTGTCAAATCCAGCGGGTTTTGACGCCCGCTGTTTTTTGTACTCATACTGTTCGCCGTTTGGCGAACAGTGAACACTATAATAAAAAGAAGGAGGTGAGGCGTATCGATACGGTTCGCAATTTTAATGGAAAAAGAGTTTGCGACATTAGTGGCGATAGGAGAGTAATCGAAATCGTGCTAAAAGGCTGTGTAACCCGAATCACAGCGAACCCTGACGGAACGTTGAAAGTCGAACACGACATTGCAGCGTAAAAGAACAATTTAATAATCCGCCAGAACGCGAAGACGGCAGTGCGGAACCAAAAGTTCTCAATATTTAAGTGAAAGGATATTGGGAATCTGGTTCCGGGCTTACCGTCTTTTTTCTTTACCAAAAATTGATGGCTCCTGGTTCCAGAAAAAAAAGAAACCAAGTAAAAAGGAGTCAAAAAAATGAAAATCAAGTATCAATTTGCAGACGGAACTACGAGTGAAGTCGAGGTAAGCGAAGAAATCGGTGCGTTCATTACCGCATCGAGAAGAGAGGAATCGAATGGGGACCGTAAGCAGCGGTATCACTGCATTTCTCTGGACGGATTTGAATATGAAGGCGAGGCGTTCGCGGACGAAAGTCAGGACCAGGACCGCATACGCGATGAAATGGACGAGCAGTCCAGAGTGGATAGGTTCCTTGCAACGCTCACAGCAGTACAACGCCGGAGGCTTGAGCGCCGGTTGGATGGCGCTTCGGCTGCGCAGATTGCAAGGGAAGAACACTGCGATTCGAGCGTGGTCCGGGAAAGCCTGAAACAGATAAAAGCAAAGTACATAAAACTTTTTTAATTTTTTTCCAAAACACCCCCCTCGAAACACCCTCCTTTTCTCCGAATAGTGAAGGGCAGCAACAACGAAAAGCTCTTCGAAGGAGGTAAGAAGGTGAAGCACAATATCAAAATCAGTGTTTCCAAGGAACCCAAGCAGGATGGCATAGTTGCTTGCAAGCAGATGAACCCGAAAGACAGAAAGTTCAAAAGCATGCTGAACGGAATGCAGGGCGTGATGGTAATCGTTCCCGGCAGCTCGGTAGAAGGTATCACCATCTGTGAAGTGGATTCCAAAGGAGGTGAACATGCCACCTGCTAAACACGCAGTGCTTTCGGCATCAGCTTCGCACCGTTGGCTTCACTGTAACCCGTCAGCCAGGCTTGAACTCGAATTCAAAGACCGGGAAACGGCGGCAGCAGCGGAAGGTACGGCGGCACACGCGCTCTGTGAACACAAGCTCAGACGAAAATTAAAACTTCGTAGCGAGAGACCGATTTCCAATTTCGATAACGATGAAATGGAACAGTACACGGACGATTATACGGATTTCGTTATGGAGCAGGTCATCAAGGAACGAAGGCGCGATGCGGAAACACAGGTTCTCATTGAACAGCGGCTGGATTTTTCCTGCTATGTGCCGGATGGCTTTGGAACCGGAGACTGCTTGATAGTATCCAAAGGTCGACTGCACATTATCGACTTCAAGTACGGTCAGGGCGTTCTGGTGGAAGCGGAAGATAATCCTCAGATGAAGCTGTATGCGTTGGGCGCGTTGAGGGAGTTTGGAGAGAAGTATCAAATTAAAAAGATTAAAATGACTATCTTCCAACCCCGCAGAGAAAACGTAAGCACCTGGGAAATCACAACAGCAAGACTCAGGCGCTGGGCAGAGAAGGACCTGAAACCCAGGGCAGTCAAAGCCTATAACGGCGAAGGCGAGTATTGTCCCGGCGAATGGTGCCTGTTCTGCAAAGCGGCAGTCAAGTGCCGTGCGAGAGCCGAAGAGAAGTTAAAAATCGCGCAGAGCGAATTTAAACTTCCTCCGCTGTTAACCGATGCTGAAATCGAAGCGGTCCTGGCAAAGCTGCCCGACATAAAAAAGTGGGCTGAGGAAATTCAGGAATACGCTTTACAGGCGGCGCTCGGCGGGAAACAGTGGCAGGGTTTCAAGCTGGTCGAAGGCAGGTCAAACCGCAAATATGCGGACGAAGAAGCAGTGGTCAAGGCGGCAAAGGCTGCCGGCTACCACGACATTTACAAGCAAACTTTAATTTCGATAACCGAAATGGAAAGGCTTATGGGGAAGAAAGAGTTTGCAACCGTCCTTGGCGGTCTCATTGTAAAACCGCAAGGCAAACCTACGCTTGTCGAGGATACCGATAAGCGTGAAGCAATCCAAGTATCCAATCCAAAAAACGAATTCAGTGAAATAAAAGGAGATTAAAAAAATGGCAAATTCGAAGACAAAAGTAGTAACAGGCGTGGTGAGACTTTCCTACGCAAACGTATGGGAACCCAAGGCAGTAAGCGAGGGACAGACTCCCAAGTACAGTGTGTCGATTATCATTCCCAAGGACGATAAAGACACGCTTGCAAAAATCAACGCGGCGATTGATGCGGCGATTGAGGAAGGCATCGGTAAGTTCGGCGGCAAGAAGCCCAACAAAGCAACCTTAAAACTTCCGCTCCGTGACGGTGATGTGGAAAGAGAGGATGACGAAGCGTATGCAAACGCATTCTTCGTAAACGCGAACAGCGCAACGGCACCCCAGATTGTGGATGCAAGAGTGCAGCCCATTCTGGAACGCGGCGAAGTTTACAGCGGCGTATATGCGAGAGTTTCCATCAATTTCTACGCATTTAACAGCAGCGGCAATAAGGGAATCGCGTGCGGTCTCGGAAACATTCAGAAGGTCCGTGACGGTGAACCTCTCGGCGGCAAGACGAAGGCAGAAGATGACTTCGGTGAATTGCCCGCGGATGCAGACGATTTGCTTTAAGGCTCTATCGGTTGGGGTGGTAGGTTAGCCTATCACCCCTGAAACCGAACTGCGAGGTGGAATATGAAAACAATCAGCATTGACATTGAAACATATTCTTCCGTTGATCTGCAGAAGTCCGGTGTTTACCGGTACGCGGCAAGTGATGATTTTGAAATTCTGCTTTTTGCTTATTCCGTAGACGGTGGTGAAGTTAAAGTAATCGACCTTGCCTGCGGAGAGAAGATACCTCCCGATATCGTGCTGGCGCTTACCGATGAAACGGTACAGAAATTTGCGTTCAATGCGCAGTTCGAAAGGGTGTGTTTATCGCGGCTTCTTGGATATTCAACGGGGAAATATATCAACCCGAAATCCTGGTTCTGCACGATGGTCTGGGCAGCAACTTTGGGACTGCCGCTTTCGCTTGAAAAGGTGGGCGCGGTTCTGGGGCTTGGCAAACAGAAGCTCGGCGTTGGCAAGGAACTCATCCGGTATTTTTGCAAGCCGTGTGAACCTTCGCAGATTAACGGCGAAAGGACCAGAAACCTTCCTCACCATAACCGCGAGAAGTGGGAACTCTTCAAGACATACAACAAACGCGATGTAGAAGCAGAAGCGGAAATACAAACGCGCCTTTCTGCTTTCCCGGTTTCGGAAAAAGAGTGGGGAAATTATCACCTTGATCAGCGCATCAACGATTACGGCATCGCGCTGGATATGGATTTCGTAGAACACGCAATTCAGTGTGATGAAGTCAACACCGGCTCGGCAACAGAGAAAGCTCGTGCGCTTACAGGCATAGACAATCCCAACTCGCCCTCCCAGCTTAAAGCGTGGCTGGTCGAACAGGGGCAGGTTGTGGAGTCGCTTTCAAAAGCGGAAGTTAACCGACTCTTGCAGGATGCGACAGGTAACATTGAAGAAATTCTTCGGCTCCGTCAGGAACTTGCGAAGTCAAGCGTGAAGAAATATGTGGCTATGAAGAATGTTGTCGGAAGCGATAACCGCGCACGCGGACTTATTCAGTTTTACGGCGCAAATCGAACCGGGCGGTATGCCGGGCGATTGATTCAGGTTCAAAACCTGCCTCAGAACCATCTGGAAAATCTGCCGGCAGTGCGTGAGCTGGTTCGCGCCGATGACTACGATGGCATTGAAAAAAAGTACGGGAATATTCCGAACGTTCTATCCGAACTGATAAGAACAGCGTTCGTTCCGAAAGCGGGATGCAGATTTATAGTTGCAGACTTTTCGGCAATCGAAGCGAGAGTTATTGCGTGGTTCGCAGGCGAACAGTGGCGCTTGGATGTATTTGCGAAGGGCGAAGATATCTATTGCGCATCGGCAAGCCAGATGTTCCACGTTCCGGTGCAGAAGAACGGCGTAAACGGACACCTGCGCCAGAAAGGAAAGATAGCGGAACTTGCGCTCGGTTACGGCGGCTCTGTGGGCGCACTGAAGGCAATGGGCGCAACGGCAATGGGAATTCCCGAAACGGAATTGAAGCCGCTGGTGGCGGCGTGGCGCGGCTCAAACCCGAACATTACGAAGTTCTGGTGGGCTGTCGATAGAGCGGTCCGCTATGTGGTTTCGAACAAGCAAACCTATGAATGCTACGGCTTGAAATTCTCGTATGAGAAAGGAATTCTCTTTATTCAGCTTCCCTCCGGCAGAAGGCTTGCGTATGTGAGACCGAGAATCGGAGTGAACAACTTCGGCAGTGATTGTGTTACTTATGAAGGCTTGGGCGCTTCGAAGAAATGGGAACGCATCGAGAGCTACGGTCCGAAGTTCGTAGAGAATATCGTGCAGGCAACCGCGCGTGATGTTCTGGCAGATGCAATGCTGCGCCTGGACAAAGCCGGTTTCAAAATCACAATGCACATTCACGATGAAGTAGTGCTGGAAGTTGAAAACGGCAAATCAAGCGTGGAAGAAGTATGCGCAATAATGGGTGAAGCGCCGAAGTGGGCAGAGACGATGAACCTTCGCGCGGACGGTTATGAATGCGCATTTTACAAAAAGGAGTGAGGAATGAAAAAACCAAGTTTTTATAACAGCGAGGGCTACCCCAGCCCGACTGAATATTATGCGGAACTTCACCTGATGGAAGAAGAAAGGGAAAAGCAAAGAGAGCTGCACAAGTTCCGTCCGATGGTTTATGTCTGCTCACCGTATGCAGGGGACATCAATCGCAACACTGTGAACGCTCGGCGCTTTTCCAGGTTCGTAGTTGATGAAGGCTTTCTGCCGGTTACCCCGCATCTGCTCTTTACGCAATTTTTAAATGATGCGAACCCGGATGATCGTGAAATCGGGATGTATATGGGTTTGGTACTTTTAACCAAGTGCAGTGAACTGTGGGTGTTCGGGGAAAGGATATCTGCAGGGATGCAGCGCGAGATTAAGAAAGCACAGAAGCGAGGAATACAAATCAGGTACTTCAACGAGGAGTGCCAGGAGGTAGTGAAATGATTAATCCTTTCAGGGGATATGTAAAAACCAAGGACAAACATCCTTGTCAAAAATTCGGAAACGGTGAGCCGCTTTTGTCTCTTGAAGACGTAAGCGCTCTGGACGAATACGCCGGGATATTAAGCGGCGAATACACGGTCAAAGATGTTGACGAAGCCGGGGAAGCGGAAAGGGTATATGCGCTGGTTTGCGCACTTAACCTGAACTGCCGTGTTTACAAAACTACGCGCGGGCTGCACTTTATGTTCCGGAACAGTGAGTTTTGTACGAAGGGCGTGGTCAAGGCAATGGATGCCTACGGTTTCACTTTCGATGTCCGCACCGGAAAGAATATGTACGTTGTTTTGAAAAGCGGCGGGAAAGTAAGAGAGATTATCCGGGACTTTGACGAAACGCGCCCGGTGGACACCTTCCCGAAAGCATTCTCGCCTATTAAGGGTGGACAGAGTTTTACAGGTATGGGTGAGGGTGATGGCAGAAACGGTGCGCTGTTCAAGCATTCAGCTACGCTGCTTCGGAACGGCTTCACGCCTATGGAAGTGAAAACCATTCTTTTCCAGATTAACCAGTATGCGTTTGCAGAACCGCTTTCGGATGATGAAATGCAAAAAATCACCCGCAAGGATGCGCTCGAAAATTACATCGAACGCTCAACGGCTGAGGACGATTTCGGCTATCAGTTAAAACCGAAGGCGCAGAACGATACCGGCATGGCAGATCTGTTCGTCCAGGAATATGGCGCAGAAATCAGGTTCAGCAAGGCAATGGGCTGGCTGGTTTGGAACGGAAAGCAGTGGGAAGTTTCGGAACTGAAAGCGAAGCAACGTTATATCGAGTTCGTGAAGAAAGTTCTGGAAACTGCAAAGCGTGCGGTCAAAGATGCCTACGCGAATATGGGCGAGGGCGCGATGGAAGACGGTGACAAAAAAGCCGGCAAAGATAACGAGCAGCTCGTAAAGGAAGCGCTGGCATATTACAAGTTCGCAAATAAAATGAACGATTACAGCAAGATTGTCGCGGTGATGCACTGCGCCGAAAGTCAGCTTGAAATTGCGGTATCCGAGCTTGACAGTAATCCCTTTGAGTTGAACACACCGAAAGGCATCATTGACCTGAAAACCGGAATTGCTTATGCGCACAGAGCTGAAGCGCTTTGTACCAAAATGACGAAGGTTTCACCGAGTACGGACGGTATGGAGTTATGGGAGAACTGCCTCAATAGCGCAACCCAGAACAATGCCGAATTTAAGGAGTATTTGCAGTATATTGCGGGGGGTATGGTAATTGGCAAGGTTTATGCCGAGTCAATGTTCATTGCATACGGTGATGGCGCGAACGGCAAGAGTACCGTTTTCAATACTATTCACGAGGTGCTTGGCGATTATGCCGGCAAGATACCCGCAGAGTCTTTGACTACCAGAGCGAAGAACGCAAAGGTTGACCTTGCCGAAATGCTCGGAAAGAGGTTCGTATTGGCAAGTGAGACGGAAGAAGGGCAGCGCCTTTCTACAAGTATGCTCAAGCAGATAGCTTCCGTAGATGAAATTTCCGCAGAGAAGAAATATCACGATCCGTTCACGTTCGCACCTACACACAGCATCGTGCTTTATACGAATCATCTTCCGAGAGTGGGTTCGATGGATAAGGGAACGTGGCGCAGGCTTATCGTGCTTCCCTTCAATGCGGTAATCAAGAACCCGCAGCGCGACTATGCCGAAACGCTTATAAAGCAGGCAAGCGGGGCGGTGTTGCAGTGGGCTATCGAAGGCGCGAAAAAGTTTATAGCTGGCGGTTATCAGATGCCGCCTTGTGCAGTAGTCGATGAAGCCAATAAGGAATACAGAAAAGCGAATGACTGGTTGCGCAGCTTCCTGGAAGAGTGCTGCATTATTGGCGAAATTGAAAAGATAACCGGTGGTGTGCTTTACAAGGCGTACAGGGCGTGGGCTACCGAAACCGGCGAATATGTGCGCAGCAACCGTGATTTCGGGGAAGCGCTGCGTGTCGCGGGATTCGAAATGAAGCATACAAAAATCGGGAACGAATGGCGCGGGTTAACTTTGTCGGCTGACAGGGCTGTTGGAACTACGGCAGAAGAGGACTTTTTGAGGTAAGCAGGGCTGCCGGTGAAGGGTGTTGAACCATAAATTCTAAATTACTTTAAGAAATATTAAAAAACGAAAAATTAAAAAAGTTTAGAAAACTCGGTTCACCACCATTCACCCTAATTTCGGAGGTGGAAGTATGGAAGAAAAGAAAATAGAAAGCAAACTTGTCAAGGCAGTCAAGCGTTCATGCGGTATGTGCTTAAAATTTGTCTCGCCTTCTTTCGCGGGGGTTCCCGACAGAATCGTGCTGATGCCGGGCGGACGAATGGCATTCGTTGAAACAAAAACTACCGGAAAGGAAATGCGTCCTTTGCAGAGGAAGAGAAAATGGCAGCTTGAAAAACTCGGCTTCAAAGTTTACTGCCTGGATAACGAAGAAAAAATAGAGGAGATCATCAATGAAATACGAGCCTTATGAATATCAACAATACGCAACGCGGTTTATCGAAAAAAATGATGTTGCTGCCGTGTTCCTTGAGTGCGGGCTTGGCAAATCCGTAATAACTTTAACGGCAATCAAGCACCTGATTGCCTCCGGCGAAGTTCGCAGGGTTCTGGTAATCGCACCTTTGCGTGTAGCCAAGAATACTTGGAAAGATGAAATTGCAAAATGGGACCACCTGCAAGGGTTGACCTATGCAATTGCAATCGGGAGTGTTTCGGAAAGAATATCGGCATTATTGGCGGCAGCAGACATCACGATTATCAACCGAGAAAATGTCGAGTGGCTGATAGAGAAAAGCGGCGTTGAATTCGACTACGATATGGTCGTTATTGACGAGCTTTCTTCCTTCAAATCACATAGTGCAAAACGCTTCAAAGCGCTACTGCGGGCAAGACCGTATGTATCCAGAATTGTGGGGCTTACGGGAACGCCTTCCAGCAACGGGTTGATGGATTTATGGGCAGAGTTCAGGTTGCTTGATATGGGTGAGCGCTTGGGTAGGTACATAACCAGATATCGGACAAACTACTTCACCCCCGATAAGCGAAATCAGCAGATAGTGTTTTCATACAAGCCGCTTCCGGGCGCTGAAGAGCGAATCTACGAAAAAATATCCGACATTACTATTTCGATGCGTGCAAAAGACTATCTCAAACTTCCCGCCCTGGTAATTAACACCGTAAAGGTGGAAATGGACGAGAAAGCAAGCGCAATTTACAAACAATTGAAGTCGGACATGATTGTGGATATACACAGCACCGAGATTGATGCGGTTAATGCGGCGGCACTTTCTAACAAGCTGATTCAAATGGCAAATGGTGCGGTGTACGGTGAAGGGCGAAAGGTTCTGCATATTCACGATGAAAAGTTGAATGCGCTTGAAGATTTAATTGAGAGTGCAAATGGCAAACCGGTTCTGGTTGCATACTGGTTCAAACATGACCTTGAACGTATAAAGGCAAGGTTCCCAGAAGCCAGAGAAATCAAATCTTCGGAAGATATCCATTCTTGGAACCAGCGTAAGATTTCCGTGGGACTTATTCACCCAGCATCTGCCGGACACGGCTTGAATCTTCAAGCGGGCGGTTCAACTTTGATATGGTTTGGGCTTACTTGGAGCCTGGAACTGTACGAGCAGACAATCGGGCGCTTGCTTCGACAGGGGCAAACAGAAACGGTTGTGGTTCATCATATCGTAACCGGAGGAACTCTGGACGAGCGGATTTTGAAATCCATAGCGAAAAAAGAGAAAACGCAGGATGCCTTAATCGATGCAGTAAAGGCAGAGCTTTGGAGGTAACCAATGACGAATGAATGTGTAGAGAGCCTTGCGAATGCAATAGTTCTGCAAGCGGTAAAAGACTACCGGAAAGTGCTGCAAGTTTTGAAGCAATATCCCCGTTATGAAAAAGCTATAAAAGCAAGAGAAGAAATCGAGCAGTTCTTCAAGTCGGACTGGTTCCAAACCCTGAGCGGCTTGGACGGAATTCCGATAATGGAAAGGCTACAAAAGGAGGTATAGAATGACCGCGCACGAGTATTTGAGCCAGGTGTATTATTTGGACAGACAAATTAAATATGATTTGCGTGAGCTTGAATCATTGCGAGAATTATCCATCGGAATATCAGCGCCAAATCTCGGAGAGCGTGTCAAAAGCAGCAGTAGCGGCGAACCGCCCTTTGTAAAGGTGCTGGAACGGATATGGAAGCAGGAAGAAAGGATAAATTCCGAGCTAAAACGCCTGGAAGAATTGAAAGAAGAAATCCGCAACACCATAGAAACCCAGACAAACGCCGATGAACGTTGTGTGCTTCTTTACCGGTATATGCAGCATATGAAACTTGAAGATATCGGCTACGAACTGAATATCAGCATCAGCACCGTGAAGCGTTGGTATAAATCGGCGCTTTCAAAAATAAGGGTTCCCGGATAATAGCGTCCGGGAACGCTTGTTTTTTTTACGATTTTATGCTATTATAAGAACGTAAATATGAAAAAATCGTAGAGGTGATATTGATGAACGCGAAAACAATGATTAAAGGTTACTCGCAACTCAAAATCGGAATGCCAAAAGCCGAAGTTCTAAAAATATTTGGAGATCCGACAGGCTGTCGCGTTAAGGATGGCGTGGAAACCTTGACGTGGAAACACTCTGAATTCAAAGGGTTTATGCGCGGCGGCACAATTGTGCGGTCAGTGGTAGTAGATTTCGTTGACGATAAGGTTACTGGCTACGATTCCGAAAATATAGACAGAAGCAGATTTTAATTTAAGGGGACATAATGGCAGATTTTACAAAAGGGATGACACTGCTGGGTATAAATTATGTTTTGGAATGCGTTCAAGTTCTTTCGGTGCATTCTGCGGGTAGAAGCTATAACTGCCCTATGCGTATGATTAACGGCGAGTGGTTTTTTAACTTTAAAAAGCAGATGTTTAAGGTTGCAGATTTCACCACCGAATTGACAACGATATTTAAAGAGAAAAAATGAAATGGATAACCGTTTACAAAGAATAAAATAATCAGGAGACATCGTTTATGCAAGTTTTAACAGGCAATGAGCATCTGAAATTTGACGATATGCCTATCAATCGGTTGCTGTTAGACTTCTGGAAATGGAACTCTTCGGATTTGCTCAATAACACAATGCGCGGTGCGTTTGCAGAGTTCATTATCGCAACTGCTCTCGATCTCGATTTAACCACCACCCACGTGGATTGGGAATCGTATGACCTTCTTTGGGGAGATAAGAAAATCGAAGTCAAATGCTCCGCTTATCTTCAATCGTGGTACCCGAAGAACCAACCAGACAAGTATTCAAAAATCATTTTCTCAATCTCGCCGGCGTATGACTGGCTTCCGGACGAAGCGCGGTACGATTACGATAACCACAAACGCCATTCAAACGTATATGTATTTTGCCATTATAAGAGCAAGGAACGCGCACCAGAAAATCCACTCAATCTGAATAACTGGGACTTCTATGTACTTGCAACCTACAAAATTGATACAATATTCGGTAGTCAACGAAGCATCTCTCTATCAGGTTTGATAAATCGCGGCAAGCCAACTAAATGCGACTACGGCGGCATAAGAAATGCTATCGCAAAAGAATATAATGACTACTTACAGCACTTAAAAAAACAATAAGGAAAGAAGCGGCTACAAGGCGCTTTTTTCTTTTTATAAAATTGAACCGCTTTGAACTAAAATGAACCCCATTGAACCGTGATGGACCGTCGCCCAGTGTGTTATGATATAATCGTCAAAAAATAGTGAAACAGGAATGCGCGTAAATTTTATGCGCATTTTTTTATTTCCGAAAGGAGGCACATTTGCCCAGAAGTCCGAAGGTGCCGTGCAAGCATCCCGGTTGCCCTGCGCTGGTAGAGCCGGGAAAGATGTTCTGCGCCAAGCACCTACCTATGCATAAAGAATATACCCGCCCTTCACAGGAACGCGGGTACACCTACGAATGGCGCAAGGCAAGCAAAGCGTTCTTAAAAGAGCATCCTTTGTGCGCAGAGTGTCAACGCAAAGGCAGGCTTATCCCGGCAACGGTTGTGGACCATATCGTGCCGCATCGCGGAGACCGAACGCTGTTCTGGGACCGCTCGAATTGGCAGCCCTTATGTAAGAAGTGCCACGATGAAAAAACTCTCCGGGAGGAAACCAACCCAGTGTACAAATACTGACCGGGTAGGGGGTATGAAATCTCTGTGACATTTTAATTTGGACACCGGGCTGGGGTTCGTTACGCAAAAATCGGAAATCAAACGGGGTATTAACCCCGAAATCAAACAAGGAGTAAAAAGCGTGGCAAAAGACGGTACAAATCGCGGTGGAACGCGCATAGGTGCTGGCAGAAAACCGAAGCCAATGTTCGATAAAATCACCGAAGGAAAACTTGAAACCAAGAAGAAAGCAGGCAATTCTGATTTACCAGAGCCTGCTTCTTTTTCTGGTGTGGATGTTCCGCCGGTGAAAGACTATCTAAAAGCGAAACAGAAGAACGGAAAAGATATGTGC
>Ga0209064_1003079_pt1 | contig 15758 bp, 9 predicted proteins | sample Inofromicrocosms_FD_187498 | JGI IMG/M metagenome (GOLD analysis project Ga0209064, IMG submission 187498) | Mouse cecum microbial communities from Vienna, Austria - Inoculum for glucosamine and mucus D2O microcosms (SPAdes) (version 2) | ecosystem: Host-associated > Mammals > Digestive system >... | reverse complement strand
GGCAAGCTGTGTTTTTACGGTGCAGCAGGTATCCGCTTTCTTGGACTCATAGAGACGGACAATCCCATCCCCGCTCCCGTCCTCGGCGGGCTTTACTGTGTCAATCCACACGTTTTCCTTGTCTAACTGGAAGGCGCTGAAGGTCCGGCAGGAGCCGTCCGCAATCCCCATGGGAACATTGAGCCTGTATGCCTCTTCTACCACCGGACTGTCCCCAAAGCTCCCCTCCCATGCGGTAAAGGCATAGGTAAAGGTGTGCTCCCCATTGTCGGCGCGCATCTCCGGGGACGCGGCGGCGCGGAGCAGGGACAGCTGTAATTCGTTCCCGTTCATGCTGACGCCGTATTTGCAGTCGTTGAGCACCGCCGCGCCATGGCTTTGGTCGCACAGGGCGCTGTAGCGCTGGTTGCAGACCTCAAACCGGTCCTTGTCATACTGGCGGGAGCGGTGGGTGGGACGGGTCACATAGCCAAACTGAATTTCGTTGATCCCCTCTTCCGCCTGTACGGCCACCGGAAAGCTGACCTTTAACAGGCGGTGCAGCTCCTTCCAGTTGACCTTTGTCACAAAATCCAGCCGGCGGCTCCCCGCCTCCAATACAATGTCCTGGGAAAAATCGGAGTGGAGCAGCCTGCGCTCCAGATGCAGTACGGCGCGCAGTCCCCCGCTTTCCTTTAAGGTTAGTGAAACAGGTTCATCCGTTTCCACCGGCAGCTCCGCATAATTGGAATCAATATCCCAGGCGTCAAAGGTGCGCGGAATGTCCTTGTATGCCAGCAGACGGTTCATGGCGCTGGCCGCAAACTCCCGGCCTGTCTTTTTGTCCACAAAGGAGACAACCTCCCCGCGACGGTTCAGCACTGCGCGCACAGCCTCGTTTTCCATAACGGCCCCTGTTTCGGTGAGGCGAGCGCAGACGCTCCGGAGGGACACGGGAGCCTCCGATGGAACCAGGGAGACCATCCCGCAGGGTGGCGCTGTCACCAGCGCCAGGATGCCGTCATCTGTTTTCTGGGTGGGAATTTCCTCCCCGTCCAGCGTTCTTGCGCCGTTGGCAAACCGTTCCGGCAGAACCACCAGGCCCCTGCGGACCGCGGAAAGGGAATTGAAAACCGTAACCCCCTCCCCGGATGTCATTGCAGAAAAGGCCTCTTCCATTACAGCCTTTCCCTCGTTCTGTATCCACTGAAAATCCTCCCGCGCCCTTTCATAGACGCGGCCAATGGAGGAACCGGGCAGGATATCGTGAAACTGATTGAGCAGCAGGCGCTTCCAGGCGGCGTCCATGCGCTGCTGTGGATAATGATACCCCTTATCCGAAACCGCCGCCAGCGTTCCCCACATTTCGGCTTCCCGCAGGGCGAGCTCTGATTTGCGGTTGCCCCGTTTGACCACCGCCTGGGAGGTATACACACCTCGATGCGCCGCAAAGTACAGCTCTCCCACATAGGTGTTTTTGGGGTCTCCCTCTTTTTCCATGTCCTCGAAGAATTGGACAGGGCCCTCGGACTTCATCCGTGGCATCCCTTCCAAATCCTTTTCCCGGCGGAGGTACTCAATATCGTCCCGGCAGGGGCCTCCGCCACCGTCGCCGTAGCCATAGGGGAGCAGAAACGCGTCTAAGCCGCGCTTCTGGACCCGTTTTCTCCAGGTTTCGCATACCATTTCCGGATGGGTGCGGTAGGTATAGCTGGTGGGCAGAAAGGTGTTGATTTGGGAGCCGTCCGCCCCCTGCCAGGTAAAGTAATGATAGGGAAACCGGTCAGCCTGGTTATAGGTCCAGAATATCTTCTGGGTCACCAGATATTTTACGCCGCACCCCTTTAAAAGCTGAGGGAGGGCCGCCGAATAGCCAAAGGTGTCCGGCAGCCACAGCACCACGGAATCTATCCCAAACTCTTCCCGGAAAAACCGCTTGCCGTGAATAAGCTGGCGGATTAGGGATTCCCCGCTGGTCATATTGGTGTCCGGCTCCACCCACATGGCCCCTTCAGGAATCCACTGGCCCTTTTTTGCGGCCTGCCGAATCCGCTGGTATAATTCGGGATAGTATTCGCGGCACATGGCATAGGCGGCGGGCTGGCTCTGCAAAAATTTATATTCCGGATATTCTTCTATTAGCCTCAGCTGGGCGGCAAAGGTGCGGGAGGTCTTGCGGAAGGTCTCCTCCATGGGCCACAGCCAGGCCAAGTCCAGGTGGGCGTTGCCCACCGCGTAGAACGCAGGCGACGTGGAACCATTGTGTGCCTCCAAGACCGGCTTCAGCGCCTTTCGGGCGGCCTGATAGCTTTGGAGCCGTCCTTCTTCCGGCTGCTCAAAGTCAATCAGGAGGGTGGCCTGCTCCAGGGCTTCGGCAATCCGATCGGCCCGCAGGCTTTCCGGGTCCGCCTGCTCTCCCAGCATACGCAGGGTGTCCATGTCTATAAAAAGCTGGTAGGCCTCCTCATTCCATATCCCATAGGTCAGCCTGCCCAGCACCGCCCGCTCCCCCTCTGTCTTGGGGTCGCGGTAGGAGCCGGGGAGCACCGGCCCTGTTGCGCAGGATGCCAGAGGGCTTTCAGGGAAATAGTGTCCGGCGTATGCCTCTATCATCAACTCAAAGCTCTGCCCCGCTTTTCCGCAGGCGGTCAGGGTGTTGTCCACCAGAAAATGATGGGGCATATTCACCCATTCGGCCCGGTAGGTGCCAAAGGACCGGCCGTCGATAAACAGGGCAGACTCGCCCCCGGCGGGCAAGTCCATCACAATGCGCTTTCCCTCCGCCTCGGCGGGCAGTGTGATTTTCCCCCGCATCCAACAGTATTCATAGCTGCGACCCCACCTTGTCCCAAAGGGCATAGGGGCAAACTGCCCCTTGGAGGCCTCCTCCAGGGAAAGCTGTTCCATGGTGCGGAACGCCTCAACCGGGATATCCCCTAACGGGCGGTAGAAATCCTGCCGCAGGGTATAGAGCCAGTGCTCCAGACGCTTATTCCATTCAGGAGTCATGTATTTCATCTGCAATCCCCCTCTTTCGTCACCTTTGGTTCAGATTGATTGCCTTGACCCGCGCCACATCCATTTTCGGCCTGCGCTCTGGGGAGAGCAGGCCGTTGATCTCCTGCATGACATCGGTCAGCTGGGTGTAGCAGAAACCCTGGCAGTAGGGAATTTCATAGATCGCCTCGGTCACACCTTGAAAGCGCTTCATGAACGCCTCCTCATCTGTCACCTTTTCATGGTACCCCCATGTCTCCATTCCCCCCAGTTCCCCCTGGAGCCCGATGTTCTGGAAGGCAATCCCACCGTATTCCGTCACCATAAAGGCTTCCTTTCCGGTGGGGACCTCGGTATTGGCATAGGTGGGGCACTGGTCGCAGAAGGAGGCTTCCACCGTTTTCCGGTCGGCAAAGTGCTTTTTCATCAGGTCCTTTTCTGCCGTGTAGTCGTGGAGGGCGCAGATATCAGTCGTCACCTGCTCCCAGCCGTCGTTGCTGGAGCACAGCCGCGTTCCGTCGGCGGCCTTGGTCATGTGGTACAGCATACGCCCCGCCGCCTGCTGGCGGTGATCGGTGTAGATGTTGCGCACGCCCCAGCTCTCGTTGAGGGGAACCCAGGTGATAATGGACGGGTGGTTGAAATCCCGGTCAATAAAGCCCAGCATGGTTTGGGCCAGATTGGATATGGTTTCACTGGTAAACTCATAGGGACTGGGCAGCTCTCCCCAAACCAGAACCCCCATTTTGTCCGCCCAGTAGTAGTAGCGCGGGTCCTCCATCTTCTGGTGCTTGCGGGCCCCGTTGTACCCAAAATCCAGGGTGTACCGCAAATCCAACTGGATCGCCTCGTCACTGGGCGGGGTGATAAGGGAATCCGGCCAATACCCCTGGTCCAGAATCAGCCGCTGGTACAGCGGCCTGTTGTTGAGGTAGACCCGGCCGTCCCACACCTCCACCTTGCGCATTCCAAAGTAGGTATCGACGGCATCAACCACCTCCCCGTTTTTCAGGACCCGGACCTTCAGGTCATAAAGCGCCGGGTTTTGGGGGCTCCAGAAGCAGACGGAGTCCAGGTCGCCCCTTGACATATCCACCGGGACCCTGGCGCAGCGTTCCCTCATGCCCACCTTTACGGTCTTTTGCACCTTCCCCTCAAAGGAAAGGGTGAGCTCCAGCTCCAGCGGCTGCTCCGGGCGTTTATCCAGGGCAATTTCCGCGGTAAACATATATTTATCAATATCCGGTATCACATGGATTCTTTCCAGGCCGTATTCACCGACTGCTTCCAGATAAACCGTCTGCCAGATGCCGGAAACAGGGGTGTACCAGCACCCCATCAGCCCCCGGTTCCAATACTGCTTACCGCGGGGCTGGGTGCAGTCCGGCTGATCCTCCACCCGCAGGCACAGGTCATTTTCTCCGTCGGTCAGCAGAGGAGTGATATCCAGGGCGAAGGGAGTGTATCCCCCCTTATGGGTACCAGCCATCTGTCCGTTGATATATACGGAGCACTCATAATCCACCGCGCCGAAGCGGAGCAGCACCCGTTTCCTCTGCATTTCGCCGGGGACCGTGAAGCTGCGCCGGTACCAGATGACGGGGTGTATCTCATCCGTGGGGCCCAGGCCGCTCAGCTTGGTCTGGTAGGCAAAGGGCACCACAATTTCCAGCGGGAGTCGAAAACCTGGTTTCATCCACCCGGCTGTTAGTCCCTCGTCCCTGTCGTCATACGCAAACTGCCAGGTTCCGTTGAGATTATAGAAGGTTTCCCGGACAAAGTCCGGACGGGGGTGTTCGGGGCGGGGAATCGAGCTTGTATGAGATAGTTCATGATTCATAGGGATACATTCCTTTCTTAGATTTTTTAGCTATTAAATGCAGTCTGGATGGGGCTTTTCGTCAGTTTTATATCTCTATTATACAAGTCCTGCTTGAAATTGCAATCGAATGCTCTAAATTACAATTTCAAACAGGACAAAGGCAGGGGAGAAACATCAGGCTTAGCCTTTCAAACCCTGAATGCTGATCCCCTCTACAAGGTTTTTCTGGAAAAAGAAGAACAGCGTAAGCACCGGAATCAGGGAGAGAGCGGACATTGCAAAGGTGGCGCCGTAATCCGCCTGGGAGCTGTCGTTAAACATCTTGAGGGCATAGGCGACAGTGTACATAGACGGCTTGTTCAGGTAGAGCAGCGCGCCCATAAAGTCCTCCCAGCTGCCGATAAAGGTCAGAACGCCGACTGTGACCAGCGGGGGAACAATCATCGGGAGGATAATCCTGCCAAACACCCCGTACCAACTGCACCCGTCTATCTTGGCGGCCTCATCCATGTCGCGGGGGATGCCGCGGATAAACTGCATAATCAGGAAGATGTTGAAGCCTCCCGCAAAAAAGGAGGGCACAATCATCGGCAGGAATGTGCCGACCCAGCCCATCTTGTCGAAGAGCACAAAGCGGGGGATCATCATAACCTGGCCGGGGAGCATCATGGTGATAATCATCAGCACAAACCAGAAATTCCTGCCCTTGAAATTGATGCGTGCCAGCCCAAAGGCCACTACCGCGGAGGAAAAGGACATTCCGGCAGAGGAGAGCAGCGCAACAACAAGGGAATTTTTGAAGAAGGTGGCAAAGGTGTGGCTGCTGAACCCATGCCAGCCGTCAACATAATGCTCCAACGTGAAATTATGGGGGATCAGAGAGGAGGCGGTGGCGAAGATATCCCCATTGGGCTTAAAGGACGAGGCCACAAGCCACAGCATGGGATAAAGCATCAAAAAGCTGAAGCCCAGCATCAAGATATGGTAAATGCTGAGGCTGACCCTGCGGCGGGCGGAAACGCTCTGGGTGATATTTTTAGCTTTCATAGGCTCACTTCCCTTCCGATTCATAGTAGACCCACGCGCTGGAGGAACGGAAAATCAGCGCCGTAAAGAACGCGATAATCAGCAGCATAAACCAGGCCATCGCGCAGCCGTACCCCATTCTGAACTGGTTAAACGCCTTATTGTACAGATGTACGCCGTAATAAAGGGTGGAATTCAGCGGCTTACCCTGGGTAATCAGGTAGCTGGAGTTGAAGGCCTGAAACGCGCCGATGACCTGATTGATCAGGTTAAAAAAGATAATCGGCGTAAGCATGGGCAGGGTGATGGAGAAAAAGCGGCGCACAGGGCCCGCGCCGTCCACAATGGCGGCTTCGTGGTAGCTGGCGGGGATGTTCTTGATAGAGGCGAGGAAGATCAGCATCGAGCTGCCGAACTGCCACACCCCCAAGGCAATCAGCGTGCCCAGTGCGGTTTTCGGGTTGCCCAGCCAGCTGGTATCACTGGGCAGGCCGAAGATTCCCAAAATCTGGTTAATCACGCCGTTGCGGGAGAACAGCTGCTTCCACAGCAGGGCGATGGCAACGCTGCCCCCCATCAGGGACGGGATGTAAAACGCCGCGCGGTAAAAGCTGGTGAGCCTTGTCGCACGGGCAAGCACCAGCGCGACAAGGAGAGACACCGTCAGCTTGATAGGCACCTGGATAAACGCAAACTTAAAGGTAACTTTAAAAGAGGTCCAAAACAGCTTATCCTCAAAGAACATTTCCTTATAATTTTGTATGCCGATCCATTTGGCGGGGGAAAGCACATTGTATTCGGTGAAGGACAGGTACAGCGAGGTGAAAAACGGAATGGCCGTAAAGACAATCAGCCCAATGATAAAGGGGAATGTAAACACATAGCCCGCCACATTGTCCCGGTCCAGTAAGGAAAAGCACTTCTGGCGCAAGCCGGTCTTTTTCTTCATGACGATGGCTCCTTTCGTTGATATGGGATAAAAACCGCACCGGGGGTTTTCCCTCGGTGCGGCAAAGTATCATAATTCCATTGCGTAAAACCTGCCGTCGGGGAACACGGACAGCGCACAGTCCATCGGAAAAAGTTACTATTCGGCTTTTACGCCGTCGGCAATGATTTTGTTCGCTTCCTCCATGAACTGCTTGGCAGCCGCTTCCAGGTCAGTGAGTTCCCCGTAACGAACCTGCTCGGAGTACTGGCTCATTAGCTCGCCGATTGTCTGATGTACTTCCGGGTCGGCGTTCATCAGCGGAGAGCTCTTGTCGGGCTGGCTGACATAGTCGATGAACTGGACAACCTCTTTGCCCACCTCGTCCAGGGAGGGGGTAACGTGTTCGCGCATCTTGGAAGAGATGGGAACAGCGCGCTCAATGCCGACGATATCAAAGCATTCGGGGCTGTTGGTAAAGAAATCGATAAAGCGAATCGCGGCATCCTTGACATTGCTGTCAGCGCCGACGCACCAGAACATGGCGGGCTTGAGGAATGTGGCAGGTGTGGTGCCATCGTCCATACTGGGCAGCATGACCATGCGGATATCCTTGCCGGTGGAGTCGCGATATGCCTGGAGCTCGTTGGAGTTCTGGAAACGGGACCACGCATCCATAACCATGGAGTCAAAGGCGCTGACGGCGGTTCCCTCGCCGGGCATCAATCCCCATCCCTCCTCCTGCGCCTGCAGGGCCAGCTTCCACATATTCACCAGATACTTGGGGTCGTCAAAGCCCAGGGCAGTGGCATCGTCGTTGTACAGGTTCAGGCCATAGTTGCGCAGGTGCTGACGGAAGATAACATCGGAGCAGTCAACGATGAAGGTATCGCGCAGGCCGGTTGCCTCGTAAACCGCCTTAGAGACAGCGGTATATTCAGACATGGTGGGATTCATGGGGAGGCTCAGATTGAGCTCCTCCAGGATATCATTGCGGTAGAGCATAACGGGTGCGTTGGTTCCGGTGGAGATGGCGTAGACCTTGCCGTTTACGCTGCCGGATTTGATGATGTTTTCCGCTACATCGCTCATGTTCAGGCTGCCGTCAGCTATGTAGCTGTCCAGTTCGGCGAGGACCCCGTTGTTTGCGTACTGGGAGAGATAGGCGTAGTCCATCTGGAACACATCCGGCGTCTGTCCGCCCGCAACCTGTGCGGGCAGCTTGGTCCAGTAACCTCCCCAGTCGGAGTAATCCATCACAACCTCTATATCCGGGTTGAGTTCCTGGAATTTTTCCAGCATTTTGGTGGTCAGGTCGTGGCGGGTCTGGGAGCCCCACCAGAGGATATTAAGGGTCGTTTGTCCGTTGGAAGTCGCCGAAGCCTCCTTGCCGGCGCTGGAAGAATTGGCAGAAGGGGTGGAAGAGTTGGAAGGGGCGGCGGAACTGGAGGGAGTTCCTCCACACCCGGCCATCGTACAAAGGACAGCGGCACACAGAAGAGAAAGAAATCTTTTTTTCATAAGACTTACCTCCAAGTGATTTATTGTATCTAAATCATACAAAAAAATTCCCAAAATGTTAATTCAAAATTCAGATATTTTTGTTCGATTTTTCGTTGTAAGGGCTTCCAAAACCGGGTCCAAAATATAACAAAGGAGCCGGAGTTCAGGCGATTTCCCGCCCTATTCCGGCTCTGAAAGGCTGTTATGGAGCCCATCCTGAAGCTGACGGTGGAACTCCTTATAGGTTATCCCTGTGTATTTGCGGAAGAGCTGGCTGAAGTAATGGGGGTTTTTGCCCAGACCCACCCGTTCGGCAATTTCATAGCTGTGTAGGGAATCGTCGCCCCTCATCAGCAGCTTGGCGTGCTCCATGCGTGTTTCCAGCAGATAACTGCTGAACTTCCGGCCCACAGCGCGGGTGAATTCGCGGCCGATATAATCCGCGTTCATATAAACCACGTTGTCCGCAATGAATTGCAGGGAAAGGGATTCCTCCATATAATGGGCGTCAACATAGGCGGTCATCTGTTGCACAAAATCGTTGCTCCGAACCCCTGCCCCTTCCTCCCGCAGGCGAATCAGGCTGCGGGCGATCAGCTGCTCCAGCGGTTCACAGGACTGCATGGCGTCTGTAATCATATTCATACCCCATTCCGCCTGGCCGCTGCCCATGTCCCCTGTGACAATGGAGATCAGCGTCTCCCGCAAAATGCTGGGGTCCTCAACGGTTTTGCTCAGCTCGTACACCTGTTTTTCCAGCTGTCCGGCGTCAAGGCCGCTTTCCCGCAGGGCGTTATAGCTGTCCACCAGCGTTTTAATGCGCTTGCGGCGCTCGCCGTAAAGGTAGAGCACGTGCCTGCGCTGCCTGTCAACCGCATCGCAGGCACGTTTCAGCGCGCTTCCCAGCTCCCCCCGCGAACAGGGCTTGAGCAGATATTCCATCACTCCATTTTTGATAGCCTGCTGCGCGTACTGAAAGGTATCGTAACCGGAAAGAACAATGGTTTGAAGCATGGGATGCAGCGAAACAGCCCGGCTGACCAGCTCCAAACCGCTCATCCCCGGCAGGCGGATATCCGTCAGCAGAATATCAGGCATATCGTCCATCATACTGTCCAGCGCCGCGATGGCGTTGCTGCATGAGGCTGTCAGCGCAAGGCCCAGTTCCTCCCAGTCGATCATCCCCTCCAGGCCCTCGCGGATGATCTGCTCATCGTCTACTAACAGCAGCTTATACATAGCATCCCCCTTCTCTGCTCGGAAGCGTAAATGGGTTATGAACGTGTATCGGGCAGATGGATGATAACCTGTGTCCTCCCATCCCCACACTTGACCCGCAGGCCATACTGATCAGAAAAGGCGTACTGGATGCGTTTATGGATGTTGCGCATCCCTATCCCCAATCCCTCCGGCCTGACCTCTCCGGTTTCCAGCTTTGCCAAAATATCCTCGTCCATGCCCGAACCGTTGTCCTCCACCACAATATCGACGCCGCCGGCCACGGCTCCCCCTCGGATAGCTATGACGCAGGTTTCCAGCATCTCCTCGGCGGCGTAATGGACGGCGTTTTCCACCAGGGGCTGGATGGTCATCGCCGGAATGCGGCAGGACATAACGCTTTCCTCTACATTGTATTCCACACGCAGCCGGTCGCCGTAGCGGATAAGCTGAATCCGCAAATATTCATGCGCAACCTGTAAATCCTCGGCAACGGTGATGACATCCCGTTTGTCGTTCAGGGAGGCCCGAAGCATCTTGCCCAGAGCGTCGGTCATCACGGCAATGCGCTGATCGGCGGCATTCTGGGACAGGCAGTAGATGGATTCCAGGGTATTATACAAAAAGTGGGGACGAACCTGCGCCCGGAGCTGCTGAATCTGCTTTTCCTGCAAAAGGCGCTGCTGCTTCTCCTTATCCCGGAGCATCTTGTCCCATGCGCGGGTCATCCGGTCAAAATGCCGGTGCAGCCGCCCAATCTCATCCTGCCGGTTTTGATAGGGGTCGTTGGTCTCAGAGACCGGCCTTCCATCGGCGGCAAAATCGTCAAGCTTTTTGAGCAGGACCTGAAGATGGTTGAGTATGCTGTCCATCAGCAGCATGCTGATAATCAGCGCCAGCACTGTGGATAAAATGATGACAACGATGGTAATGCCCGTGGAGGCTACTGTGGTCGAATAAATCTGGTCGTAGTTGACCAGGGTCACATATTTCATGCCGTTTGCCGCTGTGTACCTGACACAGAGCACATTCTGGCCGTCCAGCTTCATACGGGTATAGCCGTCCTCACCCGCGCCCAGGGTGCGGATGGCGTCATTGCTGGCATAGAGGCACACATTATCTTTGTATATGCCGCACAGCAGCGGCGAACCCATCTGCGTCATGCCGCGGCAGTACTGCTCCACCAGCGCCGGAAGGTCTACCTCAATGAGCATAACGGCCAGCGTATCGAAGGTAAGGCCCTCGATCTCCCGAATCTCACGCAGGAGCAGCAGCCGGGGCTCAGTTCCATCCTCTGTCAGCCAGACCAGCCGCCCTCCCCGGCCCAAAGCGCGTTCCATGTACTCTGGCGTCAGTTTATCTGAATTGACGGACGCCCCAAAGAATTGATTGTAAGAGGTTCCCTTGGTTGTTTTCAGCTGAAATCTTACCGTATTTGAGAACCACAGGCTGAAATAAGCCACGCGTTTGGATACCTCAGCGTTGGCGTTGACCCATTTTACTGTGCCGGGCAGGGAATGCTGCATGATGGACAGGTTCTTTTGCAGTGCGTTATCCGTTAAAATCTGGTAGCTGATTGCCTCAAAGCCCTGCAGCTCACTTTGAATCTGCTCTGCAAACAGCGTAATCGTCTGGGAGCTGCTGCGATAAAGCTGTTCGTCGTAGGCGCGTAAAGGAATGCGGATGGTCGCTATCGAGACAGTACTGACCGATGCGATTGCCAGCAGCAAAATCAGCAGAAACTTTGTCCGCACACGGAGATTGCGCCAAAACTCAACTGCTCTTTGCATGACATCCTTCCTTCCCGGTTTGGGCTGCGCGCTCAGCTTCGTCTATCAGATTTACCTATATAGAGTATATCATAAAAAATTTTCTCCGGCATATCAATCCATTTTTCCGGTATAATGGTTCAAATTTCCTACATTTTTCCGTGTTTACTGCACCCTGATTAAAACTGCAATGAAAATGGGGCGAAAAGCCCTTTTTTGATAGGCTTTCCGCCCCGCTTGGACGAAACAAAAGAGATGGACTGGCGGTCAGGGCCTACATACGCTCGGAAGCGTACAGCGAGGCATACTCGGCGGCAATATCGTCTCCGCCCTGCTTGCGCCACTGTTCCAAACGGTTATTATACTCATTTTTGTCTATTTCCCCCATGATATACAGGGTTTTGGCATCGCTGAGCAGGGTATCCAGTTCAGCGCCAATATCATTGTATAGCTCGGAAATCAGCCCCATGGAGTCGTCAGCTACGGCATAGGGGGCGTTTTCTTCAATGATTTCCAGGTTGCGCTGCGCGCCGTAGGCCAGTTCCACAGGCATGGTGCGCAGGTTGGGCCAGCGTACAGCCAGGGGAATGGTATAAGGATTGTATATCTTATCGGTATAGTAGACGCCGTTGGAGCCGTCATCCTCCAACATTTTAGCCACGCCGTCCACAACCTGATAGTTTACTCCCTCAATCCCCAGTGCCAACAGGTTACACATCTCCTCATCGGCCAGACGGTCAAAAATGTTGATGACCTTATCCAGGGTTGCCTGATCGGGAATAGCTTTTTTACTGAAAAGCAGCACGCCGTTGTTTCCGCGGCCCGCCGAGGTATAAATTTTTCCCTCCGCATTTGTATAAATGTTGCTGGAGTGAAGTACGGCCTCCTTCTGGACCATTTGATTTTGGAACGCTGTAATATCTGTGCTTGTGTTAAGGTAAATGCCGCCCCGTCCTTCAATGAAATCGCCTTCATAATCGGCGCGTTCGCGGATGGCAAATTCCGGGTGAATCGCGCCCATGGCATACAGCTCACGGCAAATATCCAGTGCTTTGGCATATTCTTCGGTCAGCTCGGCTTTGATCATCTGACCATCCTGGTACCGCCAGTTGTTGGGAGCTCCTAACGCCACGGCAATCCGCCCCAGCGGATTGGTGACAGTGCCATAGGTGTCGTTTGCGCCGTTGCCGTCCGGGTCTCCGGTGGTAAAGAGCTTCATCATGTCAATCAGCTCGTCAACTGTTTTCGGGTCATCCAAACCTAGCTTCTGGAGCCAGTCATAGCGATAGGTGACGGAATCGCGGGAAATGCCGCGCTCCAGCGGAAGGCCATAGATCCGTCCTGCAATGGCGTAATTGCTGATAGCAGCCGGATTGATATCCTTAAAGTTATCTATATTATTGATGTAATCGGTCACATCCCAGAACTCGCCGCCGCGCATGGCGTCTATCATGTAGCTTTTGCTCAGCTGGCTTCCGCCCACATTGGCCACCATAGGCATATCGCCGCTGGCAATCAGGGTGGGCATCATCTCATGGAGCACGGTGCCGGAATAGGCGCTGATCTTAAAGTCCACGCCTCCCACATATTCCTCAATCATCGTTTCAATCTCGTTGCCGTCCGGCGGAAACTCAACGACGGAGCAGCCCAGATACATGGTTACAACCAGAGGGGCTTCGTCCCCGGCAGGGGACGGACTTTCGGCGGAGGACGAGGCGCTCTGCCCTCCGTCCGGAGCAGAGGATGACGAGGATGTGGATGATGGGGAGGATGTGGACGAGCATCCGGCCAGCAAACACGCTGCCAGCGACAGGGACAAAAGCTTGGTGAATGGTTTTTGGTTCATAAATGACTCTCCTTTTCTGTTCAATAGAAACTTATTTTTTGCCTGCCTTTTATTGAAAGTCTGTATCATGTCAGCCCTTAACGGCCCCTACCATGATGCCCTTGGCAAAATGCTTTTGCAGGAATGGATACAAACAGACAATAGGAATTGTAGCTACCAGGATTACCGCCATCTTGATATTGGTGGCCAGCAACGCCACCTCGCCTTCCACGGCGGCTTCATCGCCGATGCTGGAGGAAACATACACGATCTGGCGCAGCAGCACCTGAATCGGCCACTTATTGCTCTCCGGTATGTAGAGCAGCGCGGACATATAAGTATTCCATAGTCCCACCGCGTAGAATAGGCCGAAGGTGGCCAGCGTCGCGGTGGAAAGCGGCATGACAATCCGGAACAGCAGCGTCAGTTCGGGACAGCCGTCAACGCGGGCGCTCTCTTTGATTTCAGAGGGGATATTCTGATAAAAGTTCTTCATGATGATCAGGTTAAAGGGACTGATCAGCCCCGGAATCACCAGGGACCAGAGAGAATTCATAAGCCCGGTCCCTTTGACGACAAAATAGGTTGGGATCATGCCGCCGCTGAACAGCATGGTGAAGATAACCATGTTCAGAATCAGCCTGCGGCCCGGCACCCATTCCTCCGACAGGCCATAGGCCATCATACTGGTAAAAAACAGCTTGACAAGGGTTCCCACGATGGTGATATAAAACGAGTTTATCAGGCTTCGGCCAAGGGTGCTGGTGGAAAAGATATAGCGGTAGCCGTCCAACGTAAAATCCGAGATCAAAAATCCGGGACGAACAGAAAGCGAGGAGGCGACCACATACCAAAAGGGAAGCAGACACGCCAGTGAAAACAAGCCAATAACTCCATAAATAACCACATCGCCTATGGAAAAACGTGCGCGGCGCTTGTGGAAAACCGCCTGCATATGACCTCCTCCTTTCAATAAATTGCCTCGTCCGTGAATTTTTTACTCAGCCAGTTAGCAGTGACGACCAAGATCAGACCGACCACCGATTTAAACATACCCACCGCGGCGGAAAAGCTGTACTTGCCGTTGAGCACGCCACGCTGGTAAACATAGGAATCGAATACCTCGGATACATTGCGGTTGGCGGCGTTGCTCAAAAGCAGCGTTTTTTCCAGCCCCACATCCAGCAGATCGCCAAGGCGGAGGACCAATGTGGTCATGATAATCGGCAGGATAGAGGGAATGGTAATATACCACATCTGCTTCCAGCGCCCCGCTCCCTCCAACATGGCCGCCTCATACATCTGCGTATCTATATTGGAGAGCGCGGCCAGATAGATGATTGTGCCCCAGCCAGTCCCCTGCCATACGCCAAGGCCGACGAACAGAGGACGATAAGCGGCTTCATTCATTAAAATATTTACGGACTCCAATCCTATCGCTTTGAGAAAAACGTTCAATATCCCGGTATCCACCGAAAACAACTGATAGGCAATGGAGCAAACCACAACGGTAGAAAGAAAGTGGGGCAGGTACATCACCGTTTGCGTAATGCGTTTATAGGCGTTATGGCGCACCTCATTTAAAAACAGGGCAAGGAGAATCGGCGCGGGAAAAGACCAGAGGAGACTTTGCAGGGAGATAATAAGGGTATTGAAGAACAGCTTTTCAAAAGAACCATAACTGAAAAATTGCCTGAAGTGCTTCAGCCCAACCCAGGGACTTCCCAGAAAACCGGCGCTGGGCGAATACTCCTGAAACGCCATGGCTAAGCCGAACATAGGAACGTACTTATAAATGATAAAATAGACAATACCGGGAAACATCAGCAGGTAGAACCATCGGGCTTTCCACATTCGCTTGTGCAGAGGTTTGACAGCGGGTGCTGCTGTACGGGCCATGGCTTTCACTCCTCGATAGAAATTTGATGTTTTTCACTCAATCAAAGTATATAGTGAAAACTTTTTATGCAAAAGGCCAAAAACCCGAAAAAGGGGACAAATGATAGGAACCGGGAGAGACAAATTTCCGCGGAGGGGACAAATCGTAATGTTTTCTTGTGTTTTCCTGTCCCGATATGCTATACTGGAGACGGACACGCCATAACGAATCGAGGAGGGCGGTATGAAATGAAGAGAAAATGGCATTTCTTTGGCATGCCGGTGATTCCGTTCTTGTTGTTATTGGTCCTGTCCATATCTATGGTGTTGTTCAATCACCATAGAGTTATGACAGCCATGAGGAACGATGTGGAAAAAAGCCGCCTTCGGCTGACAGGCAACGTGGCCAACGGCATTGGCACGCTGCTGGAGCAGGTCAGTATGAATGCCACCGGCCTTGCCCTTCAGCTGGATAAGGCGGTTTCCTTTAAAAGCCAGTCGCTGGCAATGTATAACAACACCATTGAGCAGCTGGTCAATATGCAGGTCAACAACGAGTCTATGCTCAATCCCATTATCAGCAGGGGATATGTTTTCCTTTTTGACGAAAACAGGGCGTTTAATACCGGAAGTACCGTATACAAGGGCGACGAATTCTATGAAAAGTATCTGCGCATCAGCAACGGGACCTACGAGGAGTTCCGAAGCTATTACACCCAAAATTATTTCGGCGGCGATCTGATTCCGGACGTGGAAATCGGCTACCTGGACGAGATTCATCAGGGCTGGCTGGTGGCCCAGAGCGTACCGGCC
>Ga0209064_1003076_pt1 | contig 15770 bp, 12 predicted proteins | sample Inofromicrocosms_FD_187498 | JGI IMG/M metagenome (GOLD analysis project Ga0209064, IMG submission 187498) | Mouse cecum microbial communities from Vienna, Austria - Inoculum for glucosamine and mucus D2O microcosms (SPAdes) (version 2) | ecosystem: Host-associated > Mammals > Digestive system >... | reverse complement strand
CGAAAAATTTGTGCAATATTTTAATTGAGTTAGTGATCTTGAATGAAGAAAGGCACAGGGGACCCCGTGCCAATTAAAAGTAAAAATACAATATGTTGTAGTTGCTTGAGTTAGGTTGTTAACATTGGTTTTGTAATGCGTAAAAGCCATATCAAAGATTATAATGGTACATATTGTCGACTGATTGAGCCGACCACGCAGCAAGGCAAAGAAGATATGTTCATTGCAGGCGAGAATCGTTATGAATTTGACCAGTCCAATTTCTCTAAGATTCCAGGGAGTCCAGTGGCATATTGGGTAAGTAAGAATTTTACGGCACTATTTGCTGAAAAAACTATCAGAAACATTGCATTTGCTGGTATAGGAATGAGAACTGGAGATAATGACCGTTTCTTACGTTTATGGTACGAAATTGAGCGAAACAAAATGTATTGTTCGTGTTCTAATGCAGAGGAAGCGTTAAGAGTTCATGCAAAATGGATTCCATATAACAAGGGCGGAGAATTTAGGCGTTGGTATGGCAATAACGAATATGTTGTTAATTGGGAAAATGATGGAAAAGAAATAAAAGATAATACAAGACGAGTTTATCCACAGCTTGGTGATAATTTGGGATGGAAAATTTCAAATGAGCAGTATTATTTTCATGAAGGTATTACATGGACAGTTGTATCGTCAAAAAAAACCAGCTTTAGGCGATATTATCAAGGGGCTATAATAAGTAATAGTGGACAGTCAGTAATTTCGGATAATACAGGATTGTTGGATTATTTGACAGGACTTTTGAATACAAATATTGTTGCAGACATTTTAGCAATTATTAGCCCTACAATGGGGTTCGAGTCAGGGTATATCAATAAAATTCCGGTTATTTACGATGATAGTAAGAGTGAATCTATTCGACAGTTAGCAACATGTAATATCGATTTCTCGCGTGTAGATTGGGATTCCTTTGAAACCTCATGGGATTTCCAGCACCACACACTGCTCCGCAAAGTTTCTACCATTTCCGAAGCCTTCGGTCAGTGGCAGAACGAATGTGAAAGTCGGTTTAATCAGCTGAAAGCCAACGAGGAAGAACTGAATCGTATTTTTATCGACATTTACGGTTTGCAGGACGAGCTGATACCTAAGATTGAGGATAAAGATGTAACCGTTCGTAAGGCAGATCTGGGACGGGATATTCGTTCTTTTATCTCCTATGCTGTTGGCTGTATGTTCGGAAGGTACTCTCTCAATGTGGAAGGATTGGTATATGCAGGCGGAGAATGGGATGCCAGCAAGTATGCGTCTTTCCCTGCCGATAAGGATAATATTATCCCGATTTGTGACGATGAATATTTTGAGGATGATATTGTAGGTCTGTTCGTAGAGTTCGTGAAAACGGTCTATGGTGCAGAGACATTGGATGAAAACCTGAAATTCATTGCCGACGCGCTGGGCGGCAAAGGTCAGCCGAAAGATGTAATTCGTAATTACTTCCTGAGTGATTTTTATTCTGACCATTGCAAAATTTATCAGAAACGCCCGATTTACTGGTTGTTTGACAGCGGCAAAAAGAAAGGTTTCAAGGCACTGATTTATATGCACCGCTATCAGCCAGACACCATTGCACGTATCCGTACCGATTATGTGCATGAACAGCAGGCTCGTTATCGTACAGCTATTGCCGATCTGGAACAGCGTATAGCCAATGTTTCCACCGGCGAGCGTGTGAAGCTGAACAAAAAACTGACCGCTTTACAGGCTCAAGATACCGAGATTCGTACCTATGAGGAAAAGATTCACCATCTTGCCGACCAGATGATTTCTATTGACCTGGACGATGGCGTGAAGAAAAAGTTTGAAACAAATAAGTAGTGGGTAGAGAGAAAGTAAAGGGCATAACGACAAAGCCATCCCTTCGGTGGTGGCTTCAAAAAAGGAATATAGACACACATTACCTAATTCAGGGCAGGTTCTGCATCATCTTTGATGATATAACCACGCTGCTTCAATAAATGAAGAGCCTGTGATTTCGTCAGAACTTTTGATTCTTTCACAGGTCGCGGCTCAAGATAGCCTTCAGGTGTATATGGCTTTAAATCTGAAAGTATGTGCCAGATAGCGGTCAGGAGCATACGACAGATTGCAATAATGGCTTTCTTGTGTCCGCGGTGCGATTTAATACGCTTGTAGCGGTCAGTTATTTCAGGATGTTTCTTAGAACGCAATAAACCATTTGCAATTTGTACCAGTATTGGTTTAATATAATTACCAGCACGGGAAATTCGAGTCGATTTGATTTTTTTGTTGCTTTGGTCATTGCGGGGACAACATCCTGCCCATGAAACGAGGTGCTTAGCTGTGGGGAAGACAGACATATCACCGCCGATTTCGGAAAGGATTTGTATGGCAGTCATGGGACGTTTACCAAATCCTGGAACTGTACGAATTAGATCAAGAGCAGCTTCATATTTATCAGAGAGACGAAGGATCTCCCGTTCTATTTCTTTAAGATGCTTTTCTAATTCATCGATATGGCTGAGACACTGGCGAAGCTTTACGGCCTGTTCGGGAGAAATAGCTCCATCAACAGCAGCCTGGATTTCTTCGACAGGTGTTTTACAGCGGCCATCTACGAAAGGCGCTACATCAAAAATTTCCCCGGGATGAGCGAGCATATATTCCGTAATGGAACGAGAAGATTTTCCAAACACATCACTGAAGACATCGTCCAGTTTAAGGTTTGATACGGTAAGACAATTCTGTGCACGGTTCTTTTCACCGGTAATCATACAGGTGAGTTTGAAACGGTATCTAACCAGATCTCTTAAATGACGGATGTCGGCAGGCGGGATAAAGGAAGGCTTAATCATTTCACACATGAATAAGTTGCAGATCCATTTTGCGTCCTTTCGGTCAGTCTTATTTCCTTTTTGAGGTTTTGTATATTTGGGATGAGCGAGGATAACAGAAATATCCGCTTTTTCCAAAACATTGAATACAGGGATCCAGTATTTGCCTGTCGATTCCATGCAAACTTCAGAACAATTGTACTTTGCAAGCCAATCACACAGTTCCTTCAATCCTTTGGAAAAAGAAGAGAAACGAGCTTGCTTGTATTCAGTTCTGCCATTCGAATCTGTGATACCGATACAGGCATAGATCCAAGTTTTGTGGACATCAAGTCCACAGCAGTTGAAACGAAAAATTTTAAAAGCCAAAAAAATAACCTCCTGATATTTGTAGGAATAAAACTGACAGGGACTGGTCATCCGGCAAAATCGAGTCGACTTAGGAAGAGATAAGTTTACGGGCTACTGGAATGCGCCATTCATTGATGCCTTAACGGATGACCGACAACATATAATTATGCGAGGTCGCCGCTATACAGCCCCGCCACTCACCTCCACGTGTTCTGTAGTGTGTCAGTCTTATTAAGAAGATAATACCAGAAGGAAAATAAAATAGAAAGCGAAAGTGGCTAAACGGGTTTCATAACCCCATCGGTGCCTTTCGCAGAAAGGCGGATTATAATTATGCAATTTTCCAGGATGTTTTGGCTAAAATAAAGTAAATGAGGGCTTGCGTATGATATGATGCCAGATGAGAACAATCATCTGGCATGACAGCAATCCCAATTTTACTTCTGAAAAAATACTGTCGTATTATCGAGTGCTTTGCAAAACAGCAGGGACTTTCACTGGATGTATGGAATAATAGCTTGTCAATAAATTTTGGATTCAGTGAGTCCAAAATTTAGAAACACTAAAAATAATGGGAATATCTAAATACAGGGAGGTGCTGTATGACACTACAAGAAGTGGTTGCAAGATTTAATACAACCCCATTTTTGTTTGCAGGATCTGGTATTACTCGAAGATACTACGGATTACCAGACTGGGTTGGTTTATTGACGTACTTTGCAGGGAAGGTAAAGAAAGATCCGTTTGCTTATAGATTCTATGAAAATAAAGCCAGTGAGGCGGAACATACAGCAGAAAAACTTCCATTGGTTGCAAGCTATGTTGAAAAAGATTTTATTGACGCCTGGTTTAATAATGAAGAAGGAATACGTTCTGATTCGGAAAAAGTACACAATGCAGTTTCCGCAGGTGTTTCTCCTTTTAAAGCGGAAATAAGTGAATATATTACTTCGCTTTCTACGGTTGATCCTGTTTATGCGGAGGAAGTTGAAAAACTCAGAAACATTGCAAAGGATAATTTATCCGGTGTTATTACAACAAATTATGATTGCTTTTTCGAGAATATTTTTGAAGGCTATAAAACTTTTGTGGGACAGGATGAACTGGTGTTTTCACAGTTGCAGGGAATTGCGGAAATTTATAAAATTCATGGTTCTGTACAAAATCCAGAATCTATTGTCATTAACAAAGCGGACTATCAGAAGTTTCATGACAAAGGCAAATATCTTGCGGCCAAACTGATGACGATTTTCATGGAATATCCGATTATTTTTAGGGGGTATTCTATTTCAGATTCAGATATTCAGGCAATTCTTAGTGACGTTGTGGAATGCCTGCCATTGGATAAAATAGAAATGTTACAAAAACGCTTTGTGTTTGTTGAATATAAGTCGAATTTCATTGGAAGTGAGATAGCTTCACATTCGATGGTTATACACGGTAAATTGTTGGAAATGACTAAAATCACACTCTCGGATTTTAGCTTGTTATATGATGCTTTGTCTGTGAAAAAAGCGGCTTTGCCAGTTAAATTATTGCGCAGGTTTAAAGATGAGCTTTATACTTTTGCGTTGACTCAACAACCAGGACCAACGATGCAGGTTGCTTCGCTGGAAGATGGTCGTATTGACGAAAATATGCTTGCATTGTCGATTGGTTTGGCAAAGACAGGCGTATATGGTTTGGCAAGAGCAGTAAATTCTGAACAATGGTATAGAAACATTATTTTACATGATTCGTTATATTCATGCGAACAATTATTGGAGTTTGTTTATCCAGAACTTGCAAAACAGAATTCCTGGAAACTGCCTGTATGGTATTACATTTCGAAAGCGAATATCAAAAGCGAATTAGCGGAAGAAAAAGCGCCAACTTTATATAGTGATATTGTTACAGAGTCAATGATTAAAAATACCCGATCTGCAATTGGAAAGAGAACTACTTGGCAGATTTGGAGAGATGAAAATAACAATTTGTTAAAAGCTATTCGCTTATTAAGTTGCATCCCAGAAGAAAAAGTAGATATTGTACAATATCAAAACATTTTGGAAACTATATTTAGAGAAAATATTAATATTTTGAGCTCACTGGATAGTCCTAATCGTAGCAATCTTAATAGAATGATAAGAATATATGATTTCTTAAAATATGGGCAAAAAAAGACCCCGTGATTCAAGCATCTGCAAGCAGACACCATCACGGAGGCTCGGACAGTTGGAATACAGGCAACATAGCATCTGTAAACAGACACCATCACGGATGCACTATAAACCTATGCTTATTATATAAGGGAAAATATTTTTTGTCAACGACCAGATTTTGGATAAAGAAGGGAGGAGGATCATGACCATAGAAGAAATTCTTGCAGGTGAATCCAAGAATGTGGAGTTCAAAGAGAACCTGCCGGAAAAAAGTATCAAATATATGAAGTCTGTAGTTGCCTTTGCCATTTTGACTGGCAACGGAGGACTTCATGCCACAACACAATGTGGTGTGTTCAAAGGTACAACAAAAGCGGTATTTGTTGACCGTAGAGAATATCCCGGCCCGCTTTGGGAGCAAATAGAGGAAGCATTTCAGTTTGTCTTGCGAAACATTCACTTGGGGGCTGCGTTTGTGGGAATTTACCGGCAGGATATTTATGAAATTCCACCGGATGCTATTCGTGAGTTGATTATCAATGCCATGGTACATCGCAGCTATCTGGATCATGGTACGATACAGGTTGCGGTATATGACAACCGGCTGGAAATCACTTCTCCTGGAAAGCTGCCAATGGGACAGACGATGGAGCGTATGAAAGAAGGGTATTCCAAAATCAGAAATGAAGCTCTTGCTCATGCATTTGCTTATATGAACTTGATCGAGCATTGGGGAAGCGGCATTCCAAGAATTATTGATAAAGTAAAAGCTGCCGGACTGCGGGAGCCGGAGTTCATTGGCGGTGAGGTTGATTTGCGTATCAATATTTATCGAGGTCAGAATAACGACAATAATATCAAAAATGGCGTTAATGTAGATACCAACAGCATCGATGGCGTTGAAATTGGCACTAATGACATTAGAAATGACGTTGATGAAGTGACATATACAGACAAAGTTTTTCCAGATCATATTCAAAAACTGCTGAAGATCATTGCCGAAAATCCGACAGAAACGCAGGCACAGTATGCAGAGAAGCTTGGAATATCAAAAAGAACAATTTCCAGAATTTTTGCGGAGTTAAAAGAACAAGGCATACTCGAACAGCAAGGAAACAGAAGAAAAGCAAAATGGACTATTTTGAAGAAAAGATAGGAGAGGCAGGATGGATACCGACAAAGTAATACAAGACTTGAACCGGCGATTTGCTGCCCCTTTGCCGGAATTTTATCAGCGTCGTATCATCTTCTGGTACGATGAAGATAAAGAATTTGAGGACAAGTTGGACGAGGTGGTTCTTGAAAATGCAAAGGTGGTTGCACTGACTGGAAACAACACATTTTCTGTGAAGAAGCTGCTTTCAGTGGATGATTTGACCGCAAACTATCTGGTTTACAGTCCGCTGGCGTACAACCGCCCGGATGATAACTGGCTTTTAGATATAGAGCTTTACAGCGAGGAGTTCCGGGCAGATTTGATTTCTATTTGGATGGATGAGATGGGACTTGCATCGAATCCGGCCATGAGAAAGCAGGTGAAACATTATCGTGTCTATTTCAATGCGAAAGACCGTCGTTTGAAAATCAGCGCTCAGAATAAAGTTCCGGCAACTCCGGCACAGCTGCATATGGCTGTTATGGCGGCAATCTGTGGATTGAAGGACGCACAGCCCAACCAGATTTTACGCAGTGTGTTCCGTGCAGGACTTGATTTGAATCACAATGCAGTTTATCAGGATTTTGTAAAGTATCATGCAGACGGTACATTCTGGGCGATGGTTCGCCAGGGATGCGGATTTTCTGAGGAAGAACCTGATCTTGGACGGCTGGCAATTCATTTACTGCTGACCGCTGTGACTCGTACTATGCGGCAAGAATATCTTGCCGGGCTGGACGGATTTATTTCCATGCCGCACCAGGCGTATTGCTACGATTTCATTTCGGAATGGCTTCATAGTAATGATATTGGGCAGCTTTATGATGTGGCAAGATATGTGGAAGATGAAGCACGTCTGCATCAGCGGTTTAAAAAACTGACGGTAGACGATCTGGTTGGGACAGAGTGCTTCCCGTGCATCAACGAAGTGATTTTGACAAAGCTGATGACCGAAATCAGCGACCATATCATTGATGCGGATACCATTACGGGGGCGGTGGAGAAACGTAGAACCTGCGCATGGTATGAGCCATTTGAGAATTTTTATGACGGTATTTTGCAGGTTGCAAATATGCAGAGCTTCTTCAAGGAACACTCTGCCGGATTCCATACCGCAGAAGCAAAGGGTATCTGGAAGGAATACACCGAAAGCTATTATCAGATGGACACTTACTACCGTTTGTTCCACCTGAGTTTCCAAAAGAGCCTGGAGACTTCCAATATTCTGCTGGACGATCTGTTCAAGCTCGTTGTTGATAAAGTGGAAGGACTTTATACGCACTGGTTCTTAGGTGAACTGGGTAACAACTGGTCGGATGTGTGTGCAGACGAACTGGCAGCCTATGGCAAGGTTCTGGAAGTACCGCAACAGGAAGAATTTTATTGTTCCCGCATCAAAACTTCAGATACCAGGGTATTTGTGATTATTTCGGACGCTATGCGTTATGAAGTGGCGGCAACGATGGCAGATCAGCTTCGCAGAGAAACACAGAGTAAGGTTTCTCTTGGTAGTATGCAGAGTATCTTCCCTTCTATCACAAAGTTTGGTATGGCAGCACTGCTTCCACATAAGGAACTGACGGTAGAACTTCGGAACGATATTTTGACTGTGCTGGCAGATGGGCAGTCTACGGCAAGCGGCTATCGTGATAAGATTCTGAAATCAGAAGATCCGGCGAGTGCAGCATTGAAATATAATGACATGATCGCCATGAAGCGGGCCAAACGAAGTGCATTGGTGAAAGGAATGGATGTAGTTTACATCTATCATGATACCATTGATGAAGCAAGCCATACTTCTGATACCGCTGTTTTTGCTGCCTGTGATAAAGCTATTTCAGAGCTGAAAAATCTTGTGCGTATTATTGTAAATGAATTTGGCGGTACGAATATTTTGATTACATCTGACCATGGATTCCTTTATACATACAGCCCGTTGACTGAGGATGACAAAGTAGGAAAAAATGAGTTTTACGATGTGGACAGGGAAAACATCAATGATCTGAAAAAAGAAAGTGCGAAACGCTGTGTGGAGTATGGCAGACGATATGCAATCATGCAAAAAGGCGTACAGCCAAACTACTTATTGCCTGTGAAGTTCCTGGACGGGAAGTCTGGCTTTGGCGGTTTTGCACCAAGAGAAAGCATTCGTATTAAGATGAATGGCGGCGGCATGAACTTTGTGCATGGCGGTATCAGCTTGCAGGAAATGGTGGTTCCGGTCATCGAGTATCACTATCTCCGCAACGATTCTATAGAGTATAAACGTAATAAGCAGAAATATGATACGAAACCGGTAACGGTTAATCTGTTGTCAGCAAACCGTAAAATCAGTAATATGATTTTTTCTCTGAATTTCTATCAGAAGGATGCTGTTGGCGCCAACCGTGAAGCAGCTGCCTATCAGGTTTACTTTACAGATGAAATTGGCAGGCAGATTAGTGATGTTCAGAAGATTATTGCAGATAAGACAAGCGATAATGGTGCAGAGCGTACTTTCCGTTGCCAGTTTAATCTGAAATCTCTGAAATACAGCAATACTGCTGCTTATTACTTGGTCATTGCAGATGAACAGGGATTGCGGATGCCGCAGCGTGAGCCATTCCAGATTGACATCGCTTTTGCGGTGGATGAGTTTGATTTCTTTAGCTGACAGTAAGATTGTTCGGAAAGACCTGACAAAGAAAATCAAGGAAGGGGCTAATGTCCCGGTCTATGTGCTTGAGTTTCTGTTAGGTCAGTATTGTAGTTCGGATGATGAATCGATCATCGAGAAAGGCGTACAGAATGTAAAGCATATTCTTGCGGATAACTTTGTACGCCCGGACGAATCGCAGAAAATCCTCTCTCAGCTGCGTAAAAAAGGCAGCCACACAATCATTGATATGGTGACTGTGTATTGTTCAGCTGGACTATGAAGTAGAAGGCGATAACAATTTTGGCATTGAGGATATCGACGGAAATCCGCTTCGTTCCAAACAGAAAAAGCAGAAAGATATTTCTCCGATCAGTATCCGAAAGCTGACACCGATCCAGATGCCGCACGTTGATATTGATGAATTGAAGCAGGGACGAAAGGCATTTACCAAAGATGAATGGCTTGATATACTTCTACGTTCTATTGGTATGGAACCGGATGAATTTACATATCGTGAGAAATGGCTGCTTTTGACCCGTATGATTCCGTTGGTTGAGAATAATTTTAACCTTTGTGAGCTGGGACCGAGAAGCACTGGTAAGTCCCACCTCTATAAAGAAATTTCTCCAAACAGTATTTTGATTTCCGGTGGGCAGACGACGGTGGCAAACCTGTTTTATAATATGGGACGCAAGACCGTTGGACTTGTCGGATTATGGGACTGTGTGGCTTTTGATGAAGTTGCCGGTATCCGGTTCAAGGATAAAGACGGAATCCAGATTATGAAAGACTACATGGCATCCGGTTCTTTTGCCCGTGGCAAAGAAGAAAAAGTTGCGGCTGCTTCCATGGTCTTTGTAGGTAATATCAATCAGAGCGTGGATGTACTTCTGAAAACCTCTAGCCTGTTTGACCCATTCCCGCCGGAAATGGGAACCGATACGGCGTTCCTTGACCGTCTTGGCAAGAACTTAAATCAGCGTGATACGATTGCAGTCCGCCGTATGGTGGATGGCTATTTGAAGCTGATGTATCCGAATGGTGAGTTTACCAAAGAAGAACTGGAAGAAATTATTCAGATTGCTCTGGAAATGCGTCGCCGTGTCAAGGAACAGCTGAAAAAGCTGGGCGGCATGGAGTTTTATGATGTGAATTTCTCTTATATCGACATGGATGATATGTCAGAACATTATGTTTCTGTACCGGAACAGGGCGGCGGCAAGCTGATACCGGATGGAATGTGCAATCCGGGACAGGTTTATACGGTATCCAGAGGAAAAAGCGGTATGCTTGGCGTATTCCGTCTGGAAAGCCAGATGCTTCCGGGCAATGGCAAGATTGAACGTACCGGATTGGGCAGTGATTCCAAATGCAAGGAAGCTGTGAATACGGCATTTAACTATCTGAAAGCCAATGGCAACAGGATTAGCGGCTCTATCAGCACTTCGACCAAGGACTATATCATCAATTATCAGGACTTGCAGGGTATCGGGATGACAGACAAGCTGGCACTTCCTACACTGATTGCTCTTTGCTCGATTGCACTGGGAAAACCGGTGGTCAGCAATCTGGCAGTGCTGGGCGATATTACGATCAGCGGCACGATGATAAAGGTGGATGAACTTGCCAATACGCTTCAGGTGTGCCTGGATAGCGGTGCGAAGGAAGTTTTGATTCCAAGTACCTCTTTTGTGGATTTCGCAAGTGTTCCGGCTGATCTGATGAGTGCATAAATAAAAATGCAGAATAAGCCAGGCAGTTTTCCGATTGTCAGGCTCATTTTGTTTTACCCTTTTTTCTCTGGGATCTATTCTATAAAACCATGAGCAATGTGCCCGCGCCGATCAGGACACAGCCTGCAATGGATTTCGGCGTGAACTTCTCATGCAGGAAGATGAATGCAAGCACAAGCGTAATGACGACGCTTAATTTATCAACCGGCACAACTTTTGACGTTTCGCCCATTTGAAGAGCCTTATAATAGCAAAGCCAGGAGGCTCCCGTAGCCAGACCGGATAAGATCAGGAACAGCCAGCTTTTTTTCCCGATGCTGGAGATCCCGCCCTGGGCGTTTGTCAGAAATACCATCCCCCAGGCCATGAAGACGACCACCATTGTCCGGATCGCTGTCGCCAGATTGGAGTTTACGTCCGCGATCCCTATTTTTGCCAGTATGGATGTGAGCGCCGCAAAAATAGCTGACAGCAGGGCAAATATAAACCACATGAAAATCACCTCCTAGTACAACGAAAATTAAGTTTTGGATAGTTTGACGCAGAATATTTTTCTGAGAGTGCTGCTTCACAAACGCAGGCGTAGCGGTGGCTTCGTCGAGGCTTGGGGAGTAGTGCTATCAGGAAAATAGGCAAGTCAAACTGCCAATTACTTAATATTCGTTGTACTAGTACGTCGAATAATCAATAACTGCCATTTTACTTGTCTATGCTTCCGATAGCACAGGACAAAAAGAAATAATATCACAAATGTCCGGCGGAAAGTAAAGGATACGTTGCTGATGCAAAAGTAGAAGTATCATCTGCCAATACATCAGCGTCCCTAAAAAATAAGTAAGGATCAGCCCATTATTTTTTTCAGCCCCTTTTTCATGCGTTTAGAAATAGGTACAGTTTCGCCTGTGTTCATATATACGGTTTGTTCCGGATAATCAATTTCTGCAATATTATTTTTATTGATGATGAAAGAACGGTGGCACCGATAAAAATGATGATCAAGCTGCTGTTCCAGGTCTTTTAATTGTCCAGTAAATTCAATCGTCCGTCTGCTGGTGTGGAGTATGATCTTATGAATATTGTATGAAGTCTCAAAATAAACAATATCATCATAGTCTATACTGATCTGCTGGCCGCTTTGATTTATGACAAATGTTTTATGGATATTATTATTAATAGAAGTATACTTGTCATTTACATTTAATAAACATTCGTGTATTTTTGATTTGATGCGGCTGGCATTATCTTTCAGGATAAAGTCTAGGGCTTCTACTTTATACTCAAAGGTAAGAAATCCCATTTCAGAGTGTGAAGTGATAAATATGATAAAGCATCGGGGTTGTAATTTTCTTATTCGCTGTGCCAATGCAAGTCCGTTAATATCGGATTTTAAGTCAATATCCAGGAAAAAAAGACCTACATTTTGTGACAGACCAGCGGCTTGTAAGATCTCATGTGGATCAGAAGAAGATAAGTTGATTTCCATATCTATATTTTCAATGGAAACCAGATCTTTGATGTATTGGGTAAATAAGCTTAATTCCTTTTGGTTATCTTCGCAAATATAGATGTCAATCATTTCGTATATCCTTTCTGTCAGGTGTCGTTATTTTTAACCGTTGTGTAAATCTGTCCTCCGACATTTCCGTATCTAAAAATGTGTTGTCATAAGCAGCAAGAATCTTATGCGCGCTGTAAAGACCGAAGCCTCTGTTGGCTCCTTTGGTTGATATATTCATTTTTCTTAAAGAAGAGTATGGAATGTGTTTATCAATAAATGTATTTGATATGATAAAAGCCGTCGCCGTAGTTTCTTTTATGACGGCAAGCTGAAGTAACGGCATTTCCGTTTCAAGGCTGCCTTCTATTGCATTATCCAGGAATACACCGAGTATCCTGGAAAGGTCGATAATATCCATATGGATATCAGAAATATCTTCACTGACTTCTAATTCGATTTTTATCCCAAGTTCATGCGCATAATTTAATTTTGAAGACAGAAGCCCTTTTAGCGTGGGATTTTTAATATGGATGAAGCTATTGAATTTACCTGTGCCTTCCGAAAGCTTTTGGTTTCTGGGAATGATCTCCTGATAAAAATACTCCTTCAGGCCGGGCATATCTTCGGCGTCTATATATCCGCTCATGGATAACATGACATTGAAATAATCATGCTTGAAAGAGCGGAGAGAGGAGTACATTTGTTCAATCTGTGTGGTGTACAGCTGTAATTTCTGATAGGAATCCTCACGCAGTTCCATTTGCGCTTTATCCATATAAGCTTGTATCATATTTACGATCAAATAGGTGCTGAAAATAAAATAACAGCTGAATAAAATGCAGTTAAAGGCAAGGATTTTTGTTGTATATCCGATATATTCTCCAATGACGATATTGAAGAGAAAAATCATCAGACAGGAAAATAAATTCGTAAGGATCATTATCATCAGCTTTGGCGAAAAATTCAGTTTTACCTTTTTCAAAAATCTTTTGAGCGCATATGCGATGGGCGGGCATAGTACGTTTTGAAGGATGAGGAATACCGTAAGGTATATAAGCTGATTCTGCTTGATCCAGTCAATAGATATACCTAATGCTTGCATAAGTACCGACAAAAGGTTATCTAAAACGACACAAAACAGGTAGGATCCAACGACGGTACATATACTTAACAGCCGTTCGGAGTGGATCAGTGATATATAGGTGCAGACGGTAAAAAGCAATAATATGGCGCCAATGTTCCCTGACAGGTATTTGATAAGCAATATATTAAAGAAGATTAAAAGAAATAGTATTGCTTTTTGGAAGTGTCTAAGTTTAAAGGGAAGAAAATAAAGGATTGGCACTATATAGAGAAGCATACTTACCAGGTTGGATAAAATCTCTATAGCCATCGATCGGACCGCCTTTCTGTTTATTCCTCAATATTATACAAGATAAAAATGTCAAATTCAACGTTTATTCAGTAATAAGCGGTGAATCATCCCCCATGAGTGTACGAAAATTCGCCGAAGGATGTGATTGATTAGTTTTTTTAGAAAACTTCTGGATCAGCATTATAATATGTGCAGGAGGTCATATTTAGATCAGGTGATGATTTCAAGGAGGTAAAGGGATGGGACGGTAAGTAAAACATATATCAAAAATATATAAAGAAATTTTATGATCAGGAGAAAGAAGGGATTATATGAAATCTAAAAAATTAACTCAAATACTTTTTGTAGTCTATTTTGTCGTATTAAGTTGGATCATCTTATTTAAAATGGAATTGGATATATCTTTGTTGTGTAAAATGAATTTAAGGAGTGTAAATTTGATTCCGTTTGCCGGTTCGTTACTTGTGAATGGGAGAGTGGATGTTTCAGAAATCATTTTAAACATAGTTGCTTTTATACCATTTGGCGTGTATATATCAATGTTAAACAGAAGACAGAATATTCTTATTAAAGCATTGCCGATAGCAGGTGTGAGCTTACTGTATGAAATCATTCAATATGTTTTTAGGATCGGAGCAAGTGATATTACAGACTTATTGGGGAATACATTGGGCGGGATATTAGGTATTTTATTTTTTACTTTATCGTATAAAGTATTAGAAAATAAAATCTATAAGGTGTTTAATACAATTGCATTGACGGGAACCATTTTAGTCGTGTGCTTTTTAGGATTACTTTCTTTTACCAATGCCTATTGAAGAGTGGAAGTAAAAATGTTAGGATAAGAGAAAATCTTGGAGGTGTTGATATGATAAGATCAATTTTTATAGACTATACAGGCACGATCATTCAGGAAAAAGGTGAAGATTTAGAAAAGCTTGTTCTTAGGATATGGAAAAACAGCAATTTTAAAAGTCCCGAAGAAATAGCGGCGAGTTGGTGGGATCAGTTGAAAATGATGGAAGAACAAAGCTTTGGGGATACATTTTTAACAGAAGATGAAATTGTTGACCATTTGTTAGGGAAGTTTGAAGAAGAAGCGGGGCTGGTTGATGATTTATCTGAGCTGCACAGACTATTTCAAAGGTTCTGGATGTATGCGCCGATCTTTGAGGATGTAAAAGAGTTTTTTGAAAAATGTCCTCTGCCGATTTATGTGATAACAAACAATGGTGTCTGTTATGTACAGGAATGCTTGAAACACAATGGTCTAAAGGCAGCAGGGATTGTCTCCGGGGATCTGGTGCGGGCATATAAACCGCATAAGGAGCTGTTTGAGTATGCCTTAAGAGTATGCGGATGCGATGCAGAAGAAGTGATACACATAGGAGATTCCATTGCTTCTGATGTAAAGGGCGCGCTTACAGCGGGCATAACGCCGATATTGATAGACAGAAACGGAACAGGCGGTTATACAGAGTGCAGGGTAGTAAATAAATTGACAGAGGTATTGGAATTACTGGTCTAATCTGGACGTCAAAGTAACTAAGCTAGGAGGACTCCGTTTTATCTATGGGGAGGATCAGCGGAAAAGTCTATATTCCAAAAGAGATAGGATATTCCAATAGGATATTTCAACAGGGACAAAGATGCGTGGAGATCTTCGTCCCTGATTTTATGAGAAGGATGTATTTCTATCTCAGCATGGAAGAATGACTGTAAAGAAGGAAAAGAAAGATGCCATAAGTGACGGATTGAAGATATAAATAGATCAAGTCGTTCATGTAGTTTATCAATTGGACGAACCATGTATAAAGAACATATAATAGATAAGTAAAATACAAATTTCCGGTTATGAAGGAGGAAAGTATGAATGCTTCTAGCGGTTTGTGACGTAGAAAAGGGTATAAGAAGCAAACCTTCCGAAATTCTGTTTTTGTAGACAGACTTGGAAGATTACAGAAAATATAGTATAATCAGTTACAGCAATCTATTTTCAAGCTGTAGCTGGCGCAGGTTGAGTGGAAGACTGACTTTTCGT
>Ga0209064_1003068_pt1 | contig 15826 bp, 24 predicted proteins | sample Inofromicrocosms_FD_187498 | JGI IMG/M metagenome (GOLD analysis project Ga0209064, IMG submission 187498) | Mouse cecum microbial communities from Vienna, Austria - Inoculum for glucosamine and mucus D2O microcosms (SPAdes) (version 2) | ecosystem: Host-associated > Mammals > Digestive system >... | reverse complement strand
AGATGAAAATTTCCAGGATAACCTTAAAAAAGGTTTTGAAGGTTTTGGAAAGGTTGAGGTCTTGGATTTTGATAAACCTTCAGGAGAGGTTAAAGAAGATTTAGCAGAGGTTGAAGAAATTTCCCAGCAAGTCTTAGAAAGAGCTGAGCGGTCTATGAGGGTCAAGAACTCTTATCGTAACAAACCTTTCATAAAGGTTGAAAGGATTAAGGAGATTATTGACTGTCTGGACGAGGTTGTGAAATCCCCAGTAGATTTCTTCCTTTATCAATTCTGGTGGGGCATCTTTGATCTTTACTGCGACCACTACCATCCCTCTAACAAAATCGATGAGGAGGGAGAACCGGTGGAGGATTCCCAGCTTATAGACTGGAAGGAGATGATTGGAGCCCCGTTACCCCAGGATGAAATATACGCTCTTGCCAAAAACGTCTATGAGGATTTAGTCGGGGCCGTAGAACAGGGCCGGTATGTGTATGGCGACAACAACGAGTGGGAAGTCAAGTTTGGCTTTGATTCATTCGAGGATTTCATACCATACGAAATCTTCCAGTGGGCTCCATGTACCATGCAAGACAAAGCGGTTCCGGCCCTGAGAGTGGCTATTGACAAGTTCTACGACATAGAGGCCAAAGATGTCTTCACTCCCAGCAAAGGAGACAAGAAAGCCAAGACCGCTCAGAACAAAAAACTCATTCAGCTTATCCTGACAGCTGACCCTATAACACTAACCCCAATGGAGGTCGCAGTACAACGCTTCTATCGTGATTTTGTGATTGCCGGTGACGATAATGTTATCATCGAGTTCACAGACGGTAGAGGAACGGCCCTGGAAAGCGGTGGAGGGCTTCCAGATCATCTTCTGAAGCCTTGGTGCTATAATTTACCAGGCGTAGGTTATAACGAGCTCACAAGCGTTCTCAGTGGCAAATATAAGCCATGTGACGGAATCCACAAGAAAGCCTACATCTTCTCAGCAGAGGCGGTGGTAGAATGGAACGAGCGGCAAGGCTACCCAAACACCATAGCCCACAAGGCTATTCAAGACTAAGCATAGAAATGGCCCGCAAGACTTCAATCGGTCAAGCGGGCCATTACTGTATTCAGTGTTCAACGATTGTCTGGAACAATCTCCATTGCTCATGTGCCTCAAATGCGGGTTTACTTCCAGCAGGTACCATAAGGGTTTTATGTTTCCGGGGCCTGTTAGGGCGATATAGCCAGAAAACATTCGATCCAAGTTCAATCGGTTTGTCGAAATTCACTTTGACCGTGGTAAGCTGTTCACAGCCCAAGAAAGCATTGTCGCCAATGTATTCCAGTGTGCTTGGCAATTCTACAGATTCCAGTTTACTGCACTCTTGAAATGCAGAGGCCCCGATATATTCCAGACCCTCGTGTAGAGTGAGGTTTTGGAATCCGGTCCGGAAAAAGGCGAATCCTTGAATAACCTTTATGTCTGGCATCATACAACCTCTCAGATTTGAGCACTGGTAGAAGCAAGAGTTGGAAACCTCAGTAAAGGTAGAGGGAATTTCAATATACTTCAGGTCAGTATCAAATTCAAATGCCATATCCCTGAATCCTGAAACCACGTATGGCTTGTTGTCAATGCTCAGTGATGATAGAAAAATTATGCTGTCGGATTTGCAGACATCGTTCTTCACCAACAGCGAATCGGTGCCGGTTGGGAAATAGTTCAGGCCCTGATATGACACACGGCCATAAGTTTCCAGTTGATTTACGATACCGTAGCGAGAGGAGACATAACTGTTAACTTGGGCTGAGACGTCCAACGCAAGTAAGGTTCCAGTCAATATGGTCAGGATTCTTTTCATATTCGCTTAGTCTTTGATGTCGGGCCATTCATCAGATGCCAGATAGTTGCGGAGGTCTTCATTCCATCTGCCAAGCATCTTTGTAGCGGCCATGTGGGTTACAAAATAATTTCCAGCCAACCACCGAATCTTTGAGGTTGGGGTCCCTTTCTCAGTTTCGGTCACTACTTTCATCTTGTCGGAGATGTAGTAGTATTTTTCGCCTACGGCAACCTGACCGTTCAGGGGTTCAATCCTCAGCATCTTATCTTTCCAGACTTTGCCTACTTTTTCGAGGTCACGGCCTAAGCGACGATAGCAGCTGGTAGAGTTCCCCAGTGAGGTTTGGATATTCTCCTTATTAATGCTCTCGAAGACAAATGAACGAAGATTGTAGCCGGGGTTTTCGTATAGCGAGTATCCGATACGTTTGGGCTGGGAGTATGTCGGATATGTGAAATAGCAGAAGAACACCACGTCTCCATCACCAGTCACTTCCCGGACTACTCCAACGCCTTGAATGTCCTGAGCAAAGTCATAGAAGATTACACGGTCAGCAAGCTTGGGTGTAAACTTGGGAGTCAATCTCAGCTTCTCCGGGTCCGGTTGGAGGTTATTTGAGAGTAACGCTTCCTGAAAGCGGATTGTTTCATCTTCGGACGCTTCTGAAATCTGTTCGACCTGAGCGGTCACAACTGTAGTGTCCATAGAATTGTCGGGGAGTAGTTGGCCTATGATTTCACAGGTTTCCAAGGTGCAGTTGCCGAGAAGAACAGCACTATTATCGTATCGAGCGATTTTAAGGGCCGCTACGCCGTTCCCAAACCACGAGATGAAAGATTGCGCATCTAAAGGCTTTCCGTCGAAATTTGGGGCATATCTGGGTGTTTTAGGGGTAATCTGGAAGCGTTGCACCAAGAACGATTCGATAAACTCGGTGTCAAGACCGGTTTTCGGGGTGTAGTTGGAGAGAAATGATAGGGTCTGAAATTGTGATTTCATTGCCGTGGGATTATGAATTTATCAATTATAGTGCAAAGATAAGGATTATTGCTGAAAGTGTGTGGTTGAAATCGGAAATTGTTGGGCAGATGGCCGAAAAACGGTTTTCAAATTTGGGCTCTGGTGAAAATTTTGGATTTACATATTTAGAAAATCTTTGGGGCTGGAGTGAAAAATTGGGGAGAATAGGTTTGTGGCAAGGGTGTCTATATATAAATAAGGTGTACTGGAGCGATTTTTAACTTAACGAGAAAGGTGGTAGCGGAACACTCGAAAGATTCCCAGGAATTATATTAATAAGGTGCGAAATGATTCAAGATTGCTGGGAGGTTTACGTTTGTCCCATTGGTTTTGAAGTAGCCCCCAGAAAATGAAATTTGAAAAATTTGGCCGGAGTATATGTATGGAATCCCCACCACAAGCCACACCCTCCCCTCCATTTTTGGTCTGCGAACCGCTGATTTACAGCGGTTTAACACTTTCACTTTTGTACTAAGTGAAAGTGCCAACGCGCCCACACGCCTACGACGCACATGGGGTTGTCTATCACGCCTGCACAAGCGTGGTACCCCTCTCGCGCCCCCACTTGCGTGGTTGTCTATCGCGTGTGTTTGCACTCCCAACCGCGTGATAGACAACCCCGTAGCGTGGTCGCTCACGTGCGCCCACACTCGCGCATAATGCACACCCACAACGCACATGTGGTCGCCCATCACGCATCCACGAGCGTGGTTGTTAAATTGCGCACGTGGGACTCCATGACGCGCACGTGCCAGCCCACAGGAATCCTTGCCGCGTGTGCGTCGGTGCGCGTGGATGCACAACTCCGCACGGACGCCCAGGAAGCTCGCCCGCAATTTCTCCTGCGCATAATGCCTGCGGAAACAGGCGAAGCTACGCGCCGTGACGCACTGAGAGTCAGCCCTAACTTTGCACCGTCAACCTCGACAAACGGTTGCCGTGCCGACCACGGCGAATTTCAAAATTTTCACAATCATGGCACAGTCCGCAAACACCCCCAACACCACCGCAAACGCTAACAACGAAGTTGTTAGCCCCCAGTCCGCAGCCGCAACTACCCCCAAAGAGGGTAACGCCCCGAAACGTGTCGTGGAAACCCGCGACATGTGGACTGTGGTCTTCGACCACACCGCCGAACTCCTCGCCAAGGCGGTTAACGGCGTAGCCGTTACACCCGACGACGTTGACGGCTTTGCCTTCGGCAAACGTGAAACCGCAGACGGCAAAACCCAGCGTCTGACGAAGTCAGACCAGCCCAACATCCGAGGCTACTTCCACTCGCTGCTTGCTGCCTTTGGCAGCAAAAAGGGCATCAAGCACTCCAAGGGCACAGCCCTTGAAACCCTCAACCTCGAAGAGGTTGCTCAGTCGGTCGCTTTGGGCCTTTGGCCCAAGTTCAATTGGGACAAAAACGTCGGCGGAGCCGAGCCGAAGCAAGCCAAGTCGCTCATCGCCGCCGTTATAGCGAAGCTATAAACCCCGACATCGCCGCCCTGACAGCCAGCCCTCAACTCCTACGGAGTTGGGGGTTTTGCTTTGCCCTCATACGTGCGCGTCCACGTGCGCCCACATACGCGCCGTGTGTCGCCATACGTGGCCACCTGTACCATGTGCGCATCCATGACGCTGCGACATACGCGCCCACATAGTCGCGTGGGTGGCCATCAAGTTGCCGTGGCCGACCAGCTAAATGCGTGAGGCTCCACATATTTTCAGTGGTCGGCCACGCACGTTTCGTGAGCGCCCAATAGATGCGTGATGGACTCCCATGTCGCTGACGATGGTCGCCCACTTAACCGCGTGAAAGTCCACACATATTCCCTGGGTGCCCATGAAATGCGTGATGCACGTCCATAACAACGGCGTGGGCACCAACAAACACATGTTGGCCGTCCATGTTTCGTGATGTTGGGCGCCCAAGACCGATGCTTGCTGGGTGCCCACGATTGTATGTGCAAGCCCACAAATTTTCGTGGATGACCACAAGATTTCGTGGACGTCCAAGACGGTATTTGTTTGGGCGTCCATAACATTTCGTGGTCGCCCAAACAATTTTGTGGGAATCCAACGCAAATGACGTGGGACTCCAGCCATAACGTAGTGGACGTCCAAAATGCGTGAAGTTGGCCACATAATTGGGCACCCAAGAGATTGCCGTCGTTGGGCATCCATATATGTGGCGTGGGCATCCAACGACGACGGTACTTTGGGCATCCACGCAAATGTGTGAGCGCCCATAAATTCTCGTGGCCGTCCAGATGTATATGTGAGCACCCACAAAATTTCGTGGACGCCCAAGGAAGTCTTGCACTGGGTGTCCACACAATCGTGTGGCTGTCCACAAACTTTATGGGCGACCATACAAGTGTGTGGCCGTCCAAAGTTGCCCGAAACGTGGGACTCCACCTTGCAGTTGGGCACCCAAAGTTTCGTGGGAGCGTGTGGCCGAGTGTGGCTGGTGATGGAGGTGCGCTGTGGAAGTGAGTGGGTGTTGATTGACGTCCAATTTTCGTGGACATACATGGATGAGCGTGGATAAGTATGTGGGTACCCAATAAGACGCTGCTTTGGTCGCCCATGATGCTAACATGTGGTCGCCCATTATCGTGGAGCCTGCTGGATGTCCATGTGCGCCCACTATGGACGCGCACCACACTCTCATGTTGGGCACCCAGGTCACGCGGGCATGGACGCAGAAAATGGGCACGTCCATATTTGCGTATCCATGCCCAGAGCTGTGGGAGCGACCAATTTTGCGCCTCCTCGCCCACTAAACTTTTCGCGCACCGGCTTCGCCTCGCGCCAAGTTTTTCAAAAATTTCTTTGCTCAAATGCTTGACATTTTGGAGGTTGGCTATATATTGTGAATGTCGCCGCCAAGGTGAGCAGACCAACGGCAAACGGCGACAAGAGAACTTTGACATAATGCGATATGCGACAAGCGTCGTATGAGCCGTATGGCGTATGACGTGAGCACAAGAGGCACCTCGGAGAGTGGTGGGAAATTACGCTTAGCGTAGCGAGTACACGTAGGGTAACAGGTCGCTAACTGCATATCGTTGCTGACACGCTTAATGCTCCTGAACATAGGTCATAACTATGCTCATTCGTGACAAGGCGAAAATCGGTTTGTAACTCAACCGACAAGCAGAGTCAAGCGTATAAATTTGTTCCAGGGCACACGGAAGCGGTGTGCGAGTTACCCACAGGCATAAGGGCCAAGCAACACGATTATGGCTAAGACCAACAAAACCAACAACAACGAAATCAAGTTCAACGTAACTTTCGGCACCTACGGTGCAACACCCCTGCCCGCAAACGCTGCGGTGCTCCTGCGCAACGCCAAGAAACGCATCGACGGCGAAACGATTGAAGTAACCGAGTTCATGGCCGTTGAGGGCGTGAAACGCATCTCTGGCGACGGCATACTGCTTCCGCTCCTCGCCCTCATGGTGGCAGACGCTCAGGAGCGTAACGGCTTTGCCGTGGCGTTCAAGGTCGTCAAGGTCGGCTCTGAGGAAATCGAAACCAAACTGACTGCCAAGAGCACGTTCACACGTTGGCTTGCAGGCAACGTGGTCTACAAGACCGACAGCAACGGCACACTCAAGTCTGACCTCACTCTCGACGACGGCCTTTTGCTCCGACACACTGCGCTCAACGTCAAGAAAACCTCGCCCCTGCTCACTGCGACAGGCGACGCACTGGCCGCGCTGATGAAGACCACTGCCAAGGCAATCGCCAAGCAAGCCAACCTCCGCACGTCTATCCTCGCCAAAGCTGAGAACATCTACAACGACGCCGTGGGCAACAAGCCCGCCGAGGCACCTGCACAGGACGCCAACAAGGGCGAGGAAGGAGCTGCCGCATGAACGCCTGTGAAGCCCTGCAAATAGCCAAAATGAACTTGCGCTCTGGTCGTGGTCGTGACATAGCGACACTCACACGATTGGCACTGCAAAAACTCCGCAAAGAGCGTAAGTACGGCACAGGAGTAGTCATCTAACCAACCGACACAAGCGACGCCACTCAGCCCTCCGGGGTTGGGTGGCTTTCTTATGCTACTGTGCGTGTCCACAATGCGACACGCCTCCACTCACAAATACGTGTCCACCTTGGCGCGTAACATACGCCTCCATCTATGATTTGTGTTGTGTCGTGGCAAAGTCGCTAAATGCGTAAAATCACAAAATTTCCCCCGGCCCAGGGAGCCGGTCAACACTACGATTATGGCAACACTCGGAAACTTATTCTCAGCCGCTCAAATATCCGCAATGAAATCAGTGGCAACCGCTCAGACAAATGCGGAAATATATGCACCCAGTCTGCTCGCTTTTCAGCGCGACGACCTGCATAAATTTGCGGCTGAACACGATGTAGAACTGACTGTAAAGTTCTGGAAAGATATTGAAGCCCTCGAACACACAAGTGAAAACGTGATTGTGTGCGTCAAGGACAAGCGTGTGACCATTGAGCGCATGGAGCGTAACGAAGTGTTTGCCCGTCATATTGGAATGATGCTGAAACGCGGTGTGGCAATGTTTTTTGTCGGAATGAGCTGCGAAATAACTTGGAAAAACTGGAAATCGGTTTACGCTTGGTTGACTCCGGCAAAGGTCACTAAACAGGATAACTATGACTTGGAAATGAGTGACGACGAGTATATTCGCATCAAGACGGCCCGACGCAAAGAAAAAGAGTTCTACGACCTCGCCCGTCCTATCCGTGCAAAGAAGGGTGGTCGGATGCGCATCAGCTTTGAGGAAGCCCGCGACCAGCGAGTACGAGCTGAGAGGCTGTCCTTTGAGAGCAAGGTCGTATCAAGGGCCAACCGAATTTTAGAAGCAATGCAATAAGAGATAATAAGAGTGCCATAATCGTGAAGCAGCCACGGTCGGAGTAAAATCCGGTCGTGGCTATTTTTATACCCATACGACAATGAAGAAATCATTTTTATATGTCTGCGAAGCATTGAGTTTAACTTCAGCAATACCGCTGATGCGAGTTGAGAATTTTGAGCAAGCAGACATCGTAAGGAAGCGTTTGAAAATGATGTATCCCAATATGCAAATATCGTGTTTCGGCACATGCGATTTGATTGCTGAAGTGCCTCATTTTTCAGATTATACCTGGAACTAAATCATAGAAATCATGGAAACAAAAGTTTATTACATCTGCGGACGCCCTTGTGTTGCTGTCCGCGTGGCAACCTGTAACGGTGGTGTTTACAGCAATTTCACCAATCCTAAAAAAGCAAAGAAATGAAAGACGTGACAAAATTCTGTGCAATCCTGGCGATAGCACTGGGTTCACACATGCTATACGCTCACACGACGGCCAATGACGCTCCTGAAGCGCCGGTCACTGAAGAATATCTGGAGGACAACAAGGCGTGGCCCGGCATATTCTTCACCTCAGCCTCAGTGGTCGAGGAATATGAGTATGACGACGCTTACTGTCTGCTCTATGACGATGCCGACGCCAACATGTTCAACGTGAAAATCTGCGTTGACCTCGAAACATATCAGGCAGTGAGCCAGGCCATCAAGGAAAACCGTGAACTTGTCGGTGCCCTGGTGCTCAACGACGACTACAGCATTGACGGCGTGGAAGTCTTCACATTCATGCCGGAGCCTGAGTTTGAAATGGCAAACACCAACGCTCAAAGATAATCTCCAACAATAAACCCCAACCACAACTGAAATGAAAAAAGAAATCACCAACCTCCTCGTTGCGATACTCAATATAGCCCTCATCGCCATCGCCGGACTGTATAGGTTTGGACGCCGTACCTACCGCCGCTTCTGCATCAAGGTGCTCTGGAAGCGCCTCGGTATCAGGACTGCGGTGTACCACCAGTGGCACAACAGCCGCTCTAAGAAGCTCCAGATGCTTCTCGATTGTGAACATTCTGCTTACCCCTCATTCTGAACGCCATGAACAAAGAGCAACTACTTCAGCAAATGGCGGCGGTCGTGGCTGATGTGATGAAGAACTATCAGAGCGACTTCTTTGAGTATGACAAACCCCGAATCGCCAGTTCGGAGTTCAAATTCCCGGCGATATGGATTGTCGGCGAGTCACATACGCATCGCCTCGAACTTGGTAATTACAAAGACTTGTTCTTTGAAGCAGAGAGCGTGAGGTATGACTATCTCAGAGAGCCGAATCCGTATAAATATTTCCTGAATGAGGGCTATTTTGCCAAGGACAAATGGTTCCTCATCACTGAGAACGGACTCCAGTCTATCAATCGAGAACAGGCTAAAGCGGCCATCAAGGACTATGTTACCCCGGCTGTCAAAGCCTGGGAGAAGGAATATGGCCCGATTCCCAGGCTCACGAAAGTCCCGGTCAAGTTCAAAGGCATTACGTTCAACGAACTTAAAGCACTCATCGCTGATTGTCGTGCTCACGGCAACGACTCTTTGCTTGAGTGCTTCAAGATGCGTCACAAAAGCTGCCGGGTGACTGATGACCAGTTCTACATCATCACTTGGCACAAAGCCTGGAATGAGTTCACTTTTTGTGAGTACATCAATGGCAACGAAGGTCTTGCTGGCCATATAGTGTTCCACGGCTGGCCTGAATCCGGCTACCAGACCAATGGAGCCGTCCAGCTTGACCCTCGCTATGGCTGGAGTTCTCATACCTAAACCCTACGGCTATGTGGAAAACTAAATTCCTGTTTCGCACCGAAGATGAACAGTTCGAGGCTCTTGTCAACCCGATGCACATCCGGGAGGCGGCAGCTGTGGCTCTCACTCAGCATGGAGTGAAATTCATGGAAGTCGCTGATGCAAAGACCGGCGAGACTCTAATGGTCTGTGTTTACCGTGAGGCCAATCCGAATGGTGGCTTTATGTTCCTGTTCCCTGAAGACAAATCCGAAAACGAAGATTGATATGTTTGAGCGCACACTCCGGTTCGTCACTGAGAAGAGTGACGAAATGGCTGTGGTGGATCCGTTCTACCTTGCCAATATCTGCATCACTATTCTGGCAGAGCATGAAGCGCGGTTCATTACCGTCTATGATCCTCAGAATGGCATGAAGACAATTTTCGTAGCACACTATAACGCTGAGGTCAAATCCAATGACCTCAAAGACCGATATACGTATTGTTTCTTCGATGGCTCTAAGAATGAGCATCTGAAGCGGTACTGACTTATTTAATTTCAGTTTGGAGTTCAGAAGCCACACAGTCAATTGATGATTGCGTGGCTTCTTTTTACCAGACAAAAATTCACGATTATGAGCAGAGATTACTTAGAAAGAAAAGAAATCGGTGACTACCGAATCAGCATATATCCCGATTACGATGCTGAGTGCCCGGTGCGCAACTGGGACATGGGAGCTATCCACCTCTTTGAGCATTTGGAGCGCGGCCGATATTGGCTTAGTTCCGAGTGTGACTGGAAAGAGTGGGTGTCAAACTATCGAGAAGAATCCATTACCAGCATCCTTCAGAGAATGGTTGCGACATGGGTTTCACAAGACGACCTCATTAAATACATCAAAGCGGGCAACATCAAGGGCCTTCGATTTGTCTACAACCGCCATGAACGCATGTGGCAAGAGCAGATACAATACGCTCGTGCAGGTCGCCGACAGGACGAATGGGACACAGTATTTGAAGTGGAACCGTCAGACCTCAAAGTATATGACTACTGTGACGAACTGCTTGAATGTCTCGAAGACGACGATGATTTGATTGCAATTATCGAAGCCTGTGCCAAAGATGTCGTAATCAAGTCTTGGAGTAGCTGTGGCTATTGTCAGGGAGACTGCATGAGAGGTGTGTCTTACATAACCAAAGAACGCTTTGACGAAACGTGCGGCTTCAGCCCCTCACATTACAAGACATGGCAAGAGCAAGCTCTCGCCGTAATAGAAGGCGAAGTTAAGTGTATCGAGCTCTGGGCATGGGGTGATGTCAAAGGCTTCGTCCTGGAAAAGAAAGTCTCATTCACCAAAGTCTATGATGACGAGGATCGCGAAGATGAGGAAGATTTTGAGTGGAAAGAAATTGACTCTTGCTGGGGACACTTCATGGAAACCGAAGAACTCATCAAAGAGGTGATGTCAGAGCACGATCTGAAAGACGTCACCTGAATTAACAAAGGTTAAAGTGTCCTTAGCGTACACCTTTGGACACCTCAAAAATTCTATTCGTAAATAAAACACCAAACTGAAGAAATATGATCAACTCATCATTCTTTGGCACTGAAGGTCTGACACTGACCTCTGCCAACCACGTTGCGAATCTCGCAAAAGAGTTCACCAAGACCAATGAACGCGCTCTCAACAGCGTGAGCTTCATCGAAACCCGATTGACGATCATCGGGAGCGACACCACCCAGCCTATTCATTCAGGCTGGACTAACGAATATCTCGACCATATAGACGAGAACATGCGGGCTATCTGCGATGCTCACTCGCTCATCGCATGGCTGCGTGAGGCTATCAAGGCTCACGAAAAGCATGTGAAAAGCATAGAAGCGCTAACTCTGGAAGAGTATTGCGTGGAGGAGGGAATCAATCTGCCCAAAGAACCGGCCCGCACTCCCTCTATAACCAAGGAAGAATACGTGGAAACGCTCTCAATCAAGGAGCGAAACAAAATCCTGATGCTTCAGGCAGAAGCCGCAGTCTATGGGAAATATATCCATCCCGACGGGCCGTTTTCCGGTGCCCGTGCCGAACTGATGGAGAAGATGGCCAATGAGACAGAGGTCAAGGGCAATGGTCGTGACACTCTGCTGTATCACTATCGTCCGACCGCCGACGCTATGCGAGTTGAAGCTATGTTCTACCAGCTTCAGAAGGAGTATCGTGCTGCACAGGCTGAGCTCAATGGCTATCTTCATAAGATAGACCTGGCCGTTCAGCAAGACGCTGATGAGAAATCGAAAGCGTTCCACGATGCTATGGTATCGTACCGTCTGGAGTTCACAGTCCTTACCAAAGAGTTTGAGAATGCCAAGCTTGAGCGTTTGGAGGAGGCCCGTAAACTGAGAATTGTAATTCCGAATGATTTGAAAGGAGTGTACTCCATCATCTCAGGACTCGGAAAATAAATAATTGACGTGAGTAACAAAAGACTGATTGCTTGCATGAAACTTTTGTGAATGTGAGTTTAGGAACGTCCATCTAAAGATTATAAAACATATAAATATTCAAACATTGCACATAATGGCGAAAGTATGGCGACGAAGGCTGACTGCTGGAGCTTATGATTTTGTTTTTGTTGCCGTTGTGTGGTTCTCGATTTTGATATTGATGTTGTTTTCGTGACGTTTCTAAACTCGCAACTTTCGTCTTTTCTTTTACGACTATGCAGAAATATTGCTACGATTTTGAGTACATCGGACTTCGTTTCGATCCGGATTTCTTCGGTAAACTTCCTAATGAAGTTTATCCTTACATTCCCGATGACGCTCACATTTTTGCAGACCATATCACCTGCTTACATTTCTCCCAGATTGAAAAAGATGGGGCTGAGAATGTGCTAATCAACTTCATCGAAGATGTTGTTGTGAAACACAATTTCATGTCCGAAGTGAAATTCACTCATATCGGAGTTAGTGACAAAGCCATCGCCTTGAAAGCAGAGCTGGAAGTGCCTTGCATGAACGATATTCCTCACTGTACAATCGCCACATTCAACGGTGGCAAGCCTAAGGATAGCAATGAGATTGAGAACTGGATGCCTCTTACCAAACTATTTTCCACGCACGCTGAGTGGTACATAAAATGCTAATAATATGGAAAAAGACACTGAATACTTCGCTGTCATTGAAAATGGATGCGTAGTTCTCATTGAAATTACTGATGAGATGAGAAATGCGATAGACACTCAGCATAACGGCGATGAAGAAGACTACTTCGCCGCCGTAATCTGTGAGGAATACGGCATCAGTTATAACAATTGCCAGTGGAGCTTGACCTCTGAAGCCCAGATGGCCTGCTATGGCAAGAAACCTAAATTGTAATGAAATATATCGTAGAAGAATCGCTCCGGAATTTCCAGTTCTGGAGCGGAGGCAAAGACCGTGCCGACAAGTGCTCAATCGAGGAACTTGATAGCATAGAAGAATTTCTGGAAGAGATTGAACCTGAGGACGGCTGGACTGATGGCGCCATTAACGATTTCTTCTGGTTCGACTTTGACACTCTGGCCCAGCACCTCGGATATAAAGACGAGGAAGATTTCGATATGCAGCATAGCGCCAACTATGTTGATGATGATGAACTGGCTGAATATGCTGAGAAGTGGTTCCGTGAGTTTGTCAAAAAGTATCACGATGACTACGAACTATTGAAGGCCATCGCTGACCAGTTTGGCGTAGGGCAAACTGATGAAGAATGGGAAATGTATGAGGAAAACGACAGTGTTGCCGATTACGTTATCCGTTGCTACAAGAACAACGACTACTGTCTCATGGAATATCTTTTTGATGAAGATGATTCCGGCCATGAGTATGTCGATGACCGCATCCCAACAACAATGCAACTTCGCAAATGGGCGATGACTGAAAAGGAAGAAAACAATGACACAACAGGAAATAATTGATAAAATTACAGATGCCGCCGAAAGCGTAGACTGGAGCGTAACAACCAGTCTCAACGATGACGGTTCATTGGACGTGAATTTCAATACCGACACCAAGTTCGGCCAAGACCTCAACTGCTGGGGAACACTCAGAGATACTGACTACAAATCACTCGCCGATGAAATCAAGAATTGGTATGAGGGATATGACCCAGAAGAAGAAACAATGCTTTGGGTAGGCCCCGATGGTCATGGCAAAAACGGTGCCCCATATCATCTGAGCGATGTGCTTGCTGATATGCAAGATGCGGAATCTAAACTGGAAGACCTTGCTATTGCATTGGCACAACTCGATATACAATAACACTCTAAATACTCCAAACGAAATGAAGACATTTGAAGAGTTCGTAACGGATTGGTGGAAAGACTATCTGTCCGAAGCGAGCGAAGATATACACAAAGCGCTGATGGAAAATCTCATCGGCGAAGAAGAAACCATCGAGGACTACATTCCTGAAGATTACGACAGTCCGCATGACTGGTTGGTGGACAACATGACCGCTGATGAAATCTATGAAAAGTATTTCAGCTTCGAGAATGATGGCCTGCGCCCCGACAATATGCCGGATGCTTCCGAGTTCATCTACGAGATGCTGAAAGAGAACGCAAGCTGGTGGAACACAAACGAAACACCGCTTCCCAGCTTCACGGAGACATTCCTGAGAGATATGGTAAGCCATATTGAGGGGTATGACAATCCCATCAGCTTTTTCACAGACCTCCAGAACGGCTGTCAGTCTGGCATGATTGGTATGCTCATCTACAACTCTGACTGTAAGCGTATCTACATTGAACATATCGACGATATGGAAGAATATGTGGAGCAGATATTTGAAGAGGTTGGTTACATCAAGAACGAACAGCATCTTCCTCACTACACATGGATATGCTGGATGTGTTACGAAGAGTTCGGCTTTCAAATTGGCCGCGAATTGTTCCCTGAAACTTTCTAAGCTATGGCTATCACAATCGAACTTGAAGCGCTCGGCTTCACCGGATTTTACCAAGGTATCTGGGATCAAGGTGAGAACGGGTACCGTGAAACTCGCGAAAAAAAATACGGCGAATACGAAGATATAGAGGATCTTCAATTACTTGATGATTGGGGTTTCGGTCCTGATTATCGAGACAGGATTGCCAAAATTTATGCGGAAGCGTATGTTGACCACCTCAATGAAACGCTCGGCACTGACCTGAAACTCGTCGGACAGTGGGTTCGCTCTCCTCGGTATTACAATTTCACAACTGATGAAATTTACTGCAAGGTGGAAATCGAAGACTTAGAAGCGCTTGCCAATCGTCTTCGTGTACTATGTAATGATACTCGCTATAAGGAATATGTAATCGAAGCCATCAAAGAGAACCACACCAGTTGCAGCGGATTCATCTCATATATGAGCAACAAATTCGAGGACTGGATGGAGTTCATCGATGACCCACAAGATTTCAGATATATCAGCTGTCTGATTGGCTACATAGTCAATGCTATCAATCCCGGTTCTTTAAGAGACCTCAACGGAAGTGTTTATTGCTGGGCCTCAGAGCAAGGCTATCAAGAAACTGAGCCTGAGACAGACGAAGCTAAAGAAGAATGGGAACTCTATCTCAAGTATCGCGAGGTCTATACTGAATATTCCAGAAACCATCCGATGCAATACGAGAACCCAGATAAGAATTTCGGCCCCAACTACATTGTTGTGGATTGGGATGATTACAAGGAAGGCTTCCTTGAATACGCTGAGAAATACGAACAAGAACAAAAACGCAGGGCTGCACTCGCTGCCATGCCAACAATCCCAGGATTATTTGACAATGCAACTGATATTTCCCTTACCTAACGGTGAAGAGCTCGATCTGTTAGGCGAAGGTCCCAACGATATGGAGTATGTTTGCCGAGTTTGCGGTGAATACAAGACGCCTATCTCAGAGCTGCTTGAGGCTTACAAGCAAGAACCCGACAATCTTCGGCGTCAAGCCATCGCCGATGAAATCCGAGACCAAGCGTACTATTACGCTGATATGGTTGGCTCTTTCGACGAAGAACTCCAGCAGATGATTAGCTGGGATGTACTCGGAGAACAGGTTTACCAGTGTCTCATAACATTCGCAAGAATATGAAAACGAAAGACCGCTTCGACGAAAACGGATGGCTAAAGGATGAGTTTCTTTGGCCACTCAGACAGCAGATTACTCTCGGCAGTATCTATGTGGCTGACTACAATAATACTTTCGGTATCGCTCCCGAGTAACTATTCAGCGAATGGAAGATATAGGCACCAAATCTTGAGGATATTGAATTAAGATCTTATCTTTCAGTAATTTAATAGCTAATTTATTTGCAAATGTCAAATAAATTAGCTATCTTTGTATCT
>Ga0209064_1003062_pt1 | contig 15837 bp, 16 predicted proteins | sample Inofromicrocosms_FD_187498 | JGI IMG/M metagenome (GOLD analysis project Ga0209064, IMG submission 187498) | Mouse cecum microbial communities from Vienna, Austria - Inoculum for glucosamine and mucus D2O microcosms (SPAdes) (version 2) | ecosystem: Host-associated > Mammals > Digestive system >... | reverse complement strand
CCATCTTGATCGCCTCGGGACGGGTCCCGAAGACTAACATTATTTTCCTCATTACAGTGTATTCTTCTATTTAGCGAACGATTATTTCTTGAATGTCCCGCAAAAGTCCAGCACCTCCACGTCATCCCGATAATTCAACCCCGCAAACTCCCTATGGTTCACCAAGAAAACTACTATATCCGCCTTCTCGTATGCCTCCTTATAAGGGGTCAGCTTAAACAGCTTATGCTCCGAAACGTTCGGCTCCACCACCATGATATCAGCGTTGTTGCACGATTGCAACACCTTCGTCGTTATTCCCTTGGCCGGAGACTCGCGCAAGTCATCGATATCAGGCTTGAAAGCCAAGCCCATCATGGCCACCGCCGGCTTACGCCCATGCTTCAGCTCAAACCGTAGCATGGCGTTCCTCACTTTCTCCGCGCACCAAAAAGCCTTGTAATTATTCGTCTCACGAGCCGTCGAGATCATGCGGCTCTCCATCGGAAACTCCGCCGTAATGAAGTAAGGATCCACCGCTATGCAATGACCGCCAACACCACAACCCGGCTGTAAGATATTCACACGGGGATGCTTGTTCGCCAAATCGATCAGCTCCCACACATTGATTCCCGCTTTATCGCAGATAAACGACAGCTCATTGGCGAAAGCGATCTGTACGTCCCGGCTTGAGTTCTCGGTCAATTTACACATCTCGGCCGTCTTGCTATTCGTTGGGTGAAGCGTACCCTTCACGAACTGGCCGTAGAACTCCATCGCCTTGCGGGTAGAGGCCTCATCCATGCCGCCGATGACCCGGTCGTTATGCACCAACTCATGGATCACGTTACCCGGAAGCACCCGCTCCGGGCAATAAGCGATATAGATCCTGCCCTCCAGCTCCGGCCGTTCCGAGAAAATCAAACTAGCCATCCGTTCGGTCGTCCCCACCGGCGAGGTAGACTCGATCACGTACAAATCCCCCTCCTTCAACAAAGGAAGCACCATACGGGTAGCCGACTCCACGAACGATACGTCCGGCTCATGATCCCCCTTGAAAGGAGTGGGTACCACCATGAAATAAGCGTCGCTCACCCGAGGCTCGGTGTACGCCTTGAAATGTCCGGAGGCCAGTACCTCCCGCAACATCTCCTCCATACCCGGCTCGATGATATGCAATTTCCCTTGGTTGGTAACCTCCACCACCTGGGCGTTGATATCCACCCCGGCGATCTCCACCCCGTGCTTTGCGGCAATAATAGCCGTGGGCAGGCCAATATAGCCCAAACCCATGAAACATGCTTTCATAAGAATATATGTATTATTTTTTAAGTAAGATATTAGGCAGATCAAGAATGGTCCAACAACAATCAACCTATTGTATAAGAAAGTTTCTTCACAAAATGAATACGAATTGTCTTAGATAGGTGAAAACGGTTATACGTAAATGACACTTGATCTTCTACAATCTCGACAGAGGATGCGCCGGCCACTCTTATCGCTGCGATATTCGTCACGATCTCAGTCCGTGAACAAGACATGATCTCCACATCCGGAGCCAGATGGATCAAGCTTACGGCTTTCACGCCAGTTGAGACAGAGTCCTCTATCCTAAAACGATCCTTATCGATCATAAATCTTCGATGATGCTTACCCAAGGAACCAAAGCCATCATGCCAAGCCTCCACCTCATTCGGAGAATCTTTGAGAAGCGTCACCCTTGCCCGTCTCCCCACACGAAAGCCACCCCATACCTCGCTAGAGTTCTTATCCCCTATCATCACCGTATTATGGGCCGCCGTGCCACGCTCGTATTGCCTACGGGCTGTCTTATCATACGTAGAAATTCCGGTATCTATAACGAAAAGCTTACCCCCTATCCGCAACTCATAATTGAACGTATCCGCATGCGAATGGCCGGGTTGGTAAGAGGCCCTTATGTCTCCAACATCCACGATAGCCTCCCAATGACCCGCCATCAATTTTCGATAGCCACACGCTCCCATCGGAAGCTTTTCCCAATCCATATCCAATCGCTTAGCGTATGCAAACAATTGAGTCGGAGAAGGCGCGATTCCCTCAGCGGAATCATTCAGGAGAGGTATCGTATTATCATCATAAACGACAGAGGCTAAATGTCCCAACATGCTACTAGCCCTCTCCCGTAAGCGTTCATTCAGACCTTCCTGCCCTATAAACCGCAAATTATTCATAGAGACATTATAGCAATCCAGCAACCGATCCAACAATATACAATGATACATCGGGGATTGCTCGTAATGAGCGCCATCCGGAAGGAGTTGCTCTTCCAGTTCCCGCAACAATAAACCTTTCGCTTTTTGATAGATCGACTCATCCTTAAAATAAAGCCCGGCCCATAACAAGGAGAAAGCGTCTTCCAATAAGTGATTCCCTAAAAGATGATATTCCAGATTATCCAGTAAGATTTGATATTGGGCATACAAGGAGGGGTCCCATTCTCGCTTATTCTCTGCCGGAATATAAGGATGATATCTCGACAGGAACTTGATCCAATTGATACCTCGTAAAGCGATCGGATAAGGTTCCAGACCATTCCTATTCCCCTCTATCTCATCGACAAACTTATCGATCCAACAAACGGCCTGCTCAAAAGATATGGTTTCTTGATGAAGGTAGTCCATATAATTTAGATTATAGGACCATAACTTACCAAAGCTCTCATCGTTCCATCCAAGGAAGGCGGATTCCTTACCCAAGAAAGAGAAATGCCCCGTAACACTATCCAAGTCCGTATATTTCGAGATGAAAAGTTTAAAAGACAAAGGATGTCCCACTCTCGGTAATGACAATACATACCGAAAGCTCCTGTATTTCCTAATATATGCCCGTAGCCTATACCAGACTTGATAACGAACTTGGCGAGGTCTCAAGTTCCGAAGAGTAGAATAATATAACAAGATATGCATGGAGTATACAGAAAAAAAGAGTTATCACTTTCGCTTCACATCCAATTCATAATATCTATTCCTACGATCTGACTCTATTATTCTCATAGGATTTCCAAATACTGTTGAATTATCAGGAACATCTTTATCAACAACACTACCTGCACCTATTATTACATTATTTCCAATAGTAATTTCACCAAAAACAACTGAATTTGCACCTATATAAACATCATTTCCTATCACAGGAACTTTTTCATCACGAAATTTTCTCCCTATGGTTACATTTTGCGCAATAACACAATTATTACCTATTTTAGTATCATTATGAATAACTACTCCTATTCCCCCATAGCCACATTTAAAATTTTCACCTATTTCCGCCGATGAAGGAATCCATCCTCCAAATAAGACACGATTCAAATAAGAAATAGATTTTGCGACTTTTACAAAACCACACTTATGAAAAAAATGTCCTATACGATACAACTTAACAGTAATCATATTTATAAAGATTTAAAAGGTCCTTCCCGATATAAATCAAATAATTTATTATTGTTTATAGCATCCACGACCTGGACAAAACGAGAGCATACATTCTCTGGAGACCATTCTTGTATACTATCCAACGACATATATTTTAAGCGTTTTAATTCTATTGGATTATCAATAAGATATAAAAGTTTCTCTTCTATTTCATCAACATCATTACGATATAAAACCAAGCCGTTAACTTTATCTTTTATCATAGTCTTTATACTACCGGCTTGATTACTTCCTATTATAGCACAACCTTCAGCCATAGCCTCATTAACAACAACTCCCCAACCTTCTGTTCCACTACTAGATAACACATACACATCAGCTTGATTCATTAAAGAACGCACCTTTTTTGTTGGAAGAAAATCTTGATGAGTTATGACATCCTCATAACCAGATATAAGTTTCAATACTTTTTTTCACATTCTCCCTTGCCGACAAGCGTTAAATGAATATCTGATCTAATTTTAGATACTCGAATAAAAGCTTGTACTAAATTTTCCACTTTTTTCCAAGCCAACATCCTACCACACCAAAGGATATTGATTTTACCTTGAGGTAACAAATATTCAATTGTCGGATTTTGTTGTATAGAAGTACACATATCCAAAATTAAACATTCTCATCGGACACACCCCAATAGTTCTAAAATCAGCTGCAGCATATTCCCCTTGTGATAAGTAAAAAAAACAGGGAGATTTTGACATTCGATAGAACTCATACCATAATTTCAGCATATAAGGTCTTAACAAACGAATTTTTCCATAAGGAGGCTTAAACCAACGTTCCGAAAAATAGAATGTTATTTTATCTTTAGCTAAACGCTCTTTCATCTGTGGATAAAAATTATAGTCGTGACATAAAACAATATCCGCTTCTATAAACAATGAATTAAAAAGAGTTCTATTTTTCGTAATATCTATAATCCACTTTTCTTCAAATTCAGGAAAACACATCATTTTTCTTCGTTGCTCATAAGTTTCTAATGCAGCATACCATACATTATCTGGAAATATTTCATAAAGTTCCTTAACAAAATAGGCCTGATGATGATTCACAACCGATGACACATATAATATCTTCATACTCTTAAGATAATAAATGATAGATCCATACACTTACAATAATTTTTTATTCGAAAACAAAGACTTACAAATACGCCTATTAAGTAATTGTTTCATGACAAAATAAAGAACATAACCATAACAAAATAGAGGTATAACAGCAGCTAAACTAGAACGAGGAAGAATCATACATTTCATAAATATAAACACAGATATAAAAAGATAAAATGAATACTTTGCAGATAAATTATCTAATAACGCAAGCATAACACCTACCAATAAAGACAATATTACAAACAATATAGGATTACCTTGACAAGACAACAAATAAAGATCAGAAAGCACAGTCCATCCAAGCCCAAATCCCTCATTAAAAAGACTTGGATTCAACTCATGACACAAATGATATGAAAATGAAATATCTTGAGGAAGCATACTATTTCCAAACAATCCCCAAAACCATGTAGCTCCAGGAATGAATGTCTGAAAATATGCAATTGCTGGATAACTATCAATTAAACGAGATGCATCAAAAACCATTAAAGAAACTCCATTTTGATAAAAGAAAAAAACGACAGTATCAAATACATCAGTAAAAGAGTAAGAAGACAAATCAAACTCCTCTACTCTTATTGAATAAGAAAATAAATATAACAAAATAATCAATGATAGAAAAGAATATACTATAAGTTTTTTAATATTCACCTTATGTTCTAATGAATAAACCCAAATTAGGAACAAAAACAAAGAAGCCATAGCAGTGCGTGTTCCTATAAACAAATCAACAAGAGAATTTACAAAAAAAAGAACTAGATATTTTTTCTTTAAAGAAACATCTCCAAATACAATCGAGATAGAAAGAAAAAAATAGATTATCACATCCATAAACTTACCACCTGGAGAATACTCTTCTACTTGATCCATAAAAAGAGACAAATACCCACCTGACAAAGCGACAACTAGTGTAGAATAAGCATGTTTCAAAATCAATATACAAAACAAAGGAAACAACAAACTTGATACACGTCTTATTTTCAAGCTAAAAATAGCAGAAGAACTTAAGACTATCATAGGTTTAATCATTCTACATATATATAAGCAATATCCTAATGTAGAAAAAACAACAAAAGCAATAACATATAAAAACAAATCTCTCTTTCTTAAATATCCAACACTATAATCATAAAATGACGTAGGAGAAAACACATCTCCTTCATACCCTAATACATTTGCAATAAATCGTCCTCCTATAAACACAGAAAAAGACAACATAAACATAATAAATATTCCTATTTTATTATGAGAATAAAACCAAATAGATATGATTGATAATAATAAAACAGCAATATATAAAAAAGAGAATAACTTATCAGATATATTATCACTTAAATATACAAATGCCAAAAGAGAGAGAGAAACAAGCATATATAGAATAAGTCTAGTCCATCTTTTTATAGCAAAACTACGCAGACATGAATAGATCATTTTTATTATATTACCAACAATTATTACTCAAAATCTTCATCATACAATGGTCTAGCACCATGTGTAAATCCTCCGCTATCTGCATATCATCAATAGGAATATGTACGTTGTGTTGGACCATTTCTATCAACTGACCCCCACTATACCCGGTCAAGCCCACTGTTACGCCTCCATTTTCATTCGCATAATCTATCGCTTTCAACACATTCATGGAATTACCCGACCCAGAAATTCCAATCACAATATCTCCCTTTTGATAGAAGTTCTTCAATTGCTCAACGAAAATATCCTCAAAAGACAAATCATTGGCATAGGCCATCAAAGAGGGGATGTTATCGTTCAAACAAATGAACTTGAACTTCTTATCTTGGTTCATTGAAATGCCTTTATTAAAGTCACACACATAATGGGAGGCCGTAGCAGATGAACCACCATTGCCCATTATGAAAATCTGTTTCCCTGACTCTTTGGCATCTACCAACACATTCATCAAGTCACTTAAATCCGATTTACTAATCTTATCGATCGTAACCTTAAGTCTATCGAAATAAGCGGTTATCTCTTGCGTATAATCCATCATATTAATCACTGAATTTATCTCCTACATAAATTATCTTTGATCCAAAATCATCGAAATGAAAACTCATCTCATTCATTCCCTTCATCCGTGCCCTAAAAGCATCCTGTCTCTCCTTCGGACAATAGAAAAGGATAAAGCCCGCACCTCCGGCACCCAACAACTTACCGCCCAAGGCTCCGGCACGAATGCCCCTATCATACATCTCATCTACCACACCCGTTGAGATACCTGAAGTCAATGACTTCTTCATCAACCATCCCTCATGCAGGATACGTCCAAAATCATCAAGCAGATTACTCTCTAGAGAGGAACGAAGTTGATAGGCTAATTGAACCATCTCTTTTTGAGTCTTAAACTTTCTAACGTCACTAATCGCCGCTGATTGGCTTTCCAGAATAGCATTGGCAGAATGCTCTCCTCCCACAAATACCATTAACAGATTATCCTCCAACTCCTTTTTCTTACCGGGATCCATGATTATCTTCTCCACGTTTACCGTTTCATCCTCATAAAAACTTATGAAATTAAGGCCTCCACAAGCAGCCGCATATTGATCCTGTTTTCCGATAGGCGAACCGACCTTATAAATCTCCACATCACAGGCTAGCTGCCCCAACTTCTCACCGCTGGTCGCTTTTCCCAAATAAGCCCGAACCGCATTCAACAGACCTACCGTAAAAGCAGAGCTAGATCCCAGGCCGGTTCCCGACGGGATATCCGCTATGGAGTTTAGGTCTACACCACTGAGCTGATACATTTTCAATACTTCTCGAAATATAGGATGATGGATATCATCTATACAATCAACTAATTCCGTCTTAGAATATTTCAATTGAATTTTCTTCTGATCAAAGAACGGATGGATAGCTATATACATGTATTTGTCTATAGAGGTACTCAATACAGCCCCCGTCGTTCGATGATAAAACGATGAGAGGTCAGAGCCTCCACCCGCAAATGAGATGCGAAAAGGGGTTCTCGATATAATCATTACAATACGTTTATTTAGATAATTGTTTTCAAAGCGTCTAACAGAGCGTAAGGTTTGTTCATCTCTATTTGGATAGATGCTTTACAACCCGCGTTCTCTCCTGCTTGCACATCACTGGAACGGTCACCTATCATATAGGATTGGCCCATGTCTATATTCCAATCCTTAGCTGCCTGAAACAACATTCCGGGAGCAGGTTTCCTACAAGCGCATTTTATCTTGTACTCCTTCCGTTCCTCCGGATAGCCAGCGTCAGGATGATGCGGACAATAATAGATAGCATTCAAATAGGCCCGCTCATGCCCTAACAAAGTCGCCAACTTTGCATGGATATAATCCAACTCTTCCAAATTGCAAAGATTACGAGCTATCACCGGCTGATTGGTCACAACGATCGCCAAATACCCTTTTTGATTAATATAACGAATGGCTTCTCCAACTCCTTCAATAAGTTCCACTTGCTCAGGTTTACAGAGTAGGTTCACCTCTTTAGAGATAACCCCATCACGATCCAAAAATATGGCAGGCCGTGTATATTTCCTATTCAAGCGATCCACCTTCCCGCTCGTCACATCATCGCATACGGAATAATAACGATCGGGAGTACCCATATCCTTGATGTATTCGAAAGACACGTATCCGAACAAGTTCATCCCTTTATTCAAACAAGCGGGAAGTACATGCTTCTCTATGTGCGACTTCGTTCCTATCTCTATCTGCTCCAAAACCTTCGGAGAGAAGACAAACAGTGCGGCATTCACCATATTATGGCTCACGAAATCATCAGCATGAGGCTTGTTACAAAAACGTAACACACGTCCACTTGAATCCAGTTCAACAATATCAGAGTCATAGGGATGATCATTCGGATGAAGGAAAAGAGTAGCATCCGCCCGCTTGCTCTTATGGTAATTGAGCATAGCATCCATATCAAAGTCCATCACCGTATCTCCATAAAAGACAAAGAAATCTTCCGTTAACTTATCTCTCAATAAGCCCAAAGCACCGGCCGTACCCAAAGGTCTCTCCTCTATAAAATACTCAATGCTCACACCCCACTGACAGCCATCCCCAAAATACTGCTCTATCTGATCACCCATGTGACCGATAATAAACAAGAAGTCCGTATAACCATAACGTTTAGCCATCTCAATCTCGTACTCCAAAATAGGCTTACCTGCGACAGGAATCATTGCCTTGGGAATTTCACTATTCACCGATGCGATACGAGTACCTTGACCACCCGCTATTACAACCACCTTCATTTTCCTAAAGCTTTTTGGATGGCTAATCTTACAGATTCATTAGACGTATAAGCCGCTTTCCAGCCTAACGTATTTACTTTGGTCAAGTCGTAACGAAACTCGGGCACGTCACCAACCCATCCACGATCACCTCCGCTATATTTGATCTTAGCGTTCAAGCCCATCTCCTCAATCACCATAGCAGCTATTTCTTTCACCTTCGTCCGGCTATCAGATCCCAACATATATACGTTATAAGCATCAGAGGCATGGTCTATCACGTAAAGAATACCTTCCACCAAGTCTTTCACATACACATAAGGCTTATACTGCTCGCCATTGCCCAACACTTCTAACTCAGCCGGATTCTTCCGTAGCTTATGGATAAAATCATAAATCACACCATGAGTGAAGCGCTCACCTACCACATTAGGGAAACGAGTGATCCATGTCTGAATCAGATAAGTAGCACTAAATGCGCTAATAAATGCCTCACTAGCCAACTTACCGGCACCATAATTAGAAACAGGACATAAAGGGCCGTAATTCTCGTTTAAAACATCACTTGTCTCACCATAAATAGCGGAGGTAGAGGCAAAAAAGAGCTTTCTTATTCCAAACTCCTTCAAATATTGAAGCACATGGAAAGTCGTATTGAATGTCAGATCATAGTCAACCTTTGGATCTTTCCCGCCCTTTTGAATATCAGAGTTAGCCGCCAAATGATACACCATGTCAAATTTTTTGTTCTTGAAGATAGTTCTCATAGCTTCTACATGAAGTAAGTCTTCTTCTATAAACTCAAAATCAGCTCTCCCAAAAAGGTGCGAGATATTCTCTTTCCGCCCCAGCACCAGATTATCCACAACTGTAAGTCTATGCCCTCTTTCTAAAAGAGCGTCACAAAGATGGGAACCTATAAAACCGGCACCACCCGTAATTAAGATTTTCATGAATGAAAGTATTTATAGTTATATCGTTTTTTTACCACATATAACATGCTCCACAAACTCATGCGATGAAGAAGTAGCATTAATCTAAAACGAAAAGGCAATTTCGTCAAAAGCGAGATTCTCCTCAACATCAAATTAATATCTCTTTTCTGTTCTTCATTCGCAAAGTGATTTTGAAGAAAAAAACCTAATGGCCCAAAAAACACGGACAACGCTTTCTTTATAAAAAAACTCTTCATTATCTTTTCCTTTACCTTACAATCAGAGAAATCCAATAAAGAATTAGCCACTAACAGACTATCATTCATTTTTTTATCACCAAATTCTTGCCGCGCTAACGAACCTAGTCGAATTCGATAATAATAGAAAGGTATATCTGTCACACAAACTTTTTGAGCTAAATACAATGCACGTGGAGTAAATTCATTATCTTCAAAATAAATTCCCTCTTTAAACTCAAGTTGATTTTCTAGCCAAAAAGTTCGTTTATAAATATACAACCAGACCATAGGAAAAGACAAATATCGTAGTAAATAATCCTGCCCCTTAAATATCCCTTGTGCTGTAAAAATAAGTTGGTTGTTTTGTTGCTCCAAACCTTCACCTTTTTCATCTACAAACTTAAAAGTTCCAATCAATATATCTGGATTTAACGGATAATAACAAATAAAAAAATCAGAAAAAACAATCGAATCTATATAATCATCACTATCCATAAAATAGATATATTCACCTTTTGCTAAAAGCGAACCCGCATTCCTTGCAGCAGATAGTCCTGCATTCTTTTGATTACATATACATACAAATGAATTATCCAATAAATCAGAAATATCTTCCAATGAATCATCCGCATATACATCTTGTACAAGGATGACCTCATAACTCAAATCTGTAATAGAAAGTACAGACTCTAAACATTTACGGATATAATTCTTCACATTGAATACCGGGATAATAATTGATAGTTGCATAAATATAATATTAGGATCAATAATTGAAATAAACGAAAGCATCTCTGTATATTCGACCTTTTTAATAAATAGCATTCATTGCTATCACTTGAGTAAATTCAAATGCCAATCTTTGTAAAGTAATGTTACCAAGCAGAATCCCTCCACCGCTACCGCCATCACTGTCACCGTATATATATTTATATTCTCCGTCATCCAAAGCAGCCCAGTACTTGCTAAGAAGAACAAGCAATTAGCTACCATCGCTCGCATATAGACGGATGAGTAGCCAAACGGAATAAGACGATTTCCTCCCAAGAAGTTATTAAAGGACACTAAGATTGCAGACAACCCCAACAGACGAATAATTAGAGATGCCACTTCTATGTATTCTCCCGTAAAAAGATACACAATCCATCCGCTATAAACAAATAAAACGGCATAAGCCAATAAAACGATCCCCGCCACCAAGAACATCATCTAGTTAACAAAACATACATTACGTTCACGGGAAATCTTCGGGAAAACCGCTTGTCCCATCATGGAAGCAGGAAGTTTAATCAAAAGCGAAACCTTCTCTGCCATATCATAGATAGAAACCTCCGACATACCCAAGAAGGAACCAATAACCAACTTGTTCACATTCACATAGATTTGGGTAGAAAGAATAGAAACGAATAAAGAGAGGCTCTCCTTATAAGCAGAGATCAACTCTCTCATAGGGATCAAGGACAAATTTATCTTCTCCTCCCCTAACACGATATAGAAAGACAAGCAACCCGCCAATATGGCACCGATTCCATTCAAAAGCGGTACCAGCAGATAATCTTCATGGTCATGGACAAACAAGAATATAGCGACCACAAATAACAGACGAGATGACAAGTTCACAATCGTGATATACTTCATCCTCTCGATCCCTTGAAAGAACCAGATAGGTAATAAGAGCTCATTGAATGTCAATAAGAAAGAAATGGCATAAACCAAATAATAATTCTTAAAAAACGAAAATATACTTATTACCGATAAATACACGATAAGGCAAATAAGCCAAAGGATAAATTTACACAAATAAATGGAGGAGACTATTTGGGACAATCTCTCCTTATCTCCTTTATAAACAGCCACATTTCTCGCTCCGGACATATTAAAGCCAAAATTTATCACCAACGACACATAAGATATAATAGTCTGAGCAAACACAAGTACCCCATATAACTCCAACCCTACAACACGCAATAAATAAGGATAGGTCAGCAACGGAAATACGATCGTAAAAATCTGTAATATGCTCAAATAGGAGAAATTAACCAATACAGTCTTATTCCTCATCAGCTTTTCAAAAAAAAACATTATTTTATTGAATACAGAATCAATTACTACTGAAAATATCCCTCATCCCTCCCCCTGCACAAACTTCACGATCGTCCGGCGGATATTGCGCAAGCTCTTACCTTGCCCGAAGGAGAGCAGGGGGATGATGGCGTTGAAGAATTCCTTGCTCTTGATAAGTTTGGCCGGTTCTACGCAGTCACAAAAGACCTCGTTGAAAAAGTCGGTCAGCACTGTTTGGCAGAGGGTGGCCACATCCGGGCATTAGGCGATTCGCTTTACGAAGTCGTGACGCACTTCCTCGTCTTGGATATAGGAGGCTAATAAATCACACAGCTGCGGATCCGGCCTCACGTCTTTTTCTGAAACGCCCTCCGGCTTTTTTCCCGAGTCCAAGCAAATATATTGAATGCCAAACATGACGTTGGGCAGCACCTAAATCAGTCTGCCATACGCTATATTGGTGGTTTGCCTATCAAAATGACACACTATTAAAACTTAATTTCTTTTAGTGGACACTAGTGATCCCGGTTGTTATAATCCGCATAGGAAATCCAAGCCCCACATGCATCCTAACGGACATAATCCGGATCATACTCAGGTATCACCCTAGCGAAACGCCAAGCTATATCTTTCAGATTACTCAATGACATTATATAGGTTTGTACTCAAAATAGAGTATGTCCTTTCCCCAAGGTATTTATAATTTTAAATTATTCTTGTTTGACTATGCCTAAATTTAAAACGAGGAGAAATAAATCCCCTCGTCCTAAAAATCAATTCATCAATTTAATGGAATAGATAAGGGTAGTACCCGTAGTCTTATACTAAGCAGAAATTGCTATCTGAAGAGGAAGTACTTCCACAGAACGGCGTACCATCGGTGTAATTAAATCCTAGTTATTATTATCGGTTAAGCGCACTTTTATCTGGCATGAGGTCTGAGTATTCATCATACAAACCACATAATATCCGCATGGAATCTCCAAAGGAATATTTGAAACATTTCTCAATATTTGGTTCATATTTTTGTATTTTATAAAGTTATTAATCCCTATGCGTAACCAGCAAAAACAGCTATCTGTTTGTCCTTCCCTATCTTCTAGGGAAATTTCCAAAGGAAAGTTACCCCCGGCCATTGCCGGAACTTCTATGATTTGCCCGTCAACCAATTACATACCGATGGGCAAGTGTCTTGAACGGGTTTGTCCCCCAGAAACGGTGCATACACCCATATCCAAAATAGTTACTTACTCAGCCGATAAAGCCTGCTTACAATTATTATAATCGATTCGAGATCTCTTTGTACAAGCGATACAAGAACTGAAACAACTCATAGCCACTAAATTCACCATCAGCTCCAATACCTAAATTAGTATTGTTACTTCCGAAAAATTTATCATCCAGTAATCGAGGACCACTAAGGACCAACCGAGGATAATACATCTGCTTCCACAGAGACATATCCTCAGAAACCAGTTTCATATTTTTTCTTGTTTTTTGATATTCAGAAACATACTTTTCTAACATCTCAGCACAACTCAACATCTCAGAACAATTCATGATCTTCATCATATCCATAGATTGAATCTTATGAAGTGTGATTGCTTGAAATAATCGATACAAGAACTGGAATAACTCTTCTCCACTGAATTCACCATCATTACCTATACCAAGGTTTGATTCTCTGTCATTACCAGTATAATACTTGTCATCTGGCAATTGAGGACCGCCATGAACCAGATTCCTATAATAGTCATGCATCCAAAGTCTCATATCTTCACCAGTAAATTTGACGCATCCTCTTGTCGCAGGAAATCTATCCACATACTTTTCTAACATTTTTGAACACTCCTGAATTTTGCAAAACACATCAGGTGTATACATATGCATCCCACTACCAAATATATTTGGAAATATATCCATATCGGCACCTACCATCTCATTTACATTGAATAGGTCTCTCATTTGGGATAAATCAGTCAAATTATCAAGATCCATTGTTTTCATTTTTTAATTTAACATCCTTTTAAAATCATCTTTCTTCACAACAAGCATTTGAGGAGAAACGTCCTAAGACACTTCTCCTCAAAGCTTTTCCCTTTATTGCAAATCCTCAATTTTACAATCCGGTGTCTTGGGTAACTTATGACACTTGAATGCGATCAACTGCATACCTTTGATTTTTAAAGTTTGCGTTTTCTTATCATAACCAGATTCTACCTTCTTATCATCCGTATTATGAGCGCCACTAAGCTTAAAAGGCCCCCAATTAACGGAGGCTCCAGCTTTTACATGAGCCTCAATAGTAGAATTCATCGTATCTAATGCGGAAGACTTTATCTCAATATCCTTTATAAAGATCGCAGTTGTAGCATAAGCAGGGAGATGTCCCTTGGGAGCAGGCTGACCATCGGACAAAACTCCATGTATCTTTTGATCCCAGTCCCAACATTGATTGGTCAGAAACTCTGGCGAAAACCAACCACGACCAAGCATAGCCTGAGTTATCTTAAACTTCATAACGAAGTCTTTACAAGAAAGACTACCTTCAAGAATATCTTTCTGGACATTATCCGCCCCTCCTTTTACAGACCAGAAAAGAAATTTATAGGATGCCTGTGCATTTGTCGTATGATGAGCCTCTCTATCATATTTTTTCTCTGAAGCGGAATTGAACACGAACTCTGTCCAACCTTTATCCGAGTTGACAAAACTACTTGGATAAAGACTTGTCATGTAGTAATCACTCCCCGACTGGGATTCCTTCAATAGAGCCGCATCCAGTTGAGCCTCCATCTCTGCTTTCAACAAGGCCATACTACGTTGCGAAGTATGTTTAATATACGCATTTATTTTCTCAACATCATCTTTATACCCTTCCGATACCCATGAGTTTAACGCTTGACGGACTTGCATCTCGTACAAATGACCATTTACCGCAAAATCCTGGACTGCTAGTTGCGTCTCAGCATTGATGGCAGATAGACGTTTATTATTATAAATCATGACGGCATCCATGTATTCAGCAAATTTAGCTTTATATGCCTTAACCATCGGACTATCTTCAACTGTCTCGATAGGATTCTCCTTCTTAAAATCAAGCACATCATACTTAACAGCCTTAGAAACCAACGCATTACGAAGCGCTAATAACCTCTCCTCTTCTTCTTTTGTTAAATTATCCTTTGGCACCTTTGAAAAACGAAGCACATCCTTATAAACATTCCATAATACAGCTCCGTGCTGATCAAATAAACCATTAATTATACCATCATCCGGAATGTTATTGGCTACACGAGAGAACTCAAACGCATTTCTATTCAGTTGGGCTGTTTCCACTCCATCAGCTCCATTAAGTCCCTTTATAGCGAATTGTAAATCTTCCGCCTGGAAAGGTATTCCCGGCAGGCACCAAGCCAAATAATCACTTTCGTTTCCAATAACCGCGTTCTCTCCAGAAAGTACGTCTTGAATTTTACCAAGAAGCGCTACTAATAATTTGTCCTCCATAATTATTCTCCTTCTAATTTAATTTTATAGGCTAATGTTACGCCCGTCGTACGATAAACCGCTGTACTTTCAGACAGTGGGTTATAAATAACTTTAGATCCAGACTCCTTGGTAGAACCTAAAATCGCTTTTACCTCAACCCAAACCTCATTGCCAAAATCAAGATTATATTGATTCAAATCAATGGTAGCCGATTGAGGATTAGGATAAGTATCAGACCAGCCAGAGCATCCTCCATTCCATTTCACACGAAATTTTTGAATGAATCCCGCAGAATTC
>Ga0209064_1003060_pt1 | contig 15848 bp, 13 predicted proteins | sample Inofromicrocosms_FD_187498 | JGI IMG/M metagenome (GOLD analysis project Ga0209064, IMG submission 187498) | Mouse cecum microbial communities from Vienna, Austria - Inoculum for glucosamine and mucus D2O microcosms (SPAdes) (version 2) | ecosystem: Host-associated > Mammals > Digestive system >... | reverse complement strand
TATATTCATTGCGGGTAAAGCTATGATGTAAACTTGATTCGCCTGAATGCTTATATCTGTTATAGATATTACATATTACTCCTTTATGAATTTTACAGCATCTTGATAATTCACTGGCACTCATTATACCGCTTTCTAAGACTGTTACTATAAACTTCTTAAACTCATAGCTGTATTTTCTTGCCATATACACTCCTTATATGGCTCGTCCAACTTTTTTGGGTAAGTTCAAAGTATCTAAAAATATATACATCAAATATATTATGCACTTTTGCAGTATATATAATTTTGTAAATCCATAATTACAAAAAAAGGCACCTTTAAAAAGGTACCTTTTATATTTTTAATACTTAATAATTATCTTATTTTTACATTCACTATTTCTTTGCCCTCTGGGTCAATAGTGTGAACTGCACAAGCTATGCAAGGGTCAAAAGAGTGAATTGAGCGTATGATTTCAAGTGGTTTATCCATTTCTGCAACAGGAAGGTTCATTAATGACTCTTCATAAGGACCTTTTCTGCCTTTGTCATCTCTTGGACCTGCTGTCCATGTAGATGGAACAACTGCACTATAATTTTCAATTAAACCATTTTTAATTTTAATCCAGTGAGAAAGCATACCGCGTGGTGCTTCATTGAAACCAACACCAATGTATTCTTTATCAGTTGGCACTTCTTTTAAATAGTTTACATAGCTTTGGTCTGTTTTGCAGTTATCAAGTAATTTTTCTAAGCAGAGATATGCATGGTCAACCATTAATAAGGACCTGATTGCTCTTGCTGCATTACGGCCCATTACAGAATTAAGCTGTGGAATAGTTACACCAGCTTTTGATGCAACAAAATCAACATATTTTTTAACAAGTGGGTCGCCTGCCATATAGCCTGCTAATACTTGAGATATTGGACCAGTTTGAGTAACATTATCTTCAAAGCGTGGTGCTTTTGCCCAAGAATATTTGCCATTTTCCTGCCAGTCAGTATATGATGGAATTTGTTCTCCATCATAAGGGTGCAGTGTATCTTGTGGGTTTTTATACCATGCATGAGTAGTGTTTTCTGTAATACCCTTTCTTAATGCTTCATCTTTCCAAGTTTTAATTTCTCTAAAATTATCGCCAATAATTATGCCACCTTTCAAACCAAATTCAGTTAATTCGCTGTTCATTGGTATGTCTGGCACTGCGATATAGTTAGGCGAACATTTACCAAGGTTAAACCAGTCTTTATAAGCACCAGCGATTGCAATAACATCTGGAATATATACACATCTTACAAAATCAGCTGTATCATCAAGAAGTTTTTTAATCCACTGAACTCTTTCCATATTAAGAGCAGCCATACTGTCAAAATTAATTGCAGTAGATACACCACCAACAGTTAAGTTTTGGATATGTGGATTTTTACTGCCTATAATAGCTACAGCTTCAGCAATTTTGCGTTGATATTCTAATGCTTCTAAATAGTGAGCAAAAGCAATTAAGTTTATTTCTGGAGTAAGTCTCATATCTTTATGACCCCAGTAACCTGAGCCATAAATACCTAAATTTTTAGTTCCAACAAAAGCTGCTAAACGATCTTTAGCATTTTTCATAGCATTAAAAGAGTTTGTCGGCCATGCTTTGCCTATTGGGGAATAAGCAGCAAGGCTTTCTGCGATTTTACCAGCTGTTGCAGGGTCTGCAGATAATGCACTTACAATATCTACCCAGTCTAATGCTGTTAAGTGGTAGAAGTGAACTATATGGTCTTGTAAAGACTGCATAGTTGATACTAAGTTTCTAAGCATGTGGGCATTAACAGGAACAGGCACATTTAAAGCATCCTCAACTGTTCTAATAGAGCATAATGCATGAGTTGTTGTGCATACGCCGCAGAAACGCTGAGTCATAGCCCATGCACTGCGTGGGTCTTTGCCTCTCATAATAGTTTCAATACCTCTAAATGCTTGAGCAGATGACCAAGAGTTAGAAACTTTACCGCCTTCTACTTCTACATCTATACGCAAGTGACCTTCAATCCTTGTAATCGGGTCTACTGTAATTCTATTTCCATTAACTGGCATATAAATCTCCTTTTCTTATAATCTTTTTAGGCTTACAAGCCCTTTTAAGCATACTATATATATGCTTTTCACAGGCTAAAAAGCCTAGTGATGATGCCCATGGTTTTCCAGATTTGGAAGCACAGGGGTTAATTTAACAAGCACCATATATCCAAATATTTCTATGGCAATAAAGCTTAAAGTAATTAAAAATTCTGCTACACTTGGGAAATATGTATTCCATTCTGCTCCAGGATTAAAGCCTACATTATATACACCAATCCTATACATACCTCCGCCGATTAAAAGAAGCATACCAACTAAGAATATACCGCTTTCACTTCTAGCGTATTTGCATGTTAAAATCATAAGTGATGGCACTATAACTAATATAAGTTCAAGCCAAAACCATATTGACTGAGTAGAAAATGCAAAAGCATTTGACCAGCCGCCGTTTAAAGTAACAGAAATAACCCTTACTATAAGCCAAAAGCCCACAACAAAAGGGATAACTTTTGATAAGTCTACTATTTCTTTTTCAAATGGTCGTTTTAATAATCTTGTAGAAAGAACAGTTTCAAAAGCTGTTATAGAAAAGCCCATTAAATAAGCATTGCTTAAAAATAACAGTGGTAAAAAGCCAGTCTGCCACATTGGGTCAAGTTTATAGCCCATTAATACATATAATGTTCCTAATGATGACTGGTGCATTGTTGGCAGAGTAGCACCTATTGCAACAATAACAAAAAGTGCTGTTGAAAATCTTTTTTCCCATATTTTGCCAAATTCCACAAGTTTTGGAGATTTTGCTTTATCGCTGTCTGCAAATTTTTCAAACACTGCAGGGAGATATTCAAGTATTAATACCACACAGTATGCCATGATACAAAGTGCAACTTCAAAAAGTGCTGAATTAGGGTTCATTCTGCTAGGTACAAAAAAGCCGTAAGAGTTCCAGTAACGACCAATATCCACCATAACTGAAAGACCTGCTAAGCTGTATCCAAACATACTTGCGAGAACTGCCGACCTAACCATTGAATGATATTTAAAATTATTCATGATATATACAGTAACTGCTAATACATAACCACCACAGGCAATTGCAGAGCCAGTCGCCACATCATAGGAAAGCCATATACCCCAAGGGTAGCCGTTTGAAAGGTTAGATACAGGACCAATACCTACAAAGTATCTGTAAACAACAAGAGCCATACCTATACATATCACTGCTAATACAATAAAAAATGCAGGAGTAAGAATAGGGGCTTTATGGATTGCATATTCTCTTTGCTTACTCATTATTAGTCCTCCTCATGTTCGTGATGTTTTTTAACATTTTTACGAACAACTATAGATAATGCTGCAAAAAGGGCTATTGGAGCAATACCATATTTATAAATTGTATGCTGAATGCCTTCTGATTTATAAGCAGTTGCTCTATCACCTATTTTATCAACAGGGAAGTCAAGTTTTCTGAAATCAACAGCAGAAATCACAAGCTCGCCTGTTCCACCATAAACTTTTTCGCCAAGAACAGATTCGCCTCTAGCTGTATCTTCATAATATTTGTTTTCGCCTTTTTCTTTTGATTTATTAATACGGTCATGAGCAAGAGCAAGCATATCTTCCCTTCTGCCATATAATACAGCACCAGTAGGACATACTTTTGTACATGCAGTGCCTTTTTTAGGGTTATCTTTATATACAGCATTACCCTCTGCATCAATATCAAAATCATTAGTTTTAAGGTTAATTGTTGAGCGGCACATATCACATTTAGTAATTTTTGGATTTGCTCTGTGCCATTCAAATGCTGGTATGTTAAATGGACATGCCATTTGACAATAACGGCAGCCTATACAGCGGTTAGGGTCATAAGTAACAACACCATCATCTTTATCTTTTTGTAATGCACTTACAGGACATGCAGATACACAGCCCGGTTTTTTACAGTGCATACAGTTCTGTTTAATGAAATGAGATTTTTCATTTTCATCAACATATTTTCTAATAATAGTTCTAAGTCTGTAATCAAGACCATTCACGCGTATCCACGGAGCTTGTGGATTAAACTGGTCTTCTTCTGCTAAAACAGGAATAACATCATTATTTTCAATAAAATTGCGTTCCTCTTTTGGTTTGTTAAGATTATCAGCTCTGTTTACAAAGTTTGTTTCATAGCATGCAACAACGCAGGCCTGACAGCCAATACATACAGTTGAATCATAAAATTTAACCATAGTATCTTTAGCAAAAGGTTCCCCCTCATCTGATGCTACTGCATAAGACGGAGCTAAAGTTAGCACACCTGCTGTTGCTGCAGAGCCTGCTGCTGCCTTTAAAAAATCGCGTCTATTTGTTTTCATCCTCTGGCTCCTTTGGAAGTTTACTTGCAAATACTGCTCCTGCACCTATTGCAGCACCAACAAGACCGCCAACTACAGCTGCTTGTGCAACGGAGGATTCTTTACCTCTACCTTGTGTTTCAATTATATTTGAATGTGGTTTTGGTTGAGCCACTTTAGCTAATGAGAATAAGCTGTCTTTAAATAAAACTGTTCCTTCTGTGCATCCTATACATGGGCAGCCGTTACCAATAGGCCATGCAGCACCATCATTGAAATGTATTATTGAACAGTTTGCATAAGTTTCAGGACCTTTACATCCCATATGATATAAACACCATCCATTTTTGTGACCTTCATCACCAAATTCTCTTACAAAGCGTCCAGCATCAAAGTGTGGTCTGCGTTCGCAGTGTTCATGAATTAATCTGCCGTAAGCAAATGTTGGACGGTGTGCTCTTTCATCTTTCATAGAAAGGTTTGCAATAGATGGTATTTTTAAGCCTTTTTCTGGCAGTTTGTTAAATGTAGCAACATATAAAATAACACTTAATATATTATGTGGGTTAGGTGGGCAGCCCGGGAGTGAAATATATTTATTTTTTAAATCATCATCAGACCATTGCATATCACCAGCAAGAATATCTATTACACCTTTTGCCTTAGTTGGATTTGGCTCAATAGCAACAATACCACCAGAGCATGCACATGCACCAAGAGATACAACAACAGCAGCTTTTGCAGCAGCTGCTTTAAAAGAATCTACTGCTGTTTTGCCGCCAATTTGACAGCACACTGCCATATCATCTGTTGGTATAGAGCCTTCAACTACAAGTATATATTTACCTGCATGCTTTTCAATAGCATTATGCAGTGATGCTTCAGCCTGATCACCAGAACCTGCCATTAATGTTTCCTGATATTCAAGGTTAATTATATCAAGAACAACTTCTGCAATGCTAGGATGGTTAGCTCTTAATAATGCTTCAGAACATCCAGTGCACTCTTGGAAATGAAGCCATATTACAGGCGGACGCTTATCTTCTCTGCCTGCTTGTGCAATAACTTCTTCAGCCATTGCAAGTGGTAATCCCATGATTGCAGTTGCTGTTGAAACTGTCTTCATGAAATCCCGCCTAGATATTCCGGCGGATAATAAACTACGTTCGATCATACAAACCCCCTGGTGCATTCCACATCTTATCATGGTGCGTTTGCACTTATTTAATTTGAAATATGATATATTCTTATCATGGGTAAACCATGTAAAATACCAGCTGTAATACACAAAGATAAATACTTGGTTACTATGAATTATAATACATATCAGTATAGGCACATACCGATATACTATTCTTATACCATACTTTTATAAATAAAACAATAGATATAATTATTTAACCTTAAAAAAAACAAATTTATAAGAAAACTCATCTTATCAAGTAAACTACTGATAAATAATATATATATAATTATACATAATTGCTGTAAAATTATTTTCTAGTTATATTTTTTGCTTTTTATATTGTTTCATTTTCTTTTTTATGTTTTTTTACTTATATTATTTTTCAAAATAACATAAATTCATTTAAAATAGATAGTAATTGTCTTTTTTTATTATAAATATACTAATATTTACTAGACTATTAAACAGACTTAATATTTTATTTTATACCTTATTTTTTTAGGCAATATTACTGAAAGACTATTATTGATTATATAAATATAATTAAAAAGGCAGAAAAAAATTCCCACCTTTTATGTATTATGTATTTTATACATTATAATTGAATTAAATGCAAAAGACTTGTTGTGCCTGTTTTGCCAAAAGGCATGCCTGCTGTAACTATGATAGTATCACCATGTTCTGCAAGACCTGCTTCAATAGATTTGATTTTTGCTGTCTCAATTACAGATTCTAAATCTGTCATTAATTCAGATATTACACCCTGAGCACCCCATATAAGACTTGTCATATTACATACCTTTTCATCAAAAGTAAGCACTAAAAGCTCACATTCTGGACGAAATCTGGATATACAGTATGGAGCAAGACCTGTTGCAGAATAACATACTATACATTTTGCACCAACATCTTTTGCAAGCCAGCATGCAGCTCTGCCTATTGCAAGTGTAAATGCATGGTTGTCTCTAAATAATGAATAATCAAAATCTGGTGTATATCTGCTGTATCCTTCTGCAGCACTTGCAATACGAGCTAAAGTTTCAACTGCTGTATCTGGATAGTCGCCGTTTGCTGTTTCATCTGAAAGCATTAATGCATCTGTGCCATCAATGACTGCATTTGCCACATCAGTAGTTTCACCCCGTGTTGGACGCTGTGATTTTACCATGCTTGCAAGCATCTGCGTTGCTGTAATTGTTATTCTGCCTGCTTTTCTTGCCTGTTTTATAATATGTTTTTGAACATGTGGTATTTCTTCCAAAGGCATCTCCACCCCTAAATCACCACGGGCAACCATTACCCCATTTACCACATCAAGTATTTCTTCCAAATTATCTACTGCCTGCGGCTTTTCTATTTTTGCAATGAGAAGCGGTTTATGCTCACTTTTATCTATAATGCTTTTTATTTCTTCTAAATCTTTTGCAGAACGGACAAAAGAAAGTGCTACAAAATCAAGTTTTTCTTCCAATGCCATCTGCAAATCTATTCTGTCCTTTTCACTAAATGCAGGCACATGTAAATCAGTCTGCGGCATATTTACTCCTTTTTTTGTATAAACCACACCGCCAGTAATAACTTTGCATATTACTTTCTCTTCCTCTATACTTGTAACACAAAGCTCAAGCATACCATCAGCTAAAAGTATTCTTTCGCCAATATTTACTTCCTTATGTAAATTATCATACTCTACAGGCAGAGCATTTTCATATTTTTTATTTGTAGAAGCAAGTGCAATATAATCACCAGCAATTAACCTGACACCTTCTTCTGGAAGTATACCAAGGCGTATTTTTGGTCCGCATAAATCCTGCAAAAAGCCAACATGCACTCCCATTTCCTGAGAAATACTCCTTACAAGTTTAATTGTTGCTCTGTGGCTTTCATGTGTGCCGTGCGAAAAATTGAGCCTTACCACATTCATTCCATTTTCTATCATTTTTCTAATTACAGTCGGGTCATTAGATGCTGGCCCAATAGTGCATATCAGCTTTGTTTTTGTAATTGCTTTCATTATTGAATACTCCATTTGATTAATCTATGTAAGGATATTATTTTTTACCTTTTATTTCAAGAATTTTTATATAACCTAGCCTATTCTTTCAAATCCATTCATTTCTTTTAAGTTTTCTTTTTTTATCTGAAAAAACTCTTTATCTTTATCCTGCATTTCTTTCCATACTACTTTGCAGTTTTTTATCCTTAATCTAGAAAGTTCTGCCATAATATTTACTTTTGAGCGGACAGTTATTAAATATGAATTTTCATAATGCCTTGTTATACTGATAATAGTTTCCCCAATTTTAGTAAAATTCATATAAATATATACTGAATAATAATTACTGTTGTTTTTAGCAACCCTTATTATACCATCATCAAAATCAAGCTCATCATTTTCAAAAAAAGAAAAGAAATCACTTCCCATTAATACATTTGCAATCTGCTGTTTAGTAACGGCACTTTCTGCACTGCTGTTTTGCTGAGTATAGGCGGCAAGTTTCATATCTCCTTCAAGAGATAAACCTTTTGACAGCTTGTATTCAAAAAACTGACCACTGTTTTTTAGTGTTTTTTTTATATCATCTGCCATAAATGATGATAAATGTATTGCACCAAACTCTTTTAATACTGCTGCTGTTTCTTTCTGATTATAAGACGCTATTTCTTTTGCCATAACAGCAAGAGCTGTTTGCTTTGACGAAATATTTATTTCCTTTAATGTTAAGACAGGCTCTGTTTTGATAACTTCTGCCATTATTTTTGCACTGCCTGAATTTGCAGGTATTTCTGCCTGATATATTCTGCCACCTATTTCAACACTAAAAATGCCATTATTTGCAGATAATATTTTTACAGGCAGTTTATCTCCAATGTGAAATAAACTACTGCTTTGCTGTTTTAAAAGCTCAACTTCCAAAGGATTTATTTTTAATATCATTAATTTTAAATTACTGCCATAAAGCAAATCTTTTGAAAATGCTTCCACATTTCTGCCGTTTATATTTAATATATAGCTTCCATCTCTGCCTGCCTTGACACTTGATGCATAAACAATATCCCCTGCATTTATGATGTTATGCTGCATGCTGTTTTTATAGGCAGAAATATTTATATCCACTTTTACTTATCCTTTATAGGAAGCCTTAGTGCAAGCTGAACTTCTGTTATAGATATACCAAGCTCTCTTGCAATATCTATGCTTGATTTACCTTCTGCATTAAGAGAAAGTATGTTTGTTTTCAAGTCTTTTTTGCTGTCCTGCTTATTTAACTGCTCCTTTAATGTTTCCTGTTTTTTCAAGACTGTTTCTAAATGTATCTGCTCACTTTTTACTTCTTTTTTCTCATTTTTTATTTTTGAAAATTTTTCTCCCGTAACATGTTCATATCTTAATATTTTTTCATCAACTAAATCTGATAAATCTTCAAGCACTGCTTCCCTTGCTTTAATAGATGCTTCTAAACTGTCTGCAAGCCTTTGGCTTTCAAGCACCATTTCATGCATATTTTCCATAATACTGTATGCTTCAGTAGGTGAAAAATTTATCAGTTTTCTTTCCACATTTCTTATTCTTAAAAGCAGACTTACTATTAATATTATTAATATAAAGTTTAAAATATAACTTAGAAGTATTATTAAAGTATTTCCCATTATTTATTAGCCTCTTTTAACATTTCTCTTTCAAGTTTGAATATATATTTCATTATTTTATCCTTAGTGTCAAAATTTACATCAAAAAATACACCCTTATATATAATATATTCGCCTGAATACATTAATTTTTCCACACTGCATAATGCAGCAAATGAAAAAAATCCGCTGCTGTCTCTTATTGTAGTATATAAAAATATTTTATCAGCTGCTATATTTTTTTTGCAGGCAAATAAAATACCTTCTTCTGATATAATTAATGAAAGATAGTCTTCTGCACCATCTATCTTTTCTTTTGGTTTTAAAAGATATAAAATTTCATCAAGTTTAGAGTTTATGTCTATTAAAAAATTAATAATTTCCCTGTTTTCTACTTCATCTCTTGAAAATACTTCTTTTAAACGGGAAGCGGTAGAGTTAAGCTCCTGCCTGTTAATATTTGCAGCAAGAGACTTGTATTTCAATTCATTACTGCTTATTACTTCTGCTATACTGAATGTATGGTTGAATTCTATATAATGGTTTTTAAAAAATACATCATCAATTCTTTTTACTTTTTCAAATATAACTGTGTTATCAAGTATGTTTTTAACTTCAAGAATATATATTTCTCTATTATTATCCACATTTTCTGGAAAAATAATAATACTTTTTTCCTGAAATACATCTGCTTGCTCGCTCTGAATAGTAAGCGGGTTTAAATCCAATATAAGCCCATATACTGCATTAATTTGATTTTCTTTTATAACTGAAAGTTTTACTCGTTTCTGCATTTTATGCCTGAATATCTATGCCACCGTGTTTTTCTTTTTTATCTTCCTGCTGTTTTTGTTTTCTGCGTTTTTCTCTTTTTTTGCGTTCTTCTTCCATTTTAACAGATTTATCTGCCACTCCCGCACTTTCTGTTTTTATTTTACCACCTACTTCTTTCTGCTTTTTCTCATATTCCTTTTGAAATTCTGCTAAAAACGCAGCATTTTTCTGCTCCTGACCTTTCTGCATACTATCCTGCATCTGCTCAGGAATATAACTTCTGGATACTACTGTTGAGACATCATAGGGAGTTGGCATAGTAACCTCCTTTTGAGTGTTCTTTTATTTAATATCGTTTTTTCTGCTTAAAACTTAACATTGCATTAGACCATAATATAATATAATAAAAATATTCTTAAACAGCAAGTATATAAAATGTGATAATGTGGGGACTTACCCAGAAATTTTGTATATAAGTCATTTTAAGCCTGATTTTAAAGACGAAAAATCTAAATTATATATATTGCAAAAGTGCATAATATATTTAAAATATCTTATCTTTTAGATACTTCGCCTTATCACTCTAAGTATGATAATGCAAGGGACAGGAAGTCCCGTCTGAAAGTAAGCGACGGGAGCATTTACTGCGACCAAGCGTGGTTTTTCAAATTCAGGGATGAATTTGAAAATAAAAGATAAATTAAGATACTTCGCCTTATCACTCTAAGTATGACAATGCAAGGGACAGGAAGTCCCGTCTGAAAGTAAGCGACGGGAGCATTTACTGCGACCAAGCGTGATTTAAAAAATACAAGGGGAGTGTCTTTTATGACGCAAGGACTTTCCGAGCGATTAGCGATGGAATTAAAAGTCCGTAGCTGGACAGTATTTTTTAATAAAGTATAAATTTAGATACTTCGCCTTTGGCTCAGTGTGACATAAGTTGAAATGTATTAGAGCTTTACTTAACTTTGTATATTTTTTAATGAAGTAATTTTTATACTGCATAAATTTTTGAAATACTAAAATATGTCTTCCTGAGTGAGTATCAGTGAGAGAAGGAATTATAAAACATCACTATTATAGTTACTTCGCTATGTTTCAAGCTCAGTAGACTAAGGCAGGGGCAGGAAGTCCCGTCGCTTATTCTATGCGACGGGAGTATTTACTGCGACCAAGCATGTTTTTTCAAATTCAGGGGGAGCATCTTTTACTACGCTCCGCTCCAAGTATAGAAAACGGTCTGCCACTAACATGGGCAAGACCCCGTTTTTTACAACTCAAGGACTTTCCAAGCGAGCAGCGATGGAATTAAAAGTCCGCAGCTGGATAAAATTTAAAAATAAAGGATAAATTAAATTTATCTGGGCTTTATATTATTTTTTCTTCATATAAATTATACATGTGCCTGCATTTTTCATTGTAAAATCTTCTGAGATTTTATTCAATGTTTCTGAGTGTCCAAGACACAGATAGCCCGGCTCTGTCAGCATATTATGGAAATTTTTAATTGTTCTTTGTTTACCATCCATATCAAAATAAATAAGAACATTACGGCAGAATATTACATCAACTTTTCCTATAAGGCTGGTAATTGTAGGGGTAGTAATATTGCCTGTATTAAAACGGACATGTCTTTTTATTTCATCTTTAATAAAATAACTTTGTCCTTGAACATCAAAGTTTCTCATAAAATCAGCAGGGACACCTCTGAAAGAAGCCTGCCTGTATTCGCCTTTTTTGGCTAATGCTACAACTTCAGAGTTAATATCTGTTGCAATAATATCTATTGATGCTTTATCAAATAAACCTGCATTTTTAAGAAGTATTGCAATAGAGTATGGCTCTTCACCTGTAGAGCATGGTGCTGACCATATTTTTATGCTTTTCTTTCCTGCCTTAATTAAATCAGGCACAATATTTGATACAAGATAATCAAGCTGACCCCGTTCCCTTAAAAAATAAGTTTCGTTAATTGTAACAAGGTTAATTAATGTATCAAGCTCCTGTCTTTTCTTAATATCATATTTTAAATAATAAATATAGTCTTTAAAAGTAGTAAAGTTAAGGTCTGCAAGCCTTTTTGACAACCTGTTTTCAAGCAGATATTTTTTGTTTTCTGCAAACATTATACCTGAATTTCTATAAATTACATCTTTTAACTCTACAAACTCTTGGTCATTAATTTTGATTGAACTTAAAAGCATAACACCTACTCTCCAATTTCACCAATGATATGCTCAAGGATATACTTATTAGTCTCATCTTTTAGTCTAGCTCTTAATAAGTTATCATAGCCCACTGGTTTCTGCTCAAGTATAATATTAACTGCTTTATACCTTACAAGCCAGCTTTCATCTTTATTAAACAACTTTATAGCAGCAGTTAATGCTACAGGACCATGCATAAGACTTAATGAATTTAATGCTTCTTTTCTTATATCCTCGTTTGTATCATCTAGTTTTGATAATAAAAACGAAGGGTCAACACCTTTACATTTTCCTAATACTTCTATGATTGCAAGCTTAACATTCTGTTCTACTTTATCATAATAGCTTTCAATTTTTTTGATTATGTTTTCATCTTCTATGCCAGCTAATGATTTAGCAGCGAAAAAGCCAACCCAGTTATCATTATCGCCAATTTTTTCAACCAGTATTGATGTAAACTCACCACTGCCGCGTCTTGATAAACCAGAAGCTGCTGCCTCTCTTAACTGTATAGAATTATCATCAAGTAAACCAAGTAATATTCTTCCAACACGCTCATCTTTAAACAATGCTATTTTCTTAGTAAGCTGGATGCGGACAGCTTCATCTTTTTCTTCATTCATTGCATTTGATAAATATTCAAATGCTTTCTCATCATTAATAAGTGATAAAGCATATATTGCAACAAGACGAATTCTAATATCACTGTCATGCAGATATTTAGCAAGTTTTTCAGAATCAGTATCATCTGAAAGCAATGCAATAGATGCAGCAGCCGCTTCAGAAATACCTATCTCTTTACTAGCAAGATAGCTGTAAAGCTGCTCTTTAGACTGAGTATCGCCTATCCATCCAAGCACTAATATAGCAGCTGATTTAACACTGGCTTCATTAGCATTAAGAGCTTTCCTGTATATTTCTAAGTTTTGATAATCCTGAGCTCTGCCCATAGTAAGTATTGCATATTCAACAAGCAGTGGGTTTCCACCATCTATAAGCTCTATAAGTTTGTTTTGTATATTATCATCATAGTTTGCTGCTAAATATTCTGAAACAGTGCCTGCTTTATCTGTATCTAAAAACCTTTCAAAAAGAGCATCAAGTGGATAAGATGCAAAATCATCTTTAATTACAAATAATTTTTGAAGATTAGTAGACTGCAGAACCTGTATTATATTGTCACATACATTTAAAAGTTCAATATTTATTTTCCTGACCATTGCTAATTTTTTTACAGCAACAAGCCCTGCTAAAAATTTGCTTTGTATATAGGAGCATTTATATAAATCAATACCTATCAATACAACTTCACTGTGTTCTTCAACAATATTGCACACTTCTGAAATATCAGATAAGTCGTTATCAGGGTTTATATGAGCTTTAAATACTCCATTTTTAATTTCGTATTGTAACTCAACCATAATCTTAACCTATTGCAGCTGCTTCTGTATCATAAATTTTAAATACTTTATCAAGTCCTGTAAAAGAAAACATTTCTCTAATATCTGAGTTCATATCACAAAGAGAAACTTCTTTTTTATTTTTACTTGCTGTTTTAAACAAGTCTATAATTTCTCTTAAACCAGATGAGTTCATATATACTACACTTTTAAAAGACAAAATAACAGAATCGCCTTTATTAAGCAGTGTATTTATTTCTGCTTTTACCTGTGCACCTGTCTGAGCATTAATTTCACCTTCAAGATAGGCTACATTTTTTCCATTTACATTTTTAACATTCATATCATATCCTCCTAATATTATTAATATGACTATTTATTTTTACTTTCCTTTTTATTCCGTTTAATTACAAGTATTGTAATATCATCTTCAAAAGGTGCACCTGCTGTAAAATCTTTAACATCTTCCATTACTTCCTTGATGAGACGCTCGGCAGGATAATCATTAAACATCATAAGTTTAGATACAAGTCTGTCATAACCATACTGCTCACGCTGGTTGTTCATAGCTTCAACTAACCCATCTGTATACATAAAAAATACATCACCTTCTTCTATATACCATTTCTTTTCTTCAAAACTTAAGCCCTCAAATGTTCCTAAAAACATACCAGATGCTGTTATTTTTTTTACAATAAACTCTGATGAATCAAAGAAAAGCACAGGATTATGACCTGCTGAGGCAAGATTAAACATACCATTATTAGTGTTTAATACTGCATAAAACATTGTAACAAAATCTTTTGTATGTATATTATCGCATAAAATATCATTAACCATAGTAAGAGCATCTGATGCAGAAATTACATCAAATGTATAGCTTCGCATTATAGCACGGGTTATTGCCATAATAACTGCTGCGGGTGTTCCATGACCTGATACATCTGCCACAACAAAACCACAGTAGTTATTACTCATTTGGATACAGTCATAATAGTCACCACCTGCCTGCTCTGCTGGAATATATGTAGCACCAAAATCATATCCGCTTACTTCAGGCAGCTTTTCAGGAAGCAGACTTTCTTGAATATGACCAACCTGTTTTAATTCTTCTTCTATTAATGCCTGAATTGTTTTTAATTTTTCATTCATGCGTAAAAGGTCTTTATTCATTATAGACATTTGACGCTGCTTTTCATTAATCTCATTCTGGCGTTCTTTTATATCATCAATTAACTTAATTTCTCTTGTTGTATCTCTTAAACTTTCAACAATATATTTATCAAATTTAGAAAACATTATTGTCATATGTTTATTATGTATATGCCTTAATGCTTTACTGTGATTTGTTTGAAAAGGGCAGTCTTTACAAGGTTCTTCAAAGCCATAAACATTATAACACTTTATCTTTTCAATATCTTTTTTTCCAAGCTGAGAAGTTTCTTTCAGTATTTTATTAATAGTTTTAATGTTATATTCATCATCAACTATCATAATCCCATGAGCCATATTATCAATAGCTTTTTCTAAAAATGTTATTTCATGGTCCATAATATTTTTTTCATGGGTTAATCTGAAATTATTTGCTTTTGATTCTTTCGTTGAATGGGTTAATTTCAAACGCTCTCTTTCTATATCTGTAATATCAATTAAAGAAGATACATATAAATCATCAGATATACGGGTAAAAGCAGCACGGGTAAATATTCTTTCCCCTTTATAAGTAATAATATCTTTTATAAGTACTTTTGTGCCAGAAAAATTTTTATCTTCATCAATAGGACAGTTTTTGCATGGTTTATTATATCCATGTATAACATTATAACATTTTTTATTCAGTATTTCATCTGGATGCTTGCCAGAAACAAAAGAAATCCTGCCGTTTGCAAATTTAATATTAAATTCACTGTCAACTGCTATAATGTATGAATCAAGACCATCAAAAAGTCTTGTTAATGTGTTTAAGTCCATATACCCACTCTGTAATATACTTCTTTTGCTTATTTCATAATTACTTGATTATACAAAAAAGAATTTTATTTTACAATAGTAAAATTTTTTTATTTTTATCAGCTTTCTTAACTAACAGGACAAATGTTACACTTTTAGTAAAAAATAAATCTTAACTTAATATAAATCAAGCAATAATTTATTTTCAATAACAATCTCATATGGAGATTTAAAATTTAAGCATGTTTTAGCAGTATTATTATATCTATCTTCATGCTGTTTAAGAGCCTTAATTAATTCATCT
>Ga0209064_1003059_pt1 | contig 15849 bp, 11 predicted proteins | sample Inofromicrocosms_FD_187498 | JGI IMG/M metagenome (GOLD analysis project Ga0209064, IMG submission 187498) | Mouse cecum microbial communities from Vienna, Austria - Inoculum for glucosamine and mucus D2O microcosms (SPAdes) (version 2) | ecosystem: Host-associated > Mammals > Digestive system >... | reverse complement strand
ATGTGTAACATTTTGTGGAATCGTTGATGTCGTTCTTTCTAATCAACGATATCCGGTTGAACTTACCCATGGGGTGGGTCCCTTTTCAATTGCTCTACCTGGGTCCCTTTTCAAATGTTAGATGCACGCCTAATACTGACCGTTATCAGCATTAGGCGCTATGCAATGTCTTCAAGTTTTTCCGCTCAATGACAGTCAATTACCATCATTGTAAATCATTGTATATCAGTGAATTATTTTCCGATGCACACTATATAATCAGCTAATAAACAGTGAGTTAACCTCTTGAAAGGTACAGATGAAAGATGTGCTAAGTCGCTTAATTTCAATGATTTATTGTATAATCGGATTTTGAAAGTGCAATTTGCTTGCAATCAGCGTTTTCGGGCAAATCGTCTGTACCGCTATGTTCTTGTTTCCGAACGCAAAGTTATACAAAATCTCAGAAACTACAAAAATAATCACGGTAAAAATTTACGCTATTCTCCGTAAATTTAAGGAGAATGTTTGGTGGTTTAACTGCAAATGACTAACTTCGCGGTATGAGAAGAACCGTAAGACATGGTGCCTATATATGGCAACGGAAGGATTGGCCGGAGTTCCGTTGGGACTCTGAGGCGTTGCTTGAACCGCTTAGTCGGCTCAGTCAACTGCATGGACTCCTGAACGGCAGAATGTCGATGCTTGGATTCAACGATAAGTGTCGGTCGCTGTTGTCGGCCATGACCGAGGAATTGATAAGTTCTTCGGAGATTGAGGGTGTGTTGCTCAACCCAAATTCGGTGCGTAGCAGTATCGCCCGGCGGCTCGGTATCGAGGATGACGGACTATTGGTTGAGGATCATTATGTAGAGGGATTGGTCGATGTGATGCTCGATGCGGTGCGTAATTGCAGGGAGCCATTGACCGATGAGCGGTTGTTCGATTGGCACGCCGCTTTGTTTCCATTTGGCCGAAGCGGTATGCACAGAATCACTGTTGCCGATTGGCGGAAAGGAGAGGAGCCAATGCAAGTCGTTTCCGGAGCTTTCGGCCATGAGAAGGTGCATTATGAGGCTCCACCATCTGATGCTGTTCCGGCTGAGATGGAGCGGTTGATCGAGTGGTGCAACACTGCCGATCATTCACCATTCATCATGGCGGCTGTGGCGCACCTGTGGTTTGTGACAGTCCATCCGTTTGATGACGGCAATGGTCGCATAAGCCGCACTCTTGCCGATATGCTTCTTGCCCGACTTGATGAGGATTCTGCGCGATATTATAGTATGTCGGCTGAAATCAATCGCAATAAAAAAGCATACTATGAGGTGCTTGAAAGGACTCAAAAAAACAATCTTGACATAACGGAATGGATGCTGTGGTTCTTTGGATGTCTGGAGAATGCCATTGTCCGCGCCTCCGGCATAATTGAGCGTACATTGCAGAAAGCGGCATATTGGGATGAGTTCCGAGATGTCGAAATAAATGAGCGTCAGCGGAAGGTTGTCAACCGCCTGTGGGATGGCTTTGAGGGAAAACTGACATCTTCCAAATGGGCGAAGATATGCGGTTGCTCACAAGACACAGCATTGCGCGACATCAACGACCTTATAGCCAAAGGTATGCTCCGCAATAGTGGCGAAGGCGGCCGCAGCGCCAACTATCTCCTGCCGGAATAATCATTTGCCTTTGAGTTTCTTCTGCTCGGCCTCGAATGCTTCGAGGAAATGTATCTCGACAGGCGAAAGTTGATATTGTGTGCGGTCGCGGAAGCGGTCGTATTCAGTGTCTGCTTTAAGCTTCGCCACCTCTGCCGATACGGTTCCGGCATGAGTAAGAAGTTCTTTGCCTGAAAGCGTCAGGAAATCATCGAGTTTCTTAATCCAGTCCTTCATATACATCGGCACATGGCTCTTTGCCTGTAGTTCGGCAAAATCAAGGTATAGGTTGACAATACGGTTGAGCATATCAACCTCCTCTTCTGTCAGATAATTCTTGGCAATCTCCGCTTCATGTTTGGTAGGCATTGCACCGCGCCATGTTGTAAGTCCCATGAAATCTTTTTCGGCATCGGCACGCTGGAATATGACCTCAGCGGCGGTGTGTCCGTGAGCTGAGAAATGCATCTTGTTCTGCACCGTCTTGAAGAACCGCTGCGTCGCTTCCGTTCGAGGATCATAGTCAATGCTGAGGGCATAAATCTCCAAGATCTTGCGATAGAATACCTTTTCAGAACTGCGGATGTCGCGGATTCGTGACAGCAGCTCATCGAAATAGTTGCCTTGTCCGGCATTTTTCAGCAGTTCGTCGTTCAACACAAATCCCTTAATCATGTACTCCTTCAACACCTGCGTGGCCCACTGCCGGAACTGCACGCCACGATGTGAATTGACTCGGTACCCGACACTGATAATCATGTCGAGATTGTGGTATGCTATGTTGCGCTCAACCTTTCGCTGCCCTTCATTCTGAACAGTTGCAAAAAATGCAACTGTTCGATTTTGCTCCAACTCACCACTTTCATAGATATTCTTGATGTGCCTTGAAATGGTCGATTTATTACGTTGAAACAACTCCGCCATCTGATCGGCAGTCAGCCACACAGTCTCATTGGCAAGCCGGACCTCAATCTTCGCCTCGCCACCTTGCGTCTGGTATAATATTATTTGACCGGTATCCATTTTTACATATCGTCCTATTTTTATGTATAGACTGAATAATTAGTCTTTTGCAGGATAGAATCCGGCTCTACTCGATGTGTCAAATTCAATATAATTGATGTTATGCAATTCTTTCCGTTCTTCTTTTTTGGGTGATTTATTATCAATGATTATAAGTTGGTAATCTTGAACTTTTTCATTGCAATACTTAAAAAAAGCTTTCTGAGTTACCTCTTCGGGATTACTCGTCTCAGACGCAAAATGAGCAGTAATGGGTGAATCTACAATTAAAGTTCTTGTGAAGGGAATATCTTGGTTGATGCAGAATTCAACCAAAGTCATAAAGATAGCAGTGCATGTCACACCACGTTCTCCTTTTCCGCAAGTTAATCGCCCTTTGCCTCCAATGGTGAAATCAAATGATTTTTCGTCGAATTCGATTGGACTAACGTCTCTGATATGCCATTCATTGAGCTTTAACTCAAGAGATTTACAAAACTCTTCTGTTATATTCGAGCTTCTTTTATAGGCGGACTTCTTCTTAGAGATTGATTTTAACTCATCCTCTAGAGTGGAATAATGGTCTTTTAGTTTTGTAATTTCCTGAACTAATGATGAATGACGTGAGTTTGTTTCAATATTGCGCTGATATCTCAGCAATGTTTCCTTAATATCTTCAACTTGTAGCGTCATCGAATGACATTTTGATGACAACGCTTCAATTTCTTTAGATGTCCTTGAAATATTTGAGAGAACAACGGACAATTCGTATTCCTGCTTATCAATCATTTCGTCAGCCTCTTTTATGCGCTTGTAAAGTTCATTTACTTCGGCTTTAATTGATGATGCAAATTCCGGATGAAGTTGCGTTTCAGTAATAGTTGATTTGCATACAGGACAACAAGATTCATTAGCTAAGGATTCAAATAGTTGATGTCCTTGGAATATGAAATCATACCTTGCCAAATCTACATCGTAATGTTTCTTTAAAAGACGCAATCTATTTATAAAAGTCTCTAGGAATAGTCGATGAGAGAGATATTCTGAAAGATGTTCTTCCAAATTACATCTTTCAGAAATTGCTTGATTCAAGTCTTGTTCTGTTGACTCGAATATTTTTTTATAACGTTTGAAAAATGTGTCATCAGAAAAATCCGCATGACCTACCGGTCCAATAGCTTCAATTTCTGCTTCCTTTTCTTTTATTACATCTTCAATAAATGACATTTTGCCATTAATAGAGGCTTTCTGTATTTCTTTTTGTGATTCTGGTGTAAAATTGGAATCATCGTTTCCTGTTGTAAGATAGTATATTAGGCTTTTCTCCTTTGTTTCTTCCGTGCTCTCTTCGGAAGCATAAAAAATAGGTTTTTCAGATACGACATGCCCCTCCCTTACAAGAAATAGACGCCGCAATAAGGAAAATGTGAGGGATTGCTTAGCAGTGGCACTCTTTTTTAATTCAATACTATCCTCAAATCCGTTAAGTTTCAATAGGAATGAGGATATCGACTCGCGTTTCTTACCACTCTTAGAACTTACAGCATATTCGACTCCCTTAACATCATTATGGAAGTTATGATATAGAGTAGGCTTTACTAAGATTGACGTGCCATTCAGTTTTCGTTGTAACGTAAAAACTGAATCGTCTTGGTAAGTGGCAATTTCAAGGTAAAAAGTTTCATAGCCTTCTCCTTCCTTTACTTTTTTCGGATTACCACGTTTACCTAATAGAAAATCGATAATATCAAGGATATGTGATTTGCCACAGTTTGATCTGCCAAAAATGAGATTACACCCTTTTTGGAAATCAATCCGTACCTCTTGGACTGCTTGTCCTGTGGCTATAACGGCTTTAATATAGAATCCTTTATTCATATTCCTCACTTACTAAAATGTTTTCATTGTCAAATTCGGAACCCCATTTTTCGATTTTAGCGGTAATTTCTGAACGTAAATAATCATCGGTAAACGATTGGAAAATCTCATCTACATTACTGATTGCCTCTAGTAAAACCTGTTTATATTCCCCTTGAATCATATCGATATACTGACATCCTACACGAGTAATCTTATATCTTATACCTGCGTTCTCATATACACAATCAATAAGACCTTTGGTCAACAATATATGTAACGCTGGGTGAAGTATTTCTTGTGTTGCCATAAAAAGGCTTGATCTATATGGTAAGGCTGGATGAATATCTGTACTGGAATCTTCAATATCCGAAAGGTGGATACATAAATATGAGTACGCCCTTAGTCTATATTCAGACAAAGGATATGTACAGATTCTCATGATGGCTAAGAATCTTAATGCAAGTTCGAAAGTGCTATTTATGATTTTGACTTTACCCATATTAGCTTGTTATTATTCGATAGATGATAACAGACACCAATTTTTTCTCCGGCTCCAATTTGCCCACTAATTATATAAGAAGCCTTCGGAATATATTTCTTTGCCTCTGCAATTACATCTTTATTTCTTTCTAGCCCGGAGGAATAATCTTCCTCATATACATCTGCAACATGAAGCTCCATGTCTTCCATGAAGTCGGCGAATTCATCGGTTTCTCCTGGAGAATTGTCTTCGCTAATCTTTCTTAAGGATTCTGCAATCCAAAAAGTTTTTCTTGCTCTAGTGAAATGATCTGAAAATCGAGAATTAGCAACACTCTGTAATCCATCAATCTCCCCGCTTTCGCTATACGCATCCAAGAGGTGAGAAACATAAGTTGATTCAGATTGTTCAACTTCTTTTGGAACATCCATCTTTACTCGTACAATGTCTGAGAGTCGAACCCCAAAATATTGGTGATAAAGATGTTTATTATCACGTAAATCTTCCAAGAATTTATCTGGAGACACGCATGAAAATTTACTGAAATCAATACCATCTATAAAAGTTCGTAATTCATCTGACAGAAGAATTTTCTTTTTTTGCGTGATGCGATCGGCGTAATTGTCCCAGGTTTCTAAAACTTTTGCTTTTAACTTGTCTGGTTTTATATATAAATCCATAAAGTTCGCATTAAGGCCTTTGGGCGCAAGCACAAAATATTTTTTAGGCACAGGAATTGTACCAATGAATGCGAAATATAATATTTTACATATTTCAGGAAGTATTGTGCTAGCAGTTACAGGCGCATTGTAATGTTTACACTGATATATGTCACAATCATCTCTTGACTCAGATCTACAAGCAAGAATATCAATACCATGATCACCAGCCCCACCTATTCTGTAACATTCAACATACCGTCCCTTTAAACACGAATAAGCCCAAGAAGCGACCAATTCTTCATATGTATCCTCGTCCATAGCATAGAGTATGGACTTGTCCGGTTGTTTATTTGGAGCAAGCATTTGCTCATTGTTTAGCGTATGTACTTGACCTACGTTTTCAATCGGTGTGAAGGTTAGGGTACTCATATGGTTTTTATTTTATCAATTCGACATAATCGGTTTCAATGTCATTATTCAAACCATAGTGAATGTACGGATCTTCTACTAAAGAAAAATCGTTGTGGGACATTATATATGTACTGGTCTTTCTTAATAAATTCTTAAGGAATATATTATCCCATATCTGATTCGCCATACGGGGTACGATGCCCTCTGAATAGCTGCGGTCAAATGGGTGGAATGCACCCAGTTTGATGCGAAGTGTCGGGAAGCCGGGGATGGTTGAGCCGTCCTTGGCTACTTTTGTTCGTGTTCCGAATGATATGCGCTCTATGTTGTAGTAACCGTCAATAGCGTTGTCAACAATGGGGAGAAGATACTTTGCCTCGCTGATATCTCCGCTTGGCATATTGAGCATCACATAAGTTAAACCTTCTGCCGCATGGTTGCGGAATAGGTCGTATAATTTTATGGTCGAATCGTCATTGCCTTCACCAATTTCGCTTTTACGGACAAGGCAAGTAAGGTATTTCCCCTTCTCTGCCGCAGGACTATTGACATCGCCGACGATTTGCCGTTCTTCTGCAATACGGGCTGTTGGTTCAGTCCCTAAAGGACATGGAACAACATAGAAGTTCTCTTTGAGCGAGGCTATAAGCGCATCGTTCTCTGCCTTATATTTATCGTCCTTATCAAGTGCCAGAGAGAAAACCTCTTTGTCGAGGAATGGGCTGTATGTCTTGCCAAGCACCTGCTGGAAGTTCTCTTTCAGCCATTTCTCGCCATCAACATCGGGATGGGCTGTCATGGCATAGAATTCAAAGCGGTCTTTGAGCATTCCTTGAATCTCCTCGCGGAACTTCCGCCTTACATCAGCTTTCCACTGTGCTTTTGCCCCTGCATTATCGCGCGCATATAGAGCCAGCACGAATAGGAAGTTGACGTCATAGTGCGATACAATGAGCGTGTCGCGGTCATACAGGCGGTTCTCAAATTGGCGACATATATTTTCCTGCCCTTCACGCCGGACTGTGCGGTCTTCGTATGATAGCGTGACTGGATCTATGTTGGCGGATATGAAGAAGTTGGGGATTATGTTATATCCCTCTGTCACGTCATCACGCAACTGTATCTTTCTATATCTGTCCTTCTCCTCCTCTTTTACCGATGGATTGAGGAACAGATTTAGATTCCATTGTATTACATTTCTGGCGTAGGTGTACTGTTTATATACCGACTCTTTACCGGGCTTGCTACCTATCTTATAGTATTTGGAGTCACCTATATAATATATATCGTTGTCCTTCCCGCGGTTGATAAGCAAACCATCGTAAGTGTAGAAGTGGTCAACAAGTTTGCCATCAGCCTGTTCTTTCAAACCTTTTGGCACATCATTGTCGCCGATAAGCTCCTCGATCATTGCCTCAAACACGATGTGGAAACTCTTGGCAAGCAAGTATTCGCGGTTGTCTGTTGAAGTTTTTATCTGGTATGCCTTGTCGAAGAATGCATAGCATAGGTCCCAAAGCCTCGTGGCCACATCAGAAAAGTATTTATACTTTATCTGACGGAGACGACGGCGACCAAAGCCATCAATATACCGCTCGAACTTCGCACTTTTGATCAGAGGGAAACCGAATGGTATTTCAGTCTTGAAACCAAAACGCTCTGCCACATAGTTTAGAATCGAAAAGAAAATCACGATGAGTTCTTCATCAAAATTGATTTGCCTTTTCTTGTTGACCGGATTAAGATATACAGGAGAGTCATTCTGAACTACGGCTGTGGTGCCGCTGATGGTGCGCGTCCAGTTTATCTTGTTGTAGCCGGAGTGGATGTTCTTCAGGACGAACGTAAAGAACGAACGGTTATCCTTGGCAAAGCGAATCAGTGATAATATGACATCAAGCCAAGTATTGGTTTTCTTCTTCGCGCCATGTCCTTCGCTCTCAATTTGCTCACGGAGAATTATGCCATTATGTTCATGGGCATTGTTATACACCACAATAGCACGGTGAATCCATACAGAGAATTCATATATGAATTTTGCTTCGTGCGGTTCAAGTTTCGCATCTTCAAGATTTACAAGATCGCGCGGTTCATATTTGCCGAATATTTTATCATGCTTCCCATCGTGACTTTCACTGACCAGCACTTTCGGCAGAATGAAGACTACGTCCTTGATTTTGGGATTGTAGTAATACCCGACATAGCTCACAGAGATTTTGCCCTCGACATCCTGGAGCGTAAACAACCCGTCCAAAACATCGAAAACATCAGCTACATCATACTGGTATTCTTCAATCAGTAGTTTCATTCCACTTTCGCTAAAATAACACCTGTACCGGAATTGTTGAGTCCTTGTATAAGTTCGCCAATGCGCTTTGGTGTTGATCCTTTATATATGTAAATAGGTTCTCCTGTACCAGTCTCGATTCGTGCATAGCGTTTGGTGAAACGTGGGTCGGAAGATTGTTCAAGATATTTATTGAAGTCTTCTTCGGAATAGGCTATGGTATTTGAAAGATTAAAACCGTCAATCTTTCTGAGTATCTCTGTCGCGGAAAGTTCAGGCAAAGCTTTCACAAAAGCGGTCATTGCGGCTACCACGGCATCGGACTTAGACATCCGTCCTTGCCCATTGACACTGTATTTTGAATAATCGCGTTGGCTGTTACCGTTATTATCGTTTAACTCTGAGTCATTTGGAGAGTCGAAATCAACATCGTCATTATCGTTCTCGGCTAATCCTGCCTCCGGCAATTCAAGTTTACCAACAAATTCGGCAAGTTTGCCATTTGTTGTTGGGAAGAAATCGCAGAACTGATACATTTGTCCTTTTTCTTCATCGCGGAAGATTTTGTCGCCTGCTTCAAAATCTTTAAGTACATCCGTCCAAAGATAGAACAACACTTTGTTAAGAAATATCTTTTCTGATATGAGGTTGTTCTCTGTCAGTGTGTCATCAGTTTTCTTGTCTGCTTTTGCGAAGAAATATCCCATCTGCTTGTCCGATGATTGAGTCAGATTATAGATGAGCGGATTCATTTTCTTCAGGAAGTCAGACCATAGATAACGCTTGCCTCCGGCTTCAAACTGCCAATCCATCGCATCATAGTCGATGGGCATGTACTCCCAGTTCCAACGACGCTTGAAAGCCGAGTCAATCGGGAAGAGCGACTGATCCGACGTGTTCATTGTAGCCCAGATATAGAGATTAGGCGGCAGGAGCAACTTCTTGCCCGAAAGGATAGCATCGCCGATAGCTTCTGTTTTGCCGGAATCCTTGACGAGGACAAACGATCGGATAGCATCCTTCTGTTCTTCAGATAAATTGGCAAATCCATTTTTGTCCTCAGCGAGGAATTGAGCGATATCTTCGTCAGCATGAATTGCGTAGGAGGAACTGCCCGTATTGTTGCGGTCAAGCAACTGGAAAAGGTCTCCGAATATCTGTGCGCAGTTACCTCGGTTTATTTCCTCAATAACAAGGAAATGCGGATTATCCAAGTCGCTCCACGCAGCAACGTATGCTTTCAAGAAAGCCTGAGGCACATACTTATAGACAATTTTCTTCTCGTATGCTTTTTCGTTATCTGCGTTCTTGGCATGATGCACAGTTGTGCCAACAAATGCATTCACAGGCATAGGAGCCATAGTTGGCTTGTATGCACCCACAAATGTAGAATAGTCCGAGTCTGGATGGAAAGTAGTGCGGATGGAGTTTTTCCCATCAGTCATGTCATCAATCGTGTATGACTTACCTGTGCCAGGTGCACCATAGTATATCACTTGCAATGACGCGCTAGTGTAATTGGCTATTTTAGCTTTATTATGTTTAGGATTATATTTAGGCTTTGGTGCTGGGATTTCATAAATAGGAATTTCCTCTAATTCTAAATGATCTTTAGGCTTAGAGGGAATCCAAACAGTCTCGATTGCTCTGCCTTTTTTTACCGTATAAAATTCTCGAGTATGAGCAACAATAGTGTCGATGATTGGACGCATCGAACCGCTATTGTTCATCAAAGAATTAATGTTGTAAGGTACATTTTCTTCAATTCTTGAAGCCAGTGTTTCAAGAAAAGAGACTCCCCACATAAATTCTTTGTCCAAATCATTTGATTTGGCATAAACACGAGGTTCCGCTGGTTCAATACGTAGTAAAGTACAAGTGCTTTTCCCTTCTTCTACATCCTTTTCAGACCGACGAACATAGGGGAGTACGTTGCCTTGAGGTAGTTCAGAAATAAGATCGACGAGATGCTTGAGTTCCATTATGCCTTATTATAAGAGTTGAGATAATCTACTATATTTTTGGCGATGCCAAGTGCAGCCATAAAAGGCACTCCATTACCAATTGTCTTGAAGGCATCGGTCAATGTCATATCTTTTGGAAGTTCATAATCTTTCGGGAGCGATTGGAGTGCAAGAGCTTCTGCTACTGAAATACGGCGAGGTTTGTAGGGGTGAATATGTACCTCGTTATTTCCGTAAGCGACAGTTGGAGAATAACGCCAGCGATGAAGTCGCTTGTAGCATTTCTTTTCATCATCCCCCTCGTCTTTGGACTGGAAACGATAAAGTCCGGCTCTTGGTTGAAAGAACATATTTGCATTTGGATGGTGAAGAACATCATTCTTCTCCCACCAATACTCTACAGTTAGCTCTTTAATAATACCATCTGGCGCCTCGGTCGGAACATTCTCCTTATACGGAGATTTTTTTGGCCAAGGTAGAGAAAGGACTTCTCGGGTAAAAAGCTTATTCTTATCCCAATCAAATTCAAGAAGTTCACTATCTTTGAATGGAAGATGAAGTCTGCTGGCTACATCTTTCCTAAATCCAATTAGAATGATGCGGTCTCTGTCTTGTGGAGCTCCAAATTCTATCGAGTTGATAAGTTGCTCAGTCATTGCATATCCCGCATTAGATAATTTAGATTTAAGATGCTCAAAAAATTCACGGTGTTTTGCTGTTCTATAAAGACCTTTGACATTTTCGAAGAGGAAAAAGTCAGGTAATGTCTCACAAATTAGTGAAATGTAAGTACCAGACAACTTTCCGTTTTCGCCCTCTTTGCCTTTATTCTTCCCAGCCACTGAAAAATCTGGACAAGGTGGTCCTCCAATGATGCCCGTAAGATTCTTTTCCTTAGATTCTGAAACTTGCGACTTTAATTCATCAAGTTCTGGAGATCCGATAATCGCTGTGATATCTTCGACGTGATGCCCATATATGGGTTCGGCTATGCCCATTTTGCTCCGAGCGTATTTATATACATCATTGAACGCCTTATGAAATTCATTAACATATACTACATCAAACGCGCCGGATAACTCGAAGCCGAGGTCAAGAAATCCTGCACCAGAAAAGAATGAGAATATATTAATCTTGTCTTTCATTGGCTGTCTATATAAGCAAAGGAACTTCCGAGTAGGCAGACAGGCGACCAAGCCTTTTACACGACTACACGGAAGTCCTCTAATATGTTGAATATAAGTTGTTACTTACATTGATTGGTCTATTTGTCTGCGCAAGCGCGTATTAGAATACAAAGTTACAAAATTTCTTTGAGACTTTAGCTATCCTCGGCAAAGATAGTTACAGGCATGGGCAAGAATTAGACTCTGCTGGCTTAATATTTCTTATCTCCGTATGGAGCTCTTGGTTCTGCTGCTATTTGGTCGGCATCGGGCGAGGATTCATAAGTATTTGACTTATGCTCAGTTCCGACTATCTCTTGATAGAGGCTTTCAAGAGTTGCCTCCCGTTTTGCTTTTGTCTTGATGTCGCACTCCCATACTCTTATCACTTTCCATCCGGCAAGACGGAGATCAACACTGTTGGCATAGTCGCGGGCTATGTTCATGGCTATCTTGTGTCGCCAAAAATCAACGTTGGTTTTAGGCAACCGATAATATTTGCAACCCTCATGACCATGCCAGAAGCAACCGTCGATGAAAACAACCGTCTTGTATTTCTTCAGCACAATGTCAGGAGATCCGGGCAGTTTACGGTTGTTGACACGATAGCGCAGACCTCGGGAGAAGAGATACTTCCGCACAATCAATTCCGGCTTAGTATCCTTTCCCTTGATAGCCGCCATGCAACGGCTGCGCTGCTCCGGTGTCATCACATCTGCCATAACTGTATAACAAAATTAGCGATAATTTTCATGCGGACAAAGGGATATGAGTACGAATTCAGAACTCGAAAGACTGAGAGGTTGAAGTTGTCAATTTGGTAGTGCAAACTCAGGAAATAAGTTGTACTACATTGTGAGTTGGGTGCCGGAGAGTTGGTTGTCGATGTGATCGTAGCGGGATTGCTTGCCGACTTCCCATTCGCGGTTGGCGGAATGGGTGGATGAGGTGTCACGAGGCATGAGACGGGTGAGGACGGTGCATTGATGCGAGGTGAAGGCTTTGGATTGTTCCGGGGTGTAGTCTGATTGACGGAGAGGGAGAGTGATGCTTCCGGTTGATTTGGCGGTCAACTCCTTGATGCGTTTGGTCAGTTGGGTAGCGTCCTCATGGGTTATGCGCAGGATTGCGAGTTGGCGCAGATAATCGTTTGCGGCTTCGCCTTGCAGTTTTGCATGGCAGCGCAATTCATCGGCAGTCATAGGGTATGTCGCCGAGAACCCATCGGTTGATACAACGCGGATTGCTCTGCCGCCATCGCGCATCTTGATTATGTTGACGCTTCCTATTCTTGAACTGATGTCGCTTACCGGATATTTCAACAGGACGGATTCAAATATCTCGGTTGAGAATATGGTGGCTGCTATCCTGATTGCCACATCTTCCCTTTCACTTTCGGGCGAGTTGAAATACCATGCCGATTGACGCGGTGACATCTTGCGAGTATGCTCTGAACCGTCGAACAATCGGATCAACATTATGCCGTCCATGCCGGACTTCCGAACCTCCACAGAGAACAGGTCGCGGTAAATATCAAATGGCGTTGCCTTGCGTTCCTGTTTCTGCACGAAGTCAATCAGTTCTGACAGCTTCATCACCTTGCTGCCGTCAAATGCCATCTTCCGGCTATGGTCAACGATACCGTAGCCACGTATCTCACCATTGCGGTCTTTCTGGAAATGAATGTCTATGCCGAATTTAGCTTTGAGTATGTCAAGCAGATCCGACAGATGCCGCTGTTCTTCCTGCGATAGCGTCTTGCCGTTTGCCCCCTTGATTTTACGGATGTCCGGGTTAATTTTCCGACGCACATATTTTTTCTTCTGACCTTTGTGACCCTTGACATTTTCGACATTTTGAACTTTTCCCTTCGCTATTTCAGCCTTGTATTTCCTGATAATCGCACGGAGTTGTTTAGCGCGTTCTTTCCGGGTATCGTTTTCTTGCGAAATATGTCTCTCTATCTCAGATAATGGGATTGTCGCGGCCTTGACACCTCCGCGAAACAATACGTATCCATCCTCCACACGCTCAAATTTATATCCATGCGATCGGATTATATTGGCAAACTGGCCCTCAGTGAGATAGTCGTAAGAGAACATACGCTGAATGTCACGGTTGATGTCTGATGAAAGAATCCGGTTTGCGGCGGCATTGAGGCGTGCGTAGTCGTGATGATCGGGTATCGGAAAACCGTTTGGCTGTATGCGCGTGGAGAGTATATGCACATGGTTGTTGTCGGTATCGTGATGGTAGTACACAAAATACGGCTGTCTGCCATATCCGGCTTCCGCCATGAGCCGACGGGCGAAGTCGGTCAGCTCGTCAGCCGACATCACTTGCCCCTTTACTGAGGCGGCGATGTGGAACTGAAAGCGCGTGGTCTTGGTGTTGCCATATGTTCTCGACCGCTCCTTGAGATATTTCTCAATCTCTCCGGCGCAGTCAAACCCGGCTTCATGCAACAGCTCAACCTTATGACGCATGACTGCATCGACATTCTCCATAGCCATGAGCCGTGCCACGCCTTCGGCAACTTTGCGTTCATTATATCCGGCACCGGGGAAGCCACCACCGGACACCATACCAAGTTTCTTGACTATCATAGATGTTCCTTGATTTGGTTCAGATGCTCCCAAATGGCGGATAAGTCATTTCGGAAGAATACAAACGGCTGGATATCCGAGGCTGACAATCCGTAGGGAGACACTTTCATACGCTCGTTAATCTGATAGGCGGTCTGATTGACATTCGTGCCGATTTTCTTTAACTGGCGCAGAATAGCGGACAGTAACGCTGTTGTCTCGGAATTGGCTGTCGGTAGCGTAACCTCTCCATTATATTGCAGAGTGGCGCAACGAATACAGGCACTTATGTTGCCCTTGAAATGACTGTCGGCTTTGGTTCGGATCGCTTTGGCAGTCGCATCATCCACGCGAAGCCGTATTATGATGTTCTTATTATTTGATGACATGATGTTAATATGCTTTGATGCTCTGATGTTTTAATGATATGATGCTTGGATATTCTGATGCCATAAAGACTATATGTCTTGATGATTGCATATCTTGATTTCATAGTCACATGACATTTTCATCCATATAAAAGACTGCGAGTTTCGAGCGGGATTGACCCACCTCTGTGAGGTGGCAGGATTGCCGTTGTGGGAACAATCGGCATATCTTGCACAGCAAGATTTATACACCTAAGAAGTCTGACAAACTCGTTCTCTCGCCCCTCTTGAATGGTCTTGTGAAAAATGTCAAAGTGTCGAAAATGTCAAGGGTCACATGACATTTTCGTATAGCGTCCGTGTTCCTCTTTTCTGAAAATGGCAGTGTTTTTCAGGAACCTTTTTACCGTGGACTCCGACATTCCGACTGCCCGTCCGATGTCGATGGCATCCGAGGTTCGGAAGTCGTAGGGCAAAGCGTCCAACAATTCTGATTGCCGTTTGTCAAGATTGCCGGATAATGATACGCGGATTACACGGTTTTCCATCTCGCGGAAATACTCAACCAACTCGATAGCCGCCTCCGCGCTTCCGGTATCTATCATTGCCGCCGACTCTCCGGTGCAGATGTCCTTCATTACCCGAATGATGAGGCAAAAGCGCATTAGATAGATTTCGAGTTTGCCGCATACGGCTTTCTCCGCTTCCGACTCGGTGGCAGAGTATATCGCATTGTTAACGCTCTCTTTCCACTGGCACAGTTTCCTATGGGCTTCAAGGGAGAAAGTCAGTTCCATTGGCTGTTCTTTTCCCTTGAAGTCAAAAGAGGCAACCTTGCGGATTATCCGCTCCCATTGCTCCATTATGCCATCAGGCATACGGTCAGTGCCCCATGTAGGCATATCGGTAATGTCGGGATAGACTTTCAGGAAACGCGAGGAAAAGCCGTTGGCAACACGCTCACCGCCGAATTGCTTTGCAAGCCGTCCCGGTTGGGTACTGCCGATTATGGAGCAATACGGATTGGGTAGGAAGATGTGTTCATCGGCTGATTTTCGGATATATTTGAACGGTGTGCCACTGAACGCGCTGAGAAAATAGCTTTCATCCGAACTGTTGTAGCGGTTGAAGTTGGCGAACAGGCTTTCAAGTTCATCACTGTAAAGGATTACGCCCAGCGGATTGTCGCGCATGGCTCCTATCAACGCCTCGATTGTCGCATCGACAACCACATGACACCTGCGCCTCGGTCGCTCCATCTCCTCCGGCAAAGAAAGTGCAACGCGCTCCTTCGGAGATTTGGACTCCCATTGCTTGTAGGCTTTGAGTTTGGCGCAATATTCCCGGTCATACTCATGGTCGAGGTTGAGCAGAGGCGAAAGGGCGAGCCTGAGCGGAGGAGTTTTGCCGCAACTCGGATAACCGA
>Ga0209064_1003051_pt1 | contig 15901 bp, 16 predicted proteins | sample Inofromicrocosms_FD_187498 | JGI IMG/M metagenome (GOLD analysis project Ga0209064, IMG submission 187498) | Mouse cecum microbial communities from Vienna, Austria - Inoculum for glucosamine and mucus D2O microcosms (SPAdes) (version 2) | ecosystem: Host-associated > Mammals > Digestive system >... | reverse complement strand
CCCTTAAAAAAGTAATATAAACAAGGGCTGCGCCGCATTTTTTGGAGCTTATGTCAATAGTAAATATGCTGGTTTTTATGGGCGAATTTTGTGCAATATTTTAATCGTATTAGTGGTTATAAATAAATAAAGAAAGGCACAGGGAATCCCGTGCCAATTAAAAGAAACACTATATGTTGTAGTTGCTTGAGTTAGGTTGTTAACATTGATTTGTCACCCTCTAATATTTTTATGCGACCAACCCACACAGGCAAAAATTTAACCAAACACAAAACACCCCGCCTAAGCGAGGTGCATCATAAACTGTATTTCTATGCTGTTATCTCCGTACCGTCCCGGAAAGTCACCGCCATTTCCTTATTCCTGCCAACCGTCACGAAATCCACCATGCTGCTCCATAGCCTTTCATCAAATTCAGCAATGATACCATCATGTGCCTTCAAAATTTTGATGAAGCCTGCCAGCCGCTTATTTTGCGCTTCCTTTTCCGTAATGGCTCTGGCAACCTCATCGTACTGTGCTTTAGTCGTATTATACCGTTCCACCAGCCTATTATAGCGTTCCTGGTATTCCCCTTGGTCCTGGGCTATACGGGCATTCTCGTCTATAGCACTCTGCACCATCCCCGCCAACATTGCCATGTCATTTTCCAAGCCATGCTTCTCTTCCTCCAGCGCATCCGTCCGACAAAGTGTCTCCCGGATAGTTTCCGCATTCGCTACAATTTCTTCCTTTTCAGAAACCAGCTTGTTATAGGCGGATAGGAATGCCGCTTTGACCTCTTCTTCCGTCACATGGGGAGTCCCGCATTTTTTATCCTTATATTTGTTGTTGCATCGGTAAATGACCCTGCGGTACTTATCCGTGGAATGCCAGACCTTGGAGCCAAACCATCCGCCGCAGTCAGCGCATTTAATCTTATTGGAGAAGATGCTGACCCCGCTGTACCGGGAGCCGCCCCGTTTCCGTTTCTCCAGCTCCGCCTGCACCATATCGAAAACTGTAGGGCTGATGATGGCTTCGTGGTTTCCCTCCACATAATACTGTGGGACTTCACCCTCGTTCTTTTTCGTCTTCTTATTCAGGAAATCCACCGTAAATTCCTTCTGGAGGAGGGCATCCCCCTTGTATTTTTCGTTGGAAAGCATCCGGCGCACCGTCTGCTGGTTCCACACATCTTTCCCGCCCGGTGTCTTGATGCCGCGCCTGGTAAGCTCCACCGCAATGGAATGGGGAGAAAGCCCTTCGAGGAATAAGCCGAATATCAGCCGCACTGTTTCAGCTTCCCGGGGATTCACCACGATCCTGCCGTCCGGCCCTTTGTCCAGGCCAAGAACCCGGCTGTAAGCAAAACTGACCTTTCCATCGGCAAACCTCTTCCTCTGCCCCCAGGTGACATTTTCCGAAATGGATCGGCTCTCCTCCTGCGCCAGCGAGGACATGATGGTGATCAGCAGCTCCCCCTTGGAATCCAGCGTCCAGATGTTCTCTTTCTCGAGCACCACTTCCAATCATTCATAGGGTTTCCTATCGTTGGAAAATCCCCATTTCATGCGGTTTCGTGGCACTCCAAGATGTGTTTCGTTCCGCTTCGTACCGTCCCGTTTTGGGGATTTAAACAACCAATAAACACCAAAGTCCCCGCCAATCTGTACCTGTGCGGGAACCCTGGTGTTTTCTGTGCCTGTGCCGCCTAATGCTGTGCGCCTTATTTGTCTGCCCCTGCCAGTGCTTGGCTGATAGCATCCGAAGTCTGCGCCAGCGTCTCCGCAAACACATGGGCGTAGATATTTTCCGTTGTCCGGGTATCACAGTGGCCGAGATGTTCGGAGATGACTTTCGTTGGTATGCCCATGTTTATCAGGAGCGAGGCGTTCGCGTGACGGAGGTCGTGGATGTGTATGTCGAGGAAATCATGCTTTTTCAGGAGCCGCTTGAACTGCAGGTTGATATAGTTCTTGCTCATGTATTCCCCGAACTGCCCCGTGAACACGGCTCCCCGGTCTATCCACTTGTCCCCCACTTCTTTCTTTCGCCTATCCTGCCATTCCCTCTGCTCCTGTAAAAGCTTCACTGCTTGTGGCGGCAGGGCCACCACCCTTGCGCTGCTCTTTGTCTTGGGCGTGGAAAGCCGGTATTCGCCGTCCAGACGGTAGAGGTTGTATTTTACGGTTATCGTGGCTTTCTCCAAATCAACCTCATCCCAGTGCAGGGCGGTCAGCTCGCCCACGCGCAGCCCCGTGTAAAGTAAAAGTTCTGTTGCCCTTGGAAGCTGCGGGTTCGTCATCTCATGCAGGAAGCCAAGCAGTTCCCGGCACTGCCCCGCGTCCAGGAATTCCTTCTCCTTCGGCTCCGAGCCGGGCGTTGTGGCATGGGTGACCGGGTTTTTCAGCAGCAGCTCCTTTTTCACCGCTGTGGAGAAGATTGGTGACAGGGCCGTGCGGACGCGCTTGATGGTGCCCACGTCCAGACCGCCGCCCGATTCTTCCTTAATGAACGCTTCCGGCAGTTTCCTGCCGATGGCGTCCGCCAGCCGTTGCGCCGTGTCTTTCAGTACCGGGATACCGTCCACGCAGCTTTTGACCGTGTTCAGGTTCACGCCGGACTTCCTGGATACTGGCCTGCGCATCCCTTCCGGTATCAGTTCCGGGTTTCGCAGGCGGTAGGTCTCGCGCTTGCGCCCGTCCCGGTACAGCTCGTTGAACAGCTTATCAATCCGGGCTGTGTTGATGTCCTTTAATTTCATGTTGCCGATGTACGGCAGCACATAGGTGTCTATAATCTTCCGGTTGCAGTAGAGCGTCATCGGCTTCAGCTTATGCACCGCTATCTGGTCATAATACCAATCCGCCAGTTCGGAAAATCGTATATTTTCATTGAAGTTTACCATGCCCCGGCACTGCTTCTCAAACTCGTAGGCAAAGGCCGTGGCCAGTTTCTCCGCCTTGCCGGGCGTGACGCCCTCCGGCGGCGTGTATGTGGTCGTCTTGCGTATCTGCCTCCCGTCCATGCCGTACCCTAGGGATACCATGATGCGGAAGGAGTCCCCGCGCCTTTTTACGCTTGGCATAATGTGTGCGCCCCCTTTCTTAAATTTCCACTACTATACATTGCTCTGAATGCCCGTAAAGTCAACGGATTTTTCAAAAATATAGGGAGAAAAACCATCCCGGCTTCCCTCCCCTTGTGCATCATCTTTTTTCCCTTAACCTTACCGTCACTTCCACGCTGTCCGTCGGGATGAGCGTCCCCTGTTCCCGGCACCTTGCCTTTTCCGCCATTACCAGCCCGTGGACGGCCATCCTGCCGTAATTATCCAGGGCCATGATGTCCATGAATTCTTCCTGTGCGTCATCCTCCACCATCCATGCGCCGAGCTGCTCTATCTGCTCCTCGCTGAGACGCGCAGAAGAACTGTCATTGGAATAGCCGAGGATGTAATCAATCCGCTTGTCAAAAATCCCCGACAGGGCGTTCAGCGTCTCGTAATTCGGCTCCCTCTTCCCGATCTCCCACATAGCCACCGTGCCTTTGGAAACCCCCAGGGCTTCCGCAAGCTGCACCTGCGTCATCCCCGCCCCGTTCCGGATCTCTTTTAACCTTTCTGCAAACATTTTTATGCACCTCCGTTTTCTCAATCTTATCACTAACTGTGAGTACAGTCAAGCATTTTCCAACATCTTGTAAAATAAATTCCTATCGTTTGGTTTTATTCAATAACTTTTTGTGAGTATTCTCCTTGACATTGGTCACTAACTGTTATATGATAATATACACAATCTCACGGAAGGAGAGAACTGTATATGACCGAAAACGTACCGAGAATGATGACCGTGCGCCAGGTCGCAAGGACCGGCCTACTGTCGGAACACGCGCTGCGCCTGATGCTGAAAGCCGGGAAACTCCCCGCCATCTTTGTGGGTAACAAGGCGCTCATCAATTACGACAGGCTGTGCGAGCAGCTCAGCACATTGGGTGCGGACTTAGACCAGAAGCCGGAAAAGCAGTGGTTCCAATGACGGGGCCTCTAATCGGAGGGAGGTGGCGGACAACATGTTTGAGAAACTGCCGGAGGAACTAAAGGAGGATGGGCGTTTCTGCCTTTGGAGATATGAAGAACGGAAAGGGCGGCTGGATAAAGTCCCGTACCGCCCGGACGGCAGGCGGGCAGACGCTACGGACATAAAGCACTATGTGGATTTCAGCCTTGCCGCAGACGCCTTCATCTCATCCAAGGGGAAATACAGCGGGATCGGCCTGGGCGTGTTCAAGCCGTTCGGCTGCATCGATGGGGACGCCTGCTATTTTGACAGCACGCTGTCCCCCATGGCGCAGGACGTCACGGACACCATGGACACTTATACGGAGAGCAGCCCGTCCGGCACGGGCGTCCGCATGGTGTTCCGGGCCGCCCATTTCCAATTTGACGCCAAAAGGTACTATATCAATAACCGGAAGATCGGGCTGGAAGCCTATGCCCCCGGCGCCACCGGGAGGTTCTGCACCATCACGGGGGACTGCATCCGGGAACGCGGCTGCGAGGAGCGCAGCGCACAGTTTGAAGCCGTGCTGGAAAAATACATGGTGCGCCCGGTGTCAGAGAAAAAAGCCGGCGCCACATCGCCGCCCGGAAGTTTTTTATCAGATAGGTCCGTCATCCGCATGGCGTCCGCTTCCACCCAGGGCAAAAAATTCCAGAGCCTGTGGAATGGCGCCATCCCGGAAGGGAAGTCGCACAGCGAAGCCGACATGGCGCTAGCCGCCATTCTGGCCTTCTGGTGCGGCGGTGATACCGAACAGATGGACCGGCTGTTCCGGCAGTCCGGGCTGATGCGCGGTAAATGGGACAGGATACAGAGCGGCTCCACCTACGGCCAGATCACTTTGGAGAAAGCCGTATCCCTGGCGTCCGATTTTTACAGGCCAAGAAAACACACACCGGCAGAGGTGGATTTTGACACGCTCGCCCCACGGCTGGCAGAAATGCATCCGGACTGCAACGCCCGCTACACCTGGAACGACAGCGGCTCCGGCAGGCTGTTCGCGGACATCTATAAAGGCATTGCCCGGTATGTGCCGGAGCGCAAAATGTGGTTCGCCTATGACGGCGTCCGGTGGGCGCCGGATATCGGCGGCTTACGGACAATGGAGCTTGCCAAAAGCCTGGGCGGGCGACAGCCTGGTGCGCTACGCCCTCACCATCCAGGACGAGCAGAAACGCAAGAGCTACCTGGAATACAGCGCACGCTGGCAGGCGCGGAGCCTGCGCAGCACCTTCATCAATGACGCACAGAGCGTCTACCCCATCTCCATGGCGGAATTTGACAAAGACATCTATTACATCAACTGCAAAAACGTGACTGTGGATGCAAGGACGGGCGTCCCGCATGAGCACACGGCAGAAGACCTGATCACAAAGACGGCAGGCGCCTCCTATGACCCGGATGCAAAAAGCCCCCGTTTCCTGCAGTTTGTCGACGAGGTCACAGGCGGCGACCGTGAAAAAGCGCGGTTCATCCAGAAAACGAAAGGCTACGGCCTGACCGGGGACACTTCCCTGGAATGCCTGTTCATCGAATACGGCGCGACCACCCGCAACGGCAAGGGGACGATGAACGAGAGCTGCCTGAACGTGGCCGGGGATTACGGGCTTTCCGTCCGGTCGGAGACCATAGCCACAAAACACATGGCGAACAGCCAGGCCCCCAGCGAGGACATCGCGAGGCTTGCCGGGGTGCGCTACGCCAGCATCGCGGAGCCGAGGCGCGGCCTCGTGGTCAATGAAGCACTGGTAAAGAGCATGACGGGCAATGACACGCTGAACGCCCGGTTCCTGCATGAGAACAGCTTCGACTTCCGCCCCCAGTTCAAAATATATATGAACGCCAACTACCTCCCGGTCATCACAGACATGACGCTCTTCACGAGCGGCCGCATCGTCCTCATACCCTATGGCCGCCATTTCGAGGAATGGGAGCAGGACAAAGGGCTGAAACGGGAGTTTGCCTCGGAGGAATCCCGGAGCGCCATACTGAACTGGATGCTTGAAGGGTATGCCATGCTCCTGGCAGAAGGGCTGGCTCCCCCGCCATGCGTGACGGAGGCAACGAAAGCCTATGAGCATGACAGCGACAAAATAAAACTGTTCTCCGAAGAGTGCCTGGAAGCCTGCGGCGGCGCCGAAGTGAAGACGTCAGCCGTCTACCAGCAGTACCGCATCTGGTGCGGCCAGAACGGGTGCTTCCCGGAGAACAGCCGCAATTTCAACCAGGCTCTGCGCACATTCGGGGAGATCGCCCGCAAGCGTCCAAAAGACGGCGGCGAAAAGACCACGCTGCTGCTCGGTTACCGCCTGCTGTGCGGGGATTTCATCCCTTAAACACAGTTGGGGCAGCATGTGGCAGGTTCTATATATAGTTCCAGATTTTGCCCTTATAGGAAAAAATATATTTTACCTGCCACAGACTGCCCCAACCACTGTGGACACTGTTTTGGGAAATAAAAACCACTGTGGAAGGAGGTAAATGCACAATGTATTACCTATGTTGCACCAAAGCCTGTCACCAGATCAGAGGAAGCCCTTGTGAACCAAGGCACTGCCACCAGCCCAGCAGGGCTATCACCAGACCACTGCCTGCGGCCTGCCGCAGAGAAAGGAAAGGGGACACATGGAGAAACAAAATTACCAGATGGACTTAAGCTTCCTGGAAAGCTACGACAACAGCACCCGGCACTACCAGCCGTTCGACCTGCTGGCAACGCCTGGATGCATGCCGCTGATGGTCATGTGCAGCAAAAAGCCGGAGCCAGCCGCGTGGAGCATCATCGGCACGATGTACAGCGTGCATTTCCTGCATTACAGGGACATGGAGGACTACATCATCCGCCGCGGCCTCACCCGCTGGACGGATGAGCATGACCGCAAGGCCGACCTCTGCCTGAGCGGGATCAGCAACCGCTTCCGCATTTATTAGCCGCAGGGGCGGCCTCCACCTCTGTGCCTGCCCTCCTGCCTGACGGGCGGGCAGGCACACGCACAAAAACCGCATAAGTTTTTTGGGTATTGACCAATAAGTTTTCAAGGGATCTTCCCGGAAAGGAGCAGCATATGGGGAAAAGAGGGCCGATGCCGGGCACGGGAGGGCGGCCGCCCAAAGCCCTGGCAGAAAAGATAGGCGCGGGCAATCCGGGCAAACGCCCGCTCATGGTGATGGGCGCGCCGGAAACCGCCGCACTGAAGTGTGTGGAGATGCCCGCGCCAAAAGACTACATGAGGGAGAAACAGAAGAACGGCGGGGAGTTCTGCGCCGAAGAGATTTATACAGAAACATGGGAGTGGCTTAAGGAGCGCGGCTGTGAGAAACTGGTGAAGCCGCAGCTCATCGAGCAGTACGCCATGAGCGTGTCGCGCTGGATACAGTGCGAGCAGGCCATCTCGGAATTCGGCTTCCTGGCGAAGCACCCGACCACGCAGCAGGCCATCGCCTCGCCGTTCGTGGGCATGGCGCAAAGCTATATGAAGCAGTCCAACCAGATGTGGGCGATGCTCTACCAGATCGTCAAGGAAAACTGCTCCACCGAATACCAGGGCGCAACGCCGCAGGACAGCGTGATGGAGCGGCTGCTCCGGGCAAGGGAGGGATCACGGTGAAACTTCCAGGAAGAATCGCGCATTACCTCCGGGGCAACGTGGACTTTGACAGCTTCTTTGTCCTGGACATTGCCGCGCAGGATAAGGAGAACGCCGTGCTCCTGCTCGCCCCAAGGGATATTACAACGGACAAATTTTTCTGCATGCAGTACCGCGGGCATTCCTATTTTTACGGCAGCATCGAGAACATGATGGAAGCCTGTGTGAAATGCCGGTACCTCCGCCCCGCCGCCGCAAAACGGCTTACGAGGAAATACCATAAGTCCGCAGGGAAAGCCTGTGGAAAACACACCGGGTAAATCCGGGCAGACGCACACATTGATATTTCACAGACACATTATTTCCACCTGTGCGGCTGGACGCCCCAAAGAGCATCCAACCGCGCAGATGACATTATTTTCAAGGAGGGATCTTATGACAGCATATGACATCTACACAATCGGCACGGTAGAATACAAAAGGGCGTTCTGGGACAAAGCCATGCGGGATAGCCAGGCCCCTCGTGAGATCATGCAGAGCGGGAATTCCCTGCATGACACGCTCGTCCTCCCGGCTGACAGCAATAAGAAGTTCCAGGAGGCCCTGCGCAGGGAGAGCGTCTTCCGCCAGCTTGCCACCTGCATCAGCGCGCCGCAGTCGGAAGGCTCCATCTGGACTTCCGTTTGTGAAGACCTCGCCGAGTGGGTACCGGAAAACGGCAAAGTCAGCATCATGGACGCCACGGGCGGCCTTACAAGGCAGCTCTTCCGCTGCAATAAGCTGGCGGTCATCGCAAAACTCACCAACAACTATGTAAAGGATATTGGCTTTGACGCGGAAGGCTACCTCACCGCGCACCTGGCTAAGAGCTTCGGCAGGGCGGAGGAGGACGCATTCATCAACGGGAGCGGCGAGGGGATGCCGACGGGCATCCTGCACGGCACAGACGGCGCAGAGATCGGCCTTACAACCACAGAAATCAGCTTTGACGATATGGCAGAGCTGTACCTTTCCGTCAAGCCGGAGTACCGCAAAAACGGCGTGTGGATAATGAATGACGAGACCGCCCTCACGCTCCGCACGTTAAAGGATAACGGCGGCAGCTACCTGTGGAACCATAACAGCGATACGATTTTCGGAAAGCCCGTGCATACCTCGGAATTCATGTCGTCCGCCGCACCTGGGAGCCTGCCCGTTGCATTCGGGGATTTCAACCACTACTGGATCGTGAACCGCCTCCCGCTGTCCGTGCGGACGCTGACGGAGCGTTTCACCCTCCAGCACCAGACAGGCTACCTTGCCTATGAGTTCCTGGATGGCAGGCTCACCCGCCCGGAGGCTGTCAAGGTTTTACAAATAGAAACAGCATAGGCAATCCGCCAGCAGCCAAATCGATACCACGGAAAACGCCCTGCATCCCCAGGTTTATGGGTGCAGGGTGCCTTCAAAAATATATAGATTTATTTCCCATGCCGGAACGCTGAATTGCCCGTGAGGTTCTTCAAAAGGATTTTCCGGGCAGCTTTGTATTCATCCCCGATAAAGCCAAGCCGGAGCAGGAAGCAGCGGAATGCGTATTTGTCATTGTCTGTTTCTGTCGGCTTGCCGGACACACGCTTCATGCGCCTTGCCATCCCGCACAGCTTTTCCACGAATTCCGTATAGGCCGCCGTTTCGTCCGGATTGGCCGTGAATGGGAACCACGGAAAGCTGACTGCATCCTCCATGACCGTAAGGCGGATTTCATCGACCTGGAAAGCCCGCGCCATCAGCCCGCCTTTGTTCTCCACCAGCTTTGCAAGGTTCTCCAACACCCCCTGTGTGAACAGTTCTTTTGGGATGCTGACGGTCAGCCTGTCCTCCGTCTGCTCCGCTTCGACCATGAAGCCTTTTTCTTTCAGATGTTCCAAAAGGCTGCTCACTGTTTCCCTGTCCACGCTGTCCGGGATGCGGAGCGTCCCGTCCTTTTCCAATGTGCAGTCACCGATCTTATAGGCCAGGCTTGGCGCTTTCTGGTAGCATGGGACTGTGTGCAATGCCGTGGCAATCTCCTCCGCCAGCTTCGGCCGCTGTTTTGGCTTCAGTTCAAATTTAATATTTATCTGCATATGTACGCCCTCCTTTGTTTTGTAGGTACATGTTCGCTCTGTCCGCACAGAATAGCAAGCAGAAATCCCCAAAATACTGGACAATCATCTGCCGGGATGTTTGTGCAGTTTATGGCACAGAATTACCTTGCTATTATTGCACACCCGATTTAACATGTCCGTACCAAAAGAAAAGGAGGCAGCTTATGCAGACAAAGAAAATGAAAGTACAGTATTCCTCACGCGCACGGCAGGGCAAAAACCATTACTTCGGCAGCGGGTACATCGAAACGCCGAAAATACAGATGGAAGGGAAATGGCTGGAGGCACTTGGCTTCCACATCGGGGACGCCATCCAGGTAGCTTACGAAGAAGGCTCCATCCACATCTCACTTGCACCTCCGATACAATCTGAACCCGCTATGGTCTGCGATGCAAAGGCAGGATACACATCTAAATAATTCTCAAATAGAAAAAGCCCAAGGATAAGAAACGCATTGATATAAACGGCAGCGTCTAATACTCTTGGGCCTTTTTGTGATTACTACATTTATATTGCGAAGCGTAATTGACAAAATGCGCTTCATTACCCTATAATTATGGTATAATTCGAAAAAGATTAATATGTTAGGCAGTGATTATGAAGGCATACTACATTTATTAATTTAAGAGGTGTTTCAATGAGCGAGTATATAAATTGCAAAAAAAATATATATGTCCCTTTAAAGCCAGTAATAGTAACTTTTCATGAAAAAGAAGAAGTCGAACTAAATGCTTTTCAAAAATTTATTTTAGAAGCAATTGAAGAAGATGCTACACTAGAACAGATGACAAATGCCACACAATTAACGAAAAATGTGATCGAATCAGAAATATTGCATATGGAAAGTCAAAAGTTATTGGTAAGAGATGGAGATTATGTTGCGTTATCAGAATTATCAAAAAATATTTTAATGATTTCAAAAAGTGTTAAAATGTTGAACGCTGAAAAAAAGATACTATGTTTTAATCTGATTACCGGAGAGATTGAAGGATTTGATAAAAATATTATTAATAATATAGGACAAGATGATTTGGTAATGGAAGGGAAAATAAGATCCGGGGAGATCATCGGAATTAGTATAGAGGATAATGTTTCTTTTTTTGCTGATTATATGTCTACTTTTGACGGATTTTCTGAAGAACAAATTGATAAAATACTCTCATCTATATATGCAGAATTTGATGAAATTGACAAGAAATTAATATATAAACTGCAAGAAATCAACAAATTGCCGTGCATGATAGGTGACGATAAATTAGAATTCGAAAGTGATGCATATGCCGAAGGGAAATATTCAGTTATTGCAATAGAAGTATCAACAGATAAAGTTGAAAAATATAGGGAACAAATAGAAAACATTATGTTATTACACAATGAAACGCCAGAACTGATTTCTGATTTGGGAAGAGATTTAATTAGAGAATATGAGAATTGTACAGAATACAATAAAGAAAGAATAATATTTGTGTATGATCATACATCAGGAAAAATCAGAGAAGAAAAACACGATATCGTGGTTTCTCAAAACAAAAGAACACAGTTGTTCCTAACAACAGAAAAAAAATCAGATGACGAAATTAAAAAACAAGTTTTCATTGCAGCTGAAACAAAATGGAAATTGGATGATAAATACCATTTTAAAATAGTAGATATTAAAGAACATATCTATAAAATTGGATTTTGCTTAGAAGAATTATGAGGTATGACATATGCGAATGAATAAATATGCCATCAGATTCCCAGGTTATGGAAATATTGATACAAAATCATCACTTAATATATTTTCGGAAACTGCAGTTAAAACAACAGAAAAGACTTTTTTTAAAACATTTAATGCACTTGACAGTTTAACAGGGTTTATTATCCAAAAAAGCAGAACTTCAGAATTAGAGAAACAGTTAAATGCACAAAAACGAGCCTTGAATGTAGAAATTGATAATGGCATTGAGCAATTAAAAATCCAGTACGAAGAAGAATCTAAGCGATTGCAACTTAAAATAGAGCAAGAAAAACAGGAACTGGATTTAGAACTGCAAAGACTGACTTTGGAAACAAGTGAAAAAGCGAAGGAATTTACATTTTCATATGAAAAATACATAAAATCAAGCGAATTATTTAAAAAAATAATAACTCGCGAGAAAAACTTTTTAGAAGAAACCCATAGGTATATAGAATTGTTTGGTGACAATTTTTCCAATCGCAAAGAATATATTTTATATTGCGATTGTGAGCGGAAGAGTTTAGAACTAATAAATAATTATCTTAAATTGATGATATAAGAAAGGAAATGTATTATGGCAAAAATGAATTACTCCAACTTTAAAGAAGATGAATGCGAGATAATTCCAGTGGAGTCGGCGGAAGTTTTGCCGGCAAACACTTCATATAATTTATTGAATAATTCTTCGCATGGGAATGGACAGGCTCTGGCTAATGCAGTGAGTCCTGTTGCTGCTATTACAAATTGCATTAGTATGTCATTAGATACAATATCGAAATGCATAGCAGCTGTTTCCATAGAAAAGCAAAAAACAGAACAAGTTAAAGCAGAAATGAATGCCAAAATAATAGAATCAAAACAACAGACGGAACGAGTTAAAATTCATGAGAAAGCAGAAACTAAGCGTTTAATTGTGTCTTGTGAATTTAATTTAAAAAACCAAAAGATTGAAATGGAAAAACTACGTGATAAGTATAAATTTAAAACTTATAAAAGGGAGGTTTCACATAGTGAATATATGGAATCTTTAACTCAAATAGAAAAGACAGTGGATGAGCTAATGAAAACTACAAAATTTCTGAGAAATGCTTTTTTGCAGGAAACTGACTTTTCACAAAAAGAAGTCTGTTTACATAATTTGAATCAAGCAAATATGCAATTAGTTGAGATTACAAAGCAACTCATATCTGCGAAAGGAATGAAGTGATCAATGGGATTATTAGGACTTGCATTAGGTGCGGCAGCGATTTTTGTTGTTGGTGCTGCCACAGCCTTTATTTGTGATGAATTATCTGAAAATGAAAAACAACGTCAGAGAAAAATGCAGAATGAATACTACGTATATGAAAGCCGCAGACATCAGGAATATAATGAAACTTACAGATATTACGAAAACGCTAGAAGAAAGTCCGAAGAAGACTATCAACAAGCAATGTTGGAGTATCAGCAGCAAATAATAGAAAGGAGAAAAAAAGAAAACAGACCGATATATAATGATATGTTGAAACTGCATACCGAACAGTATGCTGATAAATGTACTTTATTAAAAGAGTGTATCAAAATAAAAGACTTGTGCGAAAAGAACATTGGAAAACAGCAAAATACTTATATCCGTTTTAAGTCAATAAAAACGACTCTGATATCACTTGAGGAAGCTACATACAAATTACAGGCGTATCTTGAGTATCTGGAAAATTATAAGACTCGATTTGAAACAACATTTGAGAATTCAGGAGAAATTGAAGAACCATTTTCGTTGACTTTACCTAAAGATTATCCATATGAAGGAAAAGTCATAATGCTACAAAAAGTAAATTTCCAAAATTATGGCTATTTGTTTGAGGATGCAGGGTATATAAAAATTGAACAAAGTGATATAGATGTATTTGAACAACACAATGATTCAGAAATATTACCCTTTATGATGTATAAAAGCAAGAAAGGCAAAAAATATTTATCATTATCTAAAGGTATGCTTAAAAATTCTATTGGCGGAACAATTGGAATTGATGCAGAAGTAAAAGAAATAAAACCATCTGTATTGAGATTAAAATTTCTGGGGAACGATTACATAAAAATTAATATATTAAAAAAAGATATGTTGAATCAAAGGAGAAAAACACCTATTGGTTCCAGTCTGCATGTTTATATTAAGGATTATGATTTTGCACTTAATCGATCGATTATGGCTAGTGAAAAAGTCGGTGACGGGCTGTCAATCGCACAATTTGAAAGTATCATGATGGTTCAAACTGGAACTGAAATAAAAGAGTTTCAAGCATATTTAAAAAAGAATGATTTATTAGATGAAGACGATGAATGGAGAATAGCACCTCTTTGGGATAAAGACGGGGGAACAATATTGAGAGGTGTTATCATGCAGATTGGAAATCAATATGCATACAAAGCATTGTTTGAAGAATTAGAGCCAGAAAGACTGATATTAAGGTATAAGGGAATGCTTGGAAAAGAGGAATTTGTTTCATTTGATGATGTCTTTGTTACAACAAATGTAACTGTGGATTGTTATTCACCGCAACAAATTAATGAAGATAAGTCGAAATATAATGATTTATTTGAATAAAACTTTCCCAATTTACCGGACTATAGAATAGACCCGCAAACTCACCCAAAACTATATAATACATTCAAAAACTAGTTGATTAAAAGCAATAATCCCTAAAAAATGGCCATTTTTAACCGCGCTACACCTGTTAATCCATTTAGATTTTTGTAAAATTGTGTATAAAACTCTATTATATATAGTCCCAATGTGTTATAATAGGACTATATAAAGGAGTGATTTTTATGCCCGTACCTGCTGATATCAGAGCAGTTCCAAGACCGGTTAATACCATAGTGGATGACAACGGCCGGGATGGCCCCAAACGTTATGCTGTCAGGCAACGTTCCTCTTCTAAATATGTTCCCGGTGGCAATCCCCAGCCGCGAAACGGCAAGGTGGTCGGTCACATCATTGATCATAAATATGTTCCAATCCACGAGTCGAAAGCAGGAACTTCTGTAGAACCGGATATGCTGTCCTATGGCGCTTCCGCACTTGTTAAGTCTGTCACGAAAGACCTTGTGTCAGATCTCCTTGCTGTGTACGATCCATCGGATGCTTATGCAATGATGTCTATTGCGACCCTTAAAGTGATCAAGCCGGCTGTTACCGCAAACCGGATGGCAACACATTACCATAGGACATTCGTCTGCAAAGATTATCCCGGAGCAGCAATGTCCCCGAATTCTATTGGAAACCTTCTGCAAAGGATTGGGATGGACGGTTCCAGGCGCAAACAGTTCTACCAGTTACGTATTCAATCGACTTCCGCCGACCATCATGTGGCGATTGATGGCACGCTGAAACAGGATAACAGCAAGGTCAATGATCTTTCTGCCTATTCCCGTAAGGCAAGAGTAAGGGGCTGCAGTGAAGTGTCTGTCCTATATGCTTATGACATCGAGCGGATGGAACCGGTTTGTGCCGAAGTATTTCCGGGAAACAGTATTGATGCCAGTTCCTATCCGGCGTTTATCCGTGATAATGACATTCGCAAAGGGATCATTGTTGCTGACAAAGGATTCCCTCCAAGCAAAATCAAAGCAGAATTGCAGGAGCGTCCGGATCTTCATTTCCTTACGCCGATCAAACGGAATGATGCCCGCATATCGGATAATGATATGCTTTCCTTCGAAGGAGTACTGACTGGCATTGCCGCTCATATAGTTTATAAGAAGAATCAGATCAAGGGCGGCCGATACCTATATGCATTCAAGGATACGAAAAAAGCATCAGCTGAAGAAGCAGCCTATCTTGCGAACGCTCAGAAGAAAAATACCTTTCTCCCAGAGAAATACGCAAAGAAACAAGCTGTTTTTGGTGTAATCGTTCTTGAATCCGACCAGGACTTAGATGCGAAAACGGCATACTTTTGTTATGAGGACCGCTGGCTTCTGGAACTGGTATTTAATCGGTATAAAAGCGATGAATGCCTGGATCATACCGATGTACAGAATGATTATTCCGTCATCGGCGGTGAGTTTGTCAACTTCCTGTCTACAGTTGCCACCTGCCGTATCATACGAAAGGCGCGGACGGCAGGATTATTTGACCATATGTCCTATGGAGAACTGATGGATGACCTATCATCAGCCTGGCGTAGAACAGATGCCCCGGAAGAACCGGCAACAGATGATGGATACTGGGTTCACACACTGCAGATTGTATTTGAGGAACTTGAGACCTTGGGTCTGTCAAAACCGATACCAAAGCCAGCACCCAAGAAACGTGGCCGTAAACCCAAGCCCAAAGATCAGTATGAGCAGAAGCCAAAGCGCCCACGTGGCCGCCCTAGAAAGAATTCATCCCAGTCTGTCAGTACTCTATAGTCCGGCAGATTGGGAAAGTATTATTT
>Ga0209064_1003048_pt1 | contig 15921 bp, 21 predicted proteins | sample Inofromicrocosms_FD_187498 | JGI IMG/M metagenome (GOLD analysis project Ga0209064, IMG submission 187498) | Mouse cecum microbial communities from Vienna, Austria - Inoculum for glucosamine and mucus D2O microcosms (SPAdes) (version 2) | ecosystem: Host-associated > Mammals > Digestive system >... | reverse complement strand
CACGCTCCCGCCAGGGGAAGTTTGGCGGCGGGCAGCCGCCCCTTGGCTTGATGCGTGACCCGGAGGAAAGGGGACACCTTATCCTTGACCCGGACACTGCGCCGACTATCCGTAAAATCTATGACCTTGCCTTAAACGGCTGGGGGTGTATGCGGATTGCCAAACAGCTTATGGAGGATAAAATCCCCATCACACGGGTAAAGGGCAATACGGAATGTGACGTGAATTATTATTCGTGGGGGAGCGCACGGATTAGCCATATCCTGCGGAACCCGTTTTACAAGGGGGCGCATTTAGTCTGCCGGACGCACCAGAAAGGAATCCGCTCCAACACCTATAACATCATCCCACGTGAGGAATGGGAAGTCCTTGAGGGCTGCCATGAAGCCATCGTAAGCCCGGAGGACTGGGAGAAGGTGCAGGAACTGATTGACCGCCGCCCTCCTATCATGGATGGGAACGCCTGCCCCTTCTACAACCTGTTCCACGGCATTATCTACTGTGCCACCTGCGGGAAGTCCATGCAGGTACGCTATGAGAAAGTGGGCAGAACCGGGAAGAACCGCTTTACCGGCGAGGAACGGGAGCCGATAGACAAGGCGTATTATATCTGCCAGACCTATAACCGGCTGGGAAAAAACGCCTGCACCAGCCACAAAGTGGAAGCAAGGGATTTATATAACCTTGTATTGAAGGATATTCAGGAACTTGCGGCAATGGCGTTGAAAGACGTGGAATCGTTCTACCAGCGGATTAGCAGCCGCATGGAGCGGCGGTATCTGGCGGACGCTTCGGAGATGGAGAAGGAGCGGGAACGGCTGGAAGCAAGGAACCGGGAAATTGATGATATGTTCCTGAACCTGTATACCGACAAGGCGAAGGGAATCCTGTCGGAGCAGCGGTTTGTGAAGATGACGGCGGCAATGGAGCGGGAACAGGAGGAAAACCAGAAGCAGCTAAAAGAATTGACACTCTCCCTGCGCCGCTCCAATGAGCAGGAAAGAGATGTCCGTACCTTTATCCGGGAAATCCGGCAGTACACCGCAGTCCGGGAACTGGACGAGGGTATCTTAAACCGCCTTATCAGCCGGATTCTGGTGGGGGAGGTGAAAAAGGTTGACGGGGAGAAGTTTCAGGAAATCAAAATCATTTATAACTTTGTCGGGGAGATACCGGCGGTAACAGAATAACGGCAATGCCCTTCTCTCTTTTTGGGGGAAGGGTTTTCTTTTTGGCCGGACACGAAAAAGAAGCCGGGTTTCCTACTCTCCGGCTTCCGGGATAAACTCTAAGTGGTCTAAGGCATAGCGCAGAGCCATGCACATCAATTCATTTCGGGAGCGGTCGCTTTTTGCCGCCAGAGCGTCAAATTCTTCCTGCAATTCCCGGTCTAACCGCAGCGTCATAACGATTGACTTATCTTCCTTTTTGTCGGGTTTCTTCTGACGTACCACAAACTTATCTGCCATGTTACACCTCCGTATTACATTCCTGCAACTATTATAAACGATTCTGCTTGACATTTATATAACACATGGTAAAATACAAATATGTAATACATAATAGTGTTACAAAACAAAAAGGAGGTCATGGAAGTGAAGAACGTGCTGGAACAACTCTATAATGGTGAAATCTTCCCGGCGGAGCAGTATGCTCCCAAAAGTGAAGAATACCGGAAAATCCATCAAGGGCATTATAGTCATTACGAGGACTTTATTGAGGTATTGGCTAAGCTGGAGCCGCCCCTTGACAAGCGGTTCGTTAAAATCATGGACGAACAGCTTGACGTAATCCCGTTTGAGTTCTCGGAAATGTTCATTGACGGTTTTAAGCTGGGGGCAAAGATGATGGCAGAGGTTTTCAGGGACGAGTAGAAGGACGGGGACAGGAAAAGGCAGACGCTTTGACGTGGCGGCTGCCTTTTTTGGGTTGTTGATAAACTGGAAATTATTTAAGTGTTATCATTTAATTTAGCATATACATATGTATCTTTCCAGATTGGTTTTTCAGTTTCATCTTTCCAGAAATACACATTTTTTCTAAAATGGGCTTCACGTTGAAATCCTAACGTTTCAAGTAATTTCCACGAACTCTTATTATTGGGGTCACACTCTGCATATATCCTATGTATGCCATTGTAAAATGCCTGCTCGATTAATGCTTTGCAACTTTCGGCAGCATAACCATATCCCCAATAATTTCGATTAAATACATATCCTATTTCCAGTGCTTCAAAGTCACGTTTACCCATATATACATTTCCAATCATTTTATGGGAATTTTTCAATTCAACAGCAATCATTTCATCTGTGCCTATACGCCATTCAAGACTTTTTTCTGTTTCATCAAAGGTTTGCGGTTTATATGGTTCGTATCTTACAACCTCCTTATCAGATAAATATTCAAATAAATCTTGAATATCTTCTTTTTTGTATCTTCTTAAAATTAGCCTTTCCGTTTCAGCTATAAATATTTTGTTCTCCATGTTACACCCTCCATAAACAAATAATCCTTGACTTATTTCTTTTTTGCAAACTTATCAATAACCTTGTCTACCCAAAAATTGATGAAGAAATCGGCAATCTCTGCAAAAACATTCAAAATGAAATCTACCATTAAAGTATCCCCTAATTAACGATTTGCTGTTTTGTATTCTAACATACAACCCCATTTTTCTCAATAGAAATTGAACTCACCACTTGACAATGTGGCAAAGAGTTGATGAGCCAGGACGAAATCGCCGTGATGGACGGCGGAAAGTGTATTTTGCAGGTGCGGGGTGTGCGTCCCTTTTTCAGCGAGAAATACGACATCACCCGGCATCCGCAGTACAAATACCTCTCCGACGCCGACAAAAAGAACGCTTTTGACGTGGACGGGTATCTTGCCGCCATGCGCCGCAGGCAGCGGCAGGTGGTGATGCAGGAGGAAGTCTTTGACTTCTACGAAATCGACCTGTCGGACGAAGAAGAAACCGGCGAAGCCGACGCCGCCGAAGAATGAGGCGGCAAATCAACAACAATATTTTTGAATTTATGGAGGTAAATCTATGGAATTTTTCAACAGCGCAATCGACGTTTTGCAGACCCTTGTGGTCGCCCTGGGCGGCGGCTTGTGCGTGTGGGGCGGCATCAATCTCCTGGAGGGCTACGGGCAGGATAACCCCGGTTCCAAATCGCAGGGCGTCAAGCAGGTCATGGCTAATTAGAGGTAATCAAAAGAGGAAAGGAAAAGCACAATCCAGACGGAACCGGCGATACCGTCAAGAAATATTTGTGAGTTAGCAAGAAACCTGATATAATGGGGGCAAGCGCCCATCCGGGGCAGAAAGGCAGGGGGAAAAATGCACATCAGCTACAAACCGCTCTGGCACACGCTGATAGAGCGCAACATGAGGAAAGAAGATTTAAGGCTTGCCGCTGGCCTGACCACAAATATGATTGCCAATATGGGCAAAGAGGGAAAACACATCAGTATGGACACGCTGGCACGAATCTGCGAAACACTGGATTGTGGCATTATGGACGTGATTGAGCTGGCCAGTGACGAGCCTTCCACCACAGGAGGGAACGATAATGGAAAAACTGAAAGAAAGAATCACAGAAAACGGCATTGATTATATTCTGGTAGGCGATTACTATATCCCGGACTTGAAGCTGCCGGAAGAAGACCGTCCCATTGGACGCTTTGGGCGGCTACACCGGGAATATCTGAAACAGGAGCATCCGGCACGGTACAGTTCCCTTATCCTGACAGGGAAATTGTGGACGTATCTTGCCGACCTGAACGAGCAGGCGGAGGAACGGCTTGACTTAATCATAGAGCAGATGAAAGCCGCCGAGGGAGTGACCGAGGAACTGAAAGCCCGGAACCAGCTTGAATGGGTGGGGCGAATGAATAATATCCGCAACCGGGCGGAGGAAATCATAAATAGCGAGTTGATTTATATTTGATTTGGATATAGAAAGGCCAGCCGATTACCGGCTGGTTTTTCTAATCTTCCCTGCGTTCCAATACTGCCCGAATCATGGCAACGGCAATCTCCTGTTGGCTGGGCGATGTGCTTTCCCACAATTCTGCCAGTTCCCGTATTTCACTGACCTCATTATCTTCCAGCGCATCCCGCAGCAGATAATCCGGGGAGATTTTCAGTGCGTTGCAGATATTGATAAAGACAGGCAAGCTGGGAACCTTTGCCCCGCCCTCAATCTGCCGGAGATAGGTTGCGTTGATATTGCACAGTTCCGAGAGCCTGTCCGCCGTGAATCCCCGGTCTTTCCTCACCATGTTGATACGTTTGCCCAATCCTTTTGTTTCCATATTGCCCACCCATTTCATAAGCTATTAGCATTTATTTTATTCACTTTTAGACTACATCACACATAGGGATTGCAATAGATTCTAAAAGACTATATAATATTAGCTAGTAGACTATAAACTATGAAAGGGGAATAATAGAATGGAACTGAACTATTTTAGGGACAAACTTTTTGATTTACTGAACGACAGTGAAGGGATGAGGATTGCCGACCTGAACGCAGACGAGCGGAACAGCCTGCTCATTGTCAGGACAGAGGACGGGGATGTATTTGAAATCGTATGCCGGCAGGCAGCGGGGAAGGAGGACGGATGGACGACCGCAAACTGACCGTTTATAATGGGCGAGGTGCTTTCAAGAAATCGCCGCCGCAGATTCTTTTACAGGGGAACTGGCTGGAACAGGCCGGGTTTTCCGCTGGGGATAAAATTACCGTGAAATGCCAGCAAGGGCGGCTTGTTATCACGAAGAATGAGCCGGAATCAGATACCGAAGCGGAAAATAGACAAACATAGAGGTTTTTGAATGAATTTTTCAGGAAGCTTATTCCATCTGGAAGGACATTGTAATATAATAGAGCCAGCGAAAAATCGGGATTTGGAGGGATAAAATGGACAGACCTATTACGACATTATTTATGCTGATGTCTGTTGACGGAAAAATCAGCACAGGAGCAACAGATGATTTAGATGTGGACAAAGATTTCCCTAAAATTATGGGCGTTCAGGAAGGACTACACCAATATTATGAGATAGAGCAGACAACAGATTTATGGTCGCTCAACTCTGGTAGAGTACAGGAAAAAATTGGTATTAACATGAAAGAACTGCCGAACAAGTCACCTGTTTCCTTTGTGATAATTGACAACAGTCATTTGACTGAACATGGTATTCGCTATTTTTGTGCCTTATCAAAAGAATTTGTGTTGATTACTTCCAATAAAGACCATCCAGCATTTCAGATAAAGGAAACCAATCTTCATATTATTTATCAAAGTGAACTATCTTTGGCAGATGCTCTTACAGAACTTAAGTCAGAATATGGCTGTCAAAGGATCACTATACAAAGCGGTGGTACGTTAAATGGATTATTCCTTCGGGAAAAACTTTTCGATTATATTGATATTGTTGTTGCCCCTGTTTTAATTGGAGGTAAAGATACCTCCACTTTGATTGATGGAAAATCCTTACTATCAAAAAGTGAACTATCACAATTAGGCGTGTTGAAATTACAAGAATGTACGGTTTTGGAGGACTCATATATTAGATTGCGTTATAAAGTGATTCATTAACAAATTCCAGTTTGTCGAACACATGAAAATTTGAAGTTGTGGAGGTAATTATCAATGAGAAATATTTACGATAATAGTGAATTTTTTGCCGCATATGCGGAAATGGGAAGAAGCAAAGATGGTCTGAAAGCTGCTGGAGAGTGGCATCAGTTGCAACCGTTATTCCCTAAATTACAGGGAAAAAAAGTTTTGGATTTAGGATGTGGTTACGGTTGGCATTGCAAATATGCCGCACAAATGGGAGCTACTGAAATTCTTGGTATTGATAGTAGTCAAAAAATGATTGCAAAAGCAGTAGCTGATAACTCTGATGACAAAATCAAGTATAAAGTTTGCGGTGTTGAAGAATACATTTATCCTGAAAATACTTATGACCTAGTTGTTTCTAACCTGGTACTGCACTATATCGAAAATTTAGCTAATGTTTATCAAAAGGTGTATTGCACATTAAAAGTAGGTGGGTATTTCCTATTCAATATTGAACATCCGACTTTCACCGCAGGTGTTAATGAGGATTGGATTTATGATGAAAATGGGAAACCTAAATATTGGCCAATCGACAATTACTATTACACAGGCGAAAGAGAAACCAATTTTCTCGGTCAACGAGTAATTAAACAGCACCACACATTAACGCAGATATTGAATCCACTTATAAAATGTGGTTTTCAAATTGAGGCTATTGAGGAAGCAATGCCTCCGGCAGATATGATGGGTATGCCGGGAATGTGTAATGAAATGCGTAGACCTATGATGTTGTTGGTTAAGGTTAAAAAGGTTTAATAAACAACTTCCAGTTTATCAAGCCACGTTCTCAACTAAATACCGCCAGCACAAAACCGCTGCTACATGGAAACATACATAACCATGCAACAGCGTTTTTTTTATTTCCGTTTCTTTCTCTGGCCGACATAGCTTTTGAAGTATTTGGACTTTTCAAGGATATGTACAAGCTGCCGGAACTCCGCATCAGACAGCTTGTTATAATTGATACCCAGCCGCTTGCAGTAAAGCGCAGCCTGTCTTTCAAGAGGGCTTCCCTTGAAATTTGCAACATCCTCTAAATCCTGCTTCAATTCTTCGGCAATGGTAGTCGGCGGCGCACTCTCACTGTCGGACTTGTGTGCGGCACGAATATCCCGGACGATTGCGCTTATATCATCCTGTATCATGTGGCTGAAATATTCATCATCCTCAATGTGTGCAGCCTGTAAAATCCGCAGGTGCGGGTCATCTTCTCCTGGGCGGTAGCGTTCTATAATTTCGTGCCGGACAGTATCAACAAGGGAGTTGAGGTTCTGAATCTGCATGGAAGCAATCCCGTCCACATAAACCTCAATGTCAGCCAGAAACTTTATAAAATCCTTGTGGGTAGCAAGTTCACACAGCAGGCGGTTGTTGATCCGGCCGCTTTTCAGAAGCGCAACCATTTCATCACTCAAATGCAATTCTGTTAAAGGCGTGTTGGCCTGCTCCCTGTTTTCCGTCAGGCACAGGATATAATCCACAGATACCCCATAAAACTTTGCCAGCTTCAAAAGGCTTCCGTGGTTGATTTCTTTATTGTTGTTATTTTCATTTTCATAGCTTCCGAGAGCCGAGCTTGAAATACCAGTGGCCGCTTCCAGTTCTTCCAGCTTCAAATGCTGCTCCACCCGTAAATCCTTCAGCCGTTCCTGAATTGTGGTAGCTCCTTTCATATTCCCTTATTCCCCTTTCCTGCGGCCAGCCTGCCGCAACAGAACCATTATACCACATTCATTCCACAATCGTGGAAAATTTCGGATTTCAGGCTTGATTCCTACTTTGTGGATATACGGCACAGGGTACAAAAATGTCCTATGATATAGGCAGTTCATCGATGGATTATTCCAATCGAATGACCGGCCTGTATGGGATATGCTCCCCGGCGATGTAGCGCAACGACTTCCGGCAGGGAAACGGAGGAACCCTGACCGCAACGAGCGTATCAAGGAGAGCGAAACGCCGCCAAAGACGGGGGCAGGAACGACAGCAGAGGGAACCGGCAAAATGAACACCGAAACACAACAATTTCACGGGGCATAGCCTGCCCTGTCCGTAATACCAAGGGGGATTTTGGGGCGGCTCTACGGCTGTATTTCCCTTGAAAATCACCCCGAAACGCTACACAAAAAACCACTGTCCGCCCATTCCGGCTGTTACTGCTGAAACGGGCGGTTTTTCTATGAAGGAGGCACTATGCCGAGAATGTCAAAAAAACGGAAGAAAGAACTTGCTTTCTTCCTGAATGACCGGGGGCGCAGAAGCTACAATGGATTCTGCCGGAAATGCCAGCATGAATGTAAGCAGAGTTTCCGGGCTGTCATTATCGACTGCCCCCGCTATTCGTCCAAACGAGCCAAAAGGAGGACACCACCGAATGGATTACGAATTTATGATAACCGGAACACCCCTGCCGCCCTGTATGCCGCTCCCAAGAGCGACGCTCCGCCTGCCGGTCAGCAGCACGGCAAAGGTCATGTATGCCCGCCTGCTGGATGAAATCCTGACAAGGGGAATCGAGGACAGCAACGGGATTTTGTTTATCCGCTTCCCTATTATGAAACTTGCGGCGGCACTCTCCCGAAGCCCCCAGACCTGCAAGCGTTCCTTGAACGAACTGGAACAGGCCGGGATGATTATGCGTGTCCGTCAGGGAATCGGGGAGGTCAGCCACATCTATATCCTGCTCCCAAAGGAGGACGCCGCCCATGAATGAGAATCTGGAAAAACTGAATCAGAAGATTGCAAAGACCGAAGCGAAACTGCGGCGGGCGGAGCATAAAGAAAAAATGCTGGAACACCAGATAAAGACGCTGAACCGGAAGGAACGGACACACCGGCTCTGCACCAGAGGGGCTATGCTGGAAAGCCATCTCCCCCACCCGGAATCCGTGACGGACGAACAGGTCAGCACCATCTTAAAAGTGCTGTTCTGCCGGAGCGACACCAAACGTCTTGTGGCACAGGTTCTTACCGAAAACCGGAAGGAGGACACGGAATGAAATTTTCAAAAAGCGAACTGGACATTATCTATCAGTATGCCGCACCGACCAAGGCGGAAACCCTTGCGGGCATGAAGGAAATCGTGCCGGTGATAAAGGACTTACTGACAAAGGCAATCGTGGAGAACGCCATCCGAAAACTGGAAAAGATACCGGAACCGGAGTGCAGCCAGTTTGTCGCCGCCACAAAAGCCCGGTTCCTTGCAGAGCGTGACAATTCCATCCGCCAACGGCTTGCGGCGGCAAAGGCACAGGAGCCGATTATGCAGGGGCATGACCTGTCAGGAAAAGAACGGTTCCGACCGGAAACCCGCCATATGATTACACTGGAAGTACAGAAGGATTGCTTTGTCGGCTTTAGGGGGGAGCGGTTCCGTTTCTATCTCTCCGATGAAGGCTACCGGAACGCAAAGCACAGCGAACAGGAAGGGGAAATCAAGATAAAGAGCCATGCCGCCGTTGTCGCCGGGAAGCTCTATCCTGACAAAAAGCCCAAACAGCAGGAACGGTAAAAACGGCAGAAAAACGGAAGCCCGGAAAATCCCCCTCTGAAAGAGGGCGCAATTATACACCACTTAGGGAAGTGGTGCATTGCGCCCTGCCGGGAGCGTCCTGCGGACAGCAGATGATTTCCGTAGATTTTCAATCTGCTCCAATCATCACAGGGGAAGCTACACTTCCCCTGCGCTGGCTTTGCCAGCTACCCTTTTGTGGACTTGCAACACGGAATCACCTTGCGCTGCAAGCCGTTCCCGTCCGACAAGTTTTCCGAAATCCAGCTATACTTTTTCAATGGGATAGCGTATAATGAAGCCAGTGATAAATCGAAATTTACATAACGGAGGCTTTTATGAAAAAGGATGATCGAGAAAGATGTTCATGGGCAACTACGGATTCCTATAAGGAATACCATGACAAGGAATGGGGAAAACCGGTTCATGATGATGGGAAATTATTTGAAATGCTAATTCTTGAGGGCATGCAGGCTGGGCTATCGTGGCTGACAATATTAAATAAAAGAAAGGCTTTTAGGGAAGCCTTTGACCAGTTTGATTACAAAAAAATCGCACTCTACGATGAAGCCAAAATTGATGAGCTGATGCAGAATCCCAAAATTATTCGCAATAGGCTGAAAATCAAGTCGGCAATCGTGAATGCACAGCAATTTATCAAAATCCAAGAAGAATACGGCAGCTTTGATGCATTTATTTGGTCTTACGTTGATAATAAACCTATCCATAACCATTTCCAATCGGAAGCTGAAATTCCTGCAACAACGCTGCTTTCGGATAAAATCAGTAAGGATTTGAAAAAACATGGTTTTAAGTTTGTGGGCAGTACGATTGTATATGCTTATATGCAGTCAATCGGAATTGTAAATGACCATGTGAAAAGCTGTTATCTATATGTGTCCGAATAATTAGGTGCCAACTTCCAGTTTGTCGAACTGACAGCCTATCAAAAAACTAAATAACCCGCCGCCCACCAGCGGCACACCCAAGCAGGAAATCTGAAAAGGTATTCTGCTATTTTTTTACCCAGAATCCGGGAGAAAGGAGGACGCACACTTGCCATGCCCTCATTGTAAAATCACCATCATCAAGCGGAGCAACAATGAATCCGCCGTTTCTGCCGCCGCCTACCAGAGCGGCGAGAAGCTGTTCTCTGAATATGACCAAGAACAGAAATACTATCCCTACAAGAACGAAGTCACCCACAAGGAAATCCTGCTCCCGCCCCATGCGCCGCCGGAGTTTGCAGACCGCAATACCTTATGGAACTCTGCCGAAGCACAGGAAAAACAATGGAACTCCCAGCTTGCCCGGAGGTTCGTGCTTGCCATTCCGAGGGAAATCCCGCCGGAACAGTATGCCGACCTTATCCGTGACTACTGCCGGGAGTTTTTTGTTTCCAAAGGCATGATAGCCGACTTTGCCATCCATGACAAGGGGGACGGCAACCCCCACGCCCATATCCTACTCACCATGCGGGCGATGGACGAAAAAGGCAGATGGCTCCCCAAGAGCCGCAAAGTGTACGACCTTGATAAGAACGGGGAGCGCATCCGGCTCCCGTCCGGCAGATGGAAAAGCCACAAGGAGAACACAGTAGACTGGAACGACCAGAAGTACGCCGAAATCTGGCGGCAGGGATGGGCGGACACGGCAAACCGCTATCTGGAAGCCAATGACCGCCCAGAACGGCTTGACCTGCGCTCCTATGCCCGACAAGGGATTGATAAAATCCCCACCGTCCACATGGGGCCTGCCATCTGCCAGATGGAGAAAAAGGGAATCCAGACCAACATCGGAAACCTGAACCGGGACATCAAAACCGCTAACCGGCTCATGCAGTCAATCCGGCAGATGGTACGGAGCCTAAAGAGCTGGCTGTCTGACTTAAAAGAGAAAAAGGCGGTATTGCTGGAAGCATTGGAGCAGGCGAAGGAGCCGACACTCCCGGAACTGTTATTCCGGTATCTGGAGCAGCGGAGCGGGGAACGTGCCGACTGGACTTCCAGAGGGAAGCTGAAAGGAACCGTTGCCGACTACAATAAAGTGCAGGCGGCGATGGACTTCCTGCGGAAAAAGGGAATCTCCACCGTGGAGAGCCTTGACACCCGGCTGGACGAAATCAGCCAGACCGCCGTTTCCGTCATGGGGAGCATGAAAAAAAGCGAGAAGCGGATAAAAGCCATAGATACCATGCTCTCCTACATTGACAAATACGAAGCCGCCAAGCCAGTCCATGCGGAGTATGCCGCCATCGGCTGGAAGAAGAAAAAGGAGAAGTTTGCGGAGAGCCACAAGGAGGAACTGGACGCTTACAATGCCGCTGTCCGGTATCTGAAAGCCAACCTGAAAGGCAGTTCCTACTCCCGCAGAGATTTAGAATCCGAACGGGAACAGCTTGCCGCCGCCCTGCCCGGACAAAGGAAGGAACTGGAAGCGGTTCAGGCAGACGTGAAGGTACTCCGTGACGTGCGCCACTGGCTCAACCAAGTGCTGCCATCCGAACAGTACCGCCAGACCGCCGAGCCGGGAAAGAAACCATCCGTACAGGAGAGCCTGAAAGGGCGGCAGGAACGCATCCGGCAGGAGCAGGCAGGGAAACAGAAGCCGCCCCGGACACAGAAACAACAGGATATGGAACATTAACCGGCACCTGCCATTTTCACACCGAGAATGTCAGGTGCTTTTTTATTATCAGGAGGGAACGCCTATTGAACGTATTTGAAGCCGTGAAGCAGTCCGTCACCACAAGGCAGGCTGCGGAGCGTTATGGAATCAAAGTAAACCGGAACGGGATGTGCGCCTGCCCGTTCCATAACGACAAAACCCCAAGCATGAAGGTTGACCGCCGCTTTTACTGCTTCGGATGCGGAGCCACCGGGGACGTGATTGATTTCATTTCCCGGCTCCACGGGATCGGGAGCCGGGAAGCCGCCCTTATGCTGGCGCAGGACTTCGCCATCCCCTATGAGGACGGGAGGAACGCCGGGAAGGAACCTATCCGGCCACGACTGCGGCGGGAAACAGAGGAACAGAAATTGAAGCGCATGGAGCGGCACTGTTTCCGGGTGCTGTCCGACTATTACCATCTCCTGCGCCGCTGGAAGGAGGAATACGCCCCACGCCAGCCGGATGAAGCATGGAACCCCCGGTTTGTGGAAGCCCTGCAGAACATGAGCCGGGTGGAATACCTGATGGACGTGCTTCTCTCTGGGGACGTTCAGGAGCGGGCGGCGCTTATCACAGGACACGGAAAGGAAGTGAGGAACCTTGAAAGACGGATGGCAGAATTTACCGCCCCAGATACGGCAGGAAATAGCGAACATGGCAGACAGCACCGAGCCGCCCCGGAGCGTTGAGGAAGTAAAGGCTATGCTGGAAACCACTGAAAAAGGCGGCTTTTGCAACAGCATGAGCAACTGCCTGACCGTGTTCCAGTGCGACCCGCTCCTCTCCGGGGCGGTTGCCTACAACCTGCTGACCGACCGCACCGATATTTTAAAGCCAATCGGCTACAAAAGAACTGCCGGAAGCCCCATGACCGACACGGACATGAAATATATCCGGCTGTATCTGGAAAAGACCTATGGCCTGACAAGCGAGAAAAAGATACAGGACGCCGCCGCCCTTGCCGCCGATGAGAACAGCTACCACCCTGTCCGGGATTATTTAAACGGCCTGACATGGGACGGAACCGAGCGGATACGCTCCTGCCTGCGTCATTTTTTAGGAGCCGGTGAGGACGAGTATACTTTTGAATCCTTGCGCCTGTTTTTGTTGGGAGCCATCCACCGGGCATTTTCCCCCGGCTGCAAGTTTGAAGTCATGCTCTGTCTTGTGGGAGGGCAGGGAGCCGGGAAGTCCACCTTCTTCCGCCTGCTGGCGGTCAAAGACGAATGGTTCTCCGATGACCTGCGGAAGCTGGACGATGACAACGTGTACCGGAAGCTGCAAGGCCACTGGATAATCGAGATGTCGGAGATGATTGCCACCGCAAACGCCAGGAGCATAGAGGAAATCAAGTCATTTTTGAGCCGCCAGAAGGAAGTCTACAAGATACCCTATGAAACCCACCCGGCAGACCGCCCAAGGCAGTGCGTGTTCGGCGGCACGTCCAACGCCCTTGACTTCCTGCCCCTTGACCGCTCCGGCAATCGCCGCTTCATCCCCATACAGGTATGCCCGGAACAGGCGGAAACGCACATCTTAGAGGACGAAGCCGCTTCCAGAGCCTATCTGAATCAGGTATGGGCAGAAGCGATGGAGATTTACAAAAGCGGCAGATGGAAGCTGACATTCAGCCCGGAAATGGTGCGCCATCTAAAGGAACACCAGCGGGACTTCATGCCGGAGGACACCAAGGCCGGGATGATACAGGCTTTCCTTGACAGCTACCCCGGCGAAACCGTCTGCTCCAAGCAGCTTTACAAAGAAGCCCTGAACCATGACTTTGACGAGCCGAAACAATGGGAGATACGGGAAATCAACGAGATAATGAACCAGTGCGTCACCGGCTGGAATTATTTCTCCAACCCCCGGATGTTCGCCGGGTACGGCAGGCAGAAGGGATGGGAACGGGAAAACGCACGGACAGAACCGGCAACGGACAACGGCAACGGGACGGAAAAAATCCCGGAGGGATTTACGCCAGTGCCGGAGCAGATGGAGCTTCCATTCTGAAAAAATCCGGGCAAGGACAGCCCGTTGCACACTCCGTTGCTATCCCGTTGCCGAGCCGGTTGCCGAGAAAAATCCCGTAACTGCGGGCTTTTCTCCCCTTTAACAACCAAAGCAACAGAAAAATAAAAGAAAAAGTATAAAATAACCCAACCGTCAGACAAGGATTAGTTCCAAGGTTTTTTGAAGCCCGTTGCCGGACTTCGTTGCCGACCTTCCCTGTCTGGCCTTTTCATGTATGGAGGACAACTGCCTATGGCGAAAAATAAAACAGAGATTCATGTCACCACAGTATTTGACGGCGAACTGGACGCTACGGACGTTTTCGTGAGCCTTATCGCACAGAAACACACCAGAAAAACAGATAAAGAATATCTTGCTAAATCACAAGAAGTGAGATATAATAAAGACGAGGTTCAAAGTGACCGTGTTCCGTCTGGATTGTGCGGGTAAACGGTTATGATGAACACAATGGAATATACAGGGATGGACGCACTCCTTGCCGGGAGTTTCCGGGCAGCTATCTATTGCAGGCTCTCGAAAGACGACGACCTTCAGGGCGAGAGTGCCAGCATTGCAAACCAGCGGGATATGCTGGAAAAGTTCTGCGAGAAACAGGGATGGGAGGTTACGGCAGTCTATCAGGACGACGGCTTCACCGGCCTGAACATGGAACGCCCCGACCTGAAACGGATGTTAAAAGCCATTGAGCGGAAGCAGATAAACCTTGTCATTACGAAAGACTTATCCAGATTAGGACGAAACTACTTGCAGACCGGGCAGCTTATCGAGGACTTCTTCCCAAGGAACGGCGTGCGCTATATCGCCATGAATGACGGTATCGACACCATGCGGGACAACAACGACATTGCGCCATTCAAAAATATCCTGAATGAGATGTACAGCAAGGATATTTCCAAGAAAGTCCATTCTTCCTATGTGCTGAAAGCCCAGAAAGGCCAGTTTACCGGCTGCCTTGCCCCCTTCGGTTACAAAAAAGACCCAGAGGACAAGAACCGCCTGCTGGTAGACGAGGAAACCGCCCCGGTTGTCCGGCTGATTTTCGGGTATGCGCTGGACGGGCACGGCCCCAACTACATCCGGCGCAGGCTGGAGGAAGATAAGCACCCCTGCCCCACATGGTGGAACCGGCAGCGTGGGCACAGGAACATCCGCACCAAATGGGAGAAGAAAGACCCGGAGAATGGGCGGTACATCTGGGATTTTACAGTGATTAAGGAAATCCTGATGAATCCCGTCTACACCGGAGCAATCGCTTCCCAAAAGACCGAGTACCGCTTTAAAATCGGCACTATCCGGGATAAAAAACCGGAGGACTGGATTGTGGTGGAAGGGACGCATGAGCCGCTGGTAGACAAAAAGAGTTTTACTATCGTGCAGGAAAAGCTGAAATCCCGCCAGCGTCCGGGGCAGTCCGGGGAGCCGAGCCTGTTTGCCGGGCTTCTCAAATGCGGCGAGTGCGGAAAGTCCCTGACTGTCCGCTACACCAATGCCAAGCACCCCCAGAGGATTTATTCCTGCAAGACTTACAATGCCTTTGGGAAACAGCACTGCACCCAGCACCGGATTGATTACGACACGCTCTATGCCCTTGTGCTGAATAAAATCCGGGAGTGTGCCGCCGCTGCCCTGACCGACAGTGAAGCGGTGGCCGGGCGGCTGACCGACACCTGCGAAGCCGAGCAGAAAGGCCAGAGGGAAGCGATGGAGCGCACCCTTGCCAAAGACGAGGAACGGATTGAAGTGCTGGAAAAGATGGTGCTGCGGCTCTATGAGGATATGGTTGCCGGGCGAATCACAGACGCAAACTTCAATCTCCTGCTTGAAAAGACGCAGAAGGAGCAGGCGGAATTAAAGGCAAAAGTCGAGAAAGGCAGGAAACACCTTGCCGATGAAATCCGGCTTGCCGTGGACGCAAGGCAGTGGGTGGAATCCATACAGGAATACCGGGACATCACCGAACTGGACGCTTCCACCTTAAACCGCCTGATTAAAGAAATCGTTGTCCATGAAACCATAGACAGCGATAAGACAAGACACATTTCTATCGAAATTCATTTTAATCTCAAACCCATA
>Ga0209064_1003045_pt1 | contig 15955 bp, 22 predicted proteins | sample Inofromicrocosms_FD_187498 | JGI IMG/M metagenome (GOLD analysis project Ga0209064, IMG submission 187498) | Mouse cecum microbial communities from Vienna, Austria - Inoculum for glucosamine and mucus D2O microcosms (SPAdes) (version 2) | ecosystem: Host-associated > Mammals > Digestive system >... | reverse complement strand
TGGTTGATGTTCATTTCTCGGCGATCTCCTTCCTGTTGTGGTTTGGGTTCAAAACTTTACACATTTACAAGGCTTTCGAGCGCGGGTTTATTCCCGCTTCTTTTTGGGCCGCTTTCTCGGCGGCGGCTTGAGGACATACTTATAATATAGGTATCCGTATTTCGTCGCCGTGGCCTCTACGAAAATATAGCCTTTCGGCGGCCTGGGCGGCTTGTCCTCTGTGTAGTTGCGTTTGACGGTGGTCGGTTCCTCATAGTCCGGCTTTTGGAGGGTTTTCCGGGAGCCCTTCCACCTGTGGCCGCCGACCTCCGGCGTCCAGTGATTAAATAAGTAGTTGGCGAGCCCCGTATAGTCCCGCCCCCGGTCCACGCCGTTATAATAGTTATGTTCCCGGAGATTCTCGATCCGTAGAACGGACCCGGCGGTCCATTGCTTGCGGATCAGGTCCTCCGGGACGCCCTCGCTTATCATGTGGAAATGTATCCGGTGAGTGTTTTTGCCCCGGCCCATGTAAAGCATGATTTTAGCCCCTGGGGCGTGGTACATGAGGCGATTATAGAAATTGTCCCGGACCCTCCTCGCCTCCTGGAAGGTGTGGACCTCGTGCTCGTCGTCCATTGTCAAGGTGCTATATAATGAGGTGGGCCCAAAATTGTTATTGACGATCCGGGCGTGTTTCCGGCGGGAAATCCCGAGCTTGTGGGCCGCCCGTTCCTCCTCTGTCTTGAAACGCGGTCGCGGCCCCGCCTTGTCCAAGTTCTTTAATCTGTCCGGGACAGTGAAAACCACTTGCTCGCATACGGCCCCCGAGAAAATCCGTCTTTTGACTCTTTGCATATCAAAAACCGCCTTTTCTTTTGGCTTGTGGCCCTTGCTTTTTCTCCCCGGAGGTGTTAGTATAATAAAGGTATAGCAATCAGCCCTCCGGGCGGTTGCGCCCCGGACGCTCTCGTCAAGCGTCCGGGGCTCTTTTTTATGCTCTGGAAATATAGGGTTTCGCGGCGGCGGTGAAGTCCTTCCCCTGGGCGAGGTCGACGCCGATCACATAGCCCCGGGCCCGCTCTGTCGGCGTGGCTCTGGCCGTCTCCGCGGTTTCCGGGCGGCGGTCCATGCACTCGCACCGCTCGCCGTGGTCCAGGTGGTCCCCGCACCATGGACAAGTTTTATAGTGCTTTCCCATTCTTCGAGGCTCCTTTCCTAAAAAAGCCTAACTTGTGATATTTCCGCCTCGACCCGCTCGCTTGCCTGTTTGAAACAATCCGGCGCGATCTCCATTCCTACAAAGTGCCTCCCGGTTTTTATGGCCGAGATCGCCGTGGTCCCGCTCCCAATGAACGGATCGAGAATCACGTCGCCCTCTTTTGAAAATGTGGAGATCAATTTTGAGAGGAGCTCGACGGGCTTTTGGCAAGAGTGAATTTGTTTATTCACTTTCGGGTATTGCAAAACGTCCGAGATCGGCCTCTCCGGCGTTTCAGGCGTTCCCTTAAAACACAAATACATGGGCTCATACTGCGGCCTCGTGTAATATCCGATCCCGAAATTGTTTTTTACCCATATCGGCATTGACTTGATCTTGTACCCTGCCCCGAGGAGGGCCCGCTCGAACGAGCTCACGGTCTGCCAGCCCATAAAGGAAATGAGGCTCCGGTCGTCTTTCAGCACCCGGAAACACTCCCGAAATACGTCCGTCAAAAATGCGGTGAAGTCCTCGCCGCTCATATTGTCGCCCTCGATCGCGCTCGTCGTCCCTCTCTGCGGAACGAGGTTTATATTATAGGGCGGGTCTGTGAGTACAAGATCGACGCTCTTGGTCGGTATGGTTTTTAGTAGTTCGAGACAATCCCTGAGGAGGAGGCGGTCGACCTGGAGTTGGTTTTCAACGCCCCCCCCGCGTTATATGCTGTACGCATTTACTCATTTTCACCTCCCCGGAGCTCCGCGATCCAGTCCGCGGCGATCCGCTTTCCGGTGTAGTAGATGGCCGGGATCGGGAGGAGGAGATACTCCCCGCCGTGGGCAGTATAGCCCCGCTCGATCAGGGCGGCCCGTTGCCCCCATACAAAGGCGGCGGCGGTTATCAGGAGGACGGCGGCCAGCTCGACCGCCGCCGCGATCCGGTTCTTTCCTTTGTTCACGTCTCCGCCTCCCTCTCTATGTCCCCGACGGTCTCATACTTGCGGAGATCGCACTCCCACGCCCGGACAAAGCGCCCGAGGAGAGGGAGGGCCCGGAGGCGCTCCAGGTGGAAAAATGAGGTCCGGCGTTTTTCGCAAAGGCTGGAGCCGTATTGTTTATGTAGGCTCCGGCAATTCAAACACGGCGGAGGAAGGTCCCGCTCTGGCGTTGTGGGCTTGTCCCTCATTTCTGCGCCGCCTCCTCCCGCTTTATCGGATAGGCAAGGCGGCCCTCGCCGTCGAACGCGATAACCTCACAATCCCCGCTCAACACGAGACAACCTTTCTTTATCCCCTCCGCGATCGTCTCCATGTCCCGGGCGAGGGCGTCCGACGGTTTGATTGTGTTGATCTTCACAATCAAAAGGGGCGTCATGTTCACGGCCCCACCACCTCCCCGAGCCTTTCAAAGGTGCAAGCGCGGGCGATCTGCGTCCAGGGAGTGCGCCACAATTTCGCGGCGGCGATCATAGCCTCATAGCGGGAGGCCCCGAGGACCTCGACCGTCTCAAAGCCGGAGCCGGGAGGAGGGGAGACCCTCCAGCGATAGACCCGGCGGCTCACGGTTCCACCTCCGCCGCGGGCTCATACTCCCCGCCCAAAACGCCGACCTCCACGCCGCCGACCTTGATAAATAGGATCGGCCCATACTGCCCCGGCGCTTGCCGGACAACCTCGTACACGCCGCCCACCTCCGGGCGGTTTTCGGGATCGGTCGGGAGTTCTTTTGTAATCTTGATTTTCAAGCGTTTTCCTCCTCTCTGGCCTCTGGCCCTCTAAAAATTACGACCATACTCGGAAACGGGGCCGCGTCTCCCGTCTGTCCGTTTACCCGGAAACGGAGGCGGCCCTTGATAAAGCGAATTTCCGCCTTGTGATAGATGTACTTATGAAAAGCGAGCGTATCTGTCCGGGCCGGAATGAGCATAACCACCACGGCCCCGGGCCGCTGGCCCTCCTCTGCGGCTTTCTTGATCCACGCCTCCTGTCCTGGGTTGCCCTTCGTCCGCCGAGAATACGGCGGGTTACAGAAAACAGCACCCCCCCGGAGCGATCCACGCTCTGGAGAGGCCGTCGTCCTCCGGCGTGAAGTAGGCCGCGCATTTCGCGGTCTCCGGTAGGGCGCAAGCGTCGAGGGTAAAGTGAAATTCCTCGTTGAGTTCCGCGAAAAAGTCGGGAGGCGTCTCCCAATCGTCGCGGCTTGAGGAAAAAAGAGCCTCGTTCATACCTCAACCCCCAAAATATCCCGGACGTTGCGGTCGTCTATGTAGCCGTCCGCGAACACTTTCCGGCAGTTGTTCCCATGGAGGGCGATCATATCCGGGAGGTTATCGTTTACGGCGTCGAATGTGAGGCCCTGGGCCGCGCTCCAGTTCACGGCCTCCTCCAGGCGTTCGCCGACCCGGCACGTCCAGAGGATGAAACGATCCCCGGCCCGCTGGGCGTCCAGTACGGCGGAGATCATTTCCTCCCGCGGTTCCCCGATCTCCGGGTATCGGTCAACGCACAAGGTCCCGTCGAAATCAATAGCGTAAATCATGGCGTTTTCTCCTTTTTCTCAAATACCCCCGCCTCAATCATCCGGGAGACTATCCGCTTTATCATTACGGGCGGGACGGACATAGCGCAAACATAGAGGGCCCGGTAATAGGTATTTCTGATAAAGTCGAAATCCTCCGGGAATGTCTGTATATGGATCAGGTCCTCAATGCTTACCCGTGTTTTCTCCTCTCCCCGGTATTGGTCCGTCCTCGCTGTGAGCGTTGGCGGTATATCGTCCTCCCATACGATCCGGGTCGTAAAGCAACGCTCCCGCTCCCCGATCCGCTTATATACGGCGGCGAGGTCTTTGTCCTCCGGTGTCGCCTTTTGCAAGGCCCGAAACGACATACTTTCCCGTCCTACCGCTCCGCCCTCTCCCGACTTGATCTCCCGAAAACGCACCGGCTCATAATAAAATGACATATCGAGATCGACCGGATCGACGCCGAGGTCGTTCCGTATTCCCACGAAAAAAACTCTATGTCTCGTTTGTGGGACTCCCATGTTTTCACCCTTGAGGAGCCAATGGTGGACCTTGTACCCCGCTTTCTTGAGGCGCTTGTAAATCTCCTGGACATACCCCCACGCCTCGCCCATAATCAGCCCCTCGACGTTTTCCAGGATCACGCACCGCGGGCGGAGCTTTTCTACCGTCTCAATGAATACAAACGGGAGATCGTCGAGGGTCTGTTCCTTTTGTCCTTCCCGGAATTTTTTCGCTTTCCCCCATGTTTCCGCCCTTTTCCCGGCGACGGAGAATGTGGTACACGGCGGGGAGCCGTCCAGAATGTCCAGCTCAAAAAGCTCCCCGGGAATCTCCTCGGCCGGGAGCCGGTTAAACTCCCGTATGTCCATGAGGTAGTTGTATTTTGGGGCGTGGTTCCTCACATAGACCTCATTCATACGGGGATCAATTTCCACACACCCGAGAACGTCGCACCCGGCGAGCTTGTAGCCCATAGTCGACCCGCCGCCACAAGCGAAACACGAAAATACTTTTAACCCGTTCTTTTCCCTCGGATAGTCTGAAAATCTCCATTTCCAATCCGTCGATTTTTCCGGCTTGAATTGCTCCCCTCCCGGCGTCAAATCAAATATAGAGAGGTTTTCCATGAGATCACTCTCCGGCCTCAAGATCGCAAGAGCGGGTTTCGCTCCTGGATACCTTGATTTTGCCCTTGCTGGTAATGGAGAATTTCGCTTTACACTGGCCCCGGATATTGAGAGACGCTGAGGAGATCGGGCCCCGGGCGATCAGCTCGACCACACGCTCCAGGAGTTCGATCGCGCCGTCCCCGGCGATCGGCTTAAATCCGAGGTCCTCGGCTCTTTCCCCGAAAAGGCGGTTTACACGGTCCCGGGCGTCCTCGATCTGTTCCGCCGTGCGGCGGGCCGTCCGGGCACTCGGGCAGGAACAAACCTCCGTCGCCGTCTCGTCCGCCGCCGCCTGGGACGGATGGGGGCCCACCTCCTGGAGCTGGCCGCAATACTTACACGCCCCCGTCGTGACAGCAAATGCGACGCCGACCTCCGGCTTTCGGTTCTCCACGGCCTCCGGGCAATCACAAACGCGGGTCGCGGCGGCGTTGGCCGTCCGCTGTGTGGGATAACCGCCGCCCTTTGCGCCCTCCAGGGTAACGCCCCACTCTCGCCCGCAATAGTTACACTTGCCAAAGGTGAAGGAGCCGACCTCCTCGTCCTCCTGGGCGTCAAGCGTGGTTTGTTCGCTGTCCCCGGCGGGCGGTTCCTCCCCGGGCGGATCGTCCTCCGCCACGGCGAGCCCCTCCAGGTATGCGGAGAGGTCCCACTCCTCCTGGATCAACCGTTCCTCCTCAATATCAAGATTGTTTGATACCTTCGTTTCGGCGTCAAAATTAGCGATCTCGCCGCGGCGGGAGCGGATCGCCGCGAGCTTTTCCCGGGCGCGGTCTGCTGTGGTAGGTGCCGGGGCTCCGGCGTCCTCCAGGGCGTGGCGGAGTTCCGCCTCCTCTCTTGCAAGCTCCGCCTGTTCGGCGTCCAGGGTGGCGTCCTCCTCCTGGAGGGCGGCGCGGTCGTTCGGGTCCACCTTGTCCCGGCCCTCGAAATTGAGATAGGCCAGCTCCCGGCGGCGGTTGTCAATCCTGATTAACCGATCTTGCACTTCGGCGAGGCGGGCCCGGTCCTGGTTGATCGCGGCGATCATGCGCTCGTGATCCTCCGGGCTCATGTCCCCGGCGTATGTAAAATAGTTGGAGCCCTCCTCCGGGCTGGGCGCGTCGGAGTAGGGGAGCGCCCCGGCCTCTCCGGCCTCCGCCGCGGCCTTTGTGACGGCCTCCAGCGTGATAGACCAAACGGCGACATTTTCGTTATAGATGGGCTCGACCTTGCTCACAACGGCAAAGCGGCGGGCCGCCGACTCCGGCATGGATACGGGGGAGGCCCACTTATAGGCGGTCTGTCCCTCCGCAACGGTGGAATCCGCCGCGAGGATCACGCGGTCTGAGGGCTCCTTTGTGGTCGGGTCTATCAGACGGTGCCACGGCTCCCGGAGGAAAACAATGTCCCCAGGCTGGACGGGCGGGTCGAACACGTTCCCGGAATCGAGGAGCGGTTCCCCGTCCACGTCCGCAACATACCAGCGCCCCGGGTTCTCGGTGCTCTCCAGCATTTGCGCCCCCTCAACATAGGCGGCGGGCGCGGGCTTGATCGGTTTCGTGATGGTGAGGCCGCCGAGCTTCTCAAACTCCCGGGCGTCCTGGGTTGTCATTACAAGAGCTTTCATGGTATAGCAATCTCCTTTCGTTATTTCCGCCGCCGAAACCGGGCGGCCTCCGGGCAAGTTTTCCAATGCGGGACAAAGGCAACCTCAAGCCCCTGTTTCTCCTCCTCTGGAAGGGCCCGCCGCCCGAGGAGAATCGCGCCCTCGTCGGTGACAAAGCGGTCCGGGCCGTCCCCCTCAATGACGAACACGGGCTCCGGGTCTACTGGCATATACTTTCCCTCAGTGGTTGTGATCCAGTCGATCAGGGCCCCGCACCCTTTACAAGTGCTCACGGCTCCCCCTCCTTTCCGCCGATCGTGATAACCAGGACCGGGGCCGGGTCGTCGCTCGGCCATACCTCCGGCCATTCGTCCAGGTCCAGGGCGAGGCGTTCGACCACGTTGTTCCCGCATACCTCCACGCAACGGGTAGAGCGGAGCTCCTGGGCCGTTCCTCCGGCCACGCCCTCGCACTCATGCGGGCCCATACGGTGGACTATAAAGACGCGGTCCCGCTCCTGGAGGACGGCGAGGAGGGCGGCCAGCGTCACGCAATCCCGCCGAGTTTCGGCCATTTCTTGACCGCCTCCTCTCTCAAAGCCTCCGCCGCCGCGGCCCCGAAAAGCTCGAAAACCGTCCGGGAGGTGTTCGCCGCCGAGTGCTCCGCCCGGATGTGTTCCGGCGATCCCTCGGGATAGAGGGCGAGGTCCGCCGCCGCGAGGAGGAAGTAACCCCGGAGGGTGGTTAAAATGTTGTCGGTCTGCGTCGGCATGGTATAGCAATCTCCTTTCAGTCAAAAAGCGATATTTGAGCGTCCTCCGCCGCAAAGCGGGCGTCGAGTTCCGCGACGGTTGCGGGTTTTGTAAATTTTCTCGGGCTCGCCGGGTCCAGGGCGAGGAGCTTTTCCCATAGTTCCGGGTGTTCTGCGCGGAGCCGTCGAAATTCATTTATTCTCTGATTGTGGCAAAACCAGCACCCGAGGCGGGTCCGCCCCTTTTTGTATGCTGGGGACAAAAGGCCCTCGCGCTTGCAAATATCAAAAGCCGCGGCCTCTGTGATCTCTTGCTCCACAAGCGGCAAATATTTCCCGTCGACCGTTTTCTTTTTTACCCGCTTTTTTTCGTCTGCGGCAATGCCTACAATCGAAACATACTCTCCGGCGGTCTTTCTCCAATGTTCGATAGGCGGTATTTTCAACGATCCGTTACACCACGGAGCCCACAAGCTCGGGAATCCCCATATTTGCCCTTTGTTTTTTGAGCATTTGCGCGATTTTACGGTATAAAAACACTCGCAATATGTTCTTTTTTCCTGGACGATCGTCGTTTTTATCCCGTAACGGCTTTTTAAGAGCGGGATCGCCGTACAATGGATAAATTCCTCGTGTTCCGGTAGCTCCGCCGACGTTTCGCGGTCGAACATGATCCGGCAATAGACCGCCTCGTCGATATGTACCCCGGCCCGCTCGGCGGCCACAATCGCCGCGAGGCTGTCCTTGCCGAATGAGCACGACGCGACATAGTTCATTTTGGTATAGCAATCTCCTTTCCTGTCAGTTTGCCGCGGCCCGCTCGCCCCGGCTCTTGATGTTCCTCTCAAAGGTCCGCTGTGCGACCTCGGCGCTATACACCCGCCGACCGTACTCGTCTACGGTCCCGTTGTAGCCGTTCTGGAGTTCGCGGTAAATTGTGGCTACATGGTAGCCGACTTTCTCGGCAATCACCGCCGCCGGAGCGCCCCCGTTGTGTAGTCTCTCAATTTCCGCCCGCTCACTCGGCCCGAGATAGCGGAGTTTCCGGCCCATGTTCCCCGGCCTCCTTCCCTAAAACATAAAAAAATTGAAGTGCGTCGAGCTCTTTCGAGCTTTCGCACTTCAATGGTAAATCAACAGAGGGGTCATATTTCAAAAAAAGTGCTTGCATTTCCGGGAAATTTCTGTTATGATATCAGTCGAGGCTTTTTTGAAGGTAATTCATAAATTCTCATAGATTGTCATAGCGAGGAGGTAAGCAACATGGCCAAATGCGAATTTTGCGATAAGGGCGTGACTTTCGGCATCAAGGTTTCCCACTCCCACCGCCGCTCCAACCGCACCTGGAAGCCCAACGTGAAGCGGGTAAAGGCGATCGTGAATGGTACCCCCACTCACGTCTACGTCTGCACCAGATGCCTCCGTTCCGGTAAGGTCACCCGCGCTGTGTAATGGAATATGGCTCGTAAAAAATCTCCCGTGCGCGGCACGAGAGATTTTTTATTTTTGTCTTCAAAAGGTTTTCGGCTGGTTCAGACGTGGTAGCAGCCTCCGCCGATAAATTCCCGCATGAGGGAGGTCTTGGGCACGTCGTCCGCGGGGATAGGCAGGAAATAGTTCAGGAATTTCAGCAGCCGCTTGGCCTCGATGTACTCCTCGCTGTCCCGGGGAACGCCGAAGAGCAGGGGCTGCACATAGGGCTTGAGCAGGGCGGTTTCATAGATCAGAGCCGAGTTGAAGATCACGTCCGCGCTGTCCTGGAAGGGGAAGATGTTGTTCTCCTCCCCGCGCCGGACGGAGGGCCACATCCGGATGGTGGCCTGGGCGCTGTAGCCCCTGGTCCGGGCGTCCCGCTCAATCCGCCGCAGCAGGCGGGCGTCGGTGGTGGGGATGCGGTTGTGGTCGTCGATGTTCAGGGTGGTGAGGCAGCTGATGTAGATTTTATATTTGCTCTCTCTGGGCAGAGAGGTGGTAAACTGGTCGTTGAGGCAGTGGATGCCCTCAATAACCAGCACATCTCCCTCCCCAAGGGTGAGGTAATTGCCGTTGTACTCCCGGGCGCCCTTTTTGAAATTGAAGGACGGGAGTTCGACCGTCTCGCCCTTCAGCAGCCGCACCATGTCCTGGTTGAACTGGGCGACGTCCATGGCCTCCAGGCACTCGAAGTCGAAATTGCCCTCCGCGTCCCGGGGGGTGTCCTCCCGGTTTTTGAAGTAATTGTCGGTTGCGATGGCGTGGGGCCGCAGGCCGCAGGCCCGCAGCTGGGTAGACAGCCGGTGGGAGAAGGTGGTCTTGCCGGAGGAGGAGGGGCCCGCGATCATGACGAAGCGGACCTCCTTTCGTCCGGCGATTTCGGCGGCGATATCTCCGATTTTCTTCTCCATCATGGCCTCGTGGGCCAGAATCAGCGGCGTGGCGCTCCCTTGGGATACTGTGGTGTTCAGCTCCGCTACGTTGGAGGCGTTCAGCGCCTGAGAGCGCAGGGTGGACTGGTAGAGCTCGCGAAAAACCTTTTTGGAGGGCCGGAAGTCCCCCAGCTGATTGGGATTTTTCTGGGTGGGCAGGCGCAGGACGAAGCCGTTCTCAAACAGCTCCAGGCCAAAGCATTTGATATAGCTGGTATCGGGCGCCATGTAGCCGTAGAAGTAATCCACAAAGCCGTCCAGGGAGTAGACATTGACATGGGAGTTGATCCGGAAACTAAAAAGCTGGGCCTTGTGAACCATACCGGCCTGGCGGAACAGCTCCACGGCGTCGTCGGTGCTGATGGATTTCTTCTCGATGGGCAGCGCCTGGGCGGAGAGCTCCCGCATCCGGACCTCTACCCGGTCCAGCAGAGCCCGGTCCAGCGTGAAGCTGCCCTGGGCCAGGATGAAGAGGGCGCTGCTGAGGGAGTACTCTACAGACAGACGCTCCACATGCTCGCGGCCCACCACATCATAGAAGGCCTTCAGCATAAGAAAGACGGCGCTGCGCTCATAGGTCTGGATGCCGGGCTTGTCCTGGGCGGTGACCATCTTCAGCGAACAGTCCCGGTCCAAAACCTTGTGGAGCTCGCAGAGCTTTCCGTCGCGGTTGACCAGCAGGATATCCCAGGGGACCCGGTCCTGAAAGTCCGCGGCTATGGCGCGGTAGGGCGTTCCGCAGGGGTAGGGGTACGCCTTGCCGTCTACAGTAACGTTCAGCATTCTCTTTTCTTCCATAGGATGGCCTCCTCTTTTGTGTAATTACCCCGTCCGGGGAGGGGATTTTGACAGGTCTCTCCTGAAATCATACGCCATTTTGCGACAAAAGACAAGAATTTTACACCGGGCAAAATATACTAAAAATCTGCCTGTCCATGTCAGTCCACGGCGGGCTGTCTGTCCCGGCCGCCGTCAAAGCAGAGGGTGTGGATGTTGCTGGGCCGCCCCTTGCCGCTGGGCAGCTTTTTGCCGGAGATATAGGCGTAGCCGGCATTTTCCAGGTTGGCCAGGATTTTATTGGCCATCCGCATGGATACGTTCAGCTCACGCATGATCCACTCGGAATCCACCTCCCGCCGGTACTGCTTTTGGAGGGCCATCATCAGTGAAAATACGGTCCGGGAGGACAGGTGGGAGCGCTGGGCGATCTCATTTACAGCGGGCTCGAAGATTTTGCGGGCCGGGACCTGCTCAATCTGCTCCGGCTCCAGGCTGGTCTTCAGGGGAATAATCTGGTTGCTGCTGTCAATGAGGAAGGTCTGATTCAGGCGCTGGGCTGTGCTTAGGGCGTACTTGGCCGCTGTGATGGCGTTTTCGCGGGCGTCCTGTACGTTGGTGCCGATTCCATAGCCCACGGCCGCGGACAGGCCGGTGTTGGTTCTCAGACAGTCGGACAGCTCGCTGTAGGTGTGATCCCGCGTCAGGGCACAGATGGTCTGGGCGTCTGTAATGGCCTCAAAGCAGTTGTCCTGCCGCATAAATACCGGCGAGGCGGTGCCGCGGATTTTGCCAAACTGCTCCAGAGCCTTCCAGACGCAGTTCATCTGCTGGGGCGTACAGTCCGGGTCGAGGCCCACGTGGATGCTGGCGACCTGGCTGTCCTTGAGCTGCTTGCGTTCCATCTCACGGCGCAGGGAATCCACCGTTTTGAAGATCTCGTGAGAGGTAAGCCTGACGTAGATATAGGGTACTCCCCGGCTTTGAAACAGCTCCGCCGCTATGGTGGAGCGGGTCATGAACAGCTGACAGTCCTTGTTCTGGATGGACCGGATGTGGCGGCCGACCATCTCCCGCTCAAATTCCAGAACCTCCTCCGGCGTCATCCGGCTGACAACGGTGCGCTCCTCCTGCATCAGCGGGCCGAGGCGGTTTTCCTCCAGAATGTCGGGCAGATTGTGCCGCTCGGTCATCAGGTCCAGATGGATGCCCCCCAGGCTCAGATTGGGGTTGTGCATGGTCTGGAGGAGAATCTGCCGGTAGTAGTTCTCCACAGAGGCGGCAAAGTAGCGGTGAGGTATGCCGCTTTCGGCGGAGTAGCAGGAGATAAACTGGTGAGAAAACAGGCCGCTGGTTAAGATCCCGTCGTAAATGTCGCAGATTTTAAGACAGGTGGTGCGGACCGCCTCCAGTGTGTCAACCTGGTAGTAGTCAAAGGTGCAATCCAAGTATTGGTTACCCAGAATTTCTTTTACCCGGTCCTGATCGGAACGCAGCAGCATCGCTACCCGGTAAACCTTTTCGCCGGAAGCCATGACAATCCCTCCATTTTGCGTTGCATCTTGCGTGTTCGATGGCACGCGAATACCTTCAAGTGTATTTTATCACAGTCCGAGAATAATTGCACTAATTTTAAATTTGAAAGCCAAGGAATTTTGTGAGATATTCTGTCCCATGCTTCGGATAAGGGGACTCATAGGACAAAAACCGGCTGCCGCAGATGAAATGCCTGCGGCAGCCGGCTTTTTTACTCCTCTACACCGGTGAGCTCCGCATCGGACGCGGCAAAGAAGGAACAGTTCCTTGTATGCCGCAAGATGACGCCGCCGGTGCGGAAGGAAATCTCCAGTTGGCTGATGTAGCTGGTCTCGTCAAAACAGAGGGTTACGAAATAGTGCCCGTCACGCCAGGCCCCGGAGGAGGACACATGCTCGAAGATGATGGAGACGTCGGTGTCGGTCTCCTGGGCCGACATACAGGTTGTTCCCCTCTGCCAGGCGCCGAAGCCTACCGGGACGGTGAAGGACCGGTCCCCAATCCCCAGGGTGAGCTGGTCGCACTGGCCGGGGGACTGGGCGAACTCCAGAGAGAGGCGGGTGAAATTCAGCCGGTTGTCCCCAAAGACATACCGCTTTTTGGTCCACAGCCCGGCCTGCTCCGCCTCCCAGGAGGGGGCGCCCGCTTGCGGGCGGATGGCCAGGGAGGATATCAGGCGGTACAGCTCCTCCGGATGCTCCGGCGCGGAGCGGGGCGGCCCGGCAGGCGTGACCAGCAGCTCCCAGATTTTTTCCGCGGCCGCCCGGCGGGCCTGGGAGCTGGAGCCCCCGGTATAGGCAATAACCATATCCTTTCCGGGAATTACAGTACACTCCTGGCCAAAGGCCCCTTTGAAGTGACAGGCGCCCTCCCGCTGGTCAATCCACATCTGATAGCCGTAGCCGGCCATGTGGGGCTCGTCCAGGTGGCCCATGGTGATGTGGACCGAGGAGGCATCTCTGATCCACTCCCGGGACAGGAGCTGTGTGCCCTTCCAATTTCCTCCGTTGAGCATCCACTGGCCGACAACAGCCAGCTGCTCTGTAGTCAGCATCAGGCCCCAGCCGCCCACGGTACAGCCGTCGGGGCCGGTTTCCCAGAAAGGCGTTCCGATGCCCAGAGGGAGAAAGAGCTTTTCGTTCAGATACGCGGAGACAGTCCGTCCTACCGCCCTCTGTATGACGGCGGAGAGCATATAGGTCCCGTGGGTGCAGTAAACAAATTCAGTTCCGGGCTCGTAGGCCACATAGTGGTTGAAGAAGTTGCGGATCCAGTCAATTTGCGGCTGTTCTATCCCCTGGTGGCAGCAGTGAGGGCCGGTGGCCAGAATATCGTCGGGGCGGGGCCAGGGGAAATCGTGGGGGTCCTTGGCGAAGCCGGTGGTCATGGTGAGCAGGTGGCGCACCCGCATTTTTTCCATATTCTCACAGGTCCCGGCCGGCAGGTAGTCGGGGAAGAAGTCCACCACCCGGTCGTCCAGGTGCAGGAGGCCCTCTTCCACCGCGAAGCCCGCCGCCAGCCCGGTGAAGGTCTTGCTGGCGGAAAACATGGTGTGGGGCTTTTCCGGCGCATAGGGGGCCCACCAGGCCTCAGAGGCCACCTTTCCGTGGCGCAGCACCATGAAGGAGTGCATACCCATCTCCGGCCTGGCCAGAAATTGATACAGCTCCATCAGCTGATCCGGGTCCAGTCCGGCCTCCCAGGGGGTGATCCGCTGGAGATAATGATTCAATTCCGTTGCCTCCTTACATTAGTGAAGCTCCTGGTCCTTGGAGCGGCTCTCCCAGACGTGGAGGATGAGCGCTGCGGCAATGACCGCGTAGCACAGAGTCATGCGGAAGTAGCCGCCGACCATGGAGCTGCTGAACAGCTGCTGAGAGGCCAGCGGACTGACTGTGTAGAGCAGGTGGAACAGGACTGTTCCCAGAATGGCCTGGCCGATGGTGGCCCGCTTGACGGAGGCTCCGCCGATGAGGATGGCGGCGACGCAGAAGGTGCCCACCTTCTCGTGGCCGTAGTAGGCGTCCATAGTGCCCAGATTCTGGTAGAAGATAATCTGTCCCCAGGCGGCCAGCACCGTGGAGATGATGACAGAGATGATCCGAACCTGGTCGACCTTGATGCCGGAGGCCCCTGCCACCTCGCGGTCGTGGCCCACGGCGCGCATGTCCTGTCCCAGCTTGGTTTTCATAAATTTCTGCATGAGGAAGCACACCAGTGCGATGAGCAGGAAGGTGGGGATTGGGATGCGGATCAGGGTCTTGGCCACCACAAACCGGGGCATTTTGGCCATAACTGCCGAGGCCGCAGCCAGTATGCCGCACACCGCCAGTTGAATAGCCAGCTTTTTGGTGAACTGCCGATGAACCAGAGCGCCAATCAGGAATACCGCCGCAAAGAGCAGACTGAAGAAGATGACGCCGGTAAACAGGTCTACCCGGGTGTTCAGGCCGAAGATGGACAGGCCGTCTAAACTGTACTGCATACTGTCCAGGGCGATGGTGTTTTTGATGCCTATGCCGCCTGTGAGCAGAATGTCGTGCTCCACCTTGATGATGCCGCCGATGACAAACAGAAAGATAAACTGGTAGATGCCGTTGGAAAAATAGCCGACAATCATGCTGGTAATCATTTCCTGACCCTTGGTGCGGTTCAGAATTTTGCCGGCGAGATAGCCGCACAGGATGGCTGCCGCCATGGCGATAACTGCCGCCGCCGCCAGGGCGCTGATGCCGGACATGTTCAGAATGGTCACAACGACCAGACCCACCTGGCCGCACATAGCGCCCAGTACGATGCCGAAGTTCATGCCCAGACCGCAGGTGGCCGGGATGATGAGGGAGAGGACCAGCAGAATGTTTCGGTCAAAGCGGTTGACCAGATCGGACAGAATGGTTGAGATGGGCGTGCCGGAGAGATAAACGCCAATGATGCACAGCACAGTAAACAGAATGGGGACCGCGTTGGAGATCAGGAACTGCTTGGATTTTTTCATCGGGTCTCACCTCCCGCCTGAGACAGGGCATACAAAATGATGCCGTTTGAGATGATGATGCGGAATACCTCCGACAGGTTGCTCTCCGGGAAGAGCTGGTTGCACACCGGGAGAGCGGTTGTCAGCAGGGTCTGGATCAAAAAGGTGCCAATGACGGCGTGGCGGATCTTTACGCTGCGCATGGTGGCGCCGCCCAGCAGAATGGCCGCCATGGGGGTAAAGGCCATGGTCAGCGGCCCTTCATAGGTCTGATAGAAGCCATAGCTCTGGGCGTAGACGACGATGCCCAGGGCGGCCAGCATGGTGGACAGAACAATGCCGATCATGCGGGCCCGGTTTACATTCACACCGGACATGGCCGCATAGGCGGGGTTGTTGCCTGCCACCCGCAGAATGGTGCCGGTGCGGCTTTTGGTGAATAAGTAGACGATGAAGCATACCAGCGCCACAAAGAGAAACAGGCCGGTGGGAATGATGACCCGTCCGATGGAGAAATTCAAAAAATTGTTCAGCAGTTTTTCGTAATAGTCACTGACCGGAACTGTGGTGCGCACGCCGGTGCCGCCCATGGGCCAGATAATTGTGGGGTTGGTAAAGGGGGCGGAAAACCAGAACATACACATCAGATAGACCATGGAAGAGCCCAGGTAGTTGCCGATGAGCATTTCGGAGCCCTTGACCATGTTCAGCAGGCGTCCATATAGAAGACCACCCAGCACGCCGATGGCAAGGGCCAGCGCCGCCGCAGCAAGAAAGCCGGCCCAGCTCATCAGACCAAACTGCACACTGAGCAGTCCGGCCAGCAGGCCGCAGACAATGCCGATAGCCAGGCCCATATTCAGGCCGGCTCCAACCAGAATGCAGGGCAGCATCGCCAGAGCCAGAATCATGTTTTGCCCTACGCGGACCAGAGAATCGGTGATGAGGGCGGCCATATCCTGGCCCTCCAGCAGAGCGCCGATGAGGATGACGATAATAAAGGCGATAATAATGATGCGCGGCATCCCGAACTGCCGGACCTTTTGTTTCATCC
>Ga0209064_1003043_pt1 | contig 15974 bp, 13 predicted proteins | sample Inofromicrocosms_FD_187498 | JGI IMG/M metagenome (GOLD analysis project Ga0209064, IMG submission 187498) | Mouse cecum microbial communities from Vienna, Austria - Inoculum for glucosamine and mucus D2O microcosms (SPAdes) (version 2) | ecosystem: Host-associated > Mammals > Digestive system >... | reverse complement strand
TGAGCGGTTTGCCGTTTGGAAAAGAGCGCAAGGTATTCAGCCCCATTACGACGGTTTTGCCCTTCGTCGTTTCGCGGAAAAACTTCATATCCTTGGGCAGCGAAAACATCAAATCGTTTGCTTTCCCGATGCCCCAGTTTCTATCTGCGTGAAAAATTGCTTTCATATTACCTCATTAAATGGCAACGGGAATTTTAATTTCCAGTTTGCTGAACTCGTAATCCTCCAAACGGAAGCTGTCAACCGTGAAATCGTAAAAATTCTTGACCGAAGGATCTACGACAAGGCGGGGCGCTTTCTTCTGCGGGTTGTTTAAAATCTCGTTCACAATGGGGATATGCCTATCGTACAAATGCGCGTCGGCAATCACGTGAACAAGTTCGCCCGCCTTAAACCCGCTCACCTGCGCAAACATGATAAGAAGCACCGCATATTGCACGACGTTCCAATTATTTGCCGTAAGCATATCGTTGGAACGTTGGTTTAAAATGCCGTTGAGTACGTCTCCCGAAACGTTGAAGGTCATGGAATAAGCGCAAGGGTATAGATTCATCTCGTGTAGATCGCTGAAATTGTAGATATTCGTCATGATCCTGCGGGAAGCGGGATTGTGCTTTAAATCATACAAAACGCGGTCAACTTGATCGAACTCCCCTTCCTTGTAAATATGCTTTTGTGCAAGCTGATAGCCGTAAGCCTTCCCGATAGAGCCGTTTTCATCCGCCCAACTGTCCCAAATATGGGAATTCAAATCCTTGACGTTGTTGCTCTTTTTCTGCCAGATCCACAGGAGCTCGTCCACGCATGATTTGAACGCCGTGCGGCGAATAGTAAGAATGGGAAATTCCTCCTGCAAGTTGTAGCGGTTTACAATGCCGAATTTTTTCACCGTATGAGCGGGCGTGCCGTCCTCCCAATGCGGGCGAACCTGCAAATCCGTGTCCCATACGCCGTTTTGCATAATGTCGTTACAGTTGGCAATAAACAGCTCGTCTGCCCTGCTCATCTTTACTCCTTTGCGGCGTCGATGCGCGCCCTTGTTTCTTTTTCGCCTAAAATCTGCATGATCGACCACAAGTCGGGCGTATTGGCTTTTCCCGTCACCGCAATGCGCAGCACTTCGGCAACGTCGGCAACGCTTCCCTTGTAAGCTTCGGGATTTTGCTTATAATCCTTCATTTCCGCCGCAAAGCCGTGCGCGCCCGCTACCGCTTTTACCTTGGAAAACCAAACCTGCGCATCATCCGAATTGTTGTAAGAGGCAAGAAAATCTTGTAAAATCGCAGTTCTGTCCGCATTATTTACCCGATATTCGTCAATGCGGGCGGTTTTTTCAAAAAAGTATGCGATAAACTCTACCGCCTGCTTTGCCGTGGTGAAATCCTTTCTGCGCTTTTTTCCCGAAGTGCCCATGCACAAATCGAGCACGCGGGTGAGATACGTTTCGTCTTTAAAATATGCCTGTTGCGCTTCGCTTCCGTACTCTTCCGCCCAAGCTTTAAGGAAAACGAGCATTTCCGGCGCGGAAAGCTTTGCAAGCTCGTTTTTGGAAATGTCGTTGAGCTTGTCCAAATCGAACAGCGCGCCGCTTTTGCCCATTTTCTCCACGCTGAACTTGAAATTTTCAAGAGGCGCGTCGGGGTTTTTCAGATACCACTCTTCGAAATTGGAGTTAAGGAGCGTGAGCATATAAACCTTGACCGCTCGGGGATAATAGCCCTCCATGCGGTAAAACTCCAAGGAAAGTTCGGGATCTTTGCGCTTGGAAAGCTTGCGTCGGGTTTCTCCGTCCTGCTTCATGAGCGAACAGTTGTGCCCGTAGCGGGGACGCTCGAAACCAAGCGCGTCGAAAAGCTCTATGTGAATGGGAAGAGAAGCAAGCCACTCCTCACCGCGCAGAACGAGCGTCGTGCGCATGAAATGGTCGTCGATCGCGTGAGCGAAATGGTAAGTTGGAATGCCGTCGCTCTTTAAAATCACTACATCCTGATCGTTTTCGGTAACGGTGATCTCCCCTTTGATCCTGTCGCGGAATTTCAGCTTATTTTCGGGATTGCCGAGCGAACGCAGACGAATGACGAAAGGTTTGCCCTCGGCAAGCTTTCGATCGATTTCCTCCTCCGTCAAATCACGGCACTTCGCATACTTACCGTAGTATCCCGTAATTTCCTTTTTTGCGGTTTGTTCTTCGCGGAGCGCAGTTAACTCTTCCTCCGTGCAAAAACAAGGATACGCTCTGCCGCGCGCAATCAAATCTTTTGCAAACGCCCTGTAAATCTCCGCCCGCTGACGCTGATAATAGGGCGCGTATGCATTCTCAGCCCCCTCGATTTCCGCTCCCTCGTCGAATTTGATATCGAAATAGCGGAGCGCGTTTTTTACCGCCTCCACCGCGCCGTCCACTTTGCGCTTTAAATCGGTATCCTCGATGCGAAGATACAAAACTCCACCGCTCTGGTGGGCAATACGCTCGTTGGCGATCGCCACAAATAAATTTCCGAGATGAATGAATCCCGTAGGCGAAGGCGCAAGCCGAGTGACCTCCGCACCCTTTTCAAGCGCGCGGGGCGGATACTTTTCCTCGTAAAAAGCAAGGGCGGGATACTCCCCCGGAAGCAGTTTTTCGGCAAGTTTTTTGTAATTCATAACGCTTTTTTACCTCCTATGTCTGACATAGTACTGTTTAAACTCAAATATTCAGCAATTTTAACGTATCGGGTGCAATTTCCGCAAGCCCGTTTTCGATATCGTGAACAAGCTCCACCGCCCGTTCCAAATAAGGCGTTTCCACTCCTTTGCGCTTCGCGGCCTTTACCGCCGCGCCTGCAACAAAGTCGATATCGCACCGCTTTCCCGACTCCAAATCGCGGAGCATTCCCGAATAGGTATGGCGGTAGCGTTTTAATGCAACAGGCAATAAAATCCCTCCGCAAAAAGGGAAGACTTTAAATAAATCGTGTCCGTTGAGAGGCAGCTTCTTTGCCCCGTACGCCCTTGCGACGGCAAACAATTCACGGATAAGACGCATACATATGCGTCTGTATTTTTTGGCGAGTACACCGAAAGGCAAGCCCGAAATGACGGAAAGCGTAGAAAAACAGGCGTTCGTGGCGAGCTTTGCAAAACGGAGTTCGTATAAATTACCCGTCGTAACGTTGAAAGCATCGGAAAGCAGATCGACAATTTCTCCGAGCCGTTCTCCCGCGCCGAGCGCGCCGACTCCGACGTGAAAACCTGCATCGCTCGAAATTCTTACTTCGCCTCCCTTTACGAGCTCCGCACCCCAAGAGAGTACTCCGCCGTAAACGGCATTCGCGCCGAAAACCTCCGCCAACCCTTCTTCGGGCAAGCCGTTTTGCACGGTAAGAAGCGCGCCGTCCCGTTTGAGATAGGGCTTGATTTGCTCCGCAATAGAGCGGTTTTCCCTCTGCTTGGTCGCAAGCACGATCAAATCGTACTCCCCTTCCATTTCCTCGGGTAAAAGCGCGTTGACGTTTTGGCAGACCGTTTTTTCATCGGGCAGGAGAATGGTCGCCCCCTCGCCCTTCAATGCCGAAACGTGCTCGCGGTTTCGGCTCACAAGGTCGCACGTAATTCCCGCACGGGTCAGCATCACGCCGAAGGACGTACCCATCGCGCCCGCGCCGAAGATACACACACGCATCATATCAACCCTATCGCGCGAACGATCGCGTCGGCGGTTTCCTCCACCGTCTGTCCGTTGCAGTCCACCGTGATTTGAGCGTACTTTTCATAAAGAGGAATGCGCTCCGCAAACAATCCTTTTAAATCGGTAATATTTCCGCGCATAACAACGCCCCTTTTTCGGAAGCTCGGAATCCGACGCGCAATCGCGTTTTCGTCGAGCTTTAAATAGACGATTTTTCCGATTCCCGCGAGGTGTTCCATTGCGCGCGGCAAATAGCAAACGCTTCCGCCCGTTGCAATCACGCAACGGGAAGCGTGCAAACCCGCATTTACCCGCTCCTCGATTTTCAGAAAACCATTCGCGCCCTTTTTTTCGATAATATCGGAAAGCAACATATTTTCTTCGCCCTGAATGAGCAAATCGCAATCGATAAAGCCGTAGCCGATTTTTTTTGCGAGCAGCACCCCCGCCGTACTTTTGCCCGACGAAGGCATACCGATAAGCACGATGTTTTCCATACTTTTTTCATTATAGCGCATCTGAGAAAAATTGTCAATCGTAGCGGGCGCCTGAATGAGGGAAAGCGCAAAAAAAATGCAAGTCGTTTTTCCGCTTTGTTTTGATATTTTTTTATAAAAACGGTAAAAAAAGGTTGTAATTCTTTTGCGGATATGGTATAATGAAAAACGTATTTTGCAATATAAAAGGAAAGGTCACTATGAATCTTTTGGCAATGCTCAATAACCTGTTGATTGCGGAGGAAGCTTTCGGCTCTCCCGAATCTTATACGGCATACCGTGCCGTAAGCCTTACGCTTATCGTTTGCATGGGCGTTGCGGCGCTTGCGGCAATCGTGCTCGTTATGTTACAACCCGGTAATTCGCAAGGGATCGACGCGCTCGGCGGTTCCAGCGAAACGTTCTATGGAAAAAACAAGGGAAAATCTCTTGAAGCCAAGCTTAAACTTTGGACGGTTATTTGTCTTGTGGTACTCGCTTTATTTGCCATTGCGTTCTTTATCGTGCAAATTCCCGGTATTTGGGGCTTGGCATTCTAACGACAAAGCAAAATTCGCATTACCAAAGGGGCGGCTTCGGGCTTGCCCCTTTTATTTCAAAACAATTTCGGAAGAATTTCCTTTCGAAAACAGTTATCATTAAGGAGTCAAATCAGTTTGAACGCAAAAAAATCTCTGCTCGAACTCATACAATGCGGGAAGTTTGCCCTTCTCACCGACGAGCAGATCGCAAAAAAATTACGCCTCGGAAAGCGCGAGCTCGGCGGACTTCGGGATATTCTGCATTCGCTCTGCCGTGAGGGAGAGTTGTTGCGCGATTCCCGTTACCGCTTCGGCACGGCAGAACAATTCGGAGCGATCCGCGGCGTCCTTTCGGGAAACGAACGCGGATTCGGATTTTTTATCCCCAACAACACCGCCCTTCCCGACCTATTTATCCCCCACCGCGCGCTCGGAGGCGCCTTGCACGGGGATACCGTGCTTGCGATTGCCGTAGGCGGAAGGCAGGGCGACGAAGGCGAAATACTCGCCGTTTTGGAGCGTGGAAAAAAGGAGCTTGTAGGTACGTTCCATACCGACAAACGAGGCGGATACCTTGTTCCCGACGAAAGAAAATTTTCGCAGGACGTCGTGATTCCCTCAAACAAAACGAAAGGTTGCACGAACGGCTCGAAAGCGGTTGCAAAACTGCTTACTTACCGCGAAAATTTCGTAACGGGTGAAATTATTGAAGTATTAGGCAAGAGCGGCGACTTTTTCACCGAAGAAACCGCCTTGATCCGCGCGCATTCTCTGCGTGAAGAATTTCCCGCCGAAGTGGTCGCCGAAGCCGAGCGGCAGGCGAAACGTTCCCCTTTGGATGAGCTTGCGGACAGACTCGATCTTCGGGACGAACTGATCGTCACCGTAGACGGCGAGGACACGCGGGACATCGACGACGCAATCTCCATCAAAAAGGAGGGCGACCGTTATTTGCTCGGCGTACACATTGCCGACGTTTCCCACTATGTAAAACGAGGAAGCGTGATCGAGGCAGAAGCGTTTAAACGCGGAACGAGCGTATATTTTCCCGATCGGGTACTGCCTATGCTCCCTACCGCCCTTTCCAACGACATTTGTTCGCTCAACGAGGGCGTACCCCGCCTTACCCTGTCCTGCCTGATGACAGTTGACAAAAACGGCAAAGTGCTGAATAAACGCATCCAACCGAGCGTGATCCGCTCCCGTCACCGCATGACCTACAAGGAAATCACTGCGATCATGAACGGCGACACGGCAACTGTGCAAAAATATCCCGACCTTTCGGAGTTTGTTCGTTTCGCCGCCGAGCTCACTGAAATTTTAAAAACTGCACGGGAAAAACGCGGCGGGATCGATCTCGACGTAAAGGAAGCGAAAATCCTGTACCGCGACGGAAAAATTACCATTCCAGACTATGAGCGCACCCTTTCGCACGAGATGATCGAGCAATTTATGGTGCTCGCCAACGAGAGCGTGGCAACGATCATGACAGAAAAAGGTATGCCCTTCGTGTACCGCATCCACGAAAAACCGAGCGAAGAAAAAGCGCGGGATTTCAGTGAATTTTTACACGGAGCGGGTCTTAGCGCAAAATTCGACCCTGAAAACGTGACCCCCGCGGACTATCGCACGCTTTTGCACGCGGTCGAGGGATCTTCGCTCTATCCGCTTGTCAATCGCGTCATGTTGCGTTCCATGATGAAGGCAATCTATTCTCCCGAGAACGTCGGACACTTCGGTCTCGCCTCAGATTGCTACTGTCACTTTACTTCCCCTATTCGCCGCTATCCCGATTTATGCATTCATCGCATTATTAAGGAATGTCTTATAAACGCCGAACAAACAAAAGAAAAGTATAAAACGGCGGTTGCAAGCGCAGCGGCACAGTCCTCCGCTTGCGAGCGAAACGCCGTAGAAGCGGAGCGGGACGTGGACGCGCTCTACACCGTCGCCTATATGCAGGACAAGCTTGGTGAAGAGTACGACGCCGTTATTTCGGGCGTGACCTCCTTCGGGGTGTTCGCTGAACTGAAAAACACCGTCGAGGGGCTGATCCCTTTGGAAACCCTTCCCGACGACAATTACGAATTTTTGGAAAACCGCTATGTCCTTCGCGGAATGCGCAACTCCTTCCACTTGGGAGAAGAGATCCGCATTCGCGTGGCGGGCGTGGATTGGGGACTGAGGCGCGTACAGTTCGCTTTCCTCAACAAGCTTGCTCGGGGAGGAAAACCATGAAGCTCATCGCAGTGAACAAATCCGCCTCTTTCGAGTATTTTATCGAGGAAAAATACGAGGCGGGCGTCGTGCTCGAAGGAAGCGAGGTAAAGTCGCTTCGGGCGGGGAAAGCATCGCTCGGGGAGAGCTTTTGCGAGATCCGCGGCGGAGAGGTCTTCCTCAAAAATATGCATATCGCGATTTACGACAAGAGCGGTGCGTTCAGCACCCGCGATTCCCGCAAGGATCGGAAATTGCTCTTGCACAAAATGGAAATTTCGAAGATCGTTGGACGGGTCAATGAAAAAGGCTATACCCTCGTCCCTTTGAAAATTTACTTCAAGGACGCGCTTGTGAAGGTCGAGGTTGCGCTGTGCAAGGGAAAACACACCTACGATAAAAAGCGCACGCTCATGGAACGGGACGCAAAACGCGCCGTAGACCGCGAAGTGAAAGAATTATTCCGCTAAAAAATCACACATATAGAGGTATCTATGAAAAACTACAAGCAAGAAACGCTCTGCGTACAGGCGGGCTACCGCCCCAAAACGGGTGAGAGCCGTATTCCGCAGATTTGTCAAAGCACCACCTTTTTTTACGGCGACACGCAAAACATGGCGGATCTGTTCGACCTGAAAGCCGAAGGATTTTTCTATTCGCGCCTTGCCAACCCCACCGTGGAAGCGCTTGAAAAGAAGATCGCCGCGCTCGAAGGCGGCGTATACGGTATCGGTTGCGCTTCGGGAATGTCCGCGATTCTGCTCACCGTGATGACCCTTTGCGAAGCGGGCGACAACGTGGTATGCGCAAGCGAGATTTACGGCGGTACATACAACCTTTTCTCGGTTACACTGCCCAAATTCGGCGTGGAATGCCGTTTCTTCGACGCGAACGATCCCGCCGAAAAAATCGAAGCGCTGATCGACGAAAAGACGAAAATGATCTTTGCGGAAACGATCGCAAACCCCGCGATCGTCGTATTGGACTTTGACAAGCTCGCTAAAATCTGCAAGAAGCACGGCGTCGTGTTTGCGGTAGACAATACTTTGGCAACCCCCGTTCTCTGCCGTCCCGTCGACTACGGCACGGATATCGTCATTCACTCTACGACAAAATATATGGACGGACACGCGGCTGCGCTCGGCGGCATGATTGTGGACGGCGGAACCTTTAAATTTAAAGGTAACAAACGTTATCCCGCTTTCAACACACCCGACGAGAGCTATCATGGGCTTGTCTACGGCGAACTGCCCGTAGCCTTCGGCACGAAGTGCCGCGCTCAGATGATGCGCGACACGGGCGCGATCATGAGTCCCCAAAACGCGTTTATCACCTATCTCGGAAGCGACACGCTTGCTCTGCGCATGGAACGCACGAGCAAGAATGCGGAAGAAGTCGCCCTATTCCTTTCAAAGCATCCTAAGATAGAATGGGTGCGCCACCCCTCTCTGCCCGACAACCCCTACCGTGCGCTCGCACAAAAATATTTGCACGGCGGTGCGGGCGGCATGATGAGCTTCGGCGTTCGCGGTACGGCGAAGGAATGTGCGCGCTTCATGGAAAAATTAGAACTAATCACGCAGGAAACGCACGTTGCGGACGTGAGGAGCTGTGTTTTACATCCCGCTTCCACCACGCACCGTCAGCTTTCCGAAGACCAGCTCCGCGACGCGGGAATTTCTGCAAATCTTGTTCGGCTCTCGGTTGGGATTGAAAACGTTAAGGATATTATAGCGGATTTAGAGCAGGCGCTCGCAGTCGTTTAAGAGGTTTATATGCCTATCGTCATCGACAAAAACATTCCCGCATATTCCATTCTCGGAAGCGAACACATCTTTGTAATGGATAAAGAGCGAGCGGGCACGCAGGATATCCGCCCTATCGAAATTGCTATACTCAATTTAATGCCCACCAAAAAGGAAACGGAAACCCAGCTCATGCGGCTATTATCCAACTCCCCTTTGCAGGTGAACGTAACGCTGATCCACACGGAAAGCTACCGCTCTAAAAATACCGAAGCAGAATATCTCGACCGCTTTTACAAGCCGTTCGAGACCGTAAAGGACAAACATTTCGACGGCATGATCGTGACGGGCGCACCCGTGGAGGAACTGGATTTTGAACAGGTCGCCTATTGGAACGAGCTGACAAAAATGTTTGAGTTCACCAAAACCAACGTGACCTCCGCCATATTTATTTGTTGGGGAGCAATGGCGGCGCTCAATTACTTTTATTCCGTGCCGAAATATGCGCTGAAAAACAAGCTGTTCGGCGTGTTTGCACACCGAAAATCCGAGGAGCAAAACCCGCTCATGCGGGGCATTTCCGACGAGTTCCATATGTGCCATTCCCGCCACTCCACCGTGCGGGAAAGCGACGTTAAAAAACACAAGGAGCTTAAAGTTTTGGCTTCCTCCCGCCGTGCGGGCGTTTCCGTCGTGAGCGATCGGGATTATCGGCAGGTGTTCGTGCTCGGACATATGGAATACGATCGGGACACCTTAAAAAAGGAATACGAACGCGATTTAAACAAGGGCTTGCCCGTTCCCCGACCGCACCGCTATTTTGCAGATAAATCGGGCGAGAAAATCGATATGAATTGGTCGTCTACCGCGAATCTATTCTATAACAATTGGCTCAACTTCGTCTATCAAACGACGCCCTACCGCTTCTAAACATCTCTGATACGAAAAACACCGCTTGGGTTCCCAAGCGGTGTTTTGATTGTAATCAATAAAGTCGATCAAAGCTTATCCAACTCTTCGTTGAGCTTACGCAGATTTGCGCGTTCCAACTCGATAAGCGAGGTATAGACGCGGAAATATTCCGCATCGGATTCGTTCGGCGTATCCTTGTTGATGTAAGATTCCAAAATCGAGGATTGGGAACGCATACGTTTTTTCTCCAACGCCTCGATCTCTTTTTCGCTTTGGGCAATCGCTTTTTTCAAATCTCTCTTCTTGGACATATCAGCTTTTACCTCTCCCTTGTTCTTTTGAAAAATTTTATAACAGCGATATTATATCATATGTACTGTATTTTTGCAAGTATTTTTAAAAATTTTACGAAAATTTTGTTTCGGTTGCTTTTTGATAATGGTTGTTGTGGGCTCGCTCAGTACGAAAGAACGGAAGGGCGAAAGCCCTTCCGTTCTTTGGTGCGGACGACAAGATTTGAACTTGCACGGTTGCCCATTGGATTCTAAGTCCAACGCGTCTGCCGGTTCCGCCACGTCCGCTTAACGGCAAACCGTTCTTTTCAAAAAAGAAAACCCCACACATCGGCGCTCGGCACAATACACAGGGTCTCATGGTGGGGACGACAGAACTCGAATCTGTGACCTCTTGCATGTCAAGCAAGCGCTCTAACCAACTGAGCTACGCCCCCATGGAAAACGCTATTATCATACCCGAAATTGCAGGGTTTGTCAAGCGTTTCCGTACGGTATCCGTCTAAAAAATGATATTTTCGTGAAAATATCTTTAAATCAGCCCTGCGTCGCATGCATCATCGCTGCATAGTGTCCGCCGAGCGCTAAAAGCTCGCTATGCGTACCGCGTTCGACGATCTCACCGTTTTGCAAAAACAATATGATATCTGCGCCCCGTATGGTAGATAGCCGATGCGCGATCACGAAACTCGTGCGCCCCGAAAGTAATGCTTTTAAGCTCTTTTGCACTTCGAGCTCCGTTTGCGTGTCAATATGGCTGGTCGCCTCGTCAAGCACGACGATCTTGGGATCGGCAAGAATGAGCCGAGCAAAGCTCAACAACTGCCGTTCCCCGCCCGATAAATTATATTTTTCGGAAATCTCCGTGTTATAGCCCTCGGGCAAACGGGAAATAAACCCGTGCGCGCACGCCGCTTTCGCCGCTTCAACACACTCCTCCTCCGTTGCTTCCGGACGGGCGAATCGGATATTTTCGAGCACCGTACCGCTGAACAAGTAGGTATCCTGCATCATGACCCCTACGCTTCTTCGAAGCGACTGCATGGTGTATTCGCGAACGTCCGTTCCGTCTATTTTAACGGTACCCGACTGAATGTCGTAAAAACGGCTCAAAAGATTAACGATCGTCGTTTTGCCCGAACCCGTTGCGCCGACAATCGCCACCGTTTTGCCCGCTGGTACGTCAAGCGTAAAACTTTTTAAAACGGGAATATCTTGCACGTAGGAAAAGTTTACGTTTTCGAACTGCACGTTCCCGACGCAATCGGCAAGCTCCGCCGCCCCTTCCGCATCCTTTACGTCTACGGGAGTTTCGATGGTATCGTAGATCCGTTCGATGTTCGTAGTAAGCGTGAATACGGATGTCATGTCACTGCACAAGTTGCTGAGGTTGTTTGTGACCTCGCCCAACACGGAGGCGATCGCGATGACCGTACCGAGCGCAAGCGTGCCCCAGCCGAGGCTGAGAATCAGTAAAGCCGCTCCGTAGACGAAGAGCACCATAACGGAGTTGGTAAAACCGTGCGCAAGCGGGAAAAACGCTTCTCTCACCCTTGTGGTATGCATGAATGCATTGCGATATTCGTCGAAAAGGGTTTCCGCGGCCTCGCCGTTGATCTTACCGCGGTTATAGGCGCGCACGACCTCCGCACCGTTGATGTTTTCCGCAACGAACGCCGTATAATTTGCATTTTTATTGTGGTCGCGCCCTGCGCGGTGATGAATGATCTTACTGAGCACCGCCATAACTAAGATAAACGGCACAAAGAGAAGCAACACCGCCCCGCCGATGCGCCAATCCAAAACGATCATCCATACCATGCCGACAAGCACGACGCCGAGAGAATACAAAAGCGAATAGAAGAGATTGCTGAACAGCTCCGATACCTCGTCTACGTAGTTGGTAACGCGCACCAAAATTTTACCCGTGGAATGCGTATCGTAATAATGAAAGGACAGCACCGTGAGATGGTTGAACAGTTCTTCCCGCATTTCTTTACAAAATCGGTAGGCAAAAGTACCCGGTACCAACAATTCGAAGTAGTAGCCAATCGTAAGCCCCACCCAAACGAGCGCAAGCCCGCCGAGGCATAGCCCTGCGAGCAAAAGATAATTGTCCGCGAGCACGCCGTCCGTCGGGAATACCGTCGCCACGATCACGGAATAAAGCACGCTGGGCACGAGGGAAAGCGCGCTCGTAAAAATTTCGAGCGCAACGCTCCCCCAAAACATTTTCTTATTCCTGCCCGCGCCTTTTATAAGGCGTACGAACATTTTTAAATTGAACGTTTCGTTGATGTATTCGTCCTGATAATAGAGGTTATTCTTCATACGTCACCTCGTTGATTTGGCGGTTATAAATTTCCGCGAAATTGCCGTTTATCGCCATGAGCTCCTCAAAACTCCCCCGCTCTATAATTTCCCCCCTGTCGAGGAAGAGGATCTCGTCGCAGTTTTTAAGCGCGGTGGCACGGTGCGTGACAAGGATCAGCGTCTTGTTCCCGCATTCGCCTTCTATGTTTTTAAACACTCTGTGCTCGGTATCCAAATCAAGCGCGGAGGTCACGTCGTCAAACACGAGAATGCTCGCGTTCTTCAAGAGGGCGCGGGCAATGGAGATACGTTGTTTTTGCCCGCCCGAGAGTCCGAAGCCCTTTTCGCCTACCGTCGTTTGGTATCCTTCGGGGAAACGGCGGGCAAACTCGTCCACTTCTGCAAGCTTTCCGCAACGCATGATGGTTTCTTCGTCGATAAAAGGATCGTACAGCGCGATATTCGCAGAAATCGTGTTCGAGAACAGGAAAACGTTCTGCATCGCATAGGAATAGGCGCGCAGGAGCTCGTTTCTGTCGTAATCGTGAATGGGCTTTCCGTCGATGAGGATCTCACCCTCGTCCGCCTCCGCAAACCCTTGAATGAGCTTGCAAAGCAGAGTCTTACCGCTCCCCGTTCTGCCCATGATGCCGAGCTTTTTGCCGTACGGCAGGGACAAATCTACGTTTTTAAGCGCGTACTCGTCCCCGCTTTTTACGCCTACCCCTTTCAGCTCCAACGCGGGCGTATCGGAGGGCACGTCGCTTCCGTAACGCTCCGCCGCCTCGTCCTTTGCCTGTAAAAAGCCGAAAAACCGCTTTCCGCTGACAAGATTGCGTTGGGACGCGTTGATGTTGAAGAGAAAACTCATGATCTGCCAAAGCATCGTCCCGACGTAGCCGATCATCGCAGTGAATTCTCCTGCCGTAATCTCGCCCCGCAAACCGAAGAAGATGCCGAGCGCCACTTCCCCCGTGATGACAACGGATCGGATGCACTGCGTGATTAGGTTACGGTGCGCAAATATATGTAATCCGCGGATATTCGTGTCGTACCGTCGCACGTTGTCGCGTTCGAAGAGCTGTCTGCGCCCCTCTTCTCGGGCAAAGGAAGCCACCGTCCGCACACCGTAAACGCTTTCCTGCACCGTAGTGGAAAGCTGTGAAGAGTCCTTCCACGTCTGATCGTAATACTCCCCTACCTTTTTCCGAAAGCACGCAACGACGACAGCGCTGCCGAGCCCCCCGACAAGAGGCAAAATTATGAGATATGGATTGATCCTGCACAAAAATACGACGCTTACGGCAACGTAAAGCAGGTTGTCGAGCAAAAACTGTGCTTGATGGATATACATATCGCTGATGCGCGCGGGGTCGGAAGTCGTGATCAGTACCAAGTCGCCCGAGGTAAAGCTGTTAAGCAAGGGCGTACTCGCCGAATTGACCTTATCGAGCGCAATTTTACGCATTGTTTTCTGGCTTTTTAAAGCGTAATTGTGCGCCAAATTCCATTTGAGATAGAAGCAAACGAAGAACAGCAACGAAAAGACGAGCAGAGTTGCCGCAAGCACCCAAAAGATGCGTGCATAATCGTCCGCAGGGATATCTTCGATCAAAAACAGAAAAATGCTCGCCGTCTGCTTCGGTTCTGCACCCAACAAGGGATTGATGACTCTATCCACCAAAAGGGCGACGACCTGCGGAGTTACAAGCAGAATTACGATACGCAAAAGCCCGAACAGCATGGATAGCAAGATAACGGGCATATATTTCCGAAAATACGGAAATGAGTTTTTAAAAAAGTATTTCATTGTTCATTTGCCTTCAAGAATGTAATAGAACGAACACCGGCGCGGAAAGTTTCCGCCGTGCAAAAAATCTCCCCGCAACGTCGGGGAGGAAGTATATTACATGATATTGCCGACCCAGCGAGGGAAGAGCGTTACGTCGCGGATATTGTCCATACCCGTAACGTACATAACGAACCGCTCGAACCCGAGCCCGAAACCGCTGTGCGGCACAGAGCCGAACACGCGCAGGTCGAGATATTGTTTGTAGGCGCTTACGTCCATTCCGCGCGCATTCATGGCGGCAAGCAGTTTGTCAAGATCCGCTTCTCGCTCGCTGCACCCGATGATCTCCCCGATACCGGGCACTAACAAGTCCGTTGCGGCAACCGTTTTGCCGTCCGGATTTTGTTTCATATAGAAAGATTTAATTTCTTTTGGATAATTTGTGACGAACACGGGTTTTTTGAACACCGTTTCCGTAAGATAACGCTCGTGTTCGGTCTGCAAATCGCACCCCCACTCCACGGGAAATTGGAAGTTCGTTTTCGCTTCTTGTAAAATCTTTACAGCGTCCGTGTAGTCGCAAACCGCAAAATCGCTGTTTATTACGTGGCTGAGCTTGTCCTTTAACCCTTTTTCCACAAAACTGTCAAAGAAATTCATTTCGTCCGCACACTCTTCCATAACGGCGCGGATCACATATTTGAGCATTTCCTCGGCGATTTCGATAATATCCGGAAGTTCGGCAAAAGCCACCTCCGGCTCTACGTGCCAAAACTCCGCCAAATGACGGACGGTATTGCTCTTTTCCGCGCGGAATGAAGGGCCGAACGTATAAATCTTGGAAAATGCCGTAGCGGCAACCTCGCCCTCCAACTGTCCCGAAACGGAAAGCCCCGCCTTTTGCGCAAAGAAATCGTCTTTGTAATAGGATTCCTCGTCCCCTTTCGCATTATAAGGCTGCGTGGTGACGCGGAACATCTCGCCTGCGCCCTCGCAATCGCTCGCCGTGATGATAGGCGTATTCATATAGTAATAACGGCGCTCGTGAAAATACCGATGGATTGCCTGAGCCGCGACCGAGCGCACGCGGAAAACTGCCGTAAAAGTGTTCGTGCGCAAACGCAAATGCGGAACCCCGCGCAGGAATTCGAGCGTGGTACGCTTCTTTTGAATGGGATATTCGGGCGGGCATTTTCCGAGCAACGTGATCTTTTTGGCGTTGAGCTCCGCGCCGTCGCCCTTGAATGCCTTTACGACCTCTCCCGTTACGCACACGGAAGCTCCGTTCTTGGTACATTCGGGATCGAAAGAGAGATTCGTCTTCTCCAAAACGACTTGCAAGCGCGCAAAGCTCGTTCCGTCGGCAAGCTCCAAAAAGCAGACCGAGGAGGAATCGCGGAAGGTTCTCACCCAACCGCATACCGTAACCGTTTTGCCTATAAACGACTTATCCGTTAAAACGTCGTAAATATCGATATGTTTCATATTTCTATCCTCCTAAACCGACGGATCGGTAATGGTAAACAAATTCCCTTCGCCCCGCAGAACGCGCGCGGCATAATCCTCACTCGAAGCAAGCGGGGTTTCGAATTCCATGCCCGCAAGCTTTTGCTGTTCCCTTCCGTGGATATCCGATCCGCCCGAAACGACCAAGCCATAAGCGCAGGCGAGCGTCTTGGCGAGCTCGTTGGAGCGTTCCTTTTCGCAAGCGTTTACCGTTTCAACGCCGTCAACCGCAAAAGGCAACAAGGTCATACGGTCGAGATAGAACGCTTCCCTGTAAGGATGCGCCTGTACGACGAGCGCGCCCTCCTTGCGAAGACGTAAGCAAAAGTCGCGCGGAGAAAGACCAATGATCTCGGGGTGTGCGGCATACCATTTTTCGTCTAACCCGTAAGCGAGAATATCCGCGCCTTGGTTGGACGACTCGATGCCGAAAAACACGTCCAAAGCCCCTTCCGCCGCCCGTTTGACGGCATGGTACCCCTCCGCATAACGGGCAACGCGCTCCTCC
>Ga0209064_1003033_pt1 | contig 16041 bp, 15 predicted proteins | sample Inofromicrocosms_FD_187498 | JGI IMG/M metagenome (GOLD analysis project Ga0209064, IMG submission 187498) | Mouse cecum microbial communities from Vienna, Austria - Inoculum for glucosamine and mucus D2O microcosms (SPAdes) (version 2) | ecosystem: Host-associated > Mammals > Digestive system >... | reverse complement strand
TTTATGCATAACGGTCTGAATATGACCGCAAATGTAAATTGAAATCCGTTCGCTACCAAATCTCTCCTAACAAATTGAATGTCAATAATTTCAAAGGACTCTTATGATTTTTTAGTGGACACTAATGATATATCATGACAAGTGATTATACTGACAATGGAAAATTCTCTATAAAGGATGGGGCTTTGAGATTGGACTGTAGTAAGAGTTCGTTAAGCGGTACGTTTTATCGGTCGTCACTTCAGAATCTTGACAATATAGTTATCGGACGTTCATATATGGAGATGGAACCAATAGAGGATGTTGTTGTAAAATCGCCATATAGAAATTTTATGTATGGTTGGTATTCCGGCACTCATTGTTATGTCGAACTTGCCAAAGTGGAAATGCAGTGTGAACATGGCTTTGATGGTGATGCAAATGCGAAGTACTTACGTTTTTGTGGAAGTAATGGAAATGTTAGTCCTGATGGAGCTGTGGTAATATACATGCGGCCTTCATGGGAAGGTATTGATAAGTATTGGTCGGATGGAACATATAAGACTAATGAAAAAGGGGGGTATTACTCTTATACAATGCATCCATATTTTAATGGGCACGATTATGTCGGTTCGGAAAAATATGGCGTTTTGACAATAAAATCTAATGGCGATTTCAAAGTGTTTGATTATAAATCTGATTTATTGCGAATACATTTTGAAGGAACATTCCAAAAATAAATTTACAAATGAATAAACGAATTTTGCTTTTATTTGCAGCTTGGATTGCCCTGTCTATTATGGCTTTCGGGCAAGATTTGTCATTTCCCATGACTTGGCAGACACCGGTGCCAAACGGCTATATGATAGCCACGTTACATGCAGATGGCACCTTGACATCTTGCACGCGCCTGGGATGTTTTAATTGTAATGGATATGGTGCATGCAGTGTTTGCCATGGCTCTGGAGGGCAATACTGGTATCAAATGGGTATGATGCCGTGTGGCGCTTGCGGTGGCTCCGGTCGTTGCCGTGCATGTGGAGGTAAAGGTTATTCTGAATTCAACGCTTCCACCAGCTATGGAGTGACGGTTGTTGTCGATGATAATGGAAAGGTGTACCTTGATAGCTCATCTGGAGCGGGTGCTGCTCCTGATCATGTACGGAGAAAGAGTCGACATGGAGTCGAAACTATTGAGTATATTTCAACATATGGAGTGGCCGCTAACGAACATGTCTACTGCCGCAAATGTGGAAAGACTATGCAGCGCCATATCCATGTGATTAAGTAATGATATTATTAGAGGTGAGGCTTTTAGTGCGCCTTTAGTATTCAAATGTTAAATAAGCGTTTGATATAATGGCTTGATTATGAGGTTGTATGCAATGTTTATTGCTTCCTTCTTGGTCTTGTCTTTCGTTGCAAAAAGAGAAGATTCGACGCATGTCATTGTGTCGATTAAAGAGGGCACTCATTTGATATAAGCGAAAAAATATTACGTATAGATTACAAACTTGGATATTCCACAAATAGTCGTGAAATATCCGAGTTTTTTATTATGCGATTCGCATTATGTGATTTGCATAATTGGGGGATAGTTGTTATATTTGCAAAAATTTGAGTTATGGAAAAGCCTCGTAATCCCTTCATTCTTGGTCATCGAATAGAGCGGCCATATTTCTGTGACCGCGAAGAAGAACAGCAAAGACTAACTTCGGCGCTTATAAACGGTCGAAATGTAGTGTTGATCTCTCCGCGTCGTATGGGTAAGACGTCGCTTGTTTATGTAACCTTGCAAGATTCTAAAGAGATTGCAGACGAGTATCTTACGTTCTTTTTCGATATTCTTCAGACCAACTCATTGGGCGAATTTACCTATTTGCTTGGCAAGTCGATATTTGAGGCCCTCAAATCAAAGGGCGAGGCGAGGGTGAGAGGCTTCCTTGCTGCACTTAAATCGCTCAAGGGAACATTTGGTTTTGACCCGGTGAGCGGATTCCCGACTTTTGACATACAGTTGGGCGACATTAAGCATCCGGAATATACGCTCGAAGAAATTTTTAACTTCATAGAGCATAGCGAAAAGCCTGTTATAGTTGTGATTGACGAGTTTCAGCAGATTACGAAATATCCTGAAAAGAATACCGAGGCTATACTGCGAAGCCATATGCAACGCCTTGGCAACGCCTCGTTTGTTTTTGCCGGTAGTGAGCAAACGATATTACAGGAAATGTTTGTGTCGTCCAAGCGTCCGTTCTATAATAGCTCTGAGATTATGCACCTCGATCCAATTTGCGAGGATGTGTATGTGGCATTTGCTCAAGAGCTTTTCTCTCAAAGGGATAGGGCTATCGATGCAGAACCTGTTCGTTGGGCTTTCCGCCTTTTTGAAGGCAACACATTTTATATGCAGCGAAGCATGAATGGTGCTTTTGCAGAAACGGCAAAAGGGACAAGGTGTGGCCTGGAGACAGTTCGTCGCGCCGTAAATGCCATGTTGGCCGCTAACGAGGTGATATATCGCGAAATGCTGTCGAATGTAAGCGTAAGGCAAAAATCGACACTATATGCTTTGGCTAAAGACAAACTTGTAGAAAGTCCGATGTCGGCCGAATTTATAAAAAGGCACTCGCTGCCATCGGCGAGCTCGGTGCAGAGTGCATTGTTAAAACTAATCAGACTGGGCCTTGTATATAAATCGGAGAAAGGCTATAGCCTTACCGACCCCTTAATGAGGATTTTTATCAACGGCTTGTATTCTATACCGGAAGTTTAACCGACAAAATCTCGACGGCTATTTCAGAGGCCGGGGTTAAGGTTTCGGTAATAGTTTTAGCCATCCGGTCGCGGCATGCCGACGACCCTACGAGAGGGTGGGCGGATAGAGTATTGATAATAAGAGAATTCGAATTGCCTAAACGTGACTTGGCTCGGAAATCCAAGCTCCTCAATGTTGGTTAAGATAGATTGGTCAAAAAGGCATTGAGGTGTGGAGGAGTAAATACCTCACTGAGCCGGGACTTCTTTTGCGCGTCGTTTGCTGTAGAAATCGGCGAGGGCATGTTCGGCGCTCCGTATGACGGGGCTTCCATCCGGAGCGACCACAACAATCGGCCTGCCTTTGGCGGCCTTTTCACGAAGTGTACGCTCAATCGCTATGTCAAAGCCTGTCCTCAGTTGCGACAGCCGATTCTCCATTTCGGTTACGGTCATATGTTGCTTTAATTTGCGAATAGGTCGTTGGGTTTTCAATTTTGAGAGAGGAGGCTACGATTTCGTAAAGCCCCTGAGAGTTGTCGACAATGGTCCAGAAGTCGACAATAGGCATGAATACGTCGAAAAGGTTTGCCAGCCCGGCGGCGTATCTGCGCTCAATTATATGGTCGGGAATGTCGTGGCCTCCTTCAGCCACACGCCTTGCCACGCGCACTTTTGCAGCCTGGGGGCTTGCAAGCCAAACAAACATCAGTTCTACCGTATATCCGGCTTTTTGTGCCGCTTTAACCAGTTGTGCGTACGATCGAGTGGCCAATGTAGTCTCAATCGCAAATGTTGCCTTTGCCGCCATGAGGATTGCAACTCGGGCCAGCATTATACGACCTGCAGCGAAAGCGACGCTGGCAGGGTCGAAAGGCGAAAGGCCGTGGGCGATTTCGTCGGCATTGACAAACTGGTTGCAGCCCAGAAGTTCGGGCAGCAGGGTCATCGCTGCAGTTGTCTTGCCGGCGCCGTTGCATCCGGCAATGATGAATAGTTTGGGGGCGGATTCCTTTTCCATAGAGGAGGCGTGTTGGTGTCTACAAAGTTATAACAATTTTCTGATAAAATTGTTAAATCCGCAGATAAAAGGTGCTAAAATAGGCAAATAGCAAAGTGGTCAGTCCCTGCCCGGTTTCTTGGGAAACCAGCCCTTGCGCACCCTCTCTCTTTGCTGGAATACCTCTCCGATGCTCCAGAAGGAAGAAAATGCAATCACACCGCATAGTATCGAGAGGATAGAGTTGGTCACAAAAACCGACAAAGCGCACCCGGCGATGCCGAGTACGAGGAATGCCCACCAGCACTTAACGCCGAAGTGGTATTCGCCCTTGATTACCAGGGGGTGAAAAATACCAATAATCAGAAAAGTGGCAAGGCCCACCACAAGCCCGAGGATGTGGTATTGAGATAATATTGCGCTCAAATGGTCCATATATAATCGAATTAAAGCACAAAAATACGCATTAAAAATGAAAAAACGGGTGATGCTATGCATGATATGCCACTTTTTCACTATATTTGCCGTTTGAAACAGGTGCATAACCATAAAGCCAATCATACAGAACGAAATGAATAAAGAATATAAACGTACCCTCATCACCACCGCGCTACCGTATACCAACGGTCCGGTGCATATCGGTCACCTTGCCGGAGTGTATATTCCCGCCGACATTTACGCCCGTTATCTGCGCCGCAATGGCCGCGAAGTGCTTCTTATCGGCGGTAGCGACGAGCATGGTGTGCCTATCACTCTTAAGGCACGCGCCGAGGGTGTGACACCGCAGGATATTGTAGACCGTTATCACAAACTGATTAAGGAGTCATTCGAGGGTCTGGGTATCTCTTTCGATATTTATTCGCGCACCACCTCGGATATTCATCACGAGACGGCGTCGGAGTTCTTCCGCCACCTTTACGACAAGGGTGAATTTATAGAGCAGACATCCGAACAGCTCTACGACCCCGAAGCCCAGCAGTTCCTTGCCGACCGCTATGTGACCGGCGAGTGCCCCCACTGCCACAACCCCAAGGCTTACGGCGACCAGTGCGAGGCTTGCGGAACATCGCTCAATGCCACCGACCTAATCAATCCACGCAGCGCTATCAGCGGCGCAGTGCCCGAGTTGCGCACAACCCGCCACTGGTATCTCCCCCTCGACAAATGGGAACCGAAGCTCCGCGAATGGATTCTCGAAGGACACAAGGAGTGGAAGAGCAATGTCTACGGCCAGTGCAAATCGTGGCTTGATATGGGCCTGCAGCCTCGTGCGGTATCGCGCGACCTCTCGTGGGGCGTACCCGTGCCTGTAGAGGGTGCTGAAGGCAAGGTGCTATACGTTTGGTTTGACGCACCGATCGGTTATATCTCAAATACAAAAGAACTGCTGCCCGATACATGGGAGAAGTGGTGGAAAGACCCCGAAAGCCGCATCATCAACTTTATCGGCAAGGATAATATCGTGTTCCACTGCATCGTGTTCCCTGCCATGATGATGGCTTACGGCGACGGTTTCCAGCTTCCCGACAATGTGCCCGCCAACGAGTTCCTCAACCTCGAGGGTGACAAAATCTCGACTTCGCGCAACTGGGCGGTGTGGCTCAACGAATACCTGGTCGATTTCCCCGGCAAGCAGGACGTGCTTCGCTACGTGCTCACAGCCAACGCTCCCGAAACCAAGGATAACGACTTTACATGGGCCGACTTCCAGGCACGCAACAACAACGAGCTTGCCGCTATCCTTGGCAACTTCGTCAACCGCGTGACCGTGCTTACTCATAAATATTATGAAGGCGTAACCCCCGCCGCGGGCGAGTATCTCGATATCGACAAGGAGGCGTTTGCCGAAATGGAGCGCCTGAAAGTGTCGCTCACCGACAACCTCGAGACCTTCCATTTCCGCGAGGCTCTCAAGGATGCCATGAGTATCGCCCGCATGGGTAATAAATACCTTCAGGATTGCGAGCCGTGGAAGACAATCAAGACCGACCCCGAGCGCGTAGCCACAGTAATGAATGTGTGCTTGCAGATTTGCGGTAGTCTTGTTGTGGCCATGGAACCGTTTATGCCCTTTATGAGCGAGAAATTGGCCCGCATCCTCGGCATGGGCGACTACGAATGGAGCGATATCGCCCGCCACGACCTTATACCGGCCGGCCGTACTATCGGCCAGCCCGAGTTGCTTTTCGAAAAAATCGACGACGAGGCTATCAAGGCACAGACCGACCGCCTCGAAGCTATCAAGAAAGAGAATGCCGTCAAGGCCTGGGAACCGGCTCCGGTGCAGGCCGAATGCAAGATCGAAGATTTCGAAAAACTCGATATCCGCGTAGGCACAGTTCTCGAATGCGAGAGGGTTAAGAAGGCCGACAAACTGCTCTGTTTCAAAATCGACGACGGCACAGGCCAGCCCCGCACTATAGTATCGGGTATCGCGCAGAGTTACCGACCCGAGCAGCTTGTAGGTAAACAGGTACTCTTTATCGCAAACCTTGCACCGGCGAAAATCCGCGGCATAGTATCGCAAGGCATGATTTTGTCGGCGATGAATGCCGACGGCAAGCTTGTAGTCGCAGCACCTTCAGCTAAGACTTCAAACGGCGCTCAGGTGAAATAATTGTTCGAGCTTTGGTGTCAGAGGCCACACCAAAGCCTCTGACACCAATAAATAATAAAGACCTCTAACATCAACCTAACCAAAGCATAGCATGAAGCCACGCATACTCATCATTTATACCGGAGGTACGATTGGAATGATAGAAGACGCCAGGACAAAAGCCCTGAAGCCTTTCGACTTTTCACATCTTATGGAAAATGTGCCTAAGATTAAGATGCTTGAGTATGAAATCGACAATATTCAGTTTCATCCGCCGATTGATTCGTCGGATATGAATATTTCGTACTGGCAGCAGATAACACGCAGTATAGCCGAGAATTACGATGCGTACGACGGCTTTGTCGTGCTGCACGGAACCGACACCATGGCATATACTGCATCGGCACTGTCGTTTATGCTCGGCAATCTGGTTAAGCCGGTGATTATTACTGGTTCGCAGCTTCCTATCGGCGAGGTGCGTACTGATGGCGAGGAAAACCTGATAACAGCCCTTCAGATTGCCGCAAGCCGCGAGGCCGACGGTAGGCCGACTGTGCGCGAAGTGGCGATTCTGTTTGAAAACTATCTATGGCGCGGTAACCGCTCTACCAAGCGTAGTGCCGATAATTTCAACGCTTTTAAGAGCAATAATTACCCCTATCTGGCAAAAATCGGCCTTGGTATTCAGTATGACCGCGAGGCCCTTGCGCATCACCACCAGGCCTGCCCCCTGCAGCCTCGCTATGAGCTCGACAGCAACGTTATGGCGATAGACCTTTTCCCGGGTCTCAACTATCAGGTTCTCAACCACATGCTCAATACACCCGGTATCAAGGGTATAGTGCTGCGTACCTATGGCGCGGGTAATGGCCCTACATGGCCCTGGTTCCTCAATGCCATTCGCAGCACTGTAGACCGAGGCGTGGTGATAGTCAATGTCACACAGTGTGTCAACGGCGGCGTACACCCCAACCGCTATGTCGCAGGCGACGTGCTTGCAGCGACCGGTGTGATTCCGGGGCATGATCTTACTTTTGAGGCCGCTATCACCAAGATGATGTTTCTTTTCGGTCTTGGCCTCGATGCCGAGGAGGTCGGACGCCGCATGGCAATACCGATCGCCGGTGAACTAACAATCTCTACATCAAAATGAAATATATCATAGCATCGCTTCTCGTGGCCATAAGCCTGTCGATACCTGTTGCTGTTTACGGTGGCGGGGATGTCCCGGTGTGGGAAGAAGTGTCGCGACGTCCGGCTTCAGAAAGGGAGTTGGCGCAGCAACAGGACGCTGTTGAGGTAGTGGTGCATGACGGTGCTGTGTATATCACTACTTCACATCCGGTAAAAATAGAGGTGTTCTCGATTTTGGGACAGTTGATTGCCTCAAAGCGAGTACCCGAAGGTACCGTTCGCCTCAATCTCAAGCAGAAAGGTGTATATATCCTCAAGGCCGGTACAATTACCAAGCGCATCAATCTTTAGTCGCCGTGCGGCTTAGTTAAGCTTTTGTAAAAACTCCGATGGAAAATAAAATAAAAGTTAAAATTGTAAATACTTCGCGCAACCCTTTGCCCACGTATCAGACCGACGGCTCTGCCGGAATGGACGTGCGAGCCGATCTTGAGGCGCCGATTGTAATCGAACCCTTGTGCAGACGCTTGATTCCCACCGGTTTATATGTGGCCATTCCGCAGGGCTACGAATTGCAGATGCGTCCGCGTAGCGGCCTTGCCCTCAAGAGCGGTATCAGCCTGGTAAACACACCCGGCACAATCGATTCTGACTATCGGGGCGAGATAGGTGTTATATTAATAAACCTCTCCGGAGAGCCTTTTACCGTCAACCCCGGCGACCGTATATGCCAGATGGTTCTCAACCGCGTACCCCAACTGGAATGGGAAGAAGTGGCTCAACTATCCGATACCGACCGAGGTAGCGGCGGCTTCGGGCACACCGGAGTTTAACACCACATCGAAGTGAAGTACAATAAACTGCTACACCTGCTGCCTTTTGTGGCTCTGGCGCTCATATGTGCCGGGGCTATGTCGGCACGAAAACCGGCCGCCGACCAGAGCTCGTCGCTTAAAGCCGAATACATATTTCTCGAGGCTGCAAATGCGCGAGCCAACGAGAATATCGACGATTATTACATGCTATTGCGGCATGCCAACCGCCTTGCGCCGGACGACCCCTATATCCGAGCCTCGCTTGCCGAGGTTGAACTGGCAGTGCCCGGAACGGATTCGATAGGCCTCGAACGGGCATACGATGCAATCGCCGAGCGTTTCCGCCTCGAGCCTACCAATCAGCGCTATGCCGCTGTATTCAGTAATCTTGCGCAGCAGGCCCGCCGTATCGACGATATTGTGGATATCTGGCGCATGCAGGATAGCCTGCGTCCCGACCGCAGCGACCCGGCTTTCAACCTTGCAGCATCGCTGACAGCGCGGTTCGGACTCAACGGCGATACAGCCGACCTCGACGAGGCCCTTGCTATATATTCGCGCCTCGAAAAAGGTCTCGGGCATACATTGCCGGTGTCGGGACGTAAAATCAACATATTCCTTGCCTTGAAAGATACGGCGTCGGTGTTGTCCGAAATCAGTATGCTCGAGCATGACGCACCCCGCGATATTGATACCAAACTCTTTGCAGCCACGCTCTACGACCACCTCGGCATGCCGGATTCGGCTATGTCGCGTTTCGAACGTGCCGCGGCTATCGATCCGGACAATGGCAGTGTGTATCTGACCCGGGCAAGCTTCTTCAGGGAACAAGGCGACAGTGTGCGCTACGATACCGAGGTTTTCCGTGCTCTTGAATCTCCTACACTCGACTTTGCGCCTAAGTTTCAGTTGCTTACCGACTATGTGGCCAAGCTCTATCAGGATAGTGCGCAGTGGCCGCGTATCGACCGCATGTTTGTGGTGATGCAGGAGCAGAATCCCGGCGAGGCAATGCTCCACGAGCTTCTGGCAAGTTACAAGAGCGTTACCGGCAAGACAGCCGAGGCCGCCGAACAGCTGTCCTACAGCATTGACCTCGATCCTTCGGAAAGCCGTCGCTGGAGCGACCTCGTGCAGCTGTATTTCAGTATGAACGACACTGCCCGTGCCGGTAGTACGGCAGAGCGGGCCATGGCACTCTTTCCCGAAAACGGTTATTTCCCCCTGGCAATATCATCGGTAATGGCTATGGAAGGCCGCGATACGGCGGCGCTGGCGATGATAGATACCCTCGATTTGCGCTCCTATGGCAACGATCTCGTATCATCGGCCATACTTTCTACCAAGGGCGACATCCTTTGGCGTCTGGGCAAGGCCGAGGAGGCTTCGGCGGCATATCGCGAGGCAATACTTCTCAATCCCGAGAACTATATGGCAATGAACAACTTTGCCTATTTCAACGCCTGTGAAGGCACCGAACTCGGCGCCGCTCAGCTCTATGCATCGATAGCCACTACTGCCGAGCCCGATAATATAACCTATCTTGACACCTATGCGTGGGTGTATTTCAAGAAGAAGGATTATGCCAAGGCCAAGGATATTATCGACAAGGCTTTCAAGGCTGCCGAAGACGACGGCTCGGGCAAGGTGGCAATCGAGCCATCAGCCGAAATCTATGACCACGCCGGTGATATATACTTTATGAACGGAGAGCCTAAAGAGGCTGTGAAATTCTGGGAGAAAGCTCTCGAACTCGACCCGGATAATGAATTGATTCAGAGAAAAGTTAAGCATAAAACCTACTTCTACGAATGATTCGGCCTCGATTTGGCTTATTGTTAAACAATCAATCTGCAGATGACTATGACTCGTAAATCAGCATATCTATTATTGGCAGTAGCAGCCGTGGGCCTTTTGCTCGCTACGGCATGCAGCACTACTAAGAAAACATCGAAAGGCGAAGGCTACCAGCATGCCGGAGCGCCCACCGAAGAACACCGCAATACTGTAGAAGGCGAATTTGCAGCCCTCGCACAGTCGTATACCGATTGGAACTCTGTTTCGATGCCCCTCAAGGTGCAGATCAACCAGCCCAAGAGGCTCAATGTGTCGGCGACTGCCAAGATGGTTCATGGCAAGGCCCTGGCGGTTTCGCTGCGAGTTTTCGGTATCGAGGTCGGTTCTTTATATGCCGACAATGATTCTGTGATCGTGGTGGCAAAGTTTAATAATATGTACTGTAAGGAATCGATGTCGTACATCACCCGGACTTATGGCCTCACCCTTGCCGATATTCAGGCCGTGCTTTTGGGGCAGGTATTTACCCCCGGCAACGGCAGGCTCGATGCCAAAGATATCAAGCAGTACAAGGTGGTACTTGGCGAAAGTTCGATCAGTCTTACACCTAAAAAGCTGCCAAAAGGGTTGTCGTGGACATTTGCAGCCGCTCTTAGCAGCACAGCCGCGCCGTCGCTTCGCACCCTTACTGTGAACGCCGACGGTCACAAGCCTGTGGTTGCGGCTTATGGAACAGCCAAGGCTTCAGGTGCCGGTATGGCAGCACCGTGGGTCAACCTCAACACAACTCTCAAGGGTCGCAAAATCGACGCCACACTCACTTGGGACCTTGATAAGGCTAAATGGAACGCCGGTATTGAAATCGGCAAGCCCCGCATTCCCTCGGTAGCACGCCTTATACCGGTATCCAAGGTGCTTGAGATACTGAAGAAATAGTTAGCAAAGTTTGCGCTCTGCCCTAAGGGGTGGTGGCGCATTGTTTTTAATGCACTTCAGTGTAATGATTCGTTTCTTGTATGTTTTTATTGCTATGTTGCTGTGTCCCGGTTTTATGACCGAGGCTCGCCAGCGTACGCAAAAATCGGTACAGAGCGAACGCCGAGCGGCAACGCAAAAGATAGAGCAGGCTCGTAAAAACCTGACGAAAAACGAGCAGGAAACCCGACGCGAGCTACTGAACCTGCAGGCGCTCGAAGGCGAGATACGCGAGCGCGAAACCGAGGCATCGCGCCTGTCGGCGGAGGCTGCTGCCCTGCAACGGCGCAGTAAATCGCTTGCCGACAGTGTTGAAGCCAATGAGAAACGCCTCGCGGTATTGCGCCAATCGTATGCCAAGGCTTTGCGCACAATGCGGCGTCAGCGTCAAGCCGCCGGGGATGCTTCGTTTATATTCAGTTCAAACTCATTTGCACAGGCGAGGAGCCGTATGCGCTATCTCAAAGAGCTAAGCGACTGGCAGACAGGTAAGACTGTGGAAATCGGCAAGGAGACAACCTTGCTACAACAGCGCCGGGAGCGGCTCGATACCTTGCGCTTGCGCCTCGGGATGAGTCTCGACAGTCTCGGCCATGTGCGCCGGGAACTGGGCGAGCGCAAGCATAAGGCTGATGCCGTAGTTGGCTCGCTCAAACGACAGAGCCGCAACCTCAAACGCGTAATATCTGAGCAGCAGCGTCTTGTCAAGAAACTCGACGACGAACTCAACCGTATAATCGAGGCTGAGGCTCGTGCAGCCGCCGAGGCTAAGCGCAAGGCGCAGCAGGCCGCGCAGCAAAAGAAAAAGAGTCAACCCAATGCCCCGGTGCAGGCCGAACCGGCTGAGAGAGTCGACCGTCTGACAGCTCCTTTCGAGCAATGCAAGGGTCGTCTTCCGTGGCCTCTCGACCGCAAGGCTACTATTACGTCGACCTTCGGCCGACATACACATGAGAGTCTTGAGCGTGTAACTGTGCAGAACAACGGCATTGACTTCGAGACAAGTCCCGGAGCATCGGCGCGGGCGGTATACGACGGCACTGTGTCGATGATAATCGTAATGGAGGGCTACCAAAATGTGGTGCTACTGCGCCATGGCGAGTATCTGACCGTGTATGCCGGGTTAAACAACCTGCGTGTGCGAAAGGGCGACAAGGTTAAGGCCGGGCAGCTGTTGGGCGATGTCTTCTCTGACCCTGCCGACGGTAACCGTACCAAGCTGCATTTCGAAGTGCGGCACGAAAAGACAAAACTCGATCCCGCTAAATGGCTCAAACCGTGAAATCGACATCATCGGCAACATCTAAGGTGCTCAAGGCCCTCGGGGTCTTTGGCAGTGTGCAGGTGGTGACGATTCTGTGTTCGGTCATCCGAACAAAGCTTGTGGCCTTGTGGATAGGTCCGGCGGGTGTCGGGCTGATTACACTTTATAATTCGACGGTCGACCTCATTTCAAATACTACGCAGCTCAATCTGCGTCAAAGCGCCGTACGCGATATATCTACCGAAGCCGACAAGGCAAAGGTCATCGCCGTGACCAGGAAAATAGCCTTTGTCCTCGGCCTTGCCGGCATGTTGCTCACCCTTGCCGCCTCGCCATTGTTGAGTATCTTTACCTTTGGCGATACAGCGCATACGGTGGCTTTTGCGGCCTTGTCGGTGATGATGTTGCTGTCGGCTGTTGCGTCGGGCGAATGGGCGGTGATGCAGGGCTTGGAGCGCTTGAAATTGCTTGCCCGCAGCACATTGCTGTCGTCGCTGACGGCAACCGCTGCGGCGATACCATTGTTTTATTTTTTCAGGATTGACGGTATTGTGCCGGTGCTGATAATATTTGCCGCAAGCAACAGCTTCTATGCCTTTGTGCTGCGTGTGCGCGACGTGCCGCAAATACGCCTTTCCCTGCGTCAGTCATGGCAAAGTGGCCGCGGTATGCTTGCCCTTGGCTTCTATATGACTGTGAGCATGGCTCTAACCCTTTTGGCTTCGTATGTCTTTGCCGTGTGGCTCTTTCATCAAGGCGGCGATAAGGCCGTGGGTATCTACCAGTCGGGCTATACCTTGGTCAATTCGTATGTAGGCATGATTTTCACGGCAATAGCCATGGAGTATTATCCGCGCCTTGCTGCGGTGGCAAAGAGCCGGATGCGTACCGAGCTTGTTGTGTCGCACGAAATCAAGATTGCCCTCTTGGTGTTGATGCCGGTTATCGTGCTCTTCGTGGCATGCAAGGAAGCTGTGATATATCTACTCTACAGCCCCGATTTCTATGCCGCCTTGCCTTATGTGTCGTTGGCTATCGTAGGTGTGATTTTTCGCGGTCTGTCGTGGTGTATGGCATATGTTATCCTTGCACGTGGCGACGGACGTGTATATGTGTTTACAGAGCTTGCGAGCGCGGTTGTCTACCTTGCACTCAACATACCTCTATATTCTTGCTATGGCTATGCCGGGCTCGGTGTGGCCTATATCGCATGGTTTGCCATATATACGGCGGTATGCTACGGCGTATACCGCAAACGCTATGGACTGAGGCTGCGCAGTGGTGTCGCAGCCTTGGCGGTAGTGGCCTTGGCGGTGTCGGCTGTGGCTCTGTGGCTCGATAGTATATTTGGCTTTGTAGCCCCCCTGATATTCTTTGTGCCGGTGGCTGCTTATGCTGTCTACAGACTCAGGGCAATGCTGATTGCTTGAGGGTTAGAAGCTCGATGCGAGAATCAAAAAAAGTCGTCGGAGACGACGCCTGTATCCTGTATAGAGTCTTAAGTAAAAGGACGGCAACGATAGGAGCTTGGCTCTCCGAGACAAGCCTCGATTAGGCGTTGGTATTCAAAATATTAGCGATGCTGGCCGAGGCTTGTCTCGGAGAGCCAAGCTCCTATCGTTGCTATCCTTTTGAATAATCACCCCTTAAGTAAACAACATTGTGCCGCGACCCTACGAGTGGGCGCGGCATATCAGAAGCGCTCTTTCGCCTTAAGTATGCTCAGGGTCGCGTGATCAGGCCTCGTGGATGGTTGTGGCCAGGTTGTGTGCCAGGGTGCGAAGCCCGGCTAAATCATCGTGGTGCAGGCGGCTGTGGAGCGTCACTGTGGGCGATACTATGGTCATATTGCGCATCGCACTTACAGCCTCGGTCATGCGTTTTGCTGCCAGAGGGGCCCATGATCCATTTTCTACTATCGCTACGGCGCGGTTGCGCAGGTTTTTTGCGGCGATGTGATGCAGGAAAGTGTGCATTGCCGGGAATACATCGCCGTCGTAAGTGACTGAGCATAGTACCATATGACTGAGTCTGAAGGCCTGGGCTACGGCATACGACACGTCGTGGCGGCAAAGGTCGAGCTGTACTACCTCTCCGGCGTTTTCTTCTTCGAGCATGGCGGCCAATCGGCGGGCTGCCTGTGCGGTGCCTCCGTATATCGATGCGTAGGCAACGAGTACGCCGCGTGTTTCGGGCTCGTAGCGGCTCCAGTGGTCGTAGAGTTTCCAATAGTGGGCAAGGTTTTCGCTCAGCACAGGGCCGTGGAGCGGTGCTACGATGCGAAATATCCTGCCGGTAAGCTTTTTCATCACAGACTGAACATTTGCGCCGTATTTGCCTACGATATTGCAGTAATAGCGTCGAGCCTCGTCGTTCCATGCCTCTGGTGATGAGTACGTTGCAAACGAACCGAATGCGTCGGCTGAGAATAGGACACCGTCGGTGGTGTCGAGGGTCATCATCACCTCGGGCCAGTGAACCATAGGTGCGGTGATGAAGTTGAGGGTATGCTTGCCGAGACAGAGGGTGTCGTTGTCGCCGACTGCGACGGTGCGGCCACTCAAATCTACCGATTCGAAGAAGTTGGCAATCATGTCGATAGCCTTTGCTGTAGCAACTATTTTGGCCTCGGGATAGCGCTGAACAAACATGTCGATACTACCCGAGTGATCAGGCTCTACGTGTTGCACAATCAGATAATCCGGCTTGCGACCGTTGAGGGCGTGTTCTACAGCTTCGAGCCATTCAATGCAGCGGCGGCGGTCTACGGTGTCGACAACGGCAACGCACTCATCGCTAATCAGGTATGAGTTGTAAGAAATGCCTTGGGTGAGTGGGTATTGTCCTTCGAAAAGGTCGATGTTGTCGTCTTCTACACCTACAAAGTGTATGTCGGGTGTGATTGTGAGCATAATCCGTGGTGATGTTTTATTATAGTTTAGCAAGCTGTGCAATTGCTTAGGTCAGTTATGATTGCAAAGATAATAATATTTTGTGAAAATCGTTAACTAAAAATTTTCTTTAGAGGCGTGGGTTTTTTCGTTGATGCCCGGTTTAGGGTTTGGGTTTAAGGTTTAGATAAATGCTTTTGCGACGCAATGCTGATTACTTGAGGGTTAGATGTACGATGCTGGAATCAAAAAAAGTCGTCGGAGACGACGCAATCATGGTTAACCCCACGATGCTTGCTTCGTGGGGTATTGAATCACCCCTTAAAGAATGTCCTCGAAGAGGACGCCGTATGATATCTACAGCGTCCTCCCCGAGGACTGTTTTGCCAGGGGGCGACTCTGTACCCCACGAAGAATCATGGGGTTAACAACAAATACTCCTCTCCGAGGACTTTTTGATGCCCGTAACATGTAAAGAGTCTTAAGTAAACAGCATAGTCTCGGAGAGACAAGCCTCAGTTGGGCGATGCTAACTTACAGATAGTCAGCATACTATCTAACCACCCTCTCGTAGGGTCGCGGCATGCCGCGACCGGGTGACAAAAACATTTGTAGTTGATTATCAGAGAGATAGTATCGCCTACCCGGTCGCGGCATGCCGCGACCCTACGAGAGGGCGGGTTGCTGGCTGTGGCTTGGTTTTTCGGTATCCGTCCGAAATAGGCCGGGTTTTTCATGGTGTTTATGGTTGCGATCTTTGCAGTCAAAAATGCTATGTTTAATTTGAATGAGAGCAATCGTATTGTAATGGCGCAGCATCCGACCGATATGCG
>Ga0209064_1003030_pt1 | contig 16077 bp, 13 predicted proteins | sample Inofromicrocosms_FD_187498 | JGI IMG/M metagenome (GOLD analysis project Ga0209064, IMG submission 187498) | Mouse cecum microbial communities from Vienna, Austria - Inoculum for glucosamine and mucus D2O microcosms (SPAdes) (version 2) | ecosystem: Host-associated > Mammals > Digestive system >... | reverse complement strand
TTTGTTCAGGCCTTCAATGCCTTTGGTATTGCTAAAATGAAATTCCGGCAAAACCGTTCTCCCAATTCTCGTGAATTACCCTTTTCTATTCTTGATTTCTTATAATATGCGCTTAGTGTCCACACCCCGCTGAAGAAATCCTCGCTGAGCTTGAGCCAGTAATATCTCTTTGCCATTTTCTTTTCCTCCATTTTTTAAGCAGAAAATCTTATTTTATTGCCGCGATTAAGCTGCGGGACAGGTTCACCACTGTCTGGGTGGTGTACACCGCCGACATGATATTTGCCTTTGCCGAGGTATCCAGCCCAAACTGCTGGGCAATCCTCGGAACCTCCGACGCGGAGAGCATAAGCCCCAGACCAAGGAGCAGATTGGAATTGCAGACCATGAGCCCGGCTATGAGCATGGTGGTCTGCATAAAGGCGGTAAGGCACAGTCCCGCCACCTGTCTGCACCAGCTGTAGAAGCCGTCTGTGTATCCCCTGGGGACGCTGAACAGGTACAGGCTCCCCACCGCAATCTGAATCAGCAGAATGCCCCCTCGTTTGAGGTTGGCGAAGAAGGTTTTAAACACGCTGTACCCCATGAGGACCAGCAGGAACAGGGCCACCAGTGCGCCGTATCCGTTAAAGGCCCCCATGACCGCCCTGGCCATGCTGCTTACCCCTTCTGTGTTGGAGGCTCCGGCGATTTCCTGGGACAGCGTCCCCTGCAGGTCGATGCAGAGCTTGTACAGCTCCACCGGAACTATGGAAAACAAGCTCACCGCAAAGAACCCCTTTACGGTTCCGATTGCCATATCGCGGAGCGCGTTAGGCCGCCCTGCCTGGTATTCCATGGCAGCCTCAAACACCGCCACAACCAGTCCCACCCCATACAGGGCCCAGCCAAAGTACCGGAAAAACTCCACCACTGCCTCCACCCATGTAAATTCAAACAGCTCGGTCCCCATGCCGTCCATGAGGGAGAGAAACTCGCTGAGAAACTCCACCGCCTTTCCATAGATCCAGTCCAGTATTTGGCCAAGTACCACATCTGCCAAAAATTCCCAAATGAAGATGTCAATCACCCCTATTCCCAACAGGGGAGACTGTGCCAACAGACACCGCCTCCCCCAAAATATCCCTTTAAATCCCCAAGATTGTCCAGATAAAGGACGGGGCGGTGAGGGAAAAGATGAGCCCGGCGAACAGGATTGCCGCCGGGGATTGATAGAAACAGAGAGAGCCTCCCATTATGGGAAGCCCTCTGCTTCAAAGTGCTTATTCAATGCGGCCTGAATTTTTTGCTGGTCAGATATGGAAAACACTTCATTTCTTTTTCTGTTTCATCTTTAGAATATATCATTGAAATGAGGCGGGATGAGATTAAAAAGCTCAGCCATATGCAGTTTTTCGATTTGTAAAGTATCATTAGATTAATTTATTCGCATCGATCGACAACCCTACTGCTTTCATATTCTTTGCCAACTTCAATTTCCATGCACCTTCTTTATCCATGTCTACATATATAACACCATCAAGATCACCGGGCGTTTCAACATTCCCTTTTACCAATGCACAAACATGGTCACGACCTAATTTCCCGATAAAAAATCCATGTTCCAATACAACATTTTGCCTTGCACGATACTTCTCAGAATCTACTAACTCATTTTTATCGCGTCCCTTATCACATTCTGTATAGAGAATCACAGCATAACTTACATTTGCATAATCCTCAAATTTTTGAATAATTGTGCGCCCCGTATCAGGCTGCTCATGAAGAATGATAGCCTCAAAGCCAGCTGTTTCAAGTGTGCGTGCTACCTCAAATTTGGCAGCATCGTCATGACCGTGAACGATAAAAATCTTATTGCTCATAATATTCCTTTCTGCACTATTTTGTAATTGAGTTGGTTCTGATATAAAAAACTCAGTATCCGCAGATAGTGCCCGCAAGTGTCCCATCATGTCTTTATAAGTTGATGGATTCTTTCTATGAAAATATGTACTGGATATACTTTGATACAAAGGGTGTTTGTTCAAATATCTTTCATTGAAAATATTAATTTCGCCCAGCCACGCATCACACAAAGGGCCTGAGGTATACGAAATTGAGAATCCATTACCCGCTGGATGGAATTCCATCCTTCCAATATCTTCGCCGCGCTGAATAAATTCATCTACCTTTGCCTTTAGTGGATTGCCCATTGCATTTTCTCCCCTCTCTTGTACAAATAAATATGTTCTTAGCTTTGAGGCTATCAACTGAAGTTCTGTTCGGTAATCAGCACCACAGGCAAATGTAGGCATCTTTCTCGACATAGGAAGATTTTGCATAAAATTCTTTATCAACTTACTATATCGGGTAACAAGTTCACCATAAAGCGCTTCACTACCGTTTACTAGCTCCTGGCTTTCACATCTTTCAATGTCTTGCCTTAATTGTATTTTGAATACAGGCGACAATGCCATATTTCCCCCCTTTTTAAAAGTATGATTAAATCGATTAAAATTGCATCATTGTATTTTCCTGGAGATAATCGAGACAATTTTTATCGATAAGGGATATATTCTCCTTCATAAAATTCTCTACAAAGGATGCAACCCAATATTGAGAATTTTCCGGTGGAGTTAAGTTCATGTCAAGATAACCAACATAATCCTCCGCCATTACTAACGAAGGAAAGCAGAAAATAAGCAACAACATAAAAACCACTGTCAAATATCGTGCATTGTTCTCAATTTCTTTCAATTTAACTGCTAACGCATTTTTCTTGTAAGGAAAGTAACTGCGATTATAATATGAATGTCCATTACCATGAACATAATTATTGAGATAATTGCCTATATTTTGAAAGGTTTCTTTTAAATGATACTTTGCAACTGTATCTCTAAGTTGTGGAATTGCTGCGATGGCTTTTAGTACTTGCCCAATCTGAAAATCTGATAAGTCATTATTGATCCACCTTTCAATTTGAACTGCCATAGTTTTTGCTTTTTCAGAATTCATTTCAAGACTATTATATACGGAGATATAGAGATAAAAAAACAGGTCATCGCGGTACTTGCGCAAAAGCGTGTTGGCGTCTGCTATACAGGCGCTCTCACAGCAGGCAATTACGCTTCCCATAGTCAGCTCTAATGATGACATAAGGCTATTAAGTGAAAAAGATGTCGTTTTTGTGTCAAATATTCCAAGAACAGTGTCTCGACCAAATGTCAAAAAACCCAAATTTTCAAGAAATTTTTCTATTTTTTTCAGTTCATTTATGGATTGCTGACATTCAGAATCTTCTTTTACAAAATTCGCATTTCTCTGTCTCGTAGTTATTTCAAAATCATCGGATTCAAATGTGTTTTCAATACCATCCATATCTATTCTTACTCCATCGGTTTAATTGTTGTCTCAATAAAATCGATTTCCTCATCAGTCAGCCCATATTTTTCGTATAGTTCAACATCTGTCCACGGTTTGGAAAAATCTTGAAGTGGTACAAAACGATAAACCTTACTCATAGCATCCTGAGAAATTTTTACAGACAGCACAAGAGCCCTGAAAAACTTTGTTTTCAAGTATGAAATAAAATTTTTTGCCGCACACTCGCTCTCGAATGTTGCAAACAAATACGATTGAGAACATACAGATTTTGAACCGCCATACTCAGGGAGCCCCAAAATTTGATGTGGAAATGTTTCTCCTGCACCATATCCCTTTGGAATAAATACCTTTTCTGAATCAATAGCATCTGTGTTTTTCTCAATATCTTCTCTCTTTACATATTCCACCTTACGCAATGAATTTTCAATATGAAATAATCGTATAGCATGAGAAGGTGCTGCATCTGGGAACACCTCTATTGGATTTTTTCTGCTTTCTTTTGGATTTGTTGGAATGCCAAAGGGTGTGTCTGATGAGATTAAAGATTCAACTACATTTGGATTTCCTTTCATAACCTTCTTTACAATTCTTGCAAGGATAGGCTCACGAATCAATATATCAAAATCCCCAAGGTTACGTTCCGCTGTTTGGCGGTTACCTTCTTTAATCAGCGAATAAATACAATTACCAGAATACTGGGAATCTCTCAAATAGTAGCACAATCCGCCTTTGATTTCTACTGTGGGAAAAACATCATGAGAGTCTGTATAAACCACTAACTGACGAATGCTTTTATCGTTTAACATGGTACTTCTAAAATCAGACAAGAGATTATCACGCCCCCCCGAAAACCATCTGGAAGGAATAATCAGTGAAATATAGTTGGGCTTCAATTCTGCTGCTAATGCCGCAAATTGCTGATAGATGGGAGCATCATTTGACCCGCCGGAACCTCCGGTCTGCTGATAAGGCGGATTCCCCACGACTGCATCGAATTTCAAACGCTCACCTTCTTTTCCCCAAGTTTTGGAATTGGATAGTTTTCGTGCCAATCGGGGCTTGTCCTCCATACGGTCAAGAATTCGGGGGATATAGACAGCATGAACAATCCAATTATCTTGATAACCTGCCAGTGTACGGCGGGTAATGTTTACCGCCATAGGGGTTTTGCACAGGACAAAAATGTTCGTATTCAAAACTTCTTGCCATAACCGCTGCACTTCATCCAGTTCCATTTGCATTTCTGGTTTTGGAAGCTTCATGGCATAAAGGCTATAAGCCAGATATAACGGATAAAGTCCGGATTTAGAGTTCATCTCTAAGATTTTCGCATTTTCATTTTGAAACAGAGCAGAGGTTACACTTCCATTGTCAATCGATCGTGGCTCATCCAGAACACCGTCCTGAGGATAATTCTCTGCATAGAAGTTATAACCGCCCAAAGTATCCCCCATGTGCATATTGACCACACGCCAAGGGGTAAGAACCGTTTCCTTGTCTGGATTGCGGAATAGGGAAAAAATCTCAGCGATACGCTGCACCCGGCGTGTAGGCGGCAGCTCATCCGCCGCTTTTGCCATACGGCGAATACGCAGTCCCGCGCCAACAACTACATCTTCATCATAGTATTTTAAAAGCTGCTTGAAAAGCTGTTTTGTGACACCATTGGGCATAAACTCGACCCAGGATTCATTATCTACCAAATCAATAAAATCTCCCATATGGATGTCTTCGTTTAGGTCAACTTTTGCGCCATATATGAGCATGGGCAGACGGATAGAAATAGCCCTGAGAAGGCGAATGACTTTTTCTTGTTCTTTTTTCAATTCCTGCTGCTTTTTAATTGCTTCCAAGTCATCCTTAGAACGCTCCCGCTTTGGCTTACTTTTTGCCTTTTCAGCAATCTCGTATTCCTCACCCGTTAATCCCTGTTTGTTAATTGTCACTTTTGTGGATAATTTGGATTTTGGCTGACCATGAATAATAGAAGCTAATTGGTTAAACAGTTTAACATCCGCATCGTCCATAACAATGCCGACACCCTCATTGTAAATCGATTCATCATCAAAGCCGCTCTTAATAGCTCTATCAACTGTAATTTTCTTAATCTGCCGCATCATTTTCGGCACATCATACTCCAGCATCTGTGTCCCACTCACAGCAATGACAGGGCAGAAATTCAGAAATTCCCCCATAGCTGTTTTAGAAATATTGTCTCCTGCTTTTCCCCTATTGGATAATGCGTGAACATCTGAAAGAACTTTCAAAGCCCGATCAGGGGCAAAGTCAAAGACATAAGCCAGCTCTTTTTGTTTTCCGTTTACACTGCCCACAGATTGAACGCGAAAAATTGTCTGCATATAACCGGATGCCGCTGTTGAAGCGGAACCGGTAAGCATCATTACAGCTGACCACTCCGGTACGGTGACACCTGTGGTCAGTCGCCCGCAGGATATGGTAATTGTATAAGGATAGGTTCTGATCGCGTTTTGAACCTTTGCCAGAGCGTTGTCGTAGTCCTCTTCTTTATCGCCTTCTCCTGCAACATTCACAACATAGAAATTTTGGAATATAGGATGTTCCTTCAGTAGCTTGCTCAAAGCCCTTGCCTCTTTGACACCCTGAATCATCCAAAAGGTGTGGCGGAACATATCTCTATATTTTTCATTAGAAAATGGATAGTGACTGTCTATGTCTTCTTGCGCAATCAAATTCAGAAAACTCTGCACGTCAGCTTTATGCACAAAATCCCCTTTGTGCATCCCTACGGGAATAGGGCGAAAATCCTGCTCCAGGTCGCCGGTCCATGTGCGAAAGAACTCGCGAAAATTGAACGCCATATCCTCTGTTTCATAGCGGTATATGGTGGGCAATGCCTTTGACAAATCAAAGGTATAAATACGCATTTCCGGCAGATCAGCGTATGGATTTTGTATATCTGGATACTCCTCAGCAAATTGTTTCTTTTGGCGCTGCTCCATCACATAATCCCAGGTATAGACATTTTCTTCATACTGGCCTAGTATTTTATAAAGTTAGTAAATAGAAGTAGCGCAAAGAGGAAAGATGTGGTAAACTATCATAGGGTGATGAAAAGTGAACCACAAATATATCGTGCAACTAACGGCCGAAGAACGGCAAGAACTGCGAACACTGATCCAAAAAGGGAAGACCCAGGGATACCGAATCAAACACGCTCAAATACTGTTGAAACTGGATGAAATACCAGAGAACCAGGAGTGGACATACGACAAAATAAAGGAAGCGTATCATGCCACCCCCCACACGATCAGCCAGATTGCGAAACGATTTGTAACAGGTGGAGTGGAAGCGGCGTTGGGGCGGAAAGAACAGGTGAACCGTCATAAAAAGATCGACGGGCGTGTGGAGGCTCACATCATAGCTATTGCCTGTTCAGAAGCGCCGGAGGGCCGAGAACGGTGGACCCTGCAGCTGATTGCGGATGAACTGGTGAGGCTTGGCGTCGTGGACAGCATTTCAGACACGGCGGTCATGGAAACACTGAAAAAAACGAACTTAAGCCTTGGCAAAAGAAGGAATGGTGCATCCCAAAACCAGGGGCGGAGTTTGTAGCGCGGATGGAGGACGTTCTGGATGTGTATCAGCGTCCTTATGATCCTCTGCGCCCGGTGGTCTGCCTGGATGAGACGAACCGGCAGCTCATTGAGAAGCGGAGTGTTCCGCCAAAGCCCGGAAATCCAGAGCGAGAGGATTATGAATACCGCCGCTGCGGTGTGGCCGATCTGTTTGTTGCGTTTGAACCGCTGGCTTGCAAGAGAGTGGTAAAGCTGACTGACACCAGAACAGCCCTGGATTTTGCCCATTTCCTGCGTGAGTTGGTGGAAATCCATTATAGCCACTGTGAAAAAATCGTGTTGGTTATGGATAATTTGAATATTCATTCCATCTCTTCGTTGTATAAAGCCTTTGAGCCAGCCATAGCCAGGCAGATCGCCCATCGTTTGGAAATCCACTATACACCCATTCACGCTTCCTGGTTGAATATGGCTGAAATTGAAATCGGCATTCTTTCCAGACAGTGTTTATCCCAATCCCTGTCTTCTTTTGAGCTCATGGCTCGTCAGGTCAATGCGTGGACTTTACACAGAAATGCCGCTTGTTCTACTGTTCATTGGAGATTCTCCACCTCTGATGCCAGATGTAAACTCAGAAAACTTTATCCTGTTATCTTGTAATTCCTGGCTTGGTGTAGTACTAGGAGGTATCAGATTGTAAGGCGATGTGTGCTGCCCTTAGTGCCGTGTTGAAGGGACACTCTTCCCTAAATTTGAGGAAAAGGATACAGGATAGGAGTTATCAGCCAATTGGTGGCCGTTTTTTTCATTCATCTTTAATGTACTGCATAATATCTCCAACTTCACAATCAAGTATTTTACAAAACATTTCAATTGTGTGGGTACTGACACTTTCATTCCGTTTTAACCGTGTGATTTGTCCAGGACTGACTCCATGTTTTTTTATCAACGTATACTGGGAGATTCCCTTTTTTTCCATTACCTTCCACAAATTATTATAAGAAATCATAACATTCAAGACTCCTTTTTTAAATTTCTACTTGAATGTTAAACGAAAATAGTGTATAATGATATTGACCAATATCGGTTAATGCGCCGATAGTACGATACTTAAAAAAATCCTATTATCCGTTTGCCTATCGTCTAAATTCGACACATTCTTATTAAAATAGAGCGATTAAAAAAACTTTGATAAAAAAATTTTTTAATCATATTGAAATACAAATCCTCTATAGTATTCCCATTTTGTAAACAAATGTGTGACATTTGAAAAAGTTTTTTTTATGCGAAAAGGAGGTCAAAGGATAATGGCAAACTACTGTGAATATAAAACACTGGTTAGAGGAAGAAAAAATGCGTGCTACGCATTTTTAGGTTCGTCTCCTACTGCAGATGATATACACGTTATCGAGGGATCTGGAACTACTGAAAACTATACACTGATATTTTCTACAGGCTGCAAATGGGGTGTGGACGCATATTGTGATAAGCCATGGGATGGGTCTTTTCCTGTAGATCTACCCGATGACTATAACGAAGCCTCTAGCATTGCGGAAAAGAAATATCGTTATAGAAGTATGAGAGATCGATCAAAAATGTTTTCACTTGAAGTACTGTGTAATTCTTTATATGAAGATGTTGGAGAGGAGTTTGTACATTACTTAAACGGTAATAGTAAAGATGACACATGCCCTAATATTCTAAAATTTATTGTTGAGAAATGTGATAAGGACATTTCCAAATTGTTGTTCGTCACAAACTCAACTGCGGATAATTTTTTAGCTTACTACATAAATAACAAGGAACTCGCTAAGTTATTTCTGGAACATTGTAATGCTGAGTGTTTAAAGAACTGGGAATTAACTATATCTTGGAATAATATAGTCCTTCGTATGGATAATATAAATGAATTCAACTTTGACTGTAAATACTGTTTTCCTAAATCATACAAGGAACTTCTTACTTGCTTAGGGACAACTATTACTGATGATCCGTGTTTTGGATGGGATAATTCTTTCGCAAGTGGATGGGATAAACTATCATTATCGCTTTTAAAACAGTTGCATTTTTCAAATGAAAACTACTACATGATTACTGCATCTACATTTGAAGCAAGGATCGAATTCAAAGATAACAGTTCTGGTGAAGGCGCTATTTATACATATAATAAAGAAAAAAATATAGATTGTCTGGAGGGATATCTTGAAGAATAATCTTTTAGAAGCATGTCTCATTTCTGGTTTCCAGCTGGATTTGAAATGTGGAAGCGGGAAGAACTATCACAAGGAATGAAAAAAAGTGATATTCTACAACAGGAACAGATAGAAAGGAAGTAAAAAATGGGATTATTAGAAATTTTAGGAATTATAAGTGTTATTCTTCTTATGGTGCTTATCATATTGCAGGTGACAGGACGAAAGAAAACGGATATTGGTGCAATTGTAACCTTACTAAAACGCACTTCGGAGGAACAACGCGATGGTGTCCAAAAACAAATTTCAAATGGTGCAACAGAGCAGTTTGAGCGATTTGGAGTTATCCAAAAGAGCATTCAGGACACATTGTCGATAAATCGTGAGGAGGTCAACCGGCAACTTGCTGCATTTCAACAACAGATGGAAAACCAAGTGAGCTCTATTCAGAAGGTTGGAAATGAAAGCAATGAACGGATTAGCGCTACCGTGACCAAAGCTTTACAAACGAGCCGTGAGGAGCAAAATCGGCAGCTTCACACATTTGGAGAACAGGTAGACAGCCGCCTTTCCTCCGTTCAAAGATCTTATTCTGAGAATATCGAAAGACTTAACAGCACACTTGAAAGCAGAATAAAAACACTACAGGATAGTAATGAAAAGAGACTTGAACAAATGCAGAATGTAGTGGATGAAAAATTGCAAAAAACACTTGAAGCCCGACTCTCCCAGTCCTTTGAGTTGGTCAGTAAACAACTTGAAAGTGTAGGTCAAGGATTGGGCGAAATGAGAGCACTTGCTGCTGATACAAAGTCACTGAAAAATGCCCTTACAAATGTAAAGGAAAGAGGTACATATGGTGAAGTTCGCCTGGAGAAATTACTCTCTGATATTCTTGCTCCAAGCCAGTATGAAATGAACGTAGAAATTATGGGTGGTAAGCGTGTAGAGTTTGTTGTAAAACTTCCCGGCAATGGCGATATACCTCTGCTTTTACCAATTGATAGCAAATTTCCAATTGAAGATTATAATAGATTACTTGATGCTGAAGATAAGCAGACAATTGATGAGGCAAGACGTTCACTTATGTCAAAAATTCGATCTTTTGCAAAGGACATTCATGATAAATATATTGTACCTCCGAAAACTACAGATTTTGCATTGATGTTTTTGCCCACCGAAGGGCTGTATGCTGAGGTGATTCAAAATGTGGCTTTGTTCGAGGAACTCCGTGATAAATATAAAGTCACAGCAGTTGGCGCAACCACACTTTCAGCATTTCTATCATCTCTGCAAATGGGCTTTAAGACACTTGCGATTGAGCAGAAGTCACAAGAAGTATGGGATAAGCTCCGTTCTGTGAAAGCTGAATTTGTTAAATTTGAAACTATACTGGACAAAGCCCGTAAACAGATTCAAACTGCTGATAACACGCTTTCCGAAATTGTGGGAAAGCGTACAAAAGCAATTAACCGTGTTTTACGTGATATAGAAGAGTTACCAGAATCTACTGTGTCGTTACTTACATCACCAAATGATACAGTTGATGAGTAAAATATAGAGAAAGTCAATCTGTCGTATATCGAATCACGTATTGATTGAATAGCTTATCATGACTTGATATTATTTCTCAATAAATTGATGAAGAACTACTTGGGAAACCAGGTAGTTCTTTTTTTCGCATCTAACAGCTCATATCATTTTAGCACATACATATAGCATTTCACGAATATGTAAGATAAAAGGGGCTGCCCTGTAAAAATTATGATTGTTTGACAATATTATCTGGGGATACTCTTCAAGAAATCCAAAAATATCTTTATTTTCTGCCGCTTTCATGTTAAAATAAAGAAAACCAGACAAAGCTTAGGCTGTGTTTTAAACAGGGCTTAGGATAAGGGAGGAAACATGCAGACTTACCGAATCCATTTGATTGCCAACGGCCTGACCAAGGCCAACCTGGAGGGGCGGTATATCGGGCGCATCGACGAGCCCCTCTGCCCGGAGGGCGTAAAAAATCTGGAGGGGATACTGGAAAACAGCGAATACCCCCGCATTGAGCGGCTGTACTCCGGTCCTGCCCTCCGGTGCCGCCAAACAGCCTCCATGCTTTACCCCAGCAACCGGGTCAACCTGATAGAGGAGCTGGAGGAGTACGACTTCGGCGCCTTTGAAGGGAAGACCATGGAGCAACTCTATCTGCTGTATCCCAATGAGTTTCCCCAATGGCTGGCGGGAGAAGCGGGGGCCGCGCCCCCCATGGGGGAGAGCAGCCAGCAGTTTGCCGAACGCATTCTGGAGGGCTTTGACCGCATGGTGCGGGAGATGATGACCGAGGAAATCCATTCCGCGGCCCTGGTGACCCACGGGGGGATCATCATGACCCTGATGACCCTGCTGGCCTACCCCAAAAAGGATTTTTCCCAGTGGGTGACGGAAAACGGCATGGGCTTTACCGTATTGACCACACCGGCGCTGTGGATGCGGGACAAGGTGGTGGAGGCCTATGACCTGATTCCCCGGTTCTACCGGGATGTAACGCCGGAGATGGCCTGCACCTTTGGGGTGCGGGATGTCATCCGCCTGGTGGACGCCCGGCAGGATAAGGACGGGGAAGGGGACGAGGACAGCTGGCAGGATGACCCGATGTGAGCTGTTCGTTTTCCGGTGATGGATGAATGGGAGCCTGAGGCGCTCCGGAAATTTTGAGGAGAGAAAAAACGTGGGAAAACAATGGAAAATCTGTGTCCTGCCCGGCGACGGGATCGGACCTGAGGTGACGCGGCAGGCAGTTAAGGTATACCAAACAGTGGCGGATTACTACAGAATCCCGGCGGAGCTGGACGAGGCGCTCATCGGCGGCGCTGCGCTGGAGAAGGAGGGAATGCCCCTTCCCATGAGCACCCTGAACCGCTGCCGCGCGGCGGATGCCATCCTCCTGGGGGCGGTAGGGGACCCAAAGTGGGACGACCAATCCCTGGCCATGCGGCCGGAGAGCGGGCTTTCCGCCCTGCGGGCCAAGATGGGGCTGTATGCCAACCTGCGCCCGGCGGTGAGCTTCCCCGCCCTGGAGGATGTGACCCCGCTGCCCCGGTCAGGGGGCTTTGACCTGATTGTGGTCCGGGAGCTTTCCGGCGGACTGTATTTTGGGGACAAGGGCGTCCGTGAAGAGGACGGAACCCGCTCCGCCTATGATGTGGAATCCTATTCGGAGAAGGAAATCGAACGCATCGCCCGGTATGCCTTTCAGGTTGCCAGTCAGCGGAGGTGCGATCTGGTATCCATCGACAAGGCCAGCATGCTGGAGAGCTCCCGTCTGTGGCGGGAGGTAGTGGAGAGGATTGCCCCGCAATATCCCCAGGTGTCCCTGCGGCACCTCTATGCGGACCACGCGGCCATGGAGCTGGTGCGCAATCCAAAGCAGTTTGACGTGATACTGACCTCCAACCTGTTCGGAGACCTTTTATCGGAAGAGGCGGCGGCGTTGACCGGCTCGGTGGGACTTGCGCCCTCGGCCAGTCTGGGATATACGGCCATCGGTATATATGAGGCGGTACACGGCTCCGCGCCGCTGCTGGCGGGCAGGGACGTGGCCAACCCGGTGGGGGCGATCCTCTCGGTGGCCATGATGCTCCGCTACACCTATTCGCTGGAGATGGCCTCCAAGGCAGTGGAATGGTCGGTGATGGAGACCCTCAAGCGCTACAGGACAGCGGACATCGCGTCTCCTCAGTTCAGTCCAGTGGGGACAGAGGAAATGGGAAACCGGGTTGTGGAGCAGCTGAAGAAGATTCTCCCCAGCGTGATTCCGGAGCCCTCCGCCGGGGCACAGGAGAACCCCAGCACAGAAACGCTGTAGCCGGGTTAAGGCGGATTGTCCGAAAAAGCCCAAATTCCCGGTAAGGGGATATTTCCTCTGCGGCAGGCCGTATGTGGATAAAATTTGCATTTTTGATACACTTTCGTGACAATAATAGGGTATGCTAAAAAGGGAAAACTCTGGTAATTTTTCTTTTTTGCCGGGCAATTTTATGTTTCCGCGCTTTTGGCGCACAGGAGGTTCGATCCATTATGGAGTTTCACCGTCAGATTAAAAAGAACGCCCGCGCTTCTCTGCGGGGGAGCTGGGGAAAGGCCGTGGCCATATTCTTTACCATTATGGGGGTCTTTCTGCTGATTTCCGCTTTGGAGCAGATACTCTATCTGGTCCTGGGGCTCACCGGCTTTCAGGACGTCCTTGCCACCCCTGATTTTTACCTGGATGATCAGCTGAATCTGGACCTGGGGGCAGTAGCCTGTACCGGCCTAAGCTCTCTGCTGCTTTTTTTGCTGGGCGCGCCACTGACCGCGGGAGCGGCAGGATGGTATTTCAGCCTTTCCGCCGGTACGTCCCTGGGATTTGAGGGGCTCTTTTGGTATTTTACCTCCGGAAAGCGGTATGTCCGCGCCCTGGGGACCACCTTCCTTTTGGGGTTGCGTTCAGCGCTGTGGGCGGCGGCTTTCCTGCTTCCCCCCGCCTGCCTGTCCGGAGTGTTCACCTGGGCCTCTTCTCTGGACAATATTCCGGCCCTTGCCATGGTCATTGATCTGGGGCTTGGGGCGAGCAGGGTTCTGTTTGCCGTTGCGCTGCTGTTTCTTGTAATCTTTCTGCAAAGGTATTTCCTTGTATATTATCTTCTGGCAGACAGGCCGGAGACGCCCGTTCCCCGTCTGCTGAAGCTGTCGGTGCGGATGATGAGCGGACACAAATGGGAGGCGTTTTCCCTGCGGTTCTCCTTTTTGGGGTGGGCGCTGCTTTCGCTGCTGATCTTTCCGCTGATGTACACTTACCCATTTTTTCAGGCGTCCATGGCGATTTACGCCCGATATGCCGTTGAGTGCTATCAGCGGGCGCAGATGGGGAAAGTGGGGGAGCAGGACGCGGACTTTGAGCCCACGTTTGAACCCTATGAACCCTTTGTTCCCCCGGAGCCTGCCCCGGAGGCAGCTCCTTCTGGGGACGATGGGAAGACAAGAGAATACGCCTTTTCCGATTTACAGGAGAGGATGGAAGGAGAGCAGGGCGGAGCGAAGCTGTAGTTAGATTTTTTTATAAAACAACCGGACCGAGAAAACAGATGAATGTTTTCTCGGTCCAATTTGTTACATTTTAGGAGTCATGTCAGAAGGGATCAGCATGCGCCGGTGTTGGGGTTGCCTCCCTCGTCATCGTCGATTTCAGGAACGGGGAGCTTGGCAAAGTTCACCTTAAAGGTGTGGTCGCCGGTCACATTTTTGAAGACATAGCTGGAAATCGCACCCTGAGATTTTCCATCGATGATTACGTCGGCAATCTTGTAGCCTTCGTTTGGTTTGATGGTAAACCGCTGGCTGTTGCCGCCCTCCAGAACGGAGACGATGCTTCTGTTGGGATTGACCGTACCGCCGGCCGTCTTGGTGATGCGGATGGAGTAGCGGTTCGGCGTGGCTTCTTCTTCATCGGAGGAAGAGGAAATAATCGAGCTGTACCACGGTCTGCTGGGAGTTGGGGTGACAACGCCGGGATTGGGGTTCGGGGTAGGCTCTTGATAGTCGGGAGTGTACTTTTTATCAACCAGTATTGCAAAGGGTGAGAGACCGGTTACGCGAATAGTTAGGCCGGTTTGATCTCTTGTGATTCTATAGTCGGGGTCTTTGTTCAACACTGTAAATACTTCTGTTTGACCAGCCCTATGTCCGTTCCCATTCATGCTGAACATGTGGACAATGGTAAAGGTATAGTATCTACAGCCATCAAACTCGTTCCAACCCAGTAGCTTGAAGATATCTTCATATAAAAACTTTGCTTCAAGGAATCCCTTAGAACCAGCCTGAGTATTAAAGTCAGATAGTTTTACATCACGCTCTACGCCATTTTCCTTTATTTTAAGTGTTGCGTCAAAGAAAGCGGCATTTTTGTCAGCACCTTCAGGAATTACCTCGATTGATGCGTAATTCTTTTGAAGCTCGTTCTTCAGTTTATTTGTAACCTGTTCGACGCCTGTATACCCACTTGCTCCCAAGTCAGTTTTAGTGGTTATATCATCTGGAATTTTTGAATTGATCTCTGTGCTAATTTCGATTTCTGTATCTGGTTTTTCTTCTGGGTCTGGTTCCTCCGGCCTAGGGGCAACTTTTGGAAGCTCCATAGTCACATAGAACCAGTCCTTTTTGCCGCCTACGGTGTAAATCATGGCAAGGGTACCATCCTCTGTGGAATGGCTCCGGCCGCTGGCTACGGAAAAACCGCCGTCTGTGTCTCCCAAAGAATCAGACACATAGGCCCGCGTATAGGTGTAACCGCTCTGGGCGTTTCCATCCAGCTGAATCAACTGGAGCTTACCGATAACATCGTTGGGAACCTTGGTGGTGACAAAGCCGTCGGAGTCGGTTTCACCGGTTTCCTTCAGGCTGTTGTCGCTGCGCATGCCTGCAATGTAGAAGGTTCCGTCAGCGCCGCGTATCAGCCAGGGAGAGTAGGAATTGGAGATAAAGTACCCCTCCTTGGGAGAGGCTTCATAGCCCTCAAAAACTGTCAGTTCATTGTCCTGAAGCAGCTGTACATTGGATGGATTGCTGACGTCAAAAACCCTGTGCCAAATATGGCCCTCTCTGTTTTTGCGGTCGTAAGCGCCGGTATACCATCTGGTGTCGCCCACGACGTGCAGCTCACTCCCGTCCAAATAGGTATCGTATACCTTGTTTGCGGGATAGAGGCGGGTTTGGCGTTCTTCTATCGTATATGACGTGCTTCCCTTGCTCAGCTTGCTGTAATCGGCCTCTGCCACAGGAATGGTGGAAAAGGCATTGTCAGTGGTCATATCGGTGATCATATACAGGTCTTCCTGATCCCATACATAATCCGCGGGCCACCATGTGTTTCCGCCGCCGCGGGTAACTTCCGGATAGCCGTAGTTTGTAGCCAGAACATCCCGCTGTGTTACCAG
>Ga0209064_1003026_pt1 | contig 16101 bp, 16 predicted proteins | sample Inofromicrocosms_FD_187498 | JGI IMG/M metagenome (GOLD analysis project Ga0209064, IMG submission 187498) | Mouse cecum microbial communities from Vienna, Austria - Inoculum for glucosamine and mucus D2O microcosms (SPAdes) (version 2) | ecosystem: Host-associated > Mammals > Digestive system >... | reverse complement strand
ATATTAAAAAAATTTGATAGCAAAGATGAGGCAATAGAGTATCTGGTCAATGAAACAAAATTATCAAAAGAAGAATGTTCTACTGCATACGACATTATTATTAAAATTGAAAATTAAATTTCAATTTAACGGAGAAAAATTATTTTGGGCGAATGTTATGGGGTGGTTTAATTATTACGGACTTACCGTTATGGCGGTTATTATGATACCGAATATCATTTATGCCGTAAAACATAAAAACGGCGAAAGCACTTATCACAATAAAGCGGTTGAACTTTTAGAACAAATAGGCAGATACGGCTGTTTTGCGTTTATGATTTTCAATATTCCGCACACGTATTTTAACTTTTGGTTTAATTATGCGCTAATAGTATATTTGGCTGTAATAGGCAGTTTATGCTTGGCATATTTGATATTTTGGGCAATATGTTGGAATAGAAACGATAAATTAAAAGCGTTTTCGCTTTCGATAATTCCGTCTTGCATATTCTTATTCGGCGGCATTGTTTTGGCAAGTATTCCGCTGATATTCTTTTCCGTTCTTTTTGCCGTGTGCCACATTTTTATAAGTTACAAAAATTCGTTTTAGGTTACTACCGCTCCGCCATTACTGAATAATACGAATCCACGTAAAAGTGGGTTCGTATTGTTTTTGACATAGATTGCTTTGGAGTATGCGTTCCCTCCGCCTGCCGTTGCTTTATATTTTCTCGCTCGTTTTGCGCTACAAACGAAAGAACTTGCAAAACGATATCCGATATAAATTTACCCACAAGCGTTTCAGCTTTTGTGCGGGTATCTGGCAGAGGCATATCAAAAACTAAAATGTCCGCGCCCACGTCGTTGGTAATGCGCGAAATATCCTCGGCGTGGAATATGATTGTACTTTTGCGCATATGTTAAAACGGCTACTAAATTTTTAAAATATATATTGACAAGCCGCTGTTTTTTGGTTATGATAGATATTGTAAAAATAATTCAAAAGAAGAGGAAGTATGAATAAACATTTTCAAGCATTTTTTGAAAGCTATAATATGTCTGTCGAGAAAAACTCGGCTTACGGCAAGATACGCGGCTATGAAGTAAGCGCGCTGATCGACAGTTTTGACAATGTTTCTCCGTTGAAGCTGCACGTTTCGTTTTATGCCACTGACGAGCAGAAGCGCAATATCGAAACGTCAATAAGAAATCTTGCGCTCAAATTTTTCAATATGCACTTTACCCCGTACGGTCTGTCGCTCGGTTTTAACGGCATAACGGTAAGAGGAATGCTTGGTAAATTGCCGGATATTTTAGATAATATTTTTAATATTATATCCCAAAACGGCGCAACGACTGCGGAATACTGTCCCGTTTGCGGCAACAGATTGGGAGAAGCGGAATATAAACAATGCAATATCGACGGCTTTAAAATAACTATAGATACGGCTTGCGTCGAAACTATAAACGCCGTGATAAGCGAAGAAAATAAAGATTTCAACGAGGCTCCCAATAACTATTTAATGGGTTCTGTGGGAGCGGTTATCGGTGGCATAGTCGGTGCGGCGTTGGCTATCGGATTATATATGCTAGGCTATGTTTCAGCGTTGTCGGCAATTGTTTCTGTAGTTTTGGGCGCGTTCTTGTTTCAGAAATTTCACGGAAAGCCCGATAAAGTTATGATAATAATCGTTTCCGTTATCACGCTTGTTTTTATGATAGCTTCCATTTTCGGAATTTACATAGTTGCCGCCGGCATTGCCGCGAACGAAGAGGGACTTTATATTTCGGCTATCGACGCGTTCGGTATATGTATGGAGAACGAAGAATTTTCAAGAATATTCTATCTCGACCTTGCGCTCAGCGTTGTGTTCTCTGCGGTGGGTATCGGGCTGGAAATTGCCGTGCTTGCAAAACAGATAAAGAGAAAACAAAATATATAACTAAAAAGGAAGGGCAAACCCCTTCCTTTTTTAATGCTGTCTTATACCTTTAATAATTTTTTTACAGCCGCCTGCATTTTATCGAGCGCAGCTTCGGCTTCCGCCTTGTTATTTGCCCTTACGGAGAAGTATATTTTGAGCTTTGGCTCTGTTCCCGAGGGGCGCACGCAAATAAAGCTGCCGTTTTCAAGCTCGTAATAAATACAGTTGGTGATGGGGGAGCCTATTTCGCTCTTTTCCCCCGTTGCAAGCTCCAAGGCAATATTTTTGGAATAATCCCTCAGCGTTTTAACTTTGTAAATATCGAACGCGGTGCAGGGCTTGTGTTTAAGTCCGTCGACAACGGCGTTCATATCCCTCATTGCGTTCAATCCCTTAAAGGGAACAGAGATGTTGCAGTCAAGCACATATCCGTATTCGCTGTAAATTTCCTGCAAGCGCTGGTAGACCGTCTTGCCTATATAGTCGTAGTAGCATACCATTTCCGCGCAAAGCATTGACGCAACTACGGCGTCCTTGTCGCGAGCGTGCGTGCCGCGAAGATATCCGCAGCTCTCTTCGAACCCGAAGACATAGGTGTATAATTTATTCGACTCCCAAAGCTTGATTTTTTCCCCGATAAATTTAAACCCGACGGGCGTTTCAAACAGCGTAACGCCAAACTTGTTGCAGATAGGTCTTGCCATACCCGTGGAAACAAACGACTTAACGACAGCCGCGTTTTTGGGCAGTGAGTTGTCCTCTTTAAGCCGTGTTAAAATATAGTCCAAAAGAAGTATGCCGACCTGGTTTCCCGAAAGCGCCTCAAATTCCCCGTCCCTGTTTTTAACTGCAACGCCCAGCCTGTCGCTGTCGGGGTCGGTGCCGAACACAACGGTTGCGCCTATTTTTTGCGCGGTTTTTATGCCGAGTTCAAGCGTTTCCTTGTACTCGGGGTTTGGTACTTCAACGGTCGAAAAGTCGGGGTCTTTCTTGGTCTGTTCCTCGACAACTGTTGCGTTTATTCCCAACTTTTTCAAAATAGTAGTTACGGGAATGTAGCCCGAACCGTGAACGGGGGTATAAACGAGCTTTAAATTTTTGCCGCATTTTTTGACGGCTTTTTTGGACAGAGTAAGTTTTTTAAGTTCCTTGTAATATTTTTTATCGACCCTTGCAGGAACGGCCTTTATAAACTTTTTACATTCCTGTAAAGAGGGGGAGGGTGTAGCGAGATAGTCGGTAATTTTAGAGATGTACTCGACTACCTTTGCGGTGTCAGCCGGGCTCATCTGCGCGCCGTCCTCTCCGTACACCTTATAGCCGTTGTATTGCTTGGGGTTGTGCGACGCGGTAATCATAATGCCTGCTACCGTTTTAAGTTCGCGCACTGCAAACGAGAGCATGGGAACGGGATGCACGTCGTCGAATTTATATGCGCAAACTCCGTTGGCTGCAAGCACTTCGGCTGCGGCTGTTGCAAACTCTTCGCTCTTGTGGCGTGTATCGTAAGAAATAACCACGCCGCGCGCCATTGCCTGAGGCCCCAACTTTTTGATAAATTCCGCAAGTCCCTGCGTTGCGCGCCTGACGGTGTAGACGTTAATCATATTTGTGCCGTAGCCTATAATTCCGCGCATACCCGCGGTGCCGAACTCAAGCTCGGCGCCAAAGCGATATTCCACATCCTCTTTATTATTTTTTATATTTTCAAGCTCGGCTCGCGCTTCGGAACTGAGACGTTTATCGTTTAACCAGCTTTCGTAAATATCTTTGTAGCTCATTTCAACCCTCCACAATTTATTATATACAGGCAAATTATCAAAATGCCCGATTACTCTACACAATTATACAAAAAAAACTCTATTTTGTAAATAGAGTTTTAAAAGAAATATTAAAAATTTCAAACTTTTTTGCCGTTTTTTCAGGTTTCGTCGTTTTCTCCGCGGAAAAACTCTTCTCGCGTCAGATCGCGTTCCTTCTTTGTGGAAACAATATTGTTCTCCCCGATAAAGTATTTTAACCCCTCGCGGTCGTAGTAATTTACAAACTCGAAGCAAATTAGGCAGACGTAGCTTGCCGGAATAGTCAAAAGCAGACCGACCCCCAGCGTAGATAATCCCACCGTAACGTTGAGTGCAAATATCAAAATTACCAATACCGCAAAGTCCGACATAATGTGCAAAGTGCTCTTACCCTTGCGCGAGAAGGTGTATAAAAACGCGCCGCGCTGTCCCTTTTTGCCGCGTATAAGCGAGGGCAGCCAATCGGTTGTAAACGTCATTTTTATAATTATTGAAAAGACGAGCGCAAGCGTAAACAGGAATACGCTTATCAGGAAATAGAGAACGTGGTTGAGTAAAAAGAAAAGCAAAAAGAACATTGCGACGGCAACAATCACGTCGTAAACGACGGACATGGGAACGTAAATCAAATTGTAGATTGCCGCGTCCTTTAAGTTTTTGATTAGGGTAGTCAGGAAAGGCTGCTTTGCGCGCAGCACCATTTTATCGTTTATGCAAGCCGCGGTTGCGTAGTTGCCGAGCCCTTCGAACCACTTAGATACTATGCGCACAAGCACGAGCAAAAGCAAGCTTAAAACAAACGAAGGCAACTTTGTCTGCAACAGTTCCATAAACGCGCCGAACGCCTTTTTAACGTTTTCGGCAAGCTGCCCCAATTCCTCGATTTTTCCGTTTAAAAGGTTTGAAAGATAGGTCCAGGCATTGTCCAACAGCAGTTGAAGCTGGTCGGAGTTTATCAAATCCATTATAAACGGATAGACTACAGCAAAGGTTATAAGTCCGGAAATCAGAAGAATGACCAATCTGTATAACAGCTGTTTGTATATAATCGTAAAGTTGTCCACAAAAACGTGGAAAGTATGCTTGAACCGCATAAGTACTCCTTAGTTGATTTCAACGAGTTTTGCAACGGCTTTGGCGCCGCTTACGGCAATATAGCAGTAGCCGTTTTTCGAATATCGCGAAAAGTTCCCCGGATTTATCAGCGTAACGCCGTCTATATCGTCCTCTCGCGCACAGTGCGTATGTCCGTACAGCGCAATTCGGCAGCCCTCGCTTTTAGCTCTTTCGGCAAGCCGCGCAAGCGTGGATTTGACCGAATACAGGTGCCCGTGGGTTGCAAAAATTCTTACTCCCTCAATCTCTATGACCTTTTCGTCATCTCCGAGTTTGGATAAATCGCAGTTGCCGTTTATTATTATAGTTTTATTCCCGAATTTTTTGTTTATGCGCGACGCGTCGCTTGAAGTATCTCCGAGATGAATTATTTTGTCGCATTCCGCAAGAACTACGTCTATTTTTTCAAGTCCCGAAAGGTTGCCGTGGGTGTCGCTTAAAACAACGACGCTTGTCATAGCTTTTCTCTCAAATCACACAGCGCGCGATAGCGGTGGGATACCGAGTTCTTTTCTTCCTCGGTTGCAAGCCCGAAGCTCTTTTTCAAGTCGTTAGAATAAAACAGGCTGTCGTATCCGAAACCGTTTGTGCCTATTTCCTCGGTTAAAATTTTGCCGAACGTTCTGCCCGTGCCGAAGTACGTCTTGCCGTTCGGCATATACAGGCATACTGCGCTCTCGAAATACGCGCGGCGGTGGCTTGTGTGTTCCATACGCTTTAATAGTAGCTTTCTGTTGCCCGCGTCGCCCTCGCCCGAAAATCTTGCCGAATAAATGCCGGGTGCGCCGTGCAGGCATTCCACGCACAGCCCCGAGTCGTCCGAAAGCGACGGCAGACCGAATTTCTCGGCAATAAACTTAGCTTTGATTTTGGCGTTTTCTTTAAAAGTCGAGCCTGTTTCCTCGATTTCTCCGTCAAAGCCGAGTTCCTGCATCGAAACAATTTCCACGCCCGTAAATATAGCCTTGATTTCGGCTATTTTTCCCCTGTTGCCGCTTGCTACGACTATCTTTTCAAGTTTCATAATTCAATTATAATATATATCTTTCAAAAAGTAAACATTTTCTTGAAAAGTTTTTGCCGCGCCCAACGCATGTTTACCATTTAAGTCGGTGCAGGTTGCCGGATAGATTAAAGTTTTCGAATTTATTTTGCCTCAGCCCTTCGAAAACGGCTATCGCAACGCAGTTTGAAAGGTTCAGGCTTCGCGTATCTCCAAGCATGGGTATGCGCACGCAGCCCTCGCGGTTTGCTAAAAGCAACTCCTCGTCAAGCCCTCGCGTTTCTTTGCCGAAAACAAGAAAGTCACCCGGTTTAAACTGTGGGTCGCAGTAGTTTTTCTGCGCCTTAGTCGTAAAAAAGTAGAAAGCGGCTTGGGGGTTGGCTTTAAAAACTTCGTCAAAGCTGTCGTAATAAAAAATTTCCGCGTCCTTCCAATAGTCCAAACCGGCGCGTTTCAAGTATTTGTCCGTGACCTCGAATCCGAGCGGACGCACGAGGTGCAGCCTGCAGCCCGTTGCGGCGCAGGTTCTTACGATGTTGCCCGTATTTTGCGGTATCTCGGGCTCAACCAAAACAATATTAAACATAGCTAAATTATTTTACTACGTTCGGCGGCGTTTTGCAACTTTTGGCGCGGCGTAAATGTCAAGAGTAAATTGCACAAAAGTTAAAAAATTTTTTATTTACAGAGCGGAAATATATTTTTCAAAGACTTCGTTAGCAGTTGCATAACCTAAAACGGCTTTTGGATAATTGTTTACCCAATCTTCAACGGCTTTAATTTCTTTATCAGATACTTTGTTAAAGTTCGTGCCTTTCGGAAGTTTACGACGTATTTCACGGTTTAACCTTTCATTCGTTCCACGCTCATAACTCGAATAAGGATGACAGTAATAAACTGTTGTCCTTTTTTTGTTACCGTAAATACTTTTCTCTAAACCCTCGAAGTCCGAAAACTCAACACCGTTATCTACTGTAATTGTCTTAAATATATTCTTAAACAATTTACCGTATTTCCGTTCTAATTTATTTAAAGCATTAACCACGCTAACGGTTTTTTTATTCGAAATAGGAATTATAATTTCTTTACGCGTAAGCCTTTCAGTAAGTACAAGTAACGTTTTTAAAGTCGTACCTACAACGCAGTCCATTTCCCAATGACCGAATATATTACGCAGTAAAATATCACTCGGGCGTTTTTCTATACTCGTTCCTTGCGGAGCTTTGCTTGCTTTAACTTTCCTTTTATGTTTTTTCTTCCTGCACTTAACGGGTAAATGTTGTAAGGATAACCGCAAGAATACATTTTTATCAATGTAGTTATAAATCGTATGCACGCTTTTAATTTCAGTTGTAAACTGTAAGTTATTACGCCTGATTTCGCCGAGAACAGCACCGGGAGTTAAACCGTCGTCAACAATGCGCCGTTCGATATATTCAGCCAAATTATAATCATTGCTTAACTTCAACGGCGCACCTTTTGCCGACAACTCTAAACGGTACTTTTCTTCGGCTATATCAGGGCTATACGCTGTAACTTCTTTATAATGCCTTTCGCCCCAATAGTCTGTGTAACGATATTCTTTTTGCATGCACTCGCCACGCTTGATTTCGTAATAAACAGTCCGTACAGAACAGCCGATATGCTCCGCAATTTGTTTTGCGGACATTTTCAATTTTAAGTCTTTTTTCACGTTCTGAAAAAGAACGCTTGCCTCTGTTTGGATATCTCATTTTTTGTACCGTCCTTATTTTAAATTTATTTTTGTTTGCACCGCCGACGAATTGAATATATCTACATCGTCGACAGAGCTTTCACATATTTTTCCGAACATTGACTTAAAATCAACTTTCGGTTTGCTTTCTTTTTTCTTTTCCGCAAGCTCGTTTTTGAATACTTGTCCAAGCCCTTGCGGTTTGCCGTAATTATCAAGCCCATTGTCATAAACAGTTATCTCAGTTTCCGTCACAACAACGTAACAAGATATACGGCGGTACAATTGTTGCAACGTATCATTTTTATCGTACTGCAACTGCTTATACCAAAATATAAGAGGAACGGGAGAGGTAATAACTATCATTTCACCGTTAAACACTTTATTTGAAAATCTACTTTTTACCGAAGAAGAAGTGTTGTTGTCTAACAATTTTAATAGGTCCTCAAACTCAAAAGCTGTATCGCGCATATCGTCAAGAATTATAGACTTTTGCCCCATATAATCTTGAAACGGATCGTTTGAAGAAGAGGAAACGCAAAAGTCATATCCTTGACTTGCTAACAGCTTTTTTGCGTAATAGGTTTTACCCGTTCCGCCTTTTCCGGTTATAAAGATAACTTGTATCTGTCTATCCGTATTCAAAGTTAAAATTTGACATTGTAATTCCCACAGCTTCCGCAATTTTGAAAACGCTTGCGCCTTTTCAGATAGCGGAAGACCGTTCACATATTGAAGTTGTTGAGCATAGCTATATTGCTCGAAGTTACCCAAAATCTTTTCGTTTGCAATTTCTGTTTCGATATCGAAATTTGCGTGAACTTCCGAAATCGGATATTGATATTTGTTTTTTTGACTGTCTTGACCGTGAACAAGATAAGTTACAACGCCCGACCACCGTTTACACTTTACACGTTCGACAAACTGTTCGCCCGTATATTCTTTTCCGTCCTCGTCCATATAACCAAGTTTAAACCATTCTGCAACCTGCTTTGTATCTACACTCGCACCGCCGAAATGTAATGTTATGTGATAATGAGGACGAGTATCGTCTTTATCGTGAATTATGTAAGCCCACTTTTTGATAGTGGTGTACTTCATAAACGTTGCTTGTAAGTCTACTTTTAACTTGTCAACGTCAGTACTTATTTCACACATTTTTAAGTTCATTTTTTACCCCTCGAACTTAAAGCGCAATTGTTACACCTTAAACTATAATTTTTACACCTTTTACACCTTTAAGCGAACCGCTTGGACAAGCCCTAAGCGGTTCGCATATATATAATAGTGTTTAGTGTGTTATCCACACTCTAGAATTGCTTTTACACCTTTTACACGTTTTACACGCACTTTTAATCTTTGTCAGTGCCATAGTCGATAATTTTACCAAATCGAATTTTACACCAACTTAGACACGTATCGTCGCAACCCATATAATAAGTTGCGCCTTTACCATATCCGTCTATATAGGTTAATTCCATTTTTTTATGGCAATTACCGCAATAGACAATAGGAACATAACGACCGTTAATAAAATCGTATTTCATACAAATTAAAACGAACTTACGCCGTCGGTAATAGGCTCTAACGACGGTTTATTACCGCGCTTATTGTCGGCAGGTGTTTTATCTGCGGACTTGTCCTTATCGGGCAAAACTTCCGCAAATGCTTTCATAACTTCCTTACGCCCTGCATACTGATAATCTTTATTATCATTGTCTTTATCGGGGAAGAAACACGGCTCAATAGGTATTAAGCTATCACCACAGCGCAAATAAAAATTTGTGTACTGTTTTTCTTTACCGTCTTTCTTGTCCTCGTATGTGCCTACCTTCTTAAATAATGAAACTTGCATAACTGCTCCTTTTGGCTTTACGCCATTTAAAATATTTATTTACAACGCCTTACAGCGACTGTATCAAAGGGGGAATGCCTACAATGCCGACACTCACGGCATAAAAAAAGATTAAATCGCACAATTTTCTTTGTGCAATTTAATCTTACAATTTATACAACTTTTGGCGCGGCGGAGAATTTATCTATTTCAATTGACAAGTTAAAGTAATAGTTGTTATAATATAAATGTACTACGAGAAGAGAAAAAATTTATGATAAGTAATCTTTTAGCATTGGGTGTATCCGAGGTTTTAACCATTATAAACAATATGCTGCTTTTGTTCGGCGGCGTTGCGGCGTTTATCATAGGTATGAACGTTATGGGTTCGAACCTCGAAACCGCAGCCGGTAAATCCATGCGCAAGCTGATGACCAAGGCAACTAAAAACTGCTTTTTGGGCGTGGGAACGGGCGCTGCGGTGACGGCTATCGTGACAAGCTCGTCGGCAACCACGGTCATGATTGTCGGCTTTGTAAACGTCGGGCTTATGACGCTTACGCAGGCAACCTCGATTATAATGGGCGCGAATATCGGTACAACCGTTACTGCGTTCATTACGGCTATATCCACCTCGGGCGCAGAATTTCAGATAACCGCGCTGTTTGCGTTTACCGCGTTTGTCGGCGTGCTAATGGCTATGCTCGGCAAGAACGACAAAATAAAGCGCATAGGTGCGATATTGCAGGGACTCGGTCTTATATTTATAGGTATGAACGTTATGTCCTCGTCAATGGGCGATATGCTGGGTGACGAGGGTATAAAGGACGCGGTTGAAAGCGTGTTTATAGCTATCGGCTACGGCAAAGACGTTCTCTCGTGGGAAATAATAGTGCTGTTTTTGCTCGGTGCTCTTATGACGGGGCTTGTTCAGTCCTCCGCGGCAATTACGGCAATTGCGATTTCGCTTGCAAGCTCTTCGCTTATTTCCCTGCCTATGGCAATGTTTATCATTCTCGGCACCAACGTAGGAACGTGCGTTACCGCTCTGTTTTCGTCACTCGGCGCAAGCGTAAACGCAAGGCGCACGGCTGTCGTGCATCTTCTGTTCAACGTAATAGGAAGTATTATATTCATAATTCCGCTCGCGTTTACATGCGGATATCTTGCGGATTTCCTAAACTTGTTTATACCCGCTCTGCCCTGGCAGATTGCCGTATTCCATATGGCGTTCAACGTGCTTACAACAGCTATACTGTTGCCGTTTATAAACCAATTGGTAAAGCTTGCATGTATCATAATTCCCGAAAAGAAGGGCGTGGAAGAGCCTTTGGAAGAGGGGGATATGCTCGACAAGCGTCTTTTGAAAACGCCTGCAATTGCGGTAGGTCAGGTCAGGCGCGAACTTTTAAGAATGGGCAAGCTCGCGTTTGCAAACTATAAGCGCTCGCTCGATATGCTGCTTTCCGGCGACCTTTCGCACAAAGACGAGTTTGCTTCGGTCGAAAAGAATATAAACGATTATAACAGCTATATTTCTTCCTTCCTTGTTAAGCTGTCGTTGCAGGACTTGTCCGAAACCGACGAAAAGAAAGTCGGCTCGTTCTACCACGTCGCTTCCGATTTGGAGCGTATCGGTGACTATGCCGAAAACATTGTCGAGTACGCCGAAAGAATGGTTGAGGAGGGTTCGGGGTTCTCCGAGCACGCAAAAAACGAAATTCTCGAAATGGACTTACATCTTACCGAGCTGTATAAAAACGTCGAAAAGGTATTCGGGGATATCGATTTGAGCTTTATCGGCGATGTTGAAAGAGAGGAAGAGTTAACCGACGAAATGTGCACAAAAATGCAGGAAGCGCATCTCCGTCGTATGAACGAGGGCAGGTGTACTCCCACGGCAGGCGCGGCATATCTTCAGCTCGCTTTGAATATGGAGCGTATCGGTGATCATATGCACAACGTTGCCAACTCGGTAAAAACCTATCACGCCACAGTTGTTTAAAAGATAAAATAAAATACCGTTTGCGGTTAAGACGCAAGCGGTATTTTATTTGTTTTCGTCGTGTTCGTCGAGCGTGGTTGCCGCCTCTTCGAGAGCGGGATAAACGGCGGTAATCGGTCTGTCCAAAACCTTTTGTCGCACAAACAGGAATAAATAATATGCGCCCGTAAACGTCCAGAACAGCCCGACGTAGACGGCGTATAAAATTATGAGATACAGCAGGTTAAATTGACATTTCCAAATAATTAGGGGAATTTCGAAAACGGGTATGGGCAGGGGGTTAATCTGCGTAAACGCATAGTTGGGGCGCAGCCACTCGCTTTCGCTCAAAGTATAGCCGTCGTACGAGAACGACATGGAAGCCGAAGTTACAATTCCGCTTGCAACCGCCGCCGTGACAATCACAAGGCAGTAGTAGATTAGGGGGATAATGCAGTCTTTTGGCTTGAATTTGTAGTGACCGAGCGCGGAGGGCAACACGGACAGCATAAATAATATGTAGTGCGTGAGGCAGAAATAGAGAATAGTGTGCCCGAATATTATTCCGTAATTTGACATATCGTCCCTGCCGAAGTAAAAAAATACTGTAAGCGCGCCGGCAGCGTGAACAAAGAATGAAATTGCGTATAATACTTTTTTTCGCAAAATTACAGAAAGCGAGGCAACGTAAACGCCTATGTTGCAAATAAACAGCGGTATGCACGCGAACACGGTGTGATACACGTTGTAACCGTCGCCCATAACGAGCGAGTCCTTGCTGTGGTACTGTATCAACAGCACGATAGCCGCCGCCGCAAGGTAGTCGCGCTGTTTGCCGCCGTCCTTGTTCTTTAAAAAGAAGTAAGCGCCAATTGTTGCCGCCGCAAGAAGCAGTATAGCCGAAAAGTGCCACACGGTAAAGTTTTTGAACCAAAGAAAGTGTTCGGGCGTAAAGTCGTCGGGGTTATAAAAGTTTTCGAAAATATTCAGCGGCATTACCGCTAAAATCGCAAACGGCAGACATATAAAGCTTTTTGCTTTAACCTTGCAGCCGTCGCGCAACACAAGCAGCGCGCAGCATATAAGCTCGAGTGCGGAAGCGGCAAAAAACAAAGTCATATTTGCCCATTTGGGAATAAACTCGTTTATACTCGCGTAAACCTTGTCTGCTTCCGAGGTTGCGGAGGCCAGCATCGATATGTCGAAAAAATTGACGAACGTACACATGCTCACAATTACAAATAGCGGCAGAACGTATTTTGCGGCGTCCGAACAGCTTTTCTTATTATAGAATACAGCAAGCGGCAAAAGCAGCAGCCCCGATTTTTTTACCCATTGGCTCAGGCAAAAGAAGAACCCGAATTCCGTAAATCTATTGAATATGTAGTAGTCCGAAACCGTGAAAGTTAAAACAAGCGACAGCGCAAGAAACAGTCCGCACGCAACTTTCAGGGCAACGTCCGAAATTTTATGTAAATTCATAGTACAATTATAAAATTTTTTATACCGTTTGTCAATTGCCGTTTTTTGCCAAAGTTTGAAAAAATTGTTGTAACTTTTAAAAAAATGTGATATACTATTTTCAATAGAAAATTTTTTGGAGAATTATTATGGCAAAGATAACTAAGGATACGCTCATTGCGGATTGCTTGAAAATAAACCCCAACAGCGCCGAAATTTTACAGGCGGTAGGTATGCACTGCATAGGTTGTGCGCTCGCTCACGGTGAAACTATCGAGCAGGCAGTTATGGTTCACGATAACGACCTTGACGCACTTTTGGTTAAACTCAACGAAGGTATCGAGGACTGACAATTAAAAATTGCCGCGCGCCGACTGTTTTATAACGGTCGGCGCGCATTTTTTTTATATATTCAAAATTTTAATTCAGTTTAACTGAATTGTTAAGTTTTTTCATTTTAAAAGTGTTAAACTTAATATAGCAATTTTAATGAGGTATTATTATGACAGTTTTCTTGGAATAATCTGGCATTGCTGTAAAAATTTTTGCATTGCATAAACTTATAATTTTTTGTATAATTATCCTGTGAATTGTAATAGCAGTTCATTTATAACGGAGGTAATTATATGAAGAAACCAACAAGAATTGCCGCCGCGTTAATGGCTTTTGCCGCGGCTGCGACTATGAGCGGCTGCACTGCGGCGGATTACGGCAACCTTCCCGACGGGGAAGACAACGAAATTATAGACCAACTACCCGACGGATTTGATCCGCCTTCGGCAGTTTTACCCGAGGTTGTTCCTCCCGATGAACAGCCTGTTCAGCCCGAACAACCCGAGGAGGAGGCTCCGCCCACCGTGGCGCCGCCCGAGATTGAGGTTCCGAAAGTCAAAACAGTTTCGTACATAGGAGTAACCGGTGACGGGGTGAATATCCGCTCTGGAGCCGGAACAAATTACGGCATTAAAGGTACGGCGGAAAAGTCTACTTTATATGCGCTCGACGGCGAAACAGACGGTTGGTACAAGACGGGCTACAAAAACAAGCCGGCTTACCTTTCCGCCAAGTACTGCAAGAGCGTTGAAATGGAGGCAAGCGACAACGAAAAAATCGAGGCGGTAATTGCAGAGGGCACAAAGCTGCTCGGCACCGTCTACGTCTACGGAGCGATACGCTACCACGACGGAAGCGGCAAGCTTTTAAAGAATTTCGACATAAACGAATTTGACTGCTCTTCGCTTATGCAGTACATATTCTATAAGGGCGCATACGTCAATCTGCACCTGACAACCCGTACCCAAATCTATCAGGGGAAAACGGTGTCGAAGTCGCAGCTCAAGCGCGGTGATTTGATGTTCTTTACCAACGAGTCGCGCAAGGATAAGGTCGGCGTCGAACGCGTCGGTCACGTCGCGCTCTATCTCGGAGATAACTGGATTTTGCACACGGCAAGCGACTACGCGAAAATAGAACAGATTTCGGCTAAGAGGTGGAGCTACTTCATTCAGGGACAAAGAATATTCTAAACGAAATAAAAACAGCGTCGTTCCGCAAGCTTGCGGAACGACGCATTATATTATTTATTGTCCTCGTCCTTATTTACTCTGCCCGTAATAAAATCTCCCGTGGGAGGGGGAGGGTTTTTCTTTAACTCGTCGCTCTCCTGCCTGTTTTTGGAGGCAAACATAAGCAATGCGAAAATAACGCCCAAACCCAGCGGAACAAAACCCCACATTCCGAAGTAAATAAAAATAAATATGGTAACAGCCGCGCACGCTACGGCAAGTAAACAAAATACGACGCGCAAAATCTTATACATATATATATAATATAATAAATCATTGAAAAATGCAATAATAATACGAAACTTAATAAATTATGTATAATATTTTCGCAAAATGTCAAAAATTAACTTATAAAAATTATTTTAAAAATATTTAAATATTTCGCTTGACTTTAATAACGGCTTTATGGTATCTTTGAAAAGCTGTCGCAAAGAGCGGACGAAATGCAAAATTCGTCAAAACAAGCCAAAAAAATTCTTTAAAATTTTTAAAAAAAGTTTTAAAAAATGCTTGACAAGGTAATATCTCCTATGATATTATAGACAAGCTCACTAACGAGAGCACCGACTTTTGTCGGACAACGCAGTTTAAAAATTGAATAGAAGGAAACGAATAAAAATAGTTTCTGTCAATTAACTTTGAAGTACAAATAGTACCACAAAGCAAAGTCAGCATAGATAATGACTAATATAGTCGAGATAGAGCCACGGTTGCTTAGGCAATCGGTTTTATACAATTAAACTTAAGAGTTTGATTCTGGCTCAGGATGAACGCTGGCGGCGTGCTTAACACATGCAAGTCGAATGTAGCAATACATGGCGGACGGGTGAGTAACGCGTGAGCAATCTGCCCATATCTGGGGGATAACAGTTGGAAACGACTGATAATACCGCATAACATGGTTTGAAGGCATCTTCTCTTGATCAAAGATTTATCGGATATGGATGAGCTCGCGTCTGATTAGCTTGTTGGTGAGGTAACGGCTCACCAAGGCGACGATCAGTAGCCGACCTGAGAGGGTGATCGGCCACATTGGAACTGAGACACGGTCCAAACTCCTACGGGAGGCAGCAGTGGGGAATATTGGGCAATGGAGGCAACTCTGACCCAGCAACGCCGCGTGAATGATGAAGGTCTTCGGATTGTAAAGTTCTTTTCTAAGGGAAGAAGAAAGTGACGGTACCTTAGGAATAAGCCTCGGCTAACTACGTGCCAGCAGCCGCGGTAATACGTAGGAGGCAAGCGTTATCCGGAATGACTGGGCGTAAAGGGTGCGTAGGTGGTTTGACAAGTTGGTAGCGCAACTCCGGGGCTCAACCTCGGCACTACTACCAAAACTGTTGAACTTGAGTGCAGGAGGGGCAAATGGAATTCCTAGTGTAGCGGTGGAATGCGTAGATATTAGGAGGAACACCAGTGGCGAAGGCGATTTGCTGGACTGTAACTGACACTGAGGCACGAAAGCGTGGGGAGCAAACAGGATTAGATACCCTGGTAGTCCACGCTGTAAACGATGAATACTAGGTGTAGGGGGTATCGACTCCCTCTGTGCCGCCGCTAACGCATTAAGTATTCCGCCTGGGGACTACGGCCGCAAGGTTGAAACTCAAAGAAATTGACGGGGACCCGCACAAGCAGCGGAGCATGTGGTTTAATTCGACGCAACGCGAAAAACCTTACCAGGCCTTGACATCGAGTGAAAGTCCAAGAGATCGGAC